>Ga0193752_1000011_pt1 | contig 380164 bp, 328 predicted proteins | sample H1c1metaG_FD_144924 | JGI IMG/M metagenome (GOLD analysis project Ga0193752, IMG submission 144924) | Soil microbial communities from a riparian zone of the East river system, Colorado, United States - H1c1 | ecosystem: Environmental > Terrestrial > Soil > Riparian zone | place: USA: East... | reverse complement strand
TTTTCACAATCCCGTCAAACGCAGTTTCATTTTCGAGCTTTCGCTCAAGTGTTACTAAGGTAAGAGTTACCCAAGGTTTATATATTTCTGATTTGTAATCGCTGGTCATAAAAATTGCCGCTAACGTCCGGGGCTTGCCGCAGTTTGGGTATTTGATGCTGTGTCCGCCCGGTGACGATGCTACTTAAAGAACGTAAACTTTATTGATAAAACCAAACTAAGCCTGTGCACTACGAGCGTAGCAAAATGCGCAGGCGAATTAATAAACGGTCAAACCCAAAGCCAATGATTGGTAGTGATACGATGTTGAAGTTATTGAGTCAGCCCGAATTGCGGCAAGCCCATGTTAGCGGCAGTTGTTCAATCTGAGCCCAAAAACATTGCCTTTCCACTAGCTATATCAACTTCCGCGAAATTATGTTTTCCAAAAGTGACTAATAATTTACTCCGACTATATTTTATATGTCGTATTTCAGGCTTACCAATACTTGGCTTTCCACAAACTGAAATCACATTTGTTCTCCATATTTGTTTACCACTTTTGTATGCCGCCACACTTTGTAAATCCTTTTCCACAAAATATACTATTCTGTTTAGTTCTATTCCTCGCATGTTTGTCTCAAAGAAATTTAACTGCATCTTTTTTGAAACCAAATTGGAGTCGAACTTTTGAGCATAACACGTTTGTGTTAACAGAATTAAAATCAATATTTTTAAAATGTTGCTCATATTCAAACGTGAATTACAATTGCCGCTAACTCTTAAATAGACGCTGAATGGCGGCTTCTAAGAGCCAACAATTTAAGAACAATTACTGAGTATAAATAACTTAGATTGAAATACGCAGGAAACCGGGAGAGTGGGAACAATTTAAAATGCGCAGGTTTGGCAGCCGTTGAGAGCGGGTGAAAGCTTTTTCATGAAACATCATCATCCTTAGGCCCCGGCCGATATTTAAATTATTCCGGCAGCTTCCAGCATCCCTCTTTTGAGCTCTCAAAAACAGCCTCTATCACTTTCATATTATTAACAGCATCGCTAAGTGAGGTTGGAACGGGCTCATTGTTTAAAATGGCTTGTGAAAAAAGGTCGCACTGGATCGTGTATTGATCCGCCGGCTTAAAAACGATCTCCCTGCTGCTGTTCTTTGAATGAAGCCAGATACGTGATGGGTTATCCGGCGGCGGGTTAAAGGGCATTTCTATTTCTATTCTTGCTTCGGTACCAATGATATTCACACGCTGGTAAGGACTTAATTGTGTGGAACAGGTAAATGTTGAGGTGCCTTTTGAAAACTGAAGTATGCCCGAAGCCATCCTGTCTGTTTGTAATATTGGATCGTATTCAACCTGCCCTAAAACTTTTTCCGGCTCTTTATCAAAAATAAAGCGTGATAAGGAAACGCAATAGCACCCGATATCCATCATGCCGCCCCCGCCTGCTTCTTTTTTGTTACGGATATTATTTGGATCAACATTGTAATAAGAAAAAAATGACTGTATGGTTTTCAATTCACCGATGCTGCCATCATTCACCATTTTCTTTGCCGCCTGCCATTGCGGGTGAAAGCGGTACATAAAGGCTTCCATTATTTTTAAGTGCGGGTATTGCAGAGAAACCTTTAGCAATTGCGCTGCTTCTGTGGAAGAAAGGCCAATTGGTTTTTCGCACAATACATGCCTGCCTGCCTGCAATGCTTTTGTTGCCCAGGGCACATGCATCTGGTTGGGCAAAGGAATGTATACGGCATCTATTGAATCATCGCTGAGCAATTCTTCATAAGATCCATATGCTTTTACAATACCCAGTTGCAGGGCAGTTCTTTCTGCATCTTCTTTATTACGGGATGCAATGGCTGCTACTTCACAATACTTTCCCGCCTGCATAGCAGGTATCACTTTCTCCCTGCCGATCTTGGCAGTGCTTAAAATGCCCCAGCGTATTTTCTCCATTATTGATTTTTAGTTTGATCATTTATAAAGTTCGTCATTGCTTTTGGTTTCAAACCGGGAAAAATAAACTTTATTGGCTGTTTTTTTTCCGGTGGATGTTGCATAGAGTGTGTACATGCTTCCTACAAAGCCCCCGGCCGTTTTGGTACTTAGGAATTTTGCATCTGCAGCATCCTTCAACAAATTCCATTTATCTTTTTGTGTTGCATAATAAAATGCATAGGTATTTCCCCTGGCTTCTATTTTTAACCGGAGCTCATCTTTTAAACCTGGTAGTAATTGTGATTGAAGCAGTTCAGTTCTTCCATCCTTATCATCAGAAACAGACCTGTATAATTCAACGGCTGGAATATTGTTCTGCACCGACTGGCATAGAAAATAGAAATGTGTTTCATTCTGGAAAATCATCAGCCCTGCCTTTTCATTTTCAGCAGCAGCTTTAAAATTAATTGATGTAGCAGCATATCCTTTGAGATGTTGCTGGCGAAAACCAACAAATGCAGGATTCTCTTTGCCTGAACATGTTTGCGGTAACAATTTAACGGATAGCGAACCTTGCTTCTCTGTTAAACTATACCAGTTCTCTCCGGGTGTTCTCAGGAATTCCCACCTGTAATTTAATTTTTCAGCATTGAATTCATCCGTAAAAGAAAAATTCCCGGTGAAATTATTACGGGCTTTTTTTATTTGTGCGGGGAAAGGAACAGGGTAGCGGTATTGCACTTCTTCAAAACCGGGATTGATGAGCGGCCATCCATCCTTCCATTCAACGGGTGTCATAAAAGTTTCCCGGCCAATATTATAGTGATCGTCTTCATAAGGCCTGCAACCCAGGAACACTGCATACCATTTGCCGTCAGGCGTTTCTACAAGATCGGCATGTCCTGTAGTAGTGATGGGATCTTTCCTGCTGCGGCTTAAATGCCTTTGTGTGAGGATAGGATTTTTTTCATAGGAGATGTAAGGGCCTTCAATGGACCTGCTCCTGAATACAACTTCAGAGTGATTGTAACCGGTTCCCCCTTCGGCACATATCAAATAATACCAACCGTCTTTTTTAAAAATGTGCGGAGCTTCTATCCAAACCGGTTTCTTCGCCATATCCGTTCCGCCATTTACCAGTAATATTTCTTCCCCGGTTACTTTAAGATCTGCTGCGTCAAACGCAAACATGCGTATGGTACGATGTCCATCATGCATGGAAATGTTGTTTGGCGGGATACTGTTAAATAAAACGTAGGCTTTATCATTGTCATCAAAATACAGGGAAGGATCAATGCCATTTACCTGCGGTAACCAAACAGGATCACTCCACGGGCCCCTGGGATCTGTTGCAGTGATGACAAAGTTTCCGCCTTTATCGATCAAAGTGCAGATGATATAATAAATGCCCTTATGAAAACGAATGGTTGGAGCAAATAAACCTCTTGAAACACCGGCGCCTTTAAGATCCAGTTGCCCGGGCCTGTTCATCGCATGGCCAACCTGTTCCCAACTCACCAGGTCTTTGCTGTGAAAGATGGGAAGCCCGGGGAAATAAGCAAAGGATGAAGTAACGATATAATAATCATTGCCAACCCTGCAGATGCTGGGATCAGGATAAAATCCGGACAGGATGGGGTTTGTGTAGGTTTGTCCACTGGACCCTGCGGGCTGTCCTGAACTTTTTAGCGATAAAAGTAAAGCAATAACAGGGATTATTTTTTTCATGATATTTTTTTTGCCACTAAGGCACAAAGACAGAAAGTTGCACTAAGGCCTTGTGTTCCTTCGTGCCTTTGCGTCTTCGTGGCTAATGTTCTTTAAAATTTAACTACCTCCCAAAAAGCTTTTTTTGGTTTTAGGTCTTTATCAAATAATAATGGATAATTTTTTCTTCCTCTCACCGGGAAATTATCAAGCCAGCTATGCCTGTCGGAAATATTCCAGAATGTAACACTGCTGATCGCATCTTTATATTTCCTGAATACTTCAAAGCACATCTTGTAAACTTCCATTTGCTTTTTTTCTTTCTCTTCCGTGAATACCGTATTATCATCTTCCGGCTTGCGGTCCCTTGCATCGTGTTCCTGGGGATATACAGAAATATCCAGTTCAGTTACATGCAGCAGCAATCCCAGTTTGGAAAAATCCAAAACTGTTTTATCCAATTGTTCCCTAGATGGTTCATTTAGTCCCCAGTGCCCCTGCAGGCCCACGCCATGTATCGGTATTCCCGCATCCCTCAATCCATTGATCATCCGGATGATCTTTTCTCTTTTAACAGCATTGATCTCGTTGTAGTCATTATAGAACAACAAGGCATCCGGGTCTGCTTCGTGCGCATATTGAAACGCTTTGGCAATATACTCTTCGCCGCATATCTTATACCATGGCGATGGCCTGTAATATTCACCGGCGTTATCAGATATCGCTTCATTCACCACATCCCAGGCATAAATGGTCCCTTTATATCTTTTCACAACAGTTGTTATATGATCTTTCAAACGTTGGAGCAATACTTCTTTGGTAGCCGGGTTTCCTGCTGCATCTTTAAATAACCAATCCGGGGTTTGCCTGTGCCACAGCAGGGTATGCCCCCGCATCTTCATGTTATTCTTTTTTGCAAATGCAGCGATAGCATCGGCTCCGCTCCAGTTGTACTCATTCTCTTTTGGATGAATGGGCCCGATCTTCATGGCATTCTCTGCTGTTATACTGTTGAATTGCTGCAGGATGAGTTGCGCCTCATCTGTTTTTAATGCTCCCGGTGTTACCGCTGCGCCGATTTTAAAATGATCTGCATAATAATCTTTCAGCCCTTTGATGTTATCTATTGTCTTTATTGTAAAAGGAATTCCTTTAAAATAATGTCCTGCAAATTCAATAAATATTGGCCAGTTGGGTACGGGTGTGTGTCCGCCGCTGTGCTGACGAAATGCAACCTCTCCATCAATCAATGTAGTTTCCACTTTTGGAAATTCTGCAGTACCCAGGTCTTTTTTGCCAAGTAATTTATATACCGGTCCTGCAGCTACAGCGGCCATGAACATTCCTCTTGCATCAACCCATCCATCTCCTTTTTCTCCGCTGCTGATGAATACCGGGCGTGGCGCACACATGGCGATCAGTTCGTGCGCATCAACGGGCAAATCGCCCCAGGTAAGCGGACCTGCATATTTTATAAAGTTGCCGGCCATCCAGTGATATTCTCCCGGGCTTGCAACATTCTCTACGATCTCACCTGCATTGCGGCGATGTAACTTAGCACCGCCCTCACCGGATGAACTGATGAAACCTGTGGCAAAGCGTTGATCGTAAGCCAAAGTAACAAGAGCGGCCTTCCCATACCGTGAGTGACCTTCAATAGCAACCTGTTTTGCATTCACCGAGGAGTCTGTTTCAAAATAATCCAATGCCCTGCCGGCACCCCAGGCCCATGCACGCAATGATCCCCAGTCATCCGGTTTCCGGTTTTCTCCCTTATTCATTAATCCTATTATACCCTGTGTTAACCCTGCGCCATTATCTGCCTGTATACTGTTAGGAACAATGATTGCATAGCCCCAGCCTTTAGCCAAAACCTGTTGTTGCCACGTTGGGCCGGTTGGAGCAAGCGTACCGGACAGAGGCCCGGGCTGCCTGGCCCCTGGCGGAAATACAAAACCAAATTCCATTATTACCGGCACCGGCACATTTACATTCGCCGGAGTAGTTAATGTTAATTGGATATCGACTTTAATTGCAGGGTAAGATGAATTATCTACATGACCGACCAATCTTTTTACAATTACCGGGATGTCGCCTTCGAGCCCATTGCCTGTACTCACCAGTTCCCAGGTAATTTTTGGCGTATTTGCAGGAACCCGCCCATAAATTTCCCTGTCAAAATCTTCAACTATTTCCGGACGACGTTGATCCCACCATATTTTGGAAGAAGTAACTCTTTTACCATTCTTCAATATCAGGGGAGCAGGTAAGTTTGGAAAAGGATTTGCTTTTGCTTCGTCATAATTGACAGCATTGGCAGCTTTAGGGTCATTACCATTTGCACCCTGGCGGATAGAATCGATCTTCAGCAATGCCAGCATTTTTTTATAATCCTGTTGTGTAAGTTTATTGATACTGTCTCTTGCCGCCTGTGATAATCCAAATTGTGCAAAAGCGTTTGCAATAATAAATACACTGACTAAAAGTAACCATGTATTTTTTTTCATATTGTTTTTTTTTATTTTTGATATTTTTTTACATATTCCGCAACATCCAGCATTGGCGCCACCCAGATATCCTTTTGGTTCTGCTTTAAGAAATGTAACAACTGCCTGTGCGCAGGCAATGAAACATTTAAAGAATTACCGCCGTCAACACCATGAAAAAGAAAGACAATTAAAGAATGATCTGCCATTGCCTGTTTTACCATAGCGATCATTTCATCGCCCGACTGCCCGCTGATCATGAAACAACTGACATTATACAGGTCGATCTTATTTATCGCCTGCATTTCTGCTTTTACATTGCGTGCAGCGATAAAGTCATTTTTTAATCCATCAATGTAAGCCGTATCATGAATTTTTGTATCGGCACAGGGAAAGGCGAACGTTCTTTTCTTTTTTCCGTCGAGGGCCCCGAGAAAAGTATTGGTCATCCTTATCTCCTTAACCATTCGCGGTACCGAGTAGCCATTCATGTCCTGGTCTCCTTTTACCCAATCACGCCCCGGGCCGCCAGCGCATGGATGGAATAAAGTATGATTTCCTAATTCATGGCCTTTTGCCGCGGCTCTCTTCCAGTCGGCCATACGTTCTGTACAGCCGGGGTAGGAAGCTGTTAAATAAAATGTTGCCTTCAGGCCAAGTGAATCCAGTACAGGGATTGCATTATCAAGGTGCTGCGACAAAGCATCATCATACGTAAGTACAACGGCAGCTTTTTTATTATGCCATGGTTCATCCTTTTGCGCAAAGGAGTTTATAGCAATGAATACGGTGATAATAATAAGACAGTATCTTTTCATTTTAATTATTTATCTGTTCTGAATGGCGATGCCGGTAATCCTTCCCTGTTGTATAAATTAGCGCCGTCGGGGTTATCTGCCCATGCATAACGCACATACATGGGGTTGATGACCGCATCATTCCATACAATTAGTTTGTCGCCTTCGATCCTTGCGCTTGCCCAAACAAATTTTTTATCAGCCCCTGCAATGGCGAACTGGCTGAGCTCTTCCCCATCAATGGAAACAAGACCGCTCCCTGTATTACTGAAACTGATAACTATTTTACTGCCATCAATTGTTGACGATTGGTAAATGGGACCGGAGTAAACCAGATTTTCAGCATAAGCCATTTTTTGTGCGGCTAATGCAAGGCGTAACCCGATGTCTTTTTTGTTATCCGGGTGGAGTTCATTCCATTCTCCAAGGTCAATGCTGACCGTCATTGCTGTATTTGGAACGGATAATGTTTTTAACTGCGATTCTCTAAGCCTTGCCCAGCGGCTTTCGGAAGGCAGGTAATTAACGTCTCCAAAATTTGGAAGCTGAACATATAAGAAAGGAGCAGTTGGTTGCTTCCATTGATTGCGCCAGTCAGCGATCAATGCAGGCAAAAGCCTTTCATATTCTTCGGGCTTTGCTGTATTGCCTTCACCCTGGTACCAGAGGAAACCTTTTATATTATAATTGGTCAGTGGTGCGATCATTGTATTGTATAAAGCTGTTGGCTCATCCTGTGCAGCTATTCCTCTCTCAACAACTCCGCGTTGTGGTATAAAAACATCGCCCACTTTATATTGCCAGTAACCCTTTAGGTCAATGGTGTCTTTGCCTGCGATAAGGCTGTAGGGTTTATCAGGCACAGATCCCCCTTTGCCGGAATAATTAATTACCCTTACTGTAAAAATATTTTTACCTGCTTTCAACAGGTCTGCCGGCACCTGGTATCTTCTCTGGGGATATTGATAAGTAGTATTACCGACCAGTTTTCCATTGATATATAAAAAGTCAGCATCAACAAATCTTCCTAAAAAAACTTTGGCGGGCACACCGGTCACTGATGCAGGAACATCAACCTCTTTCCTGTACCATACAATTCCATCGAGGTCTTTAATTCCCTGGTCTTCCCAATAACCGGGAACGTTGATGCGGCGCCATCCGCCAGCTGGCGGAACATAGGCGTTATCATACCAACGCACAGGGCCTGTTAATCCTTTATCTTTTGGTTCAGGTCTTTTGTTATTTGCTGCAGCTTTCCTGTTTGTACTATTTACATATGCTGTGTCTTTATTTTTTTTGATCGTATTGATCATTGTTGGAAATTCCTTCAACCCTTCCTCACTTGTCCATGCTTCAGCACCGGGACCACCAACACTTGAATTGATAAGGCCGACCGGCACATGGTATTTTTCATAAATTGTTTTTGCAAAAAAGTAGGCTACAACTGAGAATTGTCTCACGTCTTGTGGATTTGCCCACTTCCAGTAGCCGGTTGGCAGATCATCACGGGGACCCTGGAGATCAGCCAGGGTAGGGATCCAGAATTGTCTTATTTCGGGATAATTGGCTTTCGCTATATCTTCTCCATAAGTTATACTATGCAATTCCATCTGGTGCACCATATTGGATTGACCTGAGCAGAGCCACACATCACCGATCAATATTTGTTTCAATGTTATTTTATTACTGGCGATGATATCCATGCTGTATGGCCCTCCTGCTTTTGTTGGGGATAGTTGCACTGACCATTTTCCGTTTGCTCCTGTTATTGCCTTATAATTTTTACCATTGAATTTTATATTTACTTTTTCAGCAGGAGCAGCCCAGCCCCAGATATTTATTTTGGAATCCCTTTGCAATATCATACTGTCTCTTACCAGCCGTGGAAGCTTTACCTGTGCAAAGGATGGACCCAAGAGTGCAAACAAAATGCAACAGGTGAGCGTGAATACTATTTTCATTACCAGTTTCATTTAAATAAACATATTTAATAGCAGTACGCCAACTAATCCAAGAATAGAAATGGTTGTTTCCATAATTGTCCATGATAAAAAAGTTTGCCTCAGTGTTATATTAAAAAATTCCTTGAACATCCAGAAGCCGGAATCGTTTATATGGGAGCCAAATACACTTCCTGCACCTACGGCCAGTACCATTAGTTCCGGGGAAACGGTGCCCGCCGCAACAACAGGGGATACAATACCTGCAGCTGTTAAACCTGCTACCGTAGCTGATCCTATGGCAACACGCAATAAAGCGGTAACCACCCACCCGAATACAAGCGGGTGAATTTGCCACTCGCTGCTGAAAGAAGTGATGTAAGCACCCGTTCCGCTATCGGTTAATACCTGCTTTAATACACCCCCGGCTGTGATGATGAGCATGATGACAGCAATACCTGATATCGCTTCATTCAGCCACTGCATTACAAGCTTTATTTTTTTCCCCATCCGTATCCCTAAAAAATAAATGGCACAAAGAACAGATAACAGCAGTGCAATAGTGGAGTCACCGGTGAATAAAATGATTTTCTTTATAATTGTTTCTTCTTTGAAAAAATATTTGGCAACAACAGCCAGTGTGATCAATATTACCGGCAGTAAAGCGATGATGAAACTTGGAAAAACTGAAGGCAACCTTTTCAGCATAGCCAACCCGCTTTCTCCGTTAGGAACAAGAACAGTTGATGTTATCCTTTGCAATAATCTTCCCAGCAGCGGCCCGGAAATGATGACGATAGGTATGACAAGGATCAAACCATAGATCAAAGTTTTACCCAGGTCGGCCTGGAAAACATTTACCAACACAACAGGCCCGGGGTGCGGTGGCAAAAAACAATGTGTTGTAGATAAGGAGGCCGCCATAGGAATAGCGATCAGCAATAAAGGCAACTTTGTTTTTCTTGCCACAGAAAAAACAAGGGGCACAAGAATTACAAAGCCTGCATTATAGTAAAGCGGGAGCCCTACAAGAAATCCCGTTAATAACATGGCCCACTGCACATTCTTCTCGCCAAAGCTTTTAATAAGCGTGGTGGAGATCTGTTCTGCAGCGCCGCTTGTTTCCAATATCTTTCCCAGTATGGCACCAAGGCATATTATCAATGCCAGTCCGCCCAATGTACTGCCCACACCTTTTTCAACCGAGGTCAATATTGCTGCCGGCTGCATACCTAAAAGAAAGCCGATAAGTATTGCAACGATCAGCAGCGACAGGAAGGGGCTGACCTTTTTTACGGTTAAAAAGATCTGCAAAGCAATTCCCAACAATATGATCAGCAGCGGCATGTTTTTTATCTTACTGTATTTATTAATGTACCAATATGTCCTATCTCAATTTTTATTTCATCTCCCGGTCTTAGTGTGAAATCGTTGGGTGGCACAACACCTGTTCCGGTCATGATCAAACAGCCGTTAGGAAAACTGCATTCCCTGTAAACAAAGGATACCAGTTCTTCAACTGATCTTTTCATTTGATCAATTCCAATGCTTCCTTCAAAAACTTTTTCTTTATTCCTTTTGATGTCTATGCTGATCATTGTATCAGCAGGTAACGGTTGTTCAGTAACATAGATACAGGGACCAACTGCTGCGCAACCATCAAAGGTTTTTGCCTGGGGCAGGTAGAGCGGATTTTCGCCTTCAATACTGCGGCTGCTCATGTCATTTCCGATGGTATAACCGATTATCTTCCCGGATGAGCTAACAACTAATGTGAGCTCAGGCTCCGGCACATCCCAGGTGGAATCTTTGCGAATATTCACTTTGGCAAGATGGCCAACAATACGATGTGGCGTGGATTTAAAAAATACTTCAGGCCTTTCTGCTTCATAAACCCTTGCATAAAAATCACTGCCACCGGCAACTTTTGATTCTTCCTGTCTTCCTATTTTACTTCTGAGATAAGTAACACCGCAGGCCCACAGTTCCTGGGTGCCAACAGGCGCAAGCACATCAGTGATCAATTCCTTACCGGCAGCGGGCAGGGAATAAACAAGCTTTGTTGTTTTTTGAAAAAGGTTATCATCATTAATAAATGAATCCCAGTTCTCATCTTTCAAAAGATAAAACCTGTTTTCCTTTTCTATCACGATCCCGCTATCGGTCTTATAGATTTTCATGTTCTATATATTAATCCCTCATTTTAAATTTCAGTACATACATGTCATTGGTGATGTACAGTGTTTTTTCATCGGGTGATAAGGCACAATTAGACGTAGCATTATCTAATTTCAGGTTACCCAGTAATTTTCCTTCAGTGTTGAAAATGTATAACCCGCCGGGCCCCGTTGCAAATATATTTCCGTTCCTGTCTATCGTCAATCCATCAGGTAGGCCGCTTAATTTTTTATCATGCCCGGCAGCGCTGTAAAATATTTTTCCGTTGATAAGTGAATCGCCGGAAACATCAAAGGAATACCAGTTTGGTTTATCCGGGTCAGAACTGGCGACGAGCAATCTTTTCCCTCCCGGAAAAAAAGCGATACCATTTGGCCTTGAAATGGAATCTGTCAATAAAATAACTGTTCCATCTTTCTTCAACTTATAAACCCCGTTAAAGGGAATTTCTTTCTTAGGATCTTTATCATCCTGTGTACTTAAGCCGTAGGGAGGATCAGTAAAGAACAATTCGCCACTATTGTAAACCGCATCATTCGGACTGCTCAGACGTTTACCATCATATTTATCTGCAAGTGTTATGAATCTGGCGACTGGCTTGCTCAATGGCGCATCCATCCGGGCCATCCTCCTGTCGCCATGCTGGCAAAGAACAAGATTGCCTTCAGCATCCAGTATCAAACCATTGCTGCCGGGTTCTTTACAGACCGATGGGATACTGTCGGTATAACCGGAAGGGCTTAAGTAAACTTCTTTTCCTTTTGCTTCGGTCCATTTATAAATTGTATTGGCAGGCACATCGGAAAATAACAGCATGCTGTCTTTTTCGATCCACAAAGGGCCTTCACTCCATTCAAAACCTTCGGCAATGATCTCGGGTTTTGCAGATGTATCGATGATGGCATCCAATGCAGCATTAATTCTTTCAATGGTTCCTGTTGTTTTGTATTTTCCAGTCACCGGTTCATTTTTAGTTTCTGTATCGTTGCAGGCACTTAATAAAGCAATGACACAAACAGGCAATATCTTTTTCATTGTACAGCATTTTTATATTTATGAGTTAATGTGAATCTCTTGTTACAACAGAACCTGAACTTCCCTGGAGAAAATCAAGATCAGCACCTTTATCCGATCCCATCACATGCTTTATGTACATGCTTACATAACCCCGTGTGGCGGCAGGTTTTGGCGCTTCCCAGGCTGCCCTTCTTTTTTTCAATTCTTCATCCGTAACATCCAGGTGTAATTTTCTTTGTTCAACATCCAGCTCGATCATATCGCCATTTTGCACCAATGCCAGTGTGCCGCCAATGGCCGACTCAGGCGATACATGCAATATGGCAGTGCCATAAGCAGTGCCGCTCATTCTTCCGTCTGAGATGCGTACCATATCCCTGATACCTTTCTCCAGTATTTTTTTGGGTAAGGCCATATTGCCAACTTCAGGCATGCCGGGGTAACCAACAGGCCCTACATATTTCAATACCATCACACAGTTCTCATCAATATCCAGTTCAGGATCGTCAATTCTTGCGTTGTAATCTTCAATACTTTCAAACACTACGGCTCTTCCTTTGTGTTTCATTAAGGCAGGTGTGGCGGCAGATGGTTTGATCACTGCACCATTCTCTGCCAGGTTTCCTTTTACCACCACACAGCCGGCTTCCGCTATCAATGGTTTTTCATAACTGGCAATTACATCAGTATTATAACATGCTGTATTGCCTGCAATATTTTCGTGGTGGTTCTTTCCGGAGATCGTGATCACATTTTTATGCAGCTTTCCTTTTAATTCATTTAAAATGACAGGAAGCCCGCCGGCATAATAAAAATCTTCCATCAGGTATTTTCCTGATGGCATCAGGTTAAGAAGCAATGGAATTTTGCTTCCGATGCTGTCAAAATCATCGAGGTTAAGTTCAACACCAATTCTTCCTGCAATGGCGGTAAGGTGAATAATAAAATTGGATGAACCGCCCACTGCAGCATTCACCATAATGGCATTTTCAAATGCTTCTCTCGTGAGTACTTTATCAATGGTCAGATCTTCTTTTACCATTTCCACTATTCTGCGGCCGCTGAGTTGTGCCATTTGTTTTTTTCTTGAATCGGCAGCAGGAATGGCAGATGCACCGGATAAGGTGAGTCCCAGCGATTCCACCATACAGGCCATGGTACTTGCTGTGCCCATCGTCATGCAATGGCCAATGCTGCGGCTCATACAACTTTCGGCAAATTCACATTCTTCTGCTGTCATCTTCCCCGTCTTCATATCTTCATCAAACTTCCATACATGGGTACCGCTGCCGATGGTCTGTCCTTTATACCTGCCGTTAAGCATTGGCCCGCCGGGAACAACAATGGTTGGTAAACCCACACTGGCTGCACCCATTACAGTTGACGGCGTTGTTTTGTCGCAACCCGTCAGTAACACAACGCCATCGATAGGGTTGCCACGAATAGATTCTTCTGCATCCATGCTTGCTAAATTTCTAAACAGCATAGCAGTTGGTTTCAGCAATGTTTCACCAAGGCTCATGATGGGAAATTCTAATGGAAAACCACCTGCTTCCAGTACGCCACGTTTCACCATTTCGGCATGTTCCCGAAAATGCGCATTGCAGGGAGTAAGTTCACTGAATGTATTGCAGATGCCGATCACAGGCCTTCCGTCAAACATATCAGTGGGCATGCCCTGGTTCTTCATCCAACTGCGGTAGATGATCCCGTCTTTATCTTTTTTACCAAACCAGCCACGGCTTCTTAATTGTTTGCTCATGTTTTTTATTTTAGAGCTTCAAGCTGCAAGCCACAAGGGTGAAATTTTTTAAATTGTATGCTTACCCCTTGTGGCTTGCAGCTTGAAGCTAGTATCTGATCTCCACTCTCTTTCCTGTTCTCATTGCTTCATAAATAGCTGTAATGATCTTCATATCCCGTCGCCCCATTTCACCCGGAACTATTGAAGGCTGTTTGTTCTTTACCGCCAAAGCAAAAGTATCCATTTGTTTTGCCTGTTGCGATAAAGGCTGGTATTCAATAATTCCCCCGGGAGTTTTTCCTTTGATGCCGGCGTAACTGAATGACGGTTGTAATTCAAATGTTCCTCTTTCTGCTTCTGCTTTTAAATAATTCATGCCATCGGTGTAACTTGTTTTACATTCTGCTTTTAAACCATTGGGCATTTCCATTTGCCAGGTGAGCGTTTCTTCTATGTCAATGAATTTTTCTTTCTCACTTATCGGGGCTGATTGTGCAGTTACAGCAACGGGCTCCATGCCTGTGGTATAACAAACTCCCTGTAAACAATAAATTCCAAGGTCCATCAAAGGCCCGCCACCAGACAGCTTTTTATCCAATCGCCATATCCCTTTTTGCGCACGAAAGCCAAAACCTGCAGCCAGTTTATTTAATTCACCATATATTTTTTTTGTACCCAGCCTTGTCATCTCTGAATGATAAGGATCAAAATGAAGGCGATAACCGATGGATAGCATTTTACCGGCCTGTTTACAGGCATTGATCATGCGGTCGCAATCTTCAACGGTTATCGCCATCGGCTTTTCACAAGTAACATGTTTACCCGCTTTAGCAGCACGGATGGTATATTCGGCATGCATGGAGTTGGGTAGTACTACGTATATGATATCAATGTCGGGGTTATCTTTTATGGTATCATAATTATCATAGTTGTAAATATTTTTTTCAGGGATATTATATTTTTCTTTCCATGTTACAGCTTTTGAAGGCGTGCCGGTAACGATCCCGGCGAGGTAGCAGTGTTCTGTTTGCTGTAATGCCGGCGCCAACTGCCCCGTTGAATAACCTCCAAGCCCCACAAGCGCAACACCGAGTTTACCTGCTCTTTTACTTTTTGTTATGTGTTGACCGGAGCTCCCTGCTTCCCCACATTTGCCCATGGCCGAAATGATGGGTATGCTTAGGCCGGCAAGCCCGAGATTGTATAAAAATCTTCTTCTTGAATTATTGGGATTATTCATAAAAATGTTTTTAATTAACCTTTTTTAAGAACTCATTTCCACCATATTTATTTAATTGAAGACCATTTATTTCCCCGCCATTTTTTTCAAAATGGATATTTAAGAATCCAGCGGTTGAATAAAAAACGGCTTCCCCTGCAGCGTATAGTGAATGTTTATTTCGACCTGCAACATATAGAACAAGTTTGCCTCCCTCGTTCTTTAATTCAATTTTTGTTTTCGCGGATTCATAGAGGCCAATGTATTTATTCAACAGGGTATCGTCAACTTTCAGGTTTGGTCTTTCAAATATGTATTGGAGGCCACGTGCATAGGTTTCGCTTTTTGTTCCCGAATGGCCTGTGTTTTCCAATACTTTTGACCGGATGCTTACTGCAGGATACTTCTTTTTTATCATTTGTTCAGCAAATCTTTCAAAAGCAGGGCGGCTGATTTCCACATCGCCAACTGTCATATAAACTTTTATGGGTTTTAAATTTACTTTATCGGAAAATTTCTTTTCATAATTGTATAATACAGCTCTATCCCATTCCACGGCGGGGCTTGCAGCAATATAACCGGAGAACATTTCTGTATGTGTAAACATGGCATACAAGGTTATGAGTCCGCCAAAAGAACAGCCCATCAAAACCCTGTCTTCTTTAGCGGCTTTGTAATTTGTTTCTATGAAAGGGAATAATTCTTCTTTCATGAAGGAGAGAAAATTATCAGCACCGCCACTTTGCTTAAAATGCAGTTCATGGGTAGGGGTGTAGTCTCTTGCCCTCAGGCTGTCTGGTTTTGGATCTGTTCCTCCCCATGTTATGCCAACAATGATCAGTTCAGGAATGAATCCATCATAGTAATGCTGGCCGTAGATGGATTTTACCAAAGGGAAATCCCATTGGGAATCCATAAGGTATACCACAGGATATTTTTTGTTGTTTGTGCCATAACCATTCGGCAATGAAATGTGCAACTCGTATTCCTGGTTAACGATCGTTGAATTCAGTTTTCTTACCTCTGACCCAGGGATTTCTACTTTAGGAAATTGTGCAAATGAATTTATATTCCACAGGCACGACAGTAATAACATGAGGATGGGTCTTCTCATTTTACAATAGTGTTATGGTTTTAGTCAGCACATTGGAGTTTGTTTTATTCTTTATACCGGGTTGGCCACCACCAACACTGATGGATATTTTGCCTTTTGTTTGCTTCAATTCGCCTTTATCATTTACAAGAGAAAGGTCTTCGGGGTTTAACTGAAATTGTATTTGTTTGGTTTCTCCCGCTTTTAAAAAGATCCTTTTAAATCCTTTCAACGCTTTAATGGGGACATACGTGTTTTTGTTTTGATGAGCAACATAAAGCTGAGCCACTTCTTCGCCATCAAGTTTCCCTGTATTGGTAAGCTTTACATTCACGACAATTTTTTTACCGGCAGATGCAGTTGAAGGAACTATTAAGTTGTCATATTTAAAACTGGTATAGCTTAAGCCATATCCAAAAGGATACAGCGCATCGCCTTTGAAATAGCGATAGGTCCTGTTCTCCATTGAATAATTACTGAAACCGGGCAGGTCACTATCGGCTTTATAAAAAGTGACCGGCAGGCGCCCTGCCGGATTATGATCGCCAAACAAAACATCTGCAATGGCTGTTCCGGCAGCTTGTCCGCCATACCATGCATTGACAATTGCAGGAATGTTTTCAGATTCCCATGGGCTGGCAATTGCGCTACCTGTCATCATAACAAATATAACCGGCTTACCCGTTGCTTTTAATTTTTTCATCAGGTCGGTCTGTACCTGCGGTAATAAAATAGTAGTGCGGTCGCCTCCATTGAAACCGGGATAATCTACCCTCATTTCTTCACCCTCAAGTTGGGGAGAGATACCACCAACAAATATTATAGCATCCGCATCTTTGATACGATCAGCCAGTGCATTAAAGTTGGTACGTTCAAAATTTCCTGCCCTCAGCCGTACATTGGCTTTTCCTTCTCCCTGCCAGTATTCCACTACAAGTTTATATAAGGAATCTTTTTTTGTCTGTAGTTTGAATGTTCTTGCACCCCAGCGGTTCCGCTGCCATGCATTCAATACTTCTTTATCATTTATTAAAAACTTATAGCCATCATCAGCTTCTATCTCAAATGTAATGTCGCCGTCTTTGGCAGCGGTATAGTTTGTTGTGTACCTGGCTGAAAAATTAGTAGCCCTGGTATTGCCAACAACTTCAGCGCCTTCCTGCCAGAAATTATCCAGCTTGCTCTCTGTTCTCACAGCAGCAGGTTCGCCTTTCAGCTCTTTATTGTTAAAATATTCGGCCTTAAAGCCCGTTTTGCCCTCAAAGGAATACCGGTCGTTCATATCAGCATAAGCCAGTAAAGTATCGTTCGTAAAATTTATGGCTTTTTCATAGATGACTTCTGTTCCAGCTCCCAGTTTATCTTGTATGCCCTGCAACGCGGAAATAACTTCAGAAGGATTACCGTTGTAATTGCCAAGTACAGATATCCTGTTGTCTGCATTGGGCCCGAGCACGACGATCTTTTTTAATTTTTTACTCAATGGCAATGCATTGTTCTCATTTTTTAACAACACGATAGATTGTTGCGCCATTTTTAATGCGTGTGCTTTGTGTTGCGGACTTTCAAGAACGGATGCAGGTGTTTGTGCATATTTCACCATTAATGGAGGATCAAACATGCCGAGACGGTAACGTATGGTGAACAATCTTTTAAGCGATACATTTAATTGTTCTTCTTTTATCAAACCGGTTTTCACGCCGTTCAATAATGTATAATAAACGGATGTGCCGCATTCAATATCTGTTCCGTGCATTACCGCATCAACAGCAGATGTTACAGAGTCCTTATGTGTTTTATGATATTTAAAGAAATCATCGATCGCCCAGCAGTCACTGGTTACATAGCCATTGAACTTCCATTGGTTGCGTAAGATGTCATTCATCAGCAGGTCGCTGGCGCAGCATGGCTGTGTATTAACGGCGTTATAGGCACACATTACGCCGGCAACATTTGCCCTTGTAATTAATTCTTTAAAAGCAGGGAGATAAGTATCCCAAAGATCAAAAGTTGTTGGATTGAAATTATCAACATGCCTGCTGGGTTCAGGGCCGCTGTGTACAGCAAAATGCTTGGCGCATGCTGCTGCTTTTAAATACTTCGGGTCTTCGCCCTGCAAACCACGAACAAAGGCCCTTGCCAGCATTGCTGTTAAAAAAGGATCTTCACCATAAGTTTCCTGTCCACGACCCCAGCGGGGATCGCGGAAGATATTGATGTTGGGTGTCCAGTAGGTCAGTCCAAGATAACGATCACCCGTTCTTCCCATTTCAATTGCTTTGTTGTGAATGGCTCTTCCTTCGAGTGCGGAAAAGTCGGCCATGCGATACAGGGAGTTGGTATCCCAGGTTGCAGCCATGGCAATGGCCTGTGGGTAAGAAGTGACTTTGAATGGTGTTCTTGCTACGCCATGCAGCACTTCATTCCACCATTCGTATGCCGGTATGCCCAGGCGGGGAATAGCCGGGGTGGCGTTCAGCATTTGCTTTACTTTTTCTTCCAGGGTTAAGCGGCTTACCACATCATTTACTCTTTGCTCAAAAGAAAGTTTGGTATCCCACATGGGAAATGACAGGGGATCATTTTGTGCATGGTTGTTTTTGGTAAACAACAATGCAGCGGCCAACAGACATGATCTAAAAGCTATTCTCATTATCATTTATTTTATAATTGTTCTAAAGATCTATTTCGCTTTTGTTTCCGGAGGACCGAGGTAGCTTGGTTTTACTCCCCCAAAATCAACTACCAGTTTTTGCAAGACCAGGCCCGGGTTCACCATCCAGTATTTCAAAATATGCTTTCCTGGTTTTGTAATTTTATGTCTTGTTGTTTTAATGATGATATTGTTGATCATCCAGCTATTCCAAACATTGGTTTTATTATCTTCTTTATTAACCGAAACAATTTGTGGCAACTCATCATCTACCGAAACGGCATATTGCAGACCTGTTTCAGTGTTATGAAAATTTAATGTAGGGGAGAAGTAACTATTTATTTTGAATGTATCTGAACTGTAAGTATAAAATTCATATTGAAGATGTGCAGCATTGCCACCGGGTTTTTGATTGGCAGCTGTAACCGGAAAAGGAGTTACTGCGGAACCTGTTCTTCCATGGTCGGGTAATATTTTCCAGCTGATACCGTGGCTATTTATTGCTTTTGTGAAATGATCGGCCGATATAGAAACGTATTCCTCTTTTTCTATGAAGATATTCCCGGTTTCTTCTTTTGGTACTGTAGCATTACGGGTAGCCAAAAGAGGAGGCATTTGCAGGTCAAAAAATGAATCCTTTGGAACATATTTTATATCAGGCATTTTATTTGTCGGGGGCTGCTGCCAATAAGTATAACCAATATGTGTCTGGCTCATCATGTGGTTCCACTTGCTGTTGTTAAGGCGATGATATTGTAATGTGATGAGCGAATCGTTTATATAAAGTTGCTTTACTTTATCAGCATACCAGTTGGCAGCAGGGTCTTTGGTTGTATAAGCTTCCCTGTTCAGGGCAACATTGTAATACAATTCGTAAAGGTTTGCACAAGCTTTTACAGGGTGTAATACCAACTGGAAAAAAGCATCACGATATTCTGCAGGTAATGCGTTGTTTATTTTTTCGGCCTTTATCAGGAGTTCATTATAATTCTTTACTACATTTTCCCATTCATCATAATGGTCAATACTATGGGTATTTGCATCCAGCAACTCCGGTTTTCTTCTGCCATTATATTTTGTGTATTTTGAAATGATGTCTGCGATCTCTTTTGCATGTTCGTTGTCAAATTGCGCAGCGCTCCATTGCTCTGTATATTTTTGCAGATCATCAGCGCCGATCTTTTCAGGGTTCCATGCATAATCCAAAAAGAAAGAAATGGGAAATTCCATTGGCTTGATATCTCCAACATTTACGATCCATATTTCTCTTGCCTTATATTCCCATGCCAGGTGCATTTGTTCCCATACCCTGGGGATGGGGTTTGTATTGACCCATTTATAATTTCTTGGCCCGCCTACATAATCGAAATGATAATAGATACCATAGCCGCCTTTGCGTGGTGCTTCATTTAATTTAGGAAGTTTACGGATGTTACCCCAATTATCATCACACAATAATAAAGTAACATCATCAGGCACCCGCATTCCTTTATCATAGTAATCCTGTACTTCTTTGTAAAGTGCCCATAGCTGCGGGGTTTGTGATGCAGGCTTGCCTGTTGTCTCTTCTATGATCTGCCGCTGGTCTTTTACAATTCTTTCCAGTAATGTTGTTGCGGTTTCCCTGCTCATGGGTTCATCACCATCGCCTCTCATCCCAAGACTTACAATTTTTTCATTGGTGGCTCTTTTCATTCCGCCACGCCAAAATTCTTTTAAACCTGCTTCCGTGCTGTCATAGTTCCATTTTTGTTTGTTGCCGTATCTTCTCCATTCGTCATGCGCCCTCATAAGGGGCTCATGGTGCGATGTGCCGATAACAATTCCATATTCATCGGCCATTTTTATATTCAATGAATCATCGTCATAAAAAGCATTGCCCCACATGGCAGGCCATAAGTAATTTGATTTAAGCCGAAGCATCAGCTCAAATACCTTTTCATAGAATTTATGGTTGAAGCCGCCGAATTTTTCTTTGCTCCAGTTACTTAATGCCGGTGCCTCATCATTAATAAATATGCCCCGATATTTTACTTTGGGTGCATCGTTAATGATGATCCCTTTCTTAATAAAGAGACCGGGCCTCTTTTGTACGGGCACATCTGCCCACCAGTACCAGGGCGATACACCCATTTGTTTTGATAATTCAAATACGCCGAAAGCCGTACCACGCCTGTCGCTTCCAACGATCACCAGTGCATTGTCAATTCCTTCAGAAGGGTTACTGATCGTTTGTATCTGGTAGGCTTCCCATTTCCCTATGATATTATTTACATTGATCTTTTTTAGCCTGACCAATTCTTTAATAACAGGGGACCTGTCAAGGGAGCCAATAATGATCATATTCCTGGCCGAAGGAACAGAATAGAATTTTGTTTCCAACGCTATGCCGGTAACCATTTTTATATCCTGCTGTAACAGGAATGCGGCCCTTTGCACAGTGGTATGATCAAGCAGGTCAAAATAAATGCTTGCCTTATTAAGAGAAAATGAATTTGCTGTTGATCTGTTTGTAATGATCTGTTGGGCAGTGCACAGCACCGCTATTAAAAGACAGCCGGTAATTAACAAGCTTTTTTTCATGAGATCATATCTAAAATCCGATCGAATTCCCGCCATCAACAGGCAATACAATACCTGTAATATATTTTGATGCATCTGTTGCAAGGAACAAAGCGGCATCACCTATATCAGAAGGCTGCCCCATAAAACCCATTGGGGTTCTTGAAAAAACTTTTTGTTTTCTTTCAGGATCAGTATTCAGTGCTTTTGCAGTCATTGCCGTTTCAATGAATCCCGGTGCAATGGCATTGATGCGTATGCCTTTTGGCGAGAGCTCAACAGCCATGGCCCTTGTCATGCCATCAATAGCGGTTTTGGAAGCACTGTATGCAATTACCCTGGGCAAACCATATTGCGCTGCCATGGAACTGATGTTAATGATACTCCCGGTCTTTCTTGGCAGCATGTGCTTCACCACTTCTCTTGATATGGCAAATACAGAAGAGAGGTTGGTTGTGATGACGCTTTGAAATTCTTCATCCGTTACTTCTGTAAAATCTTTTTTCATATTGATCCCCGCATTATTCACCAGTATATCAATTTGACCGAATTGTTTTATGATACTGCCTATCATGCCGGGAATAGAAGGCAGATCATTTACATCACAACTTACCGCGTGGCATAATGCACCCATTTTTTCTTTTGCAACCGCAAGTTTTTGTTCATCTCTCCCTACAATAATGGTCTCAATTCCCGCAGAAATAAATTTTTCAGCAATGGCGAATCCTATCCCGGAGCCACCTCCTGTTACTATTGCGATCTTTTTGCTTTGTTCACTCATGGTATGTTTATTTAATTCCCCGGGGCAAACGGGAATCTCAGGCTTTTATAATAGTCAAGCGTTTTACCAGGTTGGTCATAACTGGCAGGTATAGGCATTTTGCTGAAGGTTTGAAAATACAACAGACATGCATTCCGCCACCACTTTGCTTCTTCGGCCTGTACTTCCAGCAGCATCCTTACCTGTTCAAACCGCTGCTCATCTATTTTGCTTTTTTGTTTCAGCCATTCATTGCGCATCCAGGTTACCCTGTCGGCACCGCTGTAATATTTTTGACACAATTCGTTCCACAGCGTTCTCCCGCTTTTCATTTTATGGTTCCAGCTAACACGATGAAACCATAACAGGAATTTTTCATCACAGTCATTAATGTCTTCCCATTGCTTTCCGGCTTCGGGAAAATATTGACCGATCGCATTACTGCCCGTTACTGTCCTGTTGAATCCAATACCATTGTCATCTGCTTTATGATAATACACGGGGTTCCATTCCGGCCTGTTCAAATTGCTTACCCAGGGCGCCGGTCCATAATGATGCCCTGTTGCCATGATATGATGCAGGCCAACAGGATTCATATAGTCAACCATTATTTCCCTGCTCTGCAACATTACTGTTTTTATAGTTTGTAAAAAAGAAGCATCGTTTGTAAATGTCATGCGCAACCATTCGCCGGCCATTTGTTCAGCGGATAAATCATGATCCCATGCTAATCTCCCCAGGCAATACCAGTTAGCCTGCGCCATTGGATGGCCGCACCAGTTAATATCATTGCCAATATTGGCAACACCCGTCATGCCATTTAATATATGGTTGTCCAGGCTTCCTGCGATCACTTTAGCTACAGTGCTTCCTTTGCCTTTACTATATGTATCGCTTTCCAATACTTCTTTATATAGTGGAGCAAGATAAACCCAGTTGGTAGCCTGTCCAAGATATTCCTGCGTTACCTGGAATTCCATCAGCAGGGGAGTTTTAGGCATTGCGCCGAACAGGGGATGAAAAGGTTCACGGGGCATAAAATCGATGGCGCCGTTCTTCACCTGTACCATTATATTGCTTTTAAACTTTCCGTCGAGCGGAACAAAATCATCATACGCCTGTTTGTGCCGGTCAACAGGATTTTCAGCAGCATATACAAATGCCCTCCATATCACAATGCCACTATAAGCTGCTACAGCATTGGCAAGCATGTTGGCGCCGTCCGCATGTGTACGTTTATAATCCTGTGGCCCGGGCTGTCCTTCACTGTTAGCTTTTACCAAAAAGCCGCCAAAGTCGGGGATCAACGAATAGATCTCTTTTGCTTTATCATTCCACCAGTGCTGCACCGAATCATTCAAAGGATCAGCAGTGGTTAATTTTCCAATTTCTATGGGTGCACTGAATCGTGCAGTAAGAAAGACCTTTATGCCATAAGGACGAAAAGCATCAGCCAATGCTTTCACTTTTTCCAGGTAAGGTCTTGTGAGTACAATCGCATTGGCATTTACATTGGTTAAGGAAACGGCATTGATGCCGATGGATGCATTTGCTCTTGCATAATCAATATATCGCCTGTCAATATAGCCGGGCAGCGTGTGCCAGTTCCAGATGGAAAAACCTGCATAACCTCTTTCCACTGTTCTGTTCAGGTTATCCCAATGGTTCAGCATCCTTAATTTTAATTTGGGAGCAGAATTAATGTTTAAATTTTCAATGGGCTCGTTGGTTTGCAGTAAGCGCAGAAAATGAAATACGCCATATAACAGGCCTATATCTGTATTGGCAGTTATAAGGATCTGTTTATAGCCGTTGTTGTTTCTTGTCAATAATAAAAAACCTTCTTTCCCGGCTTTTTGTAACTGGCGCTTATCAAATGCCAAAGTTTTATTTTGAAGCTGTTCGGCTGTTCCAATGAGAAGGGATGAATTAGCGCCTGTAGAAAAAATAATTTTTTTTCCAAGTAACCCTGCTAATCCATTCTGTAATTCTTCTTTTGCAACAGCAAGCGTAGGGGAATTGCCAAAGATATTTACTGATTGGATGATCGCTCTGTATTTATTTAATAGCGCAGCGTCATTGATCTTATCATATCGCAGCCATAAACGATAGCCATCTTCAGCGTGCAAGCCCGGCGCATGTAGTATTATCGTAAGCAGGAGTAATATTCTTTTCATTAAGCAGGCAACTTGTTTAAGAAAGCTGATTTCCTTTTTTCAGGGATGAATTTCTTATGATCAGTTCTGATCTTACAATGATGGTATTGGTTTGATGGATATTACTGACACCCTTCAAATGATTGATAAGATTTCTTGCCGCAATTTCACCCATATCCATACCGGGATAATTGATGGTGGTGAGGGTTGGCTCGATCAGTTTGCCAATGACATCATTATTAAAACCTACAACGGCAATATCCCCGGGTATATTAATGCCGTGTTCTTTTAATGTACGCATGCACACTGCAGCAACAAAATCATTGGTAATAAAAACGCCGTCGGGGAAAGGCTTCATTTTTAGCAGTTGCAGGGCAGATTCAACGCCTGCTTTTTCGCTAAGGTCATTTACGATCAGCAAGCTTTCATCAAGTGGAATGCGGTTATCAAACAATGCATCCTGGTAGCCTTTGTACCGTTGTGAATAAACATTTCTTTTAAGGCTGGAAGTGATATGGGCAATTCTCCTGCATCCCTGTTCAATAAGATGCTGGGTTGCGATATAACCGCATTTTTGGTTATCAATAATTACAACTGTATTATTTCCGTCCTGTTCCACACGGTCAAAGAACATTACGGGTACACCTTTGTCGGTGAAAGGTTTAAAGTGATCCAGATCGGCGGTGTCGAAGGCAAGGGAAGCGATCAGGCCGTCCACCCTTTTGTGAAAAAGGTTTTTGGCATTTGCCGTTTCCTTAATATAGCTTTCAGAAGAGTGGGCAATGATGAGGTCGTACTTGGCTTCTGTTGTAATTTTTTCGATACCCGCCAAAACTGAGGTAATAAAGTTACTGTTAAGCTCATGAACGATGACGCCAATAGTATTGGTCTGTTTCTGACGAAGGTTGCGGGCAAAATGGTTGGAGCGATAGCCCATTTCTTCTGCCAGGTCAAATATCTTCTTCTTTGTTTTTTTACTTACTACAGGGTCGTCCTGCAGCGCACGGCTGATGGTGGCAATAGAAATATTCAGCTTCTTTGCCAGGTCGTACATGGTTATTTCCTTATCTTTTTGCATACAATCGGTTACATGCCTGTGGTAAAGCTAAAAAAAATTATTTTATAAAAAAAATCATGTAATCGGTTACATTTTTCAAAAACTTCACTACATTAGCATTACCGAACGGGTTTCTGCATCTTGCTAAAAACAAAACTAACGATTGATTTAATGCAGCAGATTAGACTTACATCTCCGGGTTTTTACTGCTTTTTTGCACAAAAAGCAATTTTTTATTTCCTTTCAAATCAAGTTGGAACAAGGCTTTTAATGAATCGTGATCAATCCGTTCTTTTTAACATCAACAGGAAGGGCCGGATGAAAATGATGAATAAAAAGATCACCAGTTTAATCGAATTACAACCATGCATGTTCAAAATCAGAAAAATAAAAAACGTCCTTTAATCTTTAAAACAAACAATTTTATGAAGATGTCGACAAATTTTATAAAAATCCAACCGCTTAAAAGCCTGGCCATTGTTTTTTGGTTGGTCATGGCATTATTTAATCAAACTGTATTTGCTCAAAATACCATAACAGTAAAGGGACGTATAGCAGATGCAGCGGGAAACCCGGTGTTAAATGCTTCGGTTGTTATTAAAGGATCAAATACCGGGGTAAGTTCAGTTGCCAACGGGGAATTTGAAATTAATGCGCCTGCTAATGCTACCCTGGTTATTACTTCTGTTGGATTTGTTCCGCAGGAGATTAATATTAACGGGAGAAGGTCTATTTCTATTTTACTAATTTCTACGGAAACAAATATGGGAGAGGTAGTTGTAGTTGGTTATGGTACTCAAAGAAAAAAAGATGTAACAGGAGCGGTAGTTTCAGTAAGTGAAAAAGCTTTGAGGGAAGTACCGGTTGCCAATATTCAACAGGCATTACAAGGACGGGCTGCGGGGCTTGAGATACAAAGAATAGGTAATCAGCCCGGTGCAGGGGCTCAAATCAGGATAAGGGGAATACGTTCAATATCGGGTTCAAATGAGCCTTTGTTTATTGTTGATGGAATTCCCTGGGATGGTAATCTCAATGATATAAACCCGGATGATGTTTCATCAATAGATATTTTAAAGGATGCTTCTGCAACTGCTGTATACGGTTCACGGGGTGCAAACGGTGTTATATTGATTTCTACAAAAAAAGGAAGGGGCGGAGAAACCCGTATTTCCTATAACGGTTATTATGGATTTGGAAAAGTAGCAAATCCTTTTCCTGTATTCAATGCATCAGAATATCAATCCATGCGTAATATATCAACCTGGGGAGCAGGCTATATGCCGGAGGAATTAAAAGGAGCCAGCCAGGGCAGGAACACCGACTGGCAGGATGCTATTTATAAAAATGCTTTAAGAACTGACCATAACATTACCATTGCCGGTGGTGCTAATGGCAATACTTTTTCGTTGGGCGCAGGTTATTATAAAGAAACCACGGTTTTACCCGGTGAAGATTATACACGATTCTCACTTCGGGCTACCATTGATACGAGGATAGGCAGCCGGTTTAGGGTTGGAATAAATACGCAAAACTCAGTAAGTTACCAAAATGGCTCCCAGTTTGTTTCCGGGGCTCCTTTATTCCCTTTATTGGCCCTTAGTCCGCTGATGCCGGTGTATGATTCGACGGGTGCTTTATATGCCAAGCCCTGGGGAAATATTGATGATAATAATGGAGGACAACGTTATAATCCCCTGATTTTAAAAAATAATGATAATAGCTGGGTTGACAAGGTCCGCCGCTTGCGCACCTTTAATAGTGTATATGGCGAGATTGAGTTCATAAAAGGGTTACGCTACAGGCTTAACCTTGGACTAAACTATGCACAACAATTCAGCGGCCAGTTTCAGGGGGCAGATAATTTTCCCGTCAAGCCAAATTATTTCAGGGCAGCACAGGGTAATATAGCCAGCGTTGATAATGGTGAAACCTGGGGCTACACAGCGGAAAACCTGCTCTACTATGATAAGACAATTAAAAATAAACACCGCATAAACTTTACCGGCCTTTACAGCATACAGGAAACGCAATCCTTCAATACGTTTGTGCGGAAAGATTCTATAACGGATGATTTTGTGCAGTTTTATAACCTGGCGCTTTCAACACCCATCAGCGGAGGAAATACAACTATAAGCGGAGGTGAAACCAAGACCTCGTTAATATCTTATATGGCAAGGGTTAATTATGCCTATAATAATAAATACCTGCTGACAGTGACCTATAGAAGAGATGGTTCCTCCCGTTTGGCACCCGGTAATAAATGGTTTGATTATCCAGCGGTTTCTGCAGGCTGGGTGATTTCTGATGAAAGATTCATGGACAGATTCAAATGGGCAAATGCTTTAAAACTAAGGGCGGGTTGGGGTAAAACCTCCAACCAGTCAATTAATCCTTACCAGTCTTTAGGCCTGGTAAATAATTCAAACGGCCTTGCAGCCGGAACTACCGGCGCAAACGTGATACGTTATAATTATGGGCCAACTATAGTAACGGGATTTAATGTGGTTACACTTCCTAATCCTAAATTAAAATGGGAATTTACCAAAACCACCAATATCGGCCTTGACTTTGGGTTTTTAAATAACAAGATCACCGGTTCGATAGAATATTACAATTCCAAAACAGATAATATATTATATAGTGTAGCGCTCCCTGTTACTTCCGGTGTTGCCGGAGCTTTTTTAACCAATATAGGTGAAATGGAAAATAAAGGGTTTGAATTAACCATCTCAACACTGAATTATACATCACGTTCAGGCTTTACCTGGAGTACTGATTTTAACCTGTTCACGAATAAAAACAAATTATTAAAACTCTCCAGCGGCGTTGACCGGGAAATAGGCAACCAGTTATTTGTTGGCGAATCAATGACCGCGATCTTTGATTATAAAAATTTAGGTGTTTGGCAAACCAATGAAGCAGCACAGGCTGCGGCACTAGGTTCAGTGCCGGGCCAAATAAAACTGGAGGACCGTAATGGCGATGGAAAAATTGATGCTACTGACAGGTATATTCTTGGTAGCCAGGATGCAAAACTCCAGGGAGGTATGACGAACCGTTTCTCTTACAAAGGTTTTGATCTCTCCACGGTATTTTATGCAAGATTTGGCGGAATGTTGATAAGCCAGGTACACCAGCCAATTGCCGGTTATTTAACTGTTATGGATGGAAGGAGAAATGGCATTAAAGTGGATTACTGGACCCCCACCAACCCGTCTAACTGGTTCCCGATGCCACAGGCTGCTATCAGCAATGTAAGTACAGCCTGGACGACTTTAGGATATTATAGTGGCAGCTTTCTGAAGATCAGGAGTATTAATCTGGGTTATACTTTTAACCAATCAATCCTTAAATATATTAAGGCACAATCCGTGCGCCTATATGTTACTGTTGATAATGTGGCCATTCTTTTCTCACCTTATTATAATAAAACAGGGATTGATCCTGAAGGAACAGGATTGGGTAACCAGGGGGTAAGCAACCCGGGTAACATAAGGGTAAATAACAATGGTAACGGTGCAGTGACGGTAGGATTAGGTACCCCGGCCAGAAGAACGATAACATTTGGTGCAAACATTACACTATAAATATTAATCAAAATAAATTCTATAAAGATGAAAAATAAAAAAGTTTATCCCATCATAACAGCAATACTTGTAATGGTATTTGCAGGATGTACAAAAAAACTGGAGGAACATCCTTATACTGTTTTTTCACCCGAATATTTTAAAACGCCAGCCGGTTTTCAGGCTGGTATCAATGCACTTTATTCAGGCTTTCGGTTTTTGTACGGGCCTGAGGGAGCTGTAGGTTTAGGTACCGACGGAACTGATGAATACACCTATGCTGAACAGCCGCGTAATGGTGCAGGTGGTACTGCAGATTATTTAACACTGGGTAATTATTCACTGGATGCAAATAACGGGTCTATTTTAACGCCATGGAACAGGAGTTTTAATAATATTAATCTTGCGAACGGGCTGATCGAATATGCGTCTGTTGTACCTATTGGAGCTGCAGAAAAAGCTGTTGGATTGGGCGAGATACGTTTTTTAAGAGCTTTATACTACCTGAATTTGGTACAGTATTTTGGTGCTGTTCCTGTTGACCTGGGAACCGGGGATCTTAAATTCAACCAGTCACCATTCCAGGGTTTTAACCGGCTGCCAACAGCAACTATACTGGTAAAAGATTACCAGGCAATAATTGATGATGCTATATTTGCCACACAGAATTTACCGGACAAAAGACCGGCAAATGCATTTAAATTATCCAAAGCAGCTGCCTTCCATCTTTTGGCAAAAGCGTATCTCTTCCGTGGCTATTCTCCAGCGAAGCAGGGAACCGATTTTCAAAATGCTTATACTGCAGCAACCGAGGTTATAAATAACCAGGCAAAATATGGGGTAGCATTACAGGCGAATTATGCAGATATTTTTAATGCCGGCAATAACTACAACAGTGAAGTGCTTTATTCTGTAGAAAGAGTTCCCGGGAATTTTGGAGCCAATGAGATAGGCACACTCAATAGTATCGGCGGAGGAAAAGGGATAGATGCACATAATGACTTTTGTGGTGATTATACATCTGTAAGGGCCCCGTTAAATTCATCTACTACTCAACCTTGTGGTACCCGCGCTATTCCTTACGGACGACCTATCAGGAGGTTCTGCCCTACACCCTGGACGATCAATACAGCATTTGCTGATAAATTCAATGACAGCAGGTATGAAGGAACATTCCGTACTGCTTACCTTGCTACACAAACAGGCGGAGGTTTTACTGCAAATGTCGATACGGCTTTTATAATGGCCCTCACCAACCAGATTGCGGATTCGCTAAATGGCATTTTGCCGGCTGGGCCAAGACTGAAACCTTATCGTGTAATTGCTCCACGTGAATTTTATTTTAGTGGTGGTTCTATTGATGCTACTGTTACAAGAAATATGTATCCCAGCATACGTAAATACGAAGATCCGGCAAACCTCGATCCCAATAATGAGGCAACAAGACCCTTTATTGTTTTTAAACTGGGCGAAACATATTTATTGGCTGCAGAAGCGGCTATGCAATCGGGTAACACTACGGCTGCAATGGACCTGATCAATGTACTTAAGCTAAGAGCTGCTTACAGACCGGGTTTAACTCCGGCACAGATCACTACAAGATATAATGTTATTAGAGTGAATACAGTTGCGCAGGTAACACTTGATTATATAATGGATGAACGCACCCGCGAAATGTGTGGCGAATGTACGCGGTGGCCCGACCTGGCAGTAAGGGGTAAACTGGTGGATAGGGTAAAACTTTACAATACGGATGCTGCTGCTAAGGTACAGGCATTCCATGCACTGAGGCCCATTCCTCAATCGCAACTGGATGCCAGTATTGTAGATAATAAACCGCAATACCAAAATCCGGGATATTAATTCCTGTAATCATTAAAAATTTAAACGAAAAAACATGAAACAATTTTCAATAAAAACAGGCGCACTGATCGTATTAGCATCAGTTGTATTTGGAGCTTGTAAGAAAAGTCCCGATATAAATATCCAGGCTATAGGGAATTTCGGGGATAACGGTACAGCATTAAAAGATGCTGCTGATTTTCCTGTTGGCGCAGCTATAGCTAACACTGCTTTTTTAAATGATATAGGTTATTCGGGTGCAGCTAAACGTGATTTTGATGCAGTTACTTTTGAATACCATATGAAACACGGGGCTATTGTGCAGGATAATGGCACCATGAATTTTACAAACACAGATGCTTTGGTAGCTGCAGTAGGTGCGATGGATATTTTTGGCCATGCGCTTGGCTGGCATCAAAATCAAAATGCCACTTACCTTAAAAGCTATTCGGGTCTTGTTATTCCCTCAGCCGCTGAATTAGCCACAAATCCAGGTTTTGAATCCGGTATGTCTGGCTGGTCAATTTTTAATTCAAACGGTGCCACAATTACGGCAACTACAACCGCTGGCGAATACAGGAGCGGAGCAAGTGGCATGAAGGTGATTAATCCTACTGCCTGGCCGGGTAATCAATGGCGGGTTCAGGTTTCAAGTACTGCTTTTGCAACTACGCCGGGTAAACAATATACCATCACTTATTGGGTAAAAGCAGCTGCGGCCGGAGGTTCTATTCGCCTCTCCAGCGGCCCAACCAGTGCACAATACCAGGGAGATCAAACAATTGGCACTGCTTTTCAACAGGTGAACTGGACCATCACTGCAAACCTTGCATCGACTACATTTCTATTTGATATGGGACAGGTTGCCAACACTTATTTTATAGATGATGTGAGTGTTAAAGAATTTATTCCTGTACCTGGTGGTGCTGCAATAGCAAATAAGCTTGATACAACATTGGGTAATTTTATTACAACTATCGTAAACAGGTATAAAGCAAAAGTGCATGCATGGGATGTGGTAAATGAATTATTTGCCGATGATGGTAATCTTCGTAATAATGCCAACACCCCAAGTACTGCGGCAGATGTGTTGGTTTGGTCAAATTATCTTGGAAGAGACTATGCATTAAAAGCATTTAACTATGCCAAAGCAGCCGATCCAACAGCCGATCTTTATATTAATGATTACAACCTGGAATCCCAACCCGTTAAACTGGATTCTTTAATTAAGATGGTAGCAGAGTTAAAAGCAAAAGGAGCAAAAATAGATGGTATCGGCACCCAAATGCATATCGGCAGGACTAATATTAATTTTGCTGGTATTGATGCTATGATGAAGAAGCTGGCAGCAACGAATTTAAAAATACGGATCTCTGAACTTGATGTAAAAGTAGTACAGGGAAGTGCGGCAGGTACTATCAATGCTGAGCTGGCAGGCTTCCAGGCCGAAATATACAAGTATGTTGTGTCTTCGTATATAAAGCATATTCCTCAGGCGCAACGTGCAGGAATTACTGTTTGGGGAATAAATGATAAAAACAGCTGGCTCTATAATAATGGTACAGAGTTTCCATTGCTGTATGATAATAATTATGGTAAAAAGCCCGCATACTCAGGATTTTTGCAGGGATTAAAATAAATGACTTGTATTGCTTTATTCAGAATTTATAAGATCAAAAAACCTGTTCATTTATAAATTACAGGTTTTGCAAACGCAGTTAGTTTTCTCATATATGCAGTCGTTAAAGGGGGGATGACTTGGTTCATCCTTCCTTTTCTTTTAATTTCACATGGGATATTAATAAATATAGAAAGCATGTTGTTACTGGGAATAGATCTGGGTACATCGTCGGTAAAGGTTTCTGTATTGGACGCAGCAACACAGCAATGTATTGCATCAACACACTATCCTGAAACAGAAGTGGACATTATATCTCCGCAGCCGGGCTGGGCCGAACAAAGTCCTGATCTCTGGTGGGAGAACGTAAAGCAGGCAATACTTAAATGTAACGCTGCAAAGCTTTACGACGCCGCAGATATAGGAGCCATAGGCATTGCTTACCAGATGCATGGATTGGTTTTGGTTGATAAAGACCAGCACGTTTTAAAGAATTCGATCATCTGGTGCGACAGCCGTGCTGTTGACATCGGCGAAGAAGCTTTCATAAATATCGGCAGCGAAAAATGTTTATCCCGCCTTTTAAATTCACCCGGAAATTTTACGGCATCAAAACTTGCCTGGGTAAAAGAAAATGAACCCGCTGTTTATGAAAAGATAGACAAGGTCATGCTGCCAGGAGATTTTATCGCGATGAAATTGACAGGAGAAATAACAACTACTGTTTCTGCACTTTCAGAAGGGATATTATGGGATTTCCGGGATCATGCTATTTCAAAAGATATTATTAATTATTTTGGATTCGATCTTTCTCTCTTCCCGGGCATACGATCTTTATTTTCAGCACACGGCCATTTAAAAGAAACGGTTGCCACAAGATTGTCTTTAAAGGCGGGCATACCGGTATCATACAAAGCGGGTGACCAGCTTAATAATGCCTTATCATTAAATGTACTCCGGCCCGGGGAAGTTGCTGCAACTGCCGGTACCAGCGGTGTGATCTATGGTGTAAGTGACCAGCTTGAATATGATGAGCAATCACGTATCAACAGTTTCGCACACGTCAATCACCACGCAGATAAAACCAGGATCGGTGTATTATTATGTATCAATGGTGCCGGCATCTTTACCCGCTGGGTGAAAAACCTGGTGGGTGCAAACCGTACCTATAATGAATTGAATATTGCAGCTGCAAAAATACCCATGGGCTCAGATGCCTTACTGGCCCTGCCTTTTGGCAATGGAGCAGAGCGGATGCTGAACAACCAGTCTGTTGGCGCACATTTTAAAAATCTTGATTTTAATATTCATACCGATGCACATCTTGTAAGGGCTGCACAGGAAGGTATCGCATTTGCATTTCGATATGGTCTCGATATCATGAGAGAAAATGGAATGGATCCCACTGTGATCCGTGCCGGGAAAACAAATCTTTTTTTGAGTGATGTTTTTACAGGATCATTTGTGAACAGTACACAGGTTGCGGTTGAATTCTATGATGGTGATGGAAGTTTTGGCGCCGCTTTAGGAGCAGGCATCGGTGCCGGCATCTTTAAAGATTCACCCGCAGCATTCAGTAACCGGAAAGCGATCAGCATTGTTGAACCCAAAGATCAGGATATCCATGAAAACCTTTACCAGGAATGGAAATGTTTTTTAAATGAAAAACTGGATAAAATAAAAAAAGAGAACGAACTGATAAGTATAGCATAACTATAAAACTAATAGCAGATGAAACTAGTAACAGGAGAAACCCAATTTTTTAAAGATATACCACAAATAAAATACGAGGGTATTGAAACGGATAACCCTTTGGCATTCCGCTGGTATGATGAGAATAAGATCGTTGGCGGAAAAACAATGAAGGAATATTTGCGTTTTGCCTGTGCTTACTGGCATTCCTTTGTTGGCAATGGCGGAGATCCTTTTGGTGAGCCAACTCATATTTTTCCATGGAATAAAAAAGAAGACGCTGTAGCAAGAGCAAAAGATAAAGCTGATGCCGCCTTTGAATTCATAACAAAATTGGGATTACCCTATTATTGTTTTCATGACGTTGATGCGGTTGATTATACCAATGATATTGCTGACAATGAAAAGCGTCTGCAGGCAATAACTGCTTACCTCAAAGAAAAGCAGGATGCCAGTGGCGTAAAATTATTATGGGGTACCGCAAATTTATTTTCCAACAGGAGGTATATGAACGGCGCTGCAACCAATCCTGATTTTCATGTATTGGCGCACGCAGGTGCACAGGTTAAGGCTGCATTGGATGCAACGATAACATTAAAGGGAGAGAATTATGTTTTCTGGGGCGGAAGGGAAGGCTATATGAGTTTGCTTAATACCAATATGCAAAAAGAGAAAGAACATTTAGCCAGGTTCCTCCACACCGCAAAAGATTATGCCAGGAAGAATGGTTTTACAGGAACTTTCTTTATCGAACCCAAGCCCTGTGAACCCAGCAAGCATCAATATGATTATGATACTGAAACGGTGATCGGTTTTCTTCGCCAGTACGACCTGCTGAATGATTTCAAACTGAACATTGAAGTGAACCATGCAACACTTGCCGGTCATACATTCCAGCACGAGCTGCAGGTAGCTGCTGATGCAGGAATGCTTGGCAGCATGGATGCTAACCGCGGAGATTACCAGAATGGCTGGGATACGGACCAGTTCCCCAATAACATCAATGAATTAGCAGAAGCAATGTTGGTAGTGCTGGAAGCAGGAGGCTTTAAAGGCGGCGGCATCAATTTCGATGCGAAGATCCGCAGGAATTCTACTGATGTTGCAGACCTCTTCCATGCGCATATCGGGGGTATGGATACATTCGCACGTGCACTCATCATTGCAGATAATATTTTACAAAACTCTGATTACAAAAAATTCAGGAAGGAAAGATATGCTTCGTTTGATAGTGACAAAGGCAAGGCATTTGAAGAAGGAAAATTATCGCTCGAAGACCTGAGAGCTTATGCAATTGAAAAAGGTGAGCCCGAAACAAGGAGTGGAAGGCAGGAGTATTTAGAGAATATTATAAATCGGTTCATTTAAATACGGAGCTCCAAGGGGAGAAGCTGCAAGGGACAAGCAAGGCAATCACTTAGTTACTGGGGATTATAAAAGCATTATGCAAATAGGATTTATCTCCTTTGTGGCTTGAGGCTTGTAGCTTATTTCTGATCTTAACAGATTTTAAAATAAAAATAATAAACTTCAAACCAAACCAACGCTTATGCATTTCCTCGGAACAATTGATGTGCTCTTCGTGATCCTTTATCTCCTGATCATTGCAGGTGTTTCTGTATGGTCGATCAGGAAAAGTAAATCATCACCATCAGATTATTTTTTGGCCAACCGTAACCTGGGCTGGTGGGTCATCGGCGCATCCATACTGGCTTCAAACGTAGGGTCAGAGCATATTGTGGGCCTGGCAGGCACCGGCGCTACATCAGGGCTGGTGATGGGGCATTACGAACTGCATTCATACATCGTTCTTATTTTGGGCTGGGTATTTGTTCCTTTTTATATGCGAAGCCAGGTGTATACAATGCCGGAATTTTTAGAAAGACGGTTCAATGCAAAAGCAAGGCGCTTGTTATCCATCATACAATTATTAAGCTATGTAATTGCCAAAGCATCGGTTACCATTTTTGCAGGCGCATTGGTTTTCAATTCTTTTTTAGGCGTGGATTTCTGGACAGGAGCTATCATCCTTGTTGTAGTGACTGGTATCTATACAATTCTCGGAGGTCTGCACACGGTCATGTACACTGAAGCCATCCAGGCGATCATATTATTATTAGGTTCAGCTGTATTATTAATTATAGGTTTGGATAAAGTTGGGGGATGGAATTCAATGATCGCTTCAGTGCCGAAGGAAAAATTAAATATGTTCCGTCCTTTAAGCGATCCGGAATTCCCATGGCTCGGTATCCTGCTGGCTTCACCTATCGTGGGTGTTTGGTATTGGTGCACCGACCAGCATATTGTACAGCGTTGTCTTGCCGGTAAGAACGAACGTGAAGCAAGAAGAGGAACCATCTTCGCTGCTTATTTAAAATTACTTCCCTTCTTTATTTTTCTTGTTCCGGGTTTGATAGCGGTTGCAATGGTTAACCAGGGTACATTGACCTTAACTGATAATAACGCTGCTTTCCCAACTTTAGTAAAAGAAATTATGCCGCTTGGATTGAGAGGATTACTTGCAGGTGGCTTGCTCGCAGCATTGATGAGTTCACTGGCTTCTGTATATAATGCATGCTCTACTTTATTTACTATGGATATTTACCAGAAAATGAAACCCGAAGCAACCGGTAAAGAACTGGTAAAGGTTGGACGCATTGCAACCGGTGTGGTTGTAATACTGGGAATGGTTTGGATCCCGATGATGGACCGTATCTCCGGTACTTTATATCAATACCTGCAAAGTGTGCAGTCTTATTTAGCACCGCCCATTGCGGCTGTATTCCTGCTGGGTGTATTTTTTAAGCGTCTTAATGCAAAAGGTGCTTACAGCGCCATGGTAGTGGGTTTTATACTTGGCATTATAAAGCTCACGCTGGAGCTATATCAAACCAGTTTAACAGGTATCCTTCATGATTTTGCAACGATCAATTTTCTTTACTTCTGTATTTACCTGTTCCTGTTTTCCGTCGCTATAATGGTTGTGGTAAGCCTGCTTACGCCCAAACCAAGTGAGGAGCAGATAAAAGGATTGACATTTGCAACAACCGTTGCCGAGGACCGGGCGGCCAGCCGTGCCAGTTGGAACAAGTGGGATGTTATCCATTCACTCATCGTTGTTGCCATTATCGTATCTATATTCATTTATTTCTCCCCGCTGGGAGTAGCTAAGTAATTACATTATGAAGATGCTGAAATACTGTTTATGCATTGCGGGAATATTGTCTTTCAATTTCTCACATGCGCAATCCCTGCTTCCATATAAGAACGATAAGTTTTCTCCCGAAGCAAGGGCCAAAGACCTTTTGGGCAGGATGACACTTGATGAAAAACTGATGCAGACACAGTGTTTGTGGATACAAAAGTCAAGGATATTGACCAGCAGCGGAGACTTTGATGAAGTAAAAGCTGCAACTGCTTTAAAGAACGGCTTGGGAGAACTGGGCAGGCTGAATGAGAATGCAGGACCAAACAGTTCGGGATATCATCCAAAGGAGGCAGCAATATTATATAACAAGATCCAGAAATTCTTTGTTGAAAAAACAAGATTGGGTATCCCGGTGATGGTGCATGAAGAATCCTTACACGGTCAGCAGACACAGGATGCTACAAACTTTCCCATTCCTATTGGCCTGGCCAGTACATGGAATGAGAACCTGATGACAGAGATCTTTTCAAAAGTAGCAGAAGAGGTAAGGGCAAGGGGAGGCCATCATGTATTGGCGCCTGTAGTAGATGTTACCAGAGATCCGCGTTGGGGAAGAACAGAAGAGACAATGGGGGAAGATCCCTTCCTCATTTCAAGATTAGCAGTAGCACAAGTAAAAGCTTACCAGGGAAATAATGGTAATTACCTCGGAAAAAATAATGTAGCAACAACACTAAAACATTTTGGTGTTCACGGTCAAAGTGAAGGAGGTGTAAATGTTGCGCCAAGCAATATTGATGAAAGAACAGCAAGGGAAGTTTTTTTTCCACCATTCAAAGCCGCAGTACAGGAAGGTAAAGCGATGAATGTAATGGCAACCTATAACGAGATATGGGGATCGCCTGCGCACATTAATAAATACCTCTTAACTGATATTCTCCGGAAGGAGTGGGGATTTAAAGGAGTTGTAGTTTCTGATTATTTTGCCATCAGGGATGTTAGTACGCTTCATAAAATAACGCCAACTTATGACGAAGCCGGTTACCTTGCCTTCAAAGCGGGTATTGATATGGAGACGCCTGACCCCGATGGTTTTGCCCACCTTAAGAAATTTATTAATGAAGGAAAGATCACGGTAAAAGAAATTGATGCTGCTGTAACAAGGATACTCATTGCAAAATTCCGGATCGGAATATTTGATGATCCTTATGTTGATCCCGATAATGCAGAAAAGATCGTAGGCAGTGCAGAAAAAAGAGCCGTGGCCTATAAAGCAGCACAGGAAGCAATGGTATTGCTGAAGAACGACAATAATTTTTTACCGCTTGATAAAAATAAAGTTAAGACCATTGCGCTGATCGGCCCCAATGCTGATAAATGTTTGTTGGGCGGTTATTCCAGCAAGCCACGTGTTTGTATCTCACCCCTACAGGCGATCAAAGAAAGGTATGGCAATAATATAAAAGTATTGTATGCTGAAGGCGTAAAGCTCACGGATAAGAACAACTGGTTTGCAGACACGATTAATCTTGCCAACAATGGCGATGTTAATGTAAGGATCGCCGAAGCGGTAGAAGTAGCAAAGCAGGCAGATGTTATTGTATTATTTGTTGGCGGTAATGAGAGCATGAGCCGCGAAGGCTGGGCCACTGATCACCTGGGCGATCTGCCAACACTGGAATTACTGAACGGGCAAAATGAATTAATAAAAGCAATTGTTTCTATAGGAAAACCCACTTGTGCATTTGTCAACAGTGGTCCGCCATTGAGTATAGAGAACCTTGTAAGATCAGTGCCTGCTGTTATGCAATGCTGGTACCTGGGACAAGAGGGAGGCTATGCAATGGCGGACGCTCTTTTTGGAGAAATAAATCCGGGAGGTAAATTACCCATCTCCTTCCCGAGAACATCGGGTCACATTCCTGCCTATTACAACTATAAGCCATCAGCACGCAGAGGCTACAATCTTGGTTTTACGGTAAGTCCTCTGTTCGCTTTTGGCCATGGTTTAAGCTATACAACATTTCAATACAGCAACCTTAAACTATCATCGGCCAGGATGAATAGCAACGGAACGGTTACTGTAAGCGTGGATGTTAAAAATACAGGGACAAGGAAGGGCGCAGAAGTTGCACAGATGTATATTCGTGATGATTATTCTTCTGTGGCAAGGCCGGTAAAGGAATTAAAAGGATTTAAAAAGATATGGCTGGAACCCGGGCAATCGCAAACAGTGAATTTTACCATTACACCGGAATCATTATCCTTTTATAATACAGAAATGAAATGGGTTGTAGAGCCCGGAGATTTTACCATTATGGTTGGGACTGCTTCAGATAAGACCGAAATCATTAAACTTACAGTGACAAAATAAATTGAGTGAACATGTTCATGGAGCAAACCATGCGTTGGTTCGGGCCCAATGACCCCGTAAAATTATCGGATATCCGGCAGGCAGGTTGCAGTGGCGTTGTTACGGCACTGCACCATTTGCCTGTTGGGGATGTGTGGCCGGTGGATGAGATCAATGCAAGAAAAAAAATGATCGAAGCTGCGGGCCTCACCTGGACAGTTATTGAAAGCCTGCCCGTACATGAAGACATAAAAAAACAAACCGGTAATTATAAACTATACATTGAAAATTATAAAACAAGCTTAGGCAATGTAGCTGCCTGTGGCTTAAAGGTTGTTACTTATAATTTCATGCCGGTGCTGGACTGGCTCAGAACAGACCTTTCCTATACAATGCCCGACGGCAGCAAAGCATTGTATTTTGAGCGTGCCGCATTTATTGCTTTCGACCTGTTCTTATTAAAAAGGCCGGGAGCGGAAAAAGATTATACGGAAGCAGAAATTGAAAAAGCAACTGCAAGGTTCAATGCAATGGATGAAGAAGAAAAGAAAAAATTATTCCGCAATGCAATGCTTGGCCTGCCGGGCAGTGATGAAGCTTTTACTCCTGAACAGGTACTTGCTGCTTTGAAAACCTATGAGGGCATCAATGCAAAGCAATTGAAGCAACATCTTTTTTATTTTCTTAAACAGGTTGTTCCGGTTGCAGAAGAATGTGGCCTGCAAATGGCGATCCATCCTGATGATCCGCCCTATCCTGTGTTGGGCCTGCCAAGGGTGGTAAGTACGGAAGAAGATGCACTGGATATCATCAGGTCGGTACCTTCAGCAGCGAACGGCCTGTGTTTTTGTACAGGTTCTTTTGGTGCAAGGGCAGACAATCATTTAGTAAGCATGATACAGCGTTTCGCTGATAACATACATTTTCTTCACCTGCGCAATACCAAACGTGATGATGAAGAAAATTTTTATGAAGCAGATCATTTGGCAGGTGACACCGACATGTATGAAATTGTAAAAGAAGTTGTGCGGATGATGCGAAGAAGGAAAGTTTCTATACCTATGCGCCCCGACCATGGTCACCAGATGCTTGATGATCTGGACAAATCAACCTACCCGGGGTATAGTGCCATCGGGCGTTTGCGGGGACTGGCAGAATTACGTGGGCTGGAACTTGGTATTCAAAGATCATTGGATTGAAGCAGATGCAATGCGTAAAAAACTCAATCAGCTTATAAATGAGTAAGATCACAAAAAGCTTATTCGGGGATCTCGAAGGGAAAAGTATTTACAGGTTTACTTTATACAATAATAAAGGAAACTGTGTTTCAATAATAAATTACGGGGCCATTATAACCTCCTGGCGGGTGCAGGATAAAGATATTGTAGCAGGCTTTGGTAACTTAAAGGACTATATAAATAATGATGCTTACTTTGGTTGCATTGCCGGGCGCTACGCTAACCGGATAGCAGCGGGTAAATTCAGGATCAACGGGAATTTATATGAGCTTGCACGAAATAATGGAAAAAATCATTTGCATGGTGGCAATAAAGGATTTGATAAAGTGGTATGGGATACGGGATCAAATGAAATGGAAGAACAGCCATTGTCATTACATTATTTAAGTAAGGATGGGGAGGAAGGTTATCCCGGTAATTTAAAAGTTAAGGTTGAATATGATTATACCGATGATGAAGAACTGATCATCGGGTATTTTGCAGAAACAGATAAGGCCACGCCTGTTAACCTTACCAGCCATTGTTATTTTAATTTAACGGGTGATGTTAGCAAAAACATTTTAGATCATTCGTTGCTGATCAACGCCGATCATTATACCCCGGTGAATGAAAGCCAGATCCCGACAGGAGAGATAAAAGCAGTTGGGGAAACAGCATTTGATTTTAAGGAGATGACCACTATTGCGGGTAATAATAGTACAATGGAAGCTGGCTATGACCATAATTTTGTCCTGAACAAAAATGGCGATCCTTTTTCATTTGCAGCTTCGCTCGTTGCCCCGGAAGATGATCTGCAGCTTTCTGTTTTCACTACGGAACCCGGCCTGCAATTATATACCGGTAATTTTCTTGATGGGCATCTTATCAACAGGGATGGTAAACCAATAAATCAACACTCAGCGCTTTGCCTGGAAACCCAGCATTTTCCTGATTCTCCAAATCAGCCTGGTTTTCCGCCATGCATTTTATTGCCGGGTAAAAAATATTTTTCCAAAACAGTTTATAAAATAAGCTACAATGGAAAAGCTGCAAGGGAGATTCAAACTAAAGAAGGCTAAATTATTATTTAGTATTACCTCTCTGGTTTAAAATTTTCACCCTTGCGGCTCGTGCCTTGTAGCTATTTTTTCATCATCATACCTCCACCTGTTAAAACAAGCGAAACAGACCAGCGGTTTATATCATCTGACGGTGCGCCGTTTAAAAATTGATTCTCGGCGCTCCTCCATGTCCTTTCTTTAAAAGCTCCTGCATAACCACCTTGTATGCCAATAGTGCCCGGGTGCTTTGGCGATTTGAATGCCAGGCCAAGACCAAAGCGATAGGTTACAAATGAGTTCTTGAATTTTAGGCTGCGGATACTGTTTTGTACACCGGGTGAAGCAGCCACATCATCAAAATCAACGGCATTAACATCTTTATAGAATACGGCAGTATAACATTCTCCACCGATACCAACCATTGGATACAACATTATCATATCTGCAGGGATAAGATCATAGCCCAGGTCAAAGCCTCCGCTGAGCGTACGCATGGTGCTGCTTCTTTCATCAGGATCACCGGTAAGACTGCTGCCACCAGTAACTGATAATTGAGAAACAAAATTTTTCATGACATGCATTGAACCCGCAGAGATGGTCCACATATGATTCCTTGTTTGTTTGTATTGCGGAAATTCTGCAATACGGCTGTTGAGACCTTCAAATTCCTGGAAGGTTACCCCAATACCCCTCGTCATCATTGGTGCGTACTTATGCATTTTATCTTTCCATGCTTTGTTATCCTGCGCTGATAATGAAAGGGAGATGGAACACAGTAGAATTAAAATAATAGTTTTCATAATATTTGTTTTAGTATTAAGAAATAGATCACTGTAAAGGATATCACATTTTTCATGCCGTTGAAAGAATTTAACATGGCTTAGCAGGCTTCAGGAAAGCAGGTTTTTTATTGGCTACAAAATATTAGCTGATTTTGTACCAGATAGCTACATTAAAATTGCTGGCCCGTTAAACAACTGCAGGGGAATTACACAAGTAATGGAGGGGTTCATTTTTTATTTAGTGTGTATGTATGGGTAAATTATTCCTCGCCATTGCAGTAATACATATAATAAAAGCGTCCCGGAAGACGCTTTTATTGCTTTCAAATATGGGTAGGGTTAGTTCCTTTTTTATTTCATTTTGCTTTTTATCGCCTTTGCTTTTGCAAGATGGGTTTCGAGGGTAGGCAGTGTTTTTGCAGCAAAATCCTTTACCCTGGCATTTGCATTATTTGCTGCTGCGTCCTTGAACCTTTCTATACTTTTTCCATGGCTGTCGATCATCATGTCTATAAAATGTTTGTCATAGTCTTTCCCTTTCATTGCACCCATTTCTGCCAGGTGGTTCCGGTGATCTTCTGTCATCGCAGTGGGAAGCAGGATATTTTCCTCATTGGCAATTGAGATCAATGCGGCATTTGCATTGCCATGGTCTGTTTCAAGCGTTTTGCCAAAGTCCTTTACATCCTGGCTGCCACCATTGCTTTGGGCCTGTTTACCCATTTCTACTTCTGCCATCCCATTCTGCGCAGTTACCATCACAAATTCATTGGAGGTCTTGCTAACGGCCGTCGTGTCGGTGGTTACCTGCGACACCGTGCTGCTGTCGGTGGATGTTTCAGTTGTTTTATTGTCATTGCAGGCTGCAAATACAAGGGCTGAAACAGCCAGAACTATCGCCGAAAAGTTTTTTTTCATAATTGTAGTTTTTATTGTTTTCTTATTATTATACAGGCTTATCTTTCTTTTTACCAACGATCAATACGTAAATGATATAGAGCCACCCCAGGATGCCGTGAATGATGGCCCAGAGAATAGATTTATTCCTGCTCCATGAAACCACGACGGCAACGATGGTTCCAAGCCCCACACCCGGAAATAAATACACAGGCCGCACATAGCCATTTGGGCCGCTATCATAATTTACACAGGAGACCATGAATAACATGCATAACCAAACTCCGGTAATGATCTTTTTGCGCATACTGTTTTTTAAACGGGGTTGATAATTACCTGTCACTGGTTTGTTTTTAATTTTTCAGGATTATTGACGCAACAAGTAAAAAAAGAGTTGCGTGCGAAACCGGTTAAAGAAAATTTACAGGTATCAATTATTAAGTTTCCTGTCTTTTACATGTTATTTGGCCATGAAATAAAAAATATAACAAAATAAAATTGCAGCATAAATACAATGCTGAATATTTATAGATATAATTCAAATCTATGTGGTAGTCCCTCAGTTGTAGGGTAGTAAAGCAACAAAATAGGCTTATAAGCTAACCATTATATAAGATGCTCTAATTACTTTTACTTCAATTCGAACGAACAAACTCATTGGGAATAAATTCTTTACACTTTTATTGTTTAATTAAGACTACCTTTTGGCGGAGGGTAGTGATAATATGTATGTATTTATGGAAGATTCAAATTTATTAATTGAGTTAGGGGCGAAGATCAGGATGATACGGTTGACTAAAAACCTTACCCAAAACCAGCTTGCGATCAACTGCAATTTTGAGAAATCAAGTATGTCTAAGATCGAATCAGGGCAGGTCAACATGTCTTACCTTACCCTGCACAGAATAAGTAAGGGGTTGGCTATTCATATCAGGGAGCTTTTACCTGACTAAAAAACATTTTAATTTCCCGGAACACTTAGGATAATTTAGCAAGACACTGCTTTATATCGACCCCCTTACCCAATACGTCTTTAAAAATATCCCCTGTTTTTTTTACTCTTTTTGGAACGGTATTGATATCAAAAGCCGAAGGATGAAGTCCCGCTTTTACTTCTTTCCATAATAGCGGTGTGGAAACCGTAGCGCCTGGATGAGGACGCAGGCTGTATGCCGAAGCGATAGTTTGTCCCCTGCTGTTTTGCAAATAATCGAGGTAGATCTTATTCCCCCTTTTTTTCAGGTTTCTTTCCACGCTGGTGAATTTTGATAATTGCTCATTGGCCATAGTGCAAATGATCTCGGCAAATCCCCTTACCTGTTCATACAAATATTTTTTTTCCATGGGAACTAAAATGTGCATGCCGGTAGCGCCGGAAGTTTTACAAAAAGATGAAGCCCCGGCTTTATCAAGTATTTGTTTAAAAACAATTGCGGCTTCTATCACCTGCTCAAACGTATTTTTTGGAGAAGGATCTATATCAATGATCATATAATCCGGTTTGTCCAGCGCTTTGGTTGTAGAGTTCCAGGGGTTCAGCTCAATGCAACCCAGGTTATTCAGGTAGGCAAGTGTTGCTTTATTATTGCAGATGATATAATCAACGTCTTTTTTGGTTGATTCAGAATATAAAGGAATGCTTTTTACATATTCCGGTGCCTCACCCCCGGCGTCTTTGTGATAAAAAGCAGAACCGTTAATGCCATTGGGATTTCTTTTTAAAGATTCAGGCCGGTCTTTCAGGTAAGGCAGGATATATTCCGCTATGGATTGGTAATAATCTATCATCATGCCCTTGGTAATGCCTTCCTTTGGCCAGTATATTTTATCACGGTTGGTCATCCTTACTTTAGTATTACCGATCACGAGTTCGTTTACTTTTTCATCAACTGCTTTTGAGCTTTTACTTTTTACGGGCGCTGTGGTTTTCGTTTTTTTCATATCAATATCTTTTGGTGATTTGTCTTCTCTCATCCGGAGAAAGATGGGATGGCGCATTTTCCCGTCATTCGTCCATTCGGTGAATTTTACTTCGCAAACATAATTTGGCTTTACCCAGGTTACGGGCATATTGGTTTTTACCGGTTCATTAAAAGGAGCTTTCGTGGTTTTTAGCGGATTAAGTTTACCATAAACCTCTTTCAAAGTTTTTTCTGAAAAACCTGATCCCGTATGCCCTGCATACTTCAAACCATTTTCATCCTGTGTTGCCAGTACCAAAGCGCCAAAATATTTTCTTGAACCGGTGGATTGTGTAAATCCAACTATAATGACTTCCTCAGACTTATGGTGCTTGATCTTAAGCCATTCACTTGTTCTTGCGCCTGTATGATAATGGCTGTCTGCTTTCTTCGCCATTATCCCTTCCAGGCCCTGCTTGCCTGCTGCATCAAAAAAATCTTTTCCTTTTCCGATAATATGGTCTGAATATTTTATGATCTCATTCTTCTTAATTAATTGCTGCAATAATTTTTTCCTGTCAAGAAGCGACAACTCACTGGTATCCTTTCCGTCCAGCGACAGCAGGTCAAACACATAATAGCAAATAGGGTATTGAGTATTTTCTTCGTAGTGCTGTAATTTCTGGAAGTCGGATCTTCCATCTTCGTTCAGGATCACAATTTCCCCATCGAGTACCGCATCGTGCTTTATTTTTTTTAAGGCATTATAAACAAGCGGGTAGCTGTTATTAAAAATGAGGCCATTCCTGGAGTATAATTGTATGTCGCCATCTTTTATTTCGGCAATGGCCCTGTAACCATCCCATTTTATCTCAAAGATCCACTCCTTATCATCAAATGGCTTGTCTGTTTCTTTGGCGAGCATCGGCCGGGTAAAATGTTCAAGCTTCCTTCTTCCTTCTTTGATCAGGCCAAAAGTTTTTTTTTAGGTTTTTCATTTTCGGCAAGCCATTTATTGATGGGCGACCCTGCTGCAGTTTCTTTTTCGCTGTCATAAACCGTGCTGACCGCATGCTCATCTTTATGCTTTATCAACAGCCACGCATTCTCCTGTTTGCCTTTCAGCTTTACGAGGGCAAATTCACCCTTCAGTTTTTTTCCATAAAGCGTGAATTTTAAATTGCCTGCCTTTAACCCGGCTTTTAATTTTTTTTCAGCATCTGCTTTGGAAGAATTTTCCAGGTCCGTATATTTTCCGCTATCCCATATCTCTACAATGCCTGCGCCATAGCCTGAAGGTATCAGGCCTTTAAAATCTTTATAAGAATAAGGATGGTCCTCTACCATCATCGCCAGCCGTTTATCTTTTGAATTCATAGACGGACCTTTTGGGACGGCCCAGCTTTTCAAAGTACCATTCATTTCCAGCCTGAGGTCATAATGAAGATGTGAAGCTTTGTGTCTTTGCACCACGAAAGAAAGTGAAGGCGTGTTCTTTTTTATTTTGCCTTCAGGTTCTGGGGAAAGGGAAAAATTCCTTTTCTGTTTATACTTTGCCAGGCTCATAATCAGGATGCTTTTTTACTTTTTGTTCCCAGGCTGGCTTTCAATTGCGACATAAGATCCTTTGTTTTATTATGCACGACCTTCATTTGAGGTTCAGCAATTTTAGTTCCCTTGCTCTTAGCCTTGATCAGCTTTAGCAATTGTTCCGTGTACGTGTCTTTATATTTACTGATATCGAATTTACCCGTAAGCTGGTTGATGAGGCTGACTGCCATTTTCATTTCAGCGGGTTTGATGGCCGTTTTAGGAACATTCAATTCTTTGGTATCTCTTATCTCCTGGTGGAAACGGATCTTGTTCAGGATGATCATCTCACCCGAAGTTCTCAATATTGCCAAAGCCTCTTTGCTGCGCATAACAAAACTGGCGATGCCTGCCTTGCCCGTTTTTTTCAGGGCTTCCCTTAATAGTGCATAAGCCCTTACGCCTGATTTTTCCGGTACCAGGTAATAAGGGGTTTCATAATAGATGCTGTCGACCTCGTTAAGGGATACAAAATCACTTATGTCGATCGATTTTGTTTTTTCAGCACCGGCTTTTTCAAAATCTTTTTTTTCAAGTACCACGTATTTGTTCTGGAGCATATAGCCCTTTACAATATTTTCCCATTTCACTTCTTTTCCTGTTTTTTCATTAACCCGCATGTACCGGATATTTGACAGGTCTTTTTTATCAAGCATATCTAAATTAAGTTCGCTTCCTTCCGTAGCGCTGTATAATTTTACCGGGATATTGACTAGTCCAAAGCCAATTGCTCCTGTCCATAATGGTCTCATAAATTTGGTTTTAATTTAATAATAAATAACATATCTAAAATCCTGCCTCTTTCATTTCAACTGGCTTAAGCTTATTCATGTGGAAAAAAATATACAGAATGGGTATAGTTATACAGAATGGGCATGTTAATTAAAGGAGTATCGCCCATTTGCCTTCCTTGTCTTTTATATAAGACAGGCCGTTACTCATTTCATGTATGGTATTACCTGAGCATTTATCGAAGGAACTCTTTTGCTCATAAACCCTTATGCCGTTGTTGGCCTTTGTTAAATAGTTTACCAGGGCAGGCAGGGTGCCCGGTATATCATGTAACCATTGTTCATCATCTTCTTTTACAAATGCCTGGCTCATATATTCGATTTTTACTTTACTGTTATCCGTTAATGATCTCTCCGCCATTGGGATGTAATACCTGTCCTGTGATATACGATGAATCTTCGCTGGCAAGGAATAAATAAGCAGGAGCTACTTCTGATGGCTCACCAGCTCTCTTCATAGGCACATCGCTTCCGAAGGTTGCTACTTTAGCGCCCTTAAAACTTGAAACGATCAATGGTGTCCAGATCGGCCCGGGTGCAACCGCATTAACACGTATGCCTTTTTCAACAAGGTTGGCAGAAAGGCTTCTGGTGAATGATACAATTGCCCCCTTGGTGGAAGCATAGTCAATTAATCCACCACTTCCCCTGTATGCGGTAACAGATGCTGTATTAATAACAGCACTTCCGGTTTTCATAAGAGGCAATGCAGCTTTTGTTATCCAAAACATGGAAAATACATTTGTTGCAAAGGTTTTTAATAAATTAGCAGTAGAGATCTCTTCAAGGCCCTTGCTCTCGTAATGTATTGCGGCATTGTTCACCAGGATATCAACGCGGCTGAATTTTTTTTTGATCTTTTGTATGGCTGATTTGCAAAATGATTCCCGGGAGATATCGCCGCTGATCAAAAGACATCGCCTGCCATATTTTTTTTCTGCTATCATCTGCGTTTCTTTTGCATCCGTATGCTCATTCAGGTAAATGATGGCAATATCGGCGCCTTCCTTTGCAAAGAGCAGGGCAACGGCTTTTCCTATACCACTGTCGCCACCCGTGATAACGGCAATCTTGCCTGCAAGCTTATTAGCTGTTCTTATTGAATCATTCTCTGTTTCAGGAACGGGCTGCATCTTGTATTCACTACCCGGGCGGGGCTGGTGCTGGGCTTTGCGTAAATTCTTTTTTGGATTGGCTTTCTGCATATTTATATTTTTCAACAAGTATGCCAGTAAAAGAAAAAGGGTTTTGGTGTTGACCAAAACCCCTTAGTGTTTCTTATTATCCCTTCGCCGGAATTACCCGTATCAGGTTCAAAGGGTATGATCTCAAGTTTTTAGTTTTTAAACTACCCCTTAGTAAGAAACTGGTAATAGAAATTCAAATTCTGTGCCAACGTGATGCAATAGAAAATATTTTTACGCACATCCCGGGCACTTTTTATCCATACAAAATAATATTTTATAATGCATGATCTGCATGGTTAAAAAAATCCACAAACAGGCTGCATATAATAGCGGTATCGCACAAAAAACTCCCCATTCTTTTAAATTTTTCCTTAAAAAGAAATGGCACAATAAATGATTTACCACTGATGACATGTTTAATTATTAAAACTTAAAATTTAAATCATGGAAAAGAAGATGCAAAAAAAAACCACAGGCAAAACAACCAAAGCCAAAAATCCACAGGAAATGACGGATGAAACACATTCCATGCTCTATTCCTTTTTTACAGATGAATTAAAAGATATTTATTGGGCGGAGAAGAAACTGGTGAAGTCGCTTCCAAAATTGCAAAAAGCAGCTACAAATGAAGAGCTGAGAAATGCATTTGCCGAACACCTGGAGCAAACAAAAGAACATGTTACAAGGATAGAGCAGGTATTTGAGCTTTTGGGAGAAAAAGCGCAGGCTAAAAAATGCGATGCCATGGAAGGTTTGACCAAAGAAGCAGAATCTATTATTGAAGATACAGAAGACGGAACATCAACCAGGGATGTAGGGTTGATAATGGCTGCACAAAAAGCTGAGCATTACGAGATCGCTACTTATGGCGGACTTGTGCAATTGGCCAATACACTTGGATTGGGTGACGTATCCAACCTGTTACAGGCTACTTTGGATGAAGAAAAAGAAACCGATCAGACCCTGACGGAGATCGCAGAAAGCAAGGTTAATCACATGTCACTGGAAGAAGAAGAGGCATAGATGTATAAGCGAACCGTACCGGCATTTTTAATTTTAATATAGTACAGCCGGGTAAAAAGCCCGGCTGTACACTTTGATAAACAGGAAAATAAAAAGTATCAAGATGGAAACTAAATACAATGAAGCTACACTGAACCGGCCGCTGGGCGACAGGATCATCGACGCACCCTTTGTTTTTATTGATATCAAAAAATTCGGGTACCAATTGATAGAAGAGGAAGCATGGAGAAAGAATGACCGTAACAGCATAACGGTTTATAAAACAGATGGCCTTACAATGGTTTTAAGCTGCCTTCGCAATGGCGCAACCCTGGTTGATAACCTGGTTGATGGGATCATTACCATACAGGTGCTTGAAGGTACGATCGAATTTACGGTTGAAACAGGCACGGTTACATTGCAGAAGCAGCAAATAATTACTGTTCACGCAGGCATTAAGTATACCGTTAAGGCGGTGGAAAATACCCTGCTTTTAATGACGACTAAGGTGGAACATAAAGCGCATGATATAGCAGCCTGAATTTTATGATCTGGAAGATCCCTGCTTATAGAATAATGCTATCGCATAAATTCCGTATGCCCATTCCTGGTGAGTTGATCAGTTACCGGCATAACATTCCGGAGAATTTTATATCCCCAAAAGCCATGTTATAATAATTTCTTCTTATAAAGGCATGATATTGGCATATTTATAAGGTAAGATCCGTGGCGCTGGTAAGCATTTTAGCAGTCAGAAATTATCATCCATCATGAGTGTATCAAAAAGAAAAAGCCGGGAAAAAGACCTTTTTGAAATACTTCCACAGGCTATCTCAGCATTTAAAAAGAACATGATCGAACCTTTTTTCGGTGAGAGTAAGAATGCTAAATACGTTAATGAAAGGCCTCCTTTAAGGTCTGAGTTATTTACCGAACAACAGCTGAAACAGCACGCCAAAGCCATTTCCAAAAAACATACGCTCATATCAGGCCATCCGTCGGAACAACTTTTAAAAAGGCTGGCCGAGAACGAAAAGATATTGCTGGATGTTCATACGGTGCTTACAGATGTAGTTGCCCGGAATGAAAGAATAGTACCGGCAGCAGAATGGCTGCTGGATAATTTTTATTTAATAGAGGAACAGATATACATTGGAAAGAAACATTTTCCCAAAGGATATAGTAGGGGCCTGCCACAACTGGCAAAGGGAGAATCTGCCGGATTACCACGTGTTTATGATATAGCTGTGGAAATTATTTCCCATAGTGACGGACATATTGACCTTAATAACCTCACCGGCTTCATCACCTCTTACCAAACCACCACCTATTTAAAAATTGGGGAATTATGGGCATTTCCCATTATGCTGAGGTTGGCATTACTGGAAAACCTTCGCCGCCTTTCCATCCAGATGGTCATTGATATTGCCAACAAATCACTGGCGGCTGAATGGGCTGATAAATTAATTGACACAGCAGAGAACGATCATAAGAACCTTGTATTGGTAATTGCAGATATGGCAAGATCGGAACCGCCAATGGTAAGTTCATTCGTGGCAGAGCTGGCAAGAAGGCTACAGGAAAAGGGAAGCAGCCTTTCTCTCCCCATCAACTGGATCGAACAGCAGTTATCAGAAAATGGCCTGACCAGTGATGAACTGATACAACAGGAAAATCAAAAGCAGGCTGCCGACCAGGTATCTATCAGCAACAGCATTACCAGTCTTCGCTTTTTAGGCAGTACCGAGTGGCGTGAATTTGTAGAAAGCACAAGTATCGTTGAAAAAATACTTCGTGAAGATATTAATGGAGTATATACCGGGATGGATTTTTATACAAGGGACCAGTACCGTCATTCGGTAGAAAAAATAGCGAAGTACAGCAGCTTATCCGAAGAGCAGGTGGCAACAATGGCCATTGAAGCGGCTAAAGAGAATGCAGCAAAAAATAATGATCCGAGATTATCCCATGTTGGTTATCATCTTATAGGCAGGGGTTTGATCAGGATACAGAAGCAGGCAAAAATGAAGACATCCAAAATGGAGACCTGCCGGAAAATAACCAACCGCTTTCCTTTGTTCGTGTATGTGGGTGGTATTTTTTTGCTGACAGCAGCCCTGAGCTGGGGCCTTATTGCCAAAGCTTATGCTGATGGATTGAATCACTGGATCGCTCTCTCATTGCTCGGGTTGGTATGCATTATTGCAACCAGCCAACTGGCAATAGATATCATTAACTGGATCACTACGGTATTATCCCGGCCATCCATCTTACCCAAGATGGATTTTTCAAAAGGCATACCCGATCAATACCGTACCATGGTGGTAGTGCCAACACTGCTTATAGACATTACATCACTTAATGATCTCATTGAAAACCTGGAAGTGCGTTTCCTGGCTAACCGCGATGCCAATCTTTGTTTTGCTTTATTGACAGATTTTAAAGATGCTGATGCTGAAGTGTTAACGGGTGACAGGACCTTACTACTCGCCGCACAAAATAAGATACGTGAATTGAATAAGAAATATGAGCGGGAAAGCAATGATACATTCTTTCTTTTTCATCGTCCGCGTAAATGGAATAAGAAAGAAAAATTGTGGATGGGGTATGAAAGGAAACGTGGTAAGCTGGCAGAACTGAATCAACTGGTAGAAGGAAAAGACGGTCATGATTTTTTAGCCATTATCGGCGATGAAAATATTTATACTTCTGTAAAATTCATCATCACCCTTGATACGGATACGCAATTGCCACGTGACGCAGCATGGAAGATGGTAGGTACCTTAGCCCATCCTTTGAACCATGCTGTCTTTTCCGAAAAGAAAAAACGGGTCACCGAAGGCTATTCCATTCTTCAGCCACGTGTTTCCAATAGCCTGGCCGGGGAGGGCAGCTCTGTGTATGCAAGGATACATGGCAACGAACCCGGCACTGATCCTTATACCCGGGCAGTATCTGATGTTTACCAGGACCTTTTTGGCGAAGGCTCTTTTATTGGCAAGGGAATTTATAATGTGGCGGCATTTGAGCAGGTGCTCAAAGATAAATTTCCTGATAACCGCATACTCAGTCATGATCTTTTGGAAGGTTGCTATGCACGTTCGGGCCTGATAACCGATGTGCAACTTTATGAAGAATACCCGATGCAATATATTGCTGATATGCAGCGCCGTCATCGCTGGGTGCGGGGCGACTGGCAGATAGCAAGCTGGATACTCCCATTGGTAAGAGGGAATAACAGGAAATTTTATAAGAACCCGCTTTCCTTACTTTCCAAATGGAAGATATTTGATAACCTCAGGAGAAGCCTGGTCCCTTTATCATTCCTTTTGCTTTTTCTTTTTGGCTGGATAATTTCCACCGCATGGTTCTGGACAATAACTGTAATAATGATCATAGCGCTTCCAACATTGATCGGTTTTATCTGGGAGCTATGTACAAAACCTGAGGATGTGATCTTTTCGCAGCACCTCATATATGCTTTAAGAACTGCAAAAGACCGCTTCAGTCATTTTTTTCTATCGGTTGCAACATTGCCTTACGAGGTTTATTTCAATGCCGATGCTATTATACGTACGCTATGGCGGTTGACCATCTCCCGTAAAAAATTGCTGCAATGGAATCCTTTTCATAACCAGCAAAACAACAAAAATGTTTTCCGGTTTTATGCGGATATGTGGTTTGCTCCTTTTTTTGCAACCGCGGTATTCATTTACCTAAGCATCAATTTCCCTATTGTATTGGTGTTGGCAATTCCATTACTGGGGCTTTGGGCAACGTCGCCATTTATTACCTGGTTCATCAGCAGGCCCATTGTAAAGGCACCCGTTAATATAACGGATGAACAAACTGTTTACCTGCGCAAGCTGGCAAGAAAAACATGGGCATTCTTTGAAACCTTTGTAACGGAACAGGACAATTGGCTGCCACCTGATAATTACCAGGAACACCCTGTTGAAAGAATTGCACACCGCACATCACCAACTAATATCGGGGTGGCATTATTATCTAATCTTACCGCACATGATTTTGGATATATCACCACCGGGCAATTGATAGAACGTACTTCCAATACCATACGAACCATGCAGCGCCTGGAAAAATACCGCGGCCATTTATACAACTGGTATGATACGCAATCATTGCTGCCGCTGGCGCCAAAATACATTTCTACTGTTGACAGCGGCAACCTGGCCGGGCATATTATTACTTTAAGACAGGGATTGCTTTCGCTGGCAGGAAATAAAATTGCCGGCCGTGCTTTTTTTGAAGGATTGGCCGATATCATCAATATCATTTCCGAAAAAACAGGTTCTGCCGAAAAATCAATTTTATTGAACAGGTATGTGTTTGAAATGAAAGAGAACTATCCCCCGCTACTGGATAACCTTGCAGAAACAAAAAATTATATTGACAGGCTCCAGGCGTCTTTTGCGCACCTTCTTTTGCAGGTGGATTTTGAAAGTGATACAGAAGAATCCTGGTGGGCACAGAAAGCAACAGCACAGTTGAGAGAATCGAAAAATGAACTGGCAGCACTTTGCCCATGGCTTATATTACCCGCAGTTCCTGCCAGGTTCAATGACCTCATTCCTTCTTTGCCCGCTATACCAACCATTCGTGAATTATCAAGGATCGAAGAGATCATGCTGCATAAAATAATCAATTATGATTCTGCGGATAACAGTACAGAAGAAAATGAATGGCTTGATCATTTCAGAAAAGTGATCACCGAATCAGCCAGGCGTGCTAAGGAAATAATTATTACCGTAGAACAACTGGCGTCAAAATGTAACGAGCTTGTGAATATTGATTATGATTTCCTTTATTATAGGTCACAGCATTTACTGACCATCGGTTACAATGTTGATGAACACAGAAAGGACAGCGGCTTTTATGACCTGCTGGCTTCCGAAGCAAGGCTTACCACATTTACCGCAATAGCCCAGGGAAAATTACCCCAGGAAAGCTGGTTTGCATTGGGCCGGCAGCTTACCAAGGTTGGTAACATTCCCATCCTTTTATCCTGGAGCGGATCAATGTTTGAATACCTGATGCCATTGCTGGTAATGCCGACCTATGAAAATACTTTATTGAATCAAACCTATCATGCCATCATTCAAAAACAAATAGAGTATGGCAGGAAAAGAGGTGTGCCATGGGGCATTTCCGAATCGGGTTATAATATGGTGGATGCAAATCTCAATTACCAGTACAAAGCATTTGGGGTACCGGGTACCGGCTTTAAGCGTGGGCTGGGAGAAGATCTTGTTATTTCACCTTATTCAACGATGATGGCACTGATGGTAGATCCTGAGCACGCCTGTAATAACCTCGAGGTTTTAAAGGCAGCAGGATTTGAAGGCAAATATGGATTTTATGAAGCGATCGATTATACGGCTTCACGTTTGCAAAGAAAGCAAACCCATACCATCATCCGTTCATTTATGGCGCACCACCAGGGCATGGGATTTTTATCCCTCGCTTACCTGTTATTAAATAAACCGATGCAGCAGCGCTTCATTTTGGATACGCAGGTAAAATCTGCTTTGTTATTATTACAGGAAAGAATTCCAAGAGTAAGCACATTCTATTCACCGGTACTCCATTCATCAGACCTGAGTGTAACATCGGCAAATGATAACACGATGAGGGTGATCAATACACCGCATACGGCTATACCGGAAGTTCAGTTATTATCCAACGGCAGATACCATGTAATGGTAACTAACTCGGGCGGAGGTTATAGCCGCTGGAAAAATATTGCTGTAACAAGATGGCGTGAAGATGCAACCTGTGATAACTGGGGAACATTCTGTTATATACGTGATGTTGACAATGACGCTTACTGGTCATCGGCTTACCAGCCTTCATTACAGCAAGCGGATAATTATGAAGCCGTTTTTTCACAGGGCCGTGCAGAGTTCAGGCGTACCGATCTTTCACTCGAAACACATACCGAGATCGTTGTGTCACCCGAAGATGATATTGAATTAAGAAGGATACACCTTACCAACCGCTCACGCAAAAGAAGAACGATAGAAATTACCAGTTACGCAGAAGTAGTACTGGTACCGCCGCTTGCTGAAGAAATGCACCCGGCATTCAGCAACCTTTTTGTTGAAACGGCTATTAATGAAGAACGGCATGCGATCATTTGTACCCGGAGGCCACGCTCGGTGGAAGAACAGGTACCCTGGATGTTCCATTTAATGAAAGTGACAGACGCAGAAGTAAAAGATATATCCTATGAAACAGACAGGAGCAAATTCATAGGCCGCGGGTATACCATTAATAAACCAAAAGTAATGAGCAGTAATGCTCCGTTACCGGGCAGTAAAGGCGCTGTGCTCGATCCTGTTGTCGCTATCCGTTACCGCATTATCATTGAACCGCATGCATCAGCAACCATTGATGTGATCATGGGTATTGCTGAAACAAAAGATCAATGTAATATACTGGTGGAAAAATACCAGGATAACCACCTTACCAACCGGGTGCTTGAACTGGCATGGACACACAGCCAGGTGATACTAAGACAAATAAATGCGATAGAATCAGACGCTCAGTTATATTCACGCCTGGCCGGCTCGATCATTTTTGCAAATGACTCCTTACGTGCAGACCCGGCTGTCATCATAAAAAATCAACGCGGCCAGTCGGGACTGTGGGGTTATTCCATTTCGGGTGATCTTCCGATCGTTTTGCTGCAGATCGAAGACTCCGGCAATCTTGAACTCGTAAAACAACTGATACAGGCGCATGCTTACTGGCGCATGAAGGGATTAATGGTTGACCTGGTTATATGGAACGAGGACCATGGCGGTTACAGGCAGGTATTACAAAACCAGATACTGAGCCTTCTAACACCAGGTGTAGCCGCTGATGTTAAAGATCAGCCCGGCGGCATCTTTATCCGTTCCTCTGACCAGATATCGAACGAAGACAGGATATTATTTCAAACGGTGGCAAAGGTTGTTATTTCCGACAGGCTGGGAACACTGGAAGAACAAATAACAAGGCGCAATAAATTAAAAACAACGATCCCTTATTTCAGCCCCTCTAAATTCCATGCTTCAAGCTTTACTTCTGTTGCGCAACCGGCGGGGCTGCAATTCTTTAATGGCATCGGTGGTTTTTCTGCAGATGGAAAAGAATATGTAATAACCACAACGCCTTCTCAAACAACACCTGCGCCATGGAGCAATGTATTGGCCAACCCGGATTTTGGAAGCATCATTACAGAAAGCGGCCAGTCGTATACGTGGATAGATAATGCACACGAATTTCGCCTTACGCCCTGGAACAATGACCCGGTAACAGACCTTAAAGGAGAAGCATTTTATATAAGGGATGAAGAAAGCGGAAGGTTCTGGTCGCCTTGCCCTTTACCATGCCGTGGCGCATCACCTTACATAACAAGACATGGTTTTGGCTACAGTAGTTTTGAACACAGCGAGGATGGTATTAACTCATCAATGACGGTGTATGTAGATATACAGGAGGCCGTTAAATTCTTTGTTTTAAAATTCCATAATAATTCCCATCGTGCAAGACGCTTATCGGCTACGGGGTATATAGAATGGATATTGGGCGACCTTAAAGCGAGAACACAGATGCATGTAGTTACGGAATTGGATAACAGGAGCGGGGCTATTCTTGCGCATAATGCATATAATATCGAATTTGATAACAGGGTGGCATTTTTTGATGTGGACGATGTGAACAGGACCATCACCACAGACCGTGCGGAATTTATCGGCCGCAATGGCACACTGGCAAATCCTGACGGCCTCAACAGGTCAAGGTTTTCAGGAAGGACCGGTGCATCACTTGATCCCTGTGCAGCGATACAGGTTTCTTTTGATCTTGCGGAAGACCAGGAAAGGCAGGTGGTATTCAGGCTGGGAGCGGGTAAAAATATACATGATGTATTGGCTGTAATTAAAAAATTTGAAGGAAGCGCCGCAGCAGAACAGGCATTGAACAAAGTGAATCAATATTGGAAAGAAACGCTGGATGTTGTACAGGTTGAAACACCTGATATCGCTGTGAATATTTTAACCAATGGATGGCTCACTTATCAAACGCTGGCAGCACGCATCTGGGCAAGAAGTGGATTTTATCAATCCGGCGGTGCATTTGGTTTCAGGGACCAGTTGCAGGATGTGCTGTCATTGATACATATAAAACCGGAACTGGTAAGGGCACAAATTCTTTTATGTGCTTCAAGACAATTCAAGGAAGGGGATGTGCAGCATTGGTGGCACCCGCCGGTAGGACGGGGTGTACGCACCACCTGCTCGGATGATTATTTATGGCTTCCATTTGTTACCATCAAATATGTTATTGCAACAGGTGACAAAGGAATACTTGATGAATCCGATCAATTTCATGAAGGCAGGTTATTAAATGCAGGAGAAGAATCGTATTATGATCTTCCCATCAGGTCTGATAAGCAGGCATCTTTGTATGAGCATTGTGTAAAAGCAATTGATCATGCATTGATCTTCGGGGATCATGGTCTGCCATTCATTGGTTCCGGCGACTGGAATGATGGAATGGATAAAGTAGGGCATCACGGCAAGGGAGAGAGCGTATGGCTTGCGTTTTTCCTCTATGATATATTAATGAAGTTTATTGATATCGCCGGGATCAAAAACGATAAGGAATTTATAAAAAAATGTAAAGATGCCGCTGCGCATTTGCAAAACAGTATTCATGAAAATGCATGGGATGGGGAATGGTACCGACGGGCTTATTTTGATGACGGCACACCGCTGGGTACAAAAAATAATTTGGAGTGTAAGATCGATTCCATTGCCCAAAGCTGGTCGGTTCTGTCTGGGGCAGGTGATCCTGAGCGGCAGGTAATGGCAATGAATTCGGCGGAGAAATACCTGGTGAGGAACGAGGACCGCATCATACAATTATTTGATCCGCCTTTTGATAAAACCAAAATGAATCCTGGCTACATAAAAGGCTATGTACCGGGCGTAAGAGAGAACGGCGGGCAGTATACACATGCTGCAATATGGCTCATCATGGCATTTGCAGCCCTGGGCGATAATAAAAGAACATGGGAACTATTACAGTTAATAAACCCGTTGAACTATGGAAGAGATGCTGCTACCATTGCTACCTATAAAACAGAACCTTATGTAATTGCAGCAGACGTATATGCAGAGCCATTGCATAAAGGAAGGGGAGGATGGACATGGTACACCGGTTCAGCAGGATGGATGTACCAGTTATTGACAGGGTCATTATTGGGGATAATACGGAAAGCAGATAAACTATACTTTTCACCCTGCATACCGGCAGAGTGGAGCTCGGTAAAGATCCGGTATTGTTATTTCAATACCATTTACCAGGTTGAATTATTGCAGCAGGATACCATTCCCAAGATCATCATAGATGGAAATGAAACAACCAATGATCATGTTTTATTGGTTGATGACGGAGTTGAACACCAGGTAAAAATTATTACAAAGCCCGGCAGGAATAAAAATTTTCCTGAAAACATGAAGAGGATCTCTCTTTCGTCTTAACGTATCATTGTACATATCCTGAACTCAATGAATTACTTTCATAGTTCCTGATCTTATTATACAATGTCTTGCGATCGATATTTAATAGTTCCGCGGCTTTTGACTTATTGAAATTGACCTGCTGCAGCGCACTCAGGATAGATTCGTACTCGGCCTTTGCTGCGGTATCTTTTAAGAAGATGCCTTTTTTTAAATTGCCGTCATCAAATGATCTTTTTGAAAAATGATTTGCGGGCATATACGTTTTTTCATTTACAGGCATTATCTCAAAAGGAAGCGACTGTATATTAATCTTATGATTATCTGTTAAGAGTGCGGCACGCCTTATGACATTCCTCAACTCCCTTAAATTACCCGGCCAGGAATAATTAATAAAGACCTGCATCACATCCTCTTCAAATCCATATATGACTTTACCAAGCTCTGCTCTTGTATTTTGCAGGAAGAAATCCGCGAAGAGCGGTATGTCATCCTTCCTTTTACTCAGCCGGGGAATATTTATCGAGAATTCATTAAATCGGTGGTACAGGTCTTCACGGAATTTCCCTTTCTTATACGCATCCTGTAAATTCTCGTTGGAAGCTACAATGATCCGGATATCCAGCGGCATTTCTTTTGTTCCGCCAACTCTTTTAAATCTTCTTTCCTGTATAACACGTAATAAGGTAGCCTGTATATCGTAAGATAAATTACATACTTCATCTAAAAATAAAGTGCCGCCATTCGCCAGTTCAAAATGACCTTCTTTGTCAGCCAATGCACCTGTAAATGCACCTTTCACATGGCCGAATAATTCACTGCCCGATAATTCTTTTGACAGGGTGCCGCAATCCATAGCAATAAATGGTTTGCCTTTCCGCTTGCTCATGTTGTGAATGGTCCTGGCAATAACTTCTTTTCCTGTTCCGCTTTCTCCATACAGTATTACATTGTAGTCGGTGTTGGATACGATCTCAACCTGGTAATATAATTCCCTGGATTGTTTTGACTGGCCTTCCAAAAAATAGCCTTCCTGTAATTGTTTGTTTGGCTTTTTTGATCTTTCCTCATTACTGCTTTTTGGAAAAGATTCTTTAATAACAGCAGCCAGTGCATTTAAGATCTCTTCAGGCACAAATGGCTTTGTGATATAGTCGTGGGCCCCCGATCTTATTACCTCTACGGCTGTTTTAATATCAGAATATCCTGTAATGATCAGGACGATGGCATTGGGATCATAGGCCCTTATTTCTTCCAGTACTTCTATACCGGTCTTATCGCCCAGCCTGTAGTCGCAAATAACAACATCGAATTCTGCCTGTTTGTATTTTTCAATGCCTTTTTCACCGCAGTTGGATATTTCAACCTCGTATCCATTCCTGCACAGGAAATTATTCAGAAGGGAACACATGTCAGGATCGTCATCAATAACCAGTATCCTTTTCTTCATATGCTTAAGTTTTAGGATAAATAAATTATGTCGTTACAAAACGGGGCAGTGCATATTATTCATGGTAGAAACCACTATAATTTTTTTATTTAGAAGCGAAAAGATTTGCCGTTTTGAAAATAAAAAGTTTCAAAAATTATGCCATTTAAAAATATATGAACCGCGATAGGGTTATACGTCAACAGATCTTTTTAAAAGGGAAATTGCCCTTGATATGCCGGTTCAGGTAGGTTCCTTTGGACACGGATCTTTTCATTGCGTTATATATACTTAAAGGAACTTCCAGGTAGTCATAAATACTCCCCGAAACAAAGATTATCCTTAGCCTCAAACTAAGGCTGTTATATTCAATTTTTGAAATAACCGAGGATGGCATATCCATTCATTTAAAAAAATACAAATACTAAATTTTTGTTGTGTATTATTTTCCACAAAGTCCTGCTGGAATTTTTCATCAGGATCATTTTTTCTTTGTTGATCTTTTGGAAGCGTGCTTTGCCGGCACTTTGGCACCTGCTTTTCTTGCTTCCGAGATTCCTATCGCAATGGCCTGCTTACGGCTGGTGACTTTTTTGCCGCTTCCGCTTTTGAGGGTACCCTTTTTCTTTTCATGCATTACCTTTTCGATCTTTTCAGTTGCTTTCTTTGAATACTTAGCCATAAAGATTATTTAATGTGACGAATACAAATGGTAGTAAAATTTATGCCAAAGTGTAAAGAACACTGGCTTATACTTTTACCGGAAGATTTAGGTTTTATAACATATTCATTAAGATCAGGGCGTTCTTTTAACATAATCAAAACACTAACTATACGACCTTTGCCTTCGTTCAAAGCTTTAAAATCAATATCATTCAATCATGAGGAAACTAAACATCCCGAAGAACTATTTTGTCTTCTTTTCAGCATTATTGGTCCTGGTTAATTTGTCTTTTATATTTCCAAAAGCAAAGCAGGTTGATGAAAACTCTTTACCGGTAAAGATGGAAGCCAGCGCACATGCTGATCCATTTATGAACCTGGCAAAGGAACCTAATGCTTCACTTTTAGCAGTGTATGACAGTCTCCACCTCGACCTGATGGGTTTATCAAAGCAGGCATTTGATTATGCAGTAAAGGGCTTTGACCAGCTTGTAGAAGCAGGGAAGCTGGCCAATGACAGGATCATCTCTATTTGTGATTTCAGCCTTCCTTCATCAAAGAAAAGATTGTTTGTGATCGACCTTAATAATTATAAGGTGCTGTTCAATACCTATGTAGCCCATGGCCGCAATTCAGGAACTTCAATGGCAAACAATTTTTCCAATACACCCGAGAGCAATAAAAGCAGCCTGGGTTTTTATGAAACACTGGGCACTTATATAGGCTCGAATGGTTATTCACTTCGCCTTGAGGGTTTGGAGCCGGGCATTAATGACAATGCAAACAGCAGGGCCATTGTGATCCACGGTGCGGATTATGTTAGCGAGGGGCTGATAAAGTCAATGGGATACCTCGGCCGGAGCTTCGGATGTCCTTCATTACCGAAACATTTGAATAAACCAATAATCGATAAAATAAAAGGCGGAAGCTGCCTGTTTATCTATAGCGCCGATAAAAGCTATTTCAGTAAGTCAAAAATATTAAAAAGTACTACAGGTTGAGGTTTCAGTAGTAATAATCTCCAGTTGTCTATGATCAACCAATCCCTTGTCTTACAAGGGATTTTTTATTTGTAATAATTCATCACTTCTCAATAACTTCACAAAAAATAGTTTTATGAGTTTGCGTAAACAATTGCAGGGCACGGGTGTGGCAATAATAACACCATTCAAATCCAGCATGGAAGTTGATTTTGAAGCCCTGGAAAAATTAATTGATTTTATCATTGGTAATGGTATAGAATATATTGTTAGCCTGGGAACCACCGGGGAAACACCAACACTGGATACGGAAGAAAGATCTGACATCATCAACTTTACTTATGAAAAAGTAAATAACAGGGTTCCTGTTGTAGTAGGCATAGGGGGAAATAATACCCGTGAAGTAATGGAGAACCTGCAGAGTTATCCGCTGGAAAAAGCCGTTGCTGTTTTAAGCGCAAGCCCTTATTATAACAAACCATCGCAGGAAGGCATCTTCCAGCATTAATAAAAACGTGGCAGTGCAAGTCCATGCCCCGTTATTTTATATAATGTGCCCGGAAGAACAGGCAGCAATATATCTGCAGAAACCACTTTGCGGCTGGCTAAAGAAGTAGATAATATTGCAGGGATAAAAGAGGCAAGTGGTAATATGGTGCAGTGCATGCATATCCTGCGTGACCGGCCCGAAGATTTTTTAGTGGTTAGCGGGGATGATCATATTACCCTTCCATTGATAGCCTGCGGCATGGATGGGGTGATCAGCGTTGCGGCCAATTGTTTTCCAAAAGATTTTTCGGAGATGGTGCGGCATTGTTTAAAAGGAGATTTTAAATCTGCAAGACCATTGCATAATAAGTGCCTTGAGGGAAATGACCTGTTGTTCGCAGAGAATAATCCCGCAGGGGCAAAGGCATTTTTATACGAACTGGGTATCATCGAAAATGTATTACGTTTACCACTGGTGCCTTTAAGCGATGGCATCCATCAAAAAGTTAAGGCTTATCTTAAAAAATAAAATTGAAAAATAACAGTTCGCTTTTTTTAAATAAAACTGCCGGCACATTGCTGCTGCTGTTATTTTTTGTTTCCATGCGGTCAGTTGCTCAATATACATTACGCATTGAGCTCGGCACGCTTCCTTCGGTACATTTAAATGATTCGGTCTTTGTTGCCGGTAATTTCAATAACTGGCAGCCGGGAAAAGCAGGATACCATTTTTCATCAGAGAATAATAAGCTGGTGGTGGAAATAAAGAACCTGCCACCGGATATTTATGAATTTAAATTTACAAGGGGGGGATGGAAAAATGTTGAAGCTGCAATTGATGGTGCTGATGTTGGAAATAAAATAGTAAAACTGATTTCCGACAGCAGCATAAAATATAATATAGCTGCCTGGAAAGATGATTTTGCACCAGTTCCAAAAACACACACAGCGAGTGAACAAGTTCAAATAATTGACACGGCATTTTTTATGCCCCAGCTTAGCCGCAGCAGGCGCATCTGGATATATTTACCGGCAGGTTATGAAAAGAACAAAAAAAAATACCCGGTCTTGTATATGCACGACGGGCAAAATCTTTTTGATGACTACACTTCGGCATATGGAGAATGGGGAGTAGATGAAAGCCTGGATAGCCTGATCAAAAAAGGGAAACCTGCCTGTATTGTTGTTGGTATTGACAATGGCCCAAAACGTTTCAATGAATATAATCCTTACGAGTTCAGGGAGTTTGGCAAAGGTGAAGGAGATCTGTACCTTGAATTCCTGGTAAAGACCCTGAAGCCCTTTATTGACAGGCAGTACAGGACAATGCCTTCAAAAGAGAATACCATCATTGCAGGAAGTTCCATGGGTGGACTGATATCGTTTTATGCAATGTTGCAATACCCGGATGTTTTTGGTAAGGCCGGCATTTTTTCACCCGCATTCTGGACAGCCCCACCTATTAAGACGGTTACCAATTCTTTGGGTAAGGAATTGAACGGCAAACTTTTCTTTTACATGGGAGAGCTTGAAGGAGGAACTTATATAAAGGATATGCAGGAAGTGCAGGAGATACTTGGAGAAAGATCCTCAACCATGATTTATTCTGTGATCGACCCTGAAAGCAGTCATAATGAGCAGGCCTGGCGTAAATGGTTTGCAGAATTCTATACCTGGATAATGGCGAATGGCTTTAATAATGTGATAAAGCTTAACGAGTAAATTAAATGATGTAGCAGCTTCCCTGGATAGCCAGTTCCGTATTTTCAAAAACAGCCGTGGTCTCATTTAAAAATTCCTCCAGCGTTTCATACTTGGAAGAGAAATGACCGATCAGTAATTTTTTAACTTCCGCTTTTTGTGCAATGGCCGCTGCCTGTATGGTGGTACTGTGAAAGCGGGCTGCTGCTCTTTCATGCAGGTCTCTGAGGTAAGTGGTTTCATGGTACAGCAGGTCAACGCCTTTCACTTTTTCTGCAAGGCTTTCATCGTAAATGGTATCTGCACAATAGGCATAACTCTTTGCTTTTGGTGCAGCAATGGTTACTTCTTTGTTCGGCACTATTGTGCCTTTTTTATTTGCATAATCAAATCCCTGCTGAAGTTTTTCATAAAAGGCAGCAGGTATCTCGTACAGCTTTGCCCTTTCAGGATCTACTCTTCTCAGGTTTCTTTTCTCCCTGAAGAGGAATCCCCAGCATTCGATGCGGTGCTGCACTTTAAAACAATGGACCGTTATTTTTTTCTCATCAACGATCAGCTCTTCATTTTCCAACGGATGAAAATGAAGTTTATAGCACAAATGCGTAGCCGCAGAATCTAATTGCAGCTGGATGATCTTTTCCAATGGTGCCGGTGCATGCAAATGGAGATCCTGTGTACGGTTAAGCAGGCTCATACTCGTAAGCAACCCGATCAATCCAAAATAATGATCCCCGTGCAGGTGTGAAATAAAGATGTGGTTTATTTTGCTGCGCTTTACTTTGTATTTCGAAAGCTGCATCTGGGTTCCTTCACCACAGTCAATTAAATAACTCTCCTCCATGGTCTGCAGAACCTGTGCCGTAGGATTTCTGTCAAAGGCAGGGATAGCAGAATTATTTCCAAGTATAGTTAATGCCAGCAAGACGGATTATTTATATAGTTATAGTTAAGAAAATCCAGAAAGTTTAGCTCAAGAGTGAATTAATTAGGAAAATGCTGCATACGTGTAAAAAACGGAAATACACTCAATCATCACCCAGTAATTCCCGCTCAATTTCCTCCATTTGTACAATATCCCAGGCCTCGCTCTCAGATGGTGTTATATTCATAACGTCTAAAAGTTCTTTTTCCTCAAGTAACTGCTGAACTTGCGGCTGGAGGTTGCAGATCACAAAAGAACAATTGCTTTCATAAAATTGTTGCTGGATCTGAGCAATTCTTTCCCCTGTTGCTTCATCGGTGCTTTGTACCAAACCCATATTAAAAACAACATGCGGTATGTCTTTTTGAAGGTAAGGAAGCAACAAATCATTCAATTCCTCTGTCATATTAGCAGGCAAGTGTGCCTCTTCCGGCGTAATAACGGTAAATCTTTCTTTGGTATCTAATTTGACATTCATTTATAGTAGGTTATTTTTTTGGTCAGTTCGCAGAACAGTTCTTTGTAAAGTAAAGGAAATTTTGTTATTGTTGATACGGAAAGATCTTGTTTATCCCTGGCAAAAAAGCTGATCCCGGAAAAAATAAAAACAGGGTTTGAGATGTTTTAAAAACGCGGTTTTAACTTTTTAACATATTAACATTTCCTACTTGCAGCAAACTATATCTTTGAAATAATCGTTATCATTGTATAAGCTAAATCCAATATAAAATGGACAATAATTTTTCAGCACAGGTTAAAGAAATAATCTCCTATAGCCGGGAGGAAGCACTTAGATTGGGAAATGATTTTATTGGAACAGAGCATTTGGTTTTGGGTTTGATCAGGGACGGGGAGAACACCGCTGTTAAAATATTAAAATCGCTCAATATTGACCTCTTTGAACTTCGTAAAGAGATCGAGATCGCTGTCAAGGATAAGACAGGTAAGAATATAGCTAACATAAATTCCCTTCCCTTAACAAAGCAGGCGGAAAAAGTAATTCGTATTACTGTACTGGAAGCGAAAGCACAAAAGAGTGCTTTGGTGGAAAGTGAGCACCTTATGCTTTCAATCTTAAAAAATAAAGAGAATATTGCCACACAGATCTTAAACCAGTTTGACGTGGACTATGATGTGTTCAAAAACGAATTGGGATTTGTGACCAGCAACCCTCCGTCTGCAGAATTCAGTGATGAAGGCGATGATGATTTTGATGAAGAAAGAAAACAATACGGGCAACAAAAAACGCCGCGTGGAGGTACAGCTAACCAGCCAAAAACAAAAACACCGGTACTCGATAATTTTGGAAGGGATATTACCCGCCTTGCAGAGAACGGATCACTTGACCCGATCGTAGGCAGGGAAACGGAGATCGAAAGGGTATCACAGATATTATCACGCCGTAAGAAAAATAACCCGATCCTTATTGGTGAGCCTGGTGTTGGTAAAACAGCAATAGTAGAAGGGCTGGCATTAAGAATTGTTCAGCGGAAGGTATCCCGTGTTCTTTTCGATAAAAGGGTAGTGAGTCTTGATCTTGCGGCCCTGGTTGCGGGTACCAAGTATCGTGGTCAATTTGAAGAAAGAATGAAAGCCATCATGAATGAGCTGGAAAAGAACCGTGATGTTATCCTGTTCATTGATGAGATACATACCATTGTTGGTGCAGGTGGCGCCAGTGGTTCCCTGGATGCTTCCAATATCTTTAAACCGGCGCTTGCCCGGGGCGAGCTTCAGTGCATTGGTGCATCAACATTGGATGAATACCGTATGCACATTGAAAAAGATGGCGCACTGGACCGCAGGTTCCAGAAAGTAATTGTAGAACAGCCATCTGTTGAGGAAACAATTGAGATACTTAATAACATAAAGAATAAGTACGAAGATTACCATAATGTAACTTATAGCCAGGATGCGATTGAAGCCTGCGTAAAATTAAGCGACCGCTATATGACCGATCGCTTGTTACCGGACAAAGCAATTGATGTACTGGATGAAGTGGGCGCAAGAAAACACATCAAGAACATTAATGTACCTGCTGAGATCATTGACCTGGAAAAGAAGATAGAAGACATAAAATTAGAAAAGAATAAAGTTGTTAAGAGCCAGCGCTTTGAAGAAGCCGCTTCACTAAGAGATACGGAAAAACGCCTGCAGGAAGAATTGGAGAATGCAAAAAATGCATGGGAGGAAGAGAGTAAGCACAAGCGCTTTCCTATTGAAGAAGAGGATATTGCTGAAGTAGTACACATGATGACAGGTATTCCTGTAAAGCGTATGGTACAGGCAGAAACAGAAAAATTACGCCGTATGGCAACCGACCTGCAGGGTGCTGTGGTTGGACAAACAGACGCCATATCGAAAGTTGTTAAGGCTATACAGCGTAACCGTGTGGGACTGAAAGATCCTAAAAAACCGATAGGTACATTTATTTTCCTTGGTCCAACCGGGGTTGGTAAAACAGAATTGGCACGTGCATTGGCCAGGCATATGTTCGACAGCGATGATTCCCTGATACGGATCGACATGAGTGAATACATGGAAAAATTCACCGTGAGTCGCTTAATTGGTGCGCCTCCGGGCTATGTTGGATACGAAGAAGGCGGGCAATTAACAGAAAAGGTGCGCCGTAAACCTTATTGTGTCATTCTCCTGGATGAAATAGAAAAAGCACACCCGGATATTTATAACATCCTGCTGCAGGTATTGGACGATGGCCAGTTAACAGATGGTATGGGCCGTAAAGTTGATTTTAAGAATACAATGATCATCATGACATCCAATATAGGCGCCCGCCAGTTGAAGGACTTTGGTGATGGCGTTGGGTTTGCAACACAGAGCCGGATGGATAATGCTGACGAGAACAATAAAGCAGTGATTGAAAAGGCTTTAAAGCGCACTTTCAGCCCTGAATTCTTAAACAGGATCGATGATGTGGTGGTCTTTAATTCACTCAGTAAAGACAATATATTTGAGATCATTGATATTTTGATGCAGGGCGTTATGAAACGGCTGAAAAACCTGGGTTTTTCAATGGAATTAACCCCGGAAGCCAAAAATTTCATTGCGGATAAAGGATATGATTCCCAATTCGGGGCCAGGCCATTGCACCGGGCCATTCAAAAATACCTGGAAGATCCCCTGGCAGAAGAGATACTGAATATGAACATCAAGAACGGGGATATCATGATCGCAGAGCTGGATGCAACAGGGGAAAAGATAAAATTCGTTTTGAAGAAAGAAGAGGAAAAAAAGAAGGAAAAGAAGTCCGAAGCGTAACCGGTTTCAATAAATAACTCAAAAAAGCCATCCCCCGGGATGGCTTTTTTGTTGTCTGCAAGCCCTATTCCGTAAAATTACGGAGGCTTTTTTTTTGCCTTGCTATTTGATGATAATGAATTAGTTAGGTGGAAATAATTTTAAAATTTGAAAAAAAATTGGGGAAAAGCTTGCAAATGTGAAATGTATTTAGATATATTTGCGTCCCTAACAACAGTATTTTTACGGTCTTTCACGTGGTTTCTCTCTTTACTGGTTCGTTGATTTTACTATTTTGTCGAATTGTTTCGACAACATGAACACAAGAACATTTCACTAATATTTGATTTTTTAACCTCCAGTATTCTTTCCGAAAAGCTATATGCTTAACCTGGTAACAGGTATTAATAACTCTGAAAGAAAACAAGAATGAAACGATCTTTACCCCTCTTGATCTGTGCCTTATTATTGTGTACAGTAACGAATGCGCAGATAGTGCGTTCATTTACACCGAGATATTATAATCCCTCAGTGAAAGGAAACATCGTATATGTTTCCAACAGTATTATTTCCACTTCTGGCATTGGTACCGGTAACCCGGGCACTGGTGAAGTTGCTCCGGCAGGTCTTTCTATGGACAATGAGGGCTTCGGGATCAATATCGATATCGATAATCCGGCTCCAACCATTAAAGTGCCCTTTGGATCGGTTTGGAATTATCACGCCCGTAACCAGGCTCCCGGCAATAACCCGAGCCCGTACGACTGGAAGCAGAACAATTATGTGCTGACCTCAAACTGGAACGTTAACGCATTGCCAGTAAATGGTGCTGGTAAATATGGCTATGGTTCTGGCCAGAATACTTGCCTTCCAAACGGGGTGATCCCGATATGTTTGCCACTCCTGGGTAATAAATACACTGCTTACTATTTCAGGAAGACGGTGAATTTTACGGCCACTGAACTCTCAACTACATTTTCTAATATTCACCTGAACATGAAGCGTAATGATGGTATCGTGGTGTACATAAATGGTGTTGAAAGGGTCAGGGATAATATGACCTATGGTGCAACTATCAATTACAATTCCCTGGCAACTACGAATATTACACCTGGTGCAGATGAAGCGATCACTTATACCTTGCCTACCTCACTCTTTACTTCAGGAAATAATACCATCGCCGTGGAAGTGCACCTTGCAAACGCTGCCTCAAATGATATGTCTTTTGATATGGAAGTAACTGCGTCTCATAACGCAGGTACATTCAATTCCTCATCAGCCAATCTCAACCTGGCATCCTGCTCAAACGTGCTTTTTGCAGGCTTATATTGGGGTGCAGGTGAAGGTCTCAATGGCGGAAGTACATCGTGGATCGTAAATCCAACAACAGTCAAACTTAAATTACCGGGAGCTGCCGGTTATACAAATATCTCTTCTACGGGGACTGACTACTATAATTCCGGAGCACCTGTAGGATTTGAATATACCGGCTTTCAGTGTTTCGCTAATATCACCTCACTGGTTAATGCTACCAATCCTAACGGAACATATACAATTGCAAACGTATGTTCTCCATTGAATAAATACAATGCCTATGGCGGCTGGACGATCGTTATCGTTTATGGTAACCCTTCACTTGTCGCCCGTAACCTCACGGTATTCGACGGTTGTGCCGTGGTTCAGAAAGGCCTTGCACCGGTTAACGTAAACATCAGTGGGTTTTTAACTCCCCCAACCGGACCAGTAAGTTGTGAATTGGGTGGTGTGGTTTATGATGGTGACCGCAGTTGGAAGGATTCCTTTGCTTTTAAACAAAATGGCGCTGCTGCGTTCTATAATTTAACGCCTAACCCTACAGCCAATGTTAATGATATGTGGAACAGTACCATTGGTTATAAGGGTAATGTTGTTACCACCCGTAACCCGGCATTTCAAAATACCCTGGGTTATGACGCGAACATTATCGATATGCCCAACGCAGGAAATGCGCAATTGGGTAATTCGAAAACTTCAGGCACATTACGCCTGGCTTCACCCGATGAAATGGTCATTGCGCATGTGATAACCACGTCCATATCACAATACAATCCAACTTTTGCTTTTGACAAATTTGCAACGGATATTAATGGAGGTTTATTAGTACCCGGCGATAGTCTGCGTTACCAGATCAATTACGGTAACTCCGGTAATGATTCGAGTACCAACACGCTGATCACCGATAATTTGCCGGCAGGAACTTCTTATACGCCGGGCAGCATAAAGATCGGGGGTATAGTTAAAACGGATGCCTCAGGTGATGATGAAGCAGAATACGATTTTGCAAACAACAGGATATTATTCAGGGTAGGTGTTGGGGCGAATGCAATAACAGGTGGTAAAATTGGTCCTGCCGTTAAGGATAGTGTTGAATTTAAAGTAGTAACAGCATCGGCCTGTAAAATTGTTAGCTGCGTTGGATCTTTAAAGAACAGTGCAAGGATAAATTATTCAGGAAGGTTATCAGGTAATGCACTTTTTGATTCCAGCGGCGTTATTACATCAGGTTGTATTGTTAAAGGGCCGGTAATTCATCCTTTGTCTGGTCCCTGCTTTACACCAAAAGATACCATAATAATCAATAAATGTCCGGCATTAACGCTTATGCTGCCATGGCAGAAATATGCAGGTTATACATTCTATTCGGCCCAGCCATTTGTACCGGCCAATATGTATAACCCCGTTACACCTGTAAATGCTACCGGTATTTACTGGGCATATTTCACAAGTGGTCCCGGTTGTTCCGACACTGCAAGGATCTCAGTGATAATAACGGTATGTATCGATATTGATGATGACAATGACGGTATTCCTGATTACGTGGAATTCAATAACCCTGTTGCTTTACAGGATGCCAACAGCAATGGAATTCCTAACTGGAAAGATCCGGCTTACCCGGGTTTTGTTGATACCAACCTGGATGGCGTGAATGATAATTTTGATTTCGGCGCTGATTCTGATAACGATGGTAACCCTAATTTCTATGACACTAATTTCGCCGGCTTCGTGGATACAAATGGAGACGGTATTAATGATAATGCTGATAAAGACATGGATGGTATTCCAAACCAATATGATCTTGATAGTGATAATGATGGTATCCCTGACGTAGTTGAATCTTATGGTGTGGATACGAATGGTGATGGCATCATTGATAACTACATAGATACTGATGGCGACGGGTTCTCACAAAACGTTGACGGTAATAATACAGGCGTGCAGGGTTCGGGTAATGGATTGGGTGCACAGGATCTTGATCTTGATGCTATTCCTAATTACCTGGATACAGACAGTGATAATGATGGTATTCCTGACCTGGTGGAAGCACTGGGAACAGATACCAATAACGACGGTAAGATCGACGGTTTCACAGATGCCAATAAAAATGGTATTGCTGATAACTTTGTTCTTGGTACAGCATTGGTAAAGACGGGTGTCGATGTCAGTCCTGTTGATGGAAGAGCAGACAGTTATCCCAACAAAAATATAGACAGGGACATGCGCATCAATGCTTTTGATATTGATAGTGATGCCGATGGTATCGTTGACGTAATAGAAGCCGGGTTACCTGATGCAAACCTTAATGGAATTGTTGATGGCGTGATGGGAGCCAACGGTTGGTCAACGACCATATCGGCTATGGGTTCATTAACCTTAAGAAATACGGATGCTTCGGGTAGTCCTGATTACCTGGATATCGATTCAGATAATGATGGTATCCCGGATAATATAGAAGGCCAATCAACAAACGGTTACAAACTGGGGATAACAACAGATACGGATAATGATGGTCTTGTAAATACTTATGATAACGTTGCCGTATTTGGCGGAACAGGTATCATGGTATATGATCATGATGGCGATGGTACACCCGATTACCGTGACCTTGATACCGATGGTGACGGCCAGGCTGACGTTGTGGAAGGAAATGATTTTAACCTTAACAACAGGGCTGATGATGTTGTAACACTTACCGGGCTTGATACAGATGGCGACGGACTTGACAATCGCTTTGATTCGCTGAACTCTGTAACAAATATCAAGGGGACATCTTACAGGATGGGAACAGGCGGAACATTTACAGGCGATGCTGCACCAGGTTCAAGAACAACGGTTCAGAAAAAGTACGCACACTATACCGACAGGGACTGGAGGTTTGTGGGTAGCATTTTAGTCAATGAGGTTTTTGCACTGAATGCGGTATGGCAAAACAATGATGCCTTTTTGAACTGGACGATACTCACGGCAGAAAAAATTGACAATTTTGAGATCGAACGCAGTAACGACAATATAAAATACAATAAGATCGGGTTGATAGATCAAGGAATAAAAATGAATGAGCCGCAAAGCTTTTCTTTTAAAGATGATATCAGCAAAATAAACGACGGGATCATTTATTACAGGATAAAAGCCACATCAGTATCAGGCGAATTAACATACACTAATGTAGTTGTTATCCGTAAACCAACGATGCACATACCGCTTACGCTGATGCCTAACCCGGCCGGCCCTGAAATAGCGCTGAGTTTTTATTCTGAAAAAACGGAGGAAGTAAATATCCGGATGATCGATAATAACGGGAAGGTTATGTTTACCCAAAAGCAAAAAGTGGTCAAAGGAAATAATGTTGTTCGTTTCTCAAACCTTGCCAGGTTTAGCAACGGTTCATATTCCATGCAGGTGCAGGTGAATAACAGTGTGCTCACGCAAAGATTCATTTTGTTAAACTAAATAAGCACAGAGGTTCTTAAGAAGTCAGTTCATTTATGATATGGCTGACTTCTTTTAAAATTTCATTTTGAAATAGCCATTTTTTGAGTCATTTTTGTGTTAAGATGAGTAGAAAAATTATAGTAACGATCGATGGCTGGTCATCCTGTGGAAAAAGTACGCTGGCAAAACAACTGGCAAAGGAATTGGGATTTGTGTATGTAGACAGCGGGGCAATGTACAGGGCTATAACTTTATATTTTTTGCGTAACCATGTAGACTGGACGGACCCGGATGAAGTGCATGCAGCTTTACAAAATGTAGTTCTTGAATTTAAATACAACGATAATTCCCAGCAGTCGGAAATTATCCTGAATGGCGAAAATGTGGAGTATGTGATACGGGATCTTATTATTGCGGAAAAAGTAAGCGACGTTGCGGCCATAGAAGAAGTGCGGACCTTTGCAGTGGCCCAGCAGCAAAAGCTGGGTAAACAAAAAGGGATCGTGATGGATGGAAGGGATATAGGAACAACCGTTTTTCCAAAAGCTGAATTAAAAATATTTATGACGGCAGACACGGCTGTAAGGGTGGAAAGGAGGTTTAAGGAGCTATTTGCCAAAAACCCCAATATAAGCCTTGAGGAGGTAAAAAATAACCTGGAAATGAGAGATTATATTGATTCTAACCGGAAAATCAGTCCCTTACGGAAAGCAGAAGACGCAGTAGAGATAGATAATACCAATATGAGCATGGAGGAGCAACTGCATATAGCATTGCAGTTGGCTAAAAATAAAATGTTAAAAAAGCTTGTCTGATTGAACAACAAACTATACATTTACATTCCCTCTTAGAAAATCCTGTTTAAAGATCAGGATCGTTATCTTTTCCAATTTTTAATATCCCCCTGAAGAATTTATTATCCAATATAACCTGTTATTCGTACAGTAATAACTGATCCGTATATATTCTTCCAATCCCTCTGATTTCCGGCTGTTACCTCAGTCAAACTTAATCTGTAACATAGAAACCTAACCACAAGATGAAACAAATCTCTACTCAAGGAAGTATGTATTTAAAGATATGCGTAACAGCATTCCTTTTGATCCTTTTACTTATTTTAGGTAAAACTTCCACTGCTTATGCAGAACCAGGCTTTAAAGCAGGATATACTGCTGTTAATTCGTTACCGGTTGTTCTAACTCCATTAAAAGGATATTATTCGAAAGGCGTTTCTCATTTATCCTGGACCAGTTTGCAGGAAAGCAACAGTAATTATTTTGAGATCCAGCGAAGCAGCGACGGAATAAATTTTACCGCTGTTGGTAAAGTGATCGCAAAGGGCAGCAGCGATATGGAAGTTAATTATAATCATGCTGACATCAGCGTAAATGCAGGTGTGAATTATTACAGGCTGAAATTACTGGACAGGGATGGCAGGTTCCAGTACAGCAATATAGAAATACTGAATGTGAACATAAAGGGTGTGAATATTACCGGCATTTACCCGGCTCCCTTTATTGATAAAGTGAATGTGACCGTATCAAGTGAAGTAAATACCCAGGCCAATATCAGCTTATTTGATAACACCGGTAAATTACTGATCAGCCAGCAGGGCGTTTTAAATAAAGGGGTTACCAATATTGAGGTTGATAAATTGAGCGGGTTAGCCAGGGGCCTTTATATTATTAAAGTACAGGTAGGAGAAACGATAACAACAAAAAGATTAATTAAATAATTCAAGAAGTCAGATAACCAAGCACAAACAAAAGATGTCCCCCGCCCTAAACGGGGGCTCTTTGTTTTAAGTCCTTAAGCAAAACTGCTTATTAATGCTGCGCTTGTTTTAACCGCCGGGAAGAAAGAAACAAGTTTATTAATAACTTCTTCCACTAAAGCATCGGGGCAGCTGGCGCCGCTTGTAATTAATATTTTAAGCGGCTTTGTTGCGGGTAAAAAGTCCGTTGTTATTATTTCCTGCTTCTTATGCAGGTCGTAGTGTGAGATTTTTTCAGCAGAAATTATTTTTTCTGCTGAATTGATAAAGTAAGCAGGGAGTTTTTCTTCACACAGCTCTACCAAATGAGAGGTATTACTGCTGTTATAACCGCCTACTATAATGGCAAGGTCTGCATCAGTTTCCAACAGCCCATATACTGCCGACTGGTTATCATTGGTAGCATAACACAAGGTATCACGGGTATCTGCAAAGCGTTCTTCAATGGTAACAGGGCCCAGATCATATTTTTCCAGCATCACCTGCTTTAAAAAATCAGAGATCGCTTGCGTATCACTGGCAAGCATCGTTGTCTGGTTTACCACGCCAATGCGTTCCAGGTCCTTCGTTACATCAAAGCCTTCTGAGAATTTTCCGGCAAATTCCTTTTCAAGATCCATTGCATTTTTTTCGCCGGTGATATATTTCGCAAGCGCAATGGCTTCGGCCATATCATTTACAATAATGGTTGGCGTATTTGCAGCCGCATGCGAAAAAGTTGCCCTTGTTTCCTCATGGGTGGGTTTGCCATGTACCACAACGGTGTAATTATTTTTTGCGATCTGTTCACTGCGGTTCCATACTTTTTCAACAAAAGGGCAGGTGGTATTATATTGATGTGCCGGGATCCCGATATCCTCCAGTTTTTTTTCAATGGCCAGGGTAGTGCCAAATGCCGGGATGATGACTACATCATCTTTGGTCAATGATTCAAAAGGGATAACCTGTTTACCGTGTGTATCCTGTAAGAACTGTACACCTTTTTCCAGCAGGTCTGCATTCACCTGCGGGTTGTGGATCATCTCACTCAGTAAAAAGATGCGCTTCCCGGGATTTTCTTCGATGGTTTTAAAAGCGATCTCGATCGCATTCTCTACACCATAACAAAAACCAAAGTGCCGGGCAAGGTAGATCTGCAGGGGGCCAAAATCCAGCAGGGTAGGACTGAAATCTTTTTTCATCTTATCTGCCAGCCTGCGTTTATTTTTTATTGCAGCTATCAACGGGCTGCGATAAATGATAGGGACATTAAATTGCTTCATCTTAATTTATAACAGTTGCAAAGGTACATTGTTGAGAGTGATAATGGCTGTACTTTTAACACCACAAGATAGTGGCCGGTGGAACACCGGCCATGGCCGTCGCCGTGGTTGGTGTCCCCACCAACCACGGTTCAAAAAGTTTAATGAATAATATGTTATATAAGCGTGCTGACTGGTTAGCAACCACTAATATTTACGAGGTCAATTTAAGGCAATATACCGGCGAGGGAACTTTTAATGCATTTGCAAAAGAACTGCCAAGATTAAAAGATATGGGCGTTGAGGTCCTTTGGTTCATGCCAATACATCCTATAGGTAAGAAGAACCGCAAAGGCGGCCTGGGGAGTTATTATTCGGTAATGGATTATAAAGCAGTGAACCCGGAGTTTGGCAGCATGGATGATTTGAAGGCCCTGGTAAAAATGGCGCATGGTATGGGTATGAAAGTAATTATCGATTGGGTTGCCAATCATGCAGCGTGGGATAATGCCTGGACAAAAGATCACCCGGGATATTTTGAAAGAGATGAGCAGGGAAATTTTAAACCCCCATATGATTGGGACGATGTGATACAGATCGATCATTCAAACCCGGCGCAGCAGGACGCGATGATAGATGCAATGAAATTCTGGGTATCAGGTATAAATATTGATGGCTTCAGGGCCGACCTTGCCCATCTTACCCCATTGGATTTTTGGAAAAAAGCAAGGAAGGAAATTGAGCCTTTAAAACCCGGCCTGTTCTGGCTTGCCGAAACTGAAGAGATAAATTACCATGAAGTATTTGACGCTTCTTATGCATGGGCATGGATGCACAAAACGGAAGATCTTTTTAAAGGAACGACAGATCCCGATGGCCTCTGCCAGCTATTGCAAAAATACCAGGATGATTTTCCCGCTTCTGCATACCGCATGTATTTCACCAGCAACCACGATGAAAATACATGGAACGGAACCGAATATGAAAAATACGGAGACATGGCACTGGCGCTGGCCGTATTTTGTTTTACCTGGAATGGGATACCCATGATCTATAGCGGACAGGAAATGCCCAATAAAAAAAGGCTGAAGTTTTTTGAAAAGGATGCTATTGCATGGAATGGAAATTATGCCTTACATGATTTTTACAAAACACTATTGGCATTAAAGAAAAATAATCCTGCCCTTCGTGCTGCAGATAATGCAGTTAGTACCCGCTATGTTGGCACAACAGCCGGTAAAAATATTCTTGCCTGGTTACGGAAAAAAGAAAATGATGAGGTGCTGGTCTTACTCAATTTGTGCAAAGAAAAGAATGGCTTTGCAATAGCTGATGAACTGGTCACCGGGTCTTATATCAATGTGTTCAGTAAAGCAGAGAATCATTTTACTGCTGATACTTTTTTTGACATGCAGCCCTGGGAGTTTTTAGTGTTTGAAAAAAATAATAAAAGCGTATAAAAAAGGCAGCTCAATGGCTGCCCTTTTTTATACGCTTTTTCGTTTTAATCAGAACCCAAAGAAAGCGGGTATTCATAAACGCCATCATAGCCCGGGTAGAACCCGCTGATGGTAATAGTTTTATTTGAACCAATAACAGCTTTCATTTCCTCAACACTTTTCACTTCTTTATCATTCACTTTTAAAATGATGAAGCCGTCTTTCATCCTGGTCTGGTCATTTAAAGCGCCTGAATTTATTTTCTTTACAACAACACCGCCGGCAACGGCGTATTCCTTTGCCTTCCTGGAATCCAGTGTTAGAAGATCAGCGCCAAGACTTTCTATCAAAGCATCAGCTTTTACGATCTCGAAATTACCAGCTTTGTTCTTCAGCGTTACGGTCACGGTATTTTCTTTACCATTACGCAGATAGGTAACGGGTAATTTATCGCCGGGTTTATAGCTGCTCAATACGCCCTGCATTTCGGCGCCATTGGAGATCTCGATGCCATTCAATTTCTTTAATACGTCGCCCTTGCGGATGCCGGCAGCATAAGCACCGCCATCTGTAGGAACATCAGATGCATAAATTCCTTCTACACCGGCAGGAATACCAACCCTCTTTTTATCTTCTTCTGAATAATCATTTGCATTCAGGTAACTCACGCCTAAAAATCCTCTTTGCACACTTCCGAATTTAATAAGGTCATCCACAACTTTTTTAACGATGTTGACAGGAATGGCATAAGAGTAACCTGAGTAATAACCGGTAGGCGAGGCAATGGCAGAGTTAACGCCGATCAGCCTGCCATCTGTATTGATCAATGCGCCGCCACTGTTACCCATGTTAACGGCAGCATCTGTTTGTATAAAAGATTCCACACCGGACCTTTGGTCTCCGTTCCTGTCCCTGTTCAATCCCAGGCTTCTTGCTTTTGCACTTATGATACCTGCTGTTACGGTGGTCTCAAGATTCAAAGGATACCCAATTGCCAATACCCACTGGCCGATCTTTACGTCATCTGAATTGCCATACAATAAGAATGGTAATCCCGCAGCTTCAATTTTTATTACCGACAGGTCATAAGAAGGATCGGTACCGATCACTTTTGCCTTGTATGTTTTTTTATTGCTTAAGGTTACGTTTATCTCATCTGCATTATCCACTACGTGATTGTTGGTAACAATATAGCCGTCTTCGCTGATGATAACGCCTGAGCCACTTGCTTTTTGCTCAGGGATGATATTACGGCCCCTGCCTCCGAATAACTGGTTGAACATATCGTCATCCAGCAGGTCGCTGAAAGGATTTTGTGGCTGCTGTTTACGGGGCAGGTTATTATTTACCTGCTTTGCATTTGTTTTTGTTTTGATGTGCACAATAGCAGGTGTAGCTGCTCCTGCAGGTATGGTAAAATCGATCGCACCCGGAGGCGTATTGCCATCAAGTAATCCTGCATATTTATAATTAGAAGGAATTACACCCGGTTGTTGTCCTGCATAGGAATAATCTTTTTTAAAGTAAGTTCCATACCCCCAGATAACACCCATAGTAGTTAGCGCACTAATGGTTACGGTAAATAAAATTTGTTTCCATTTCATTTTTCTTAGGTTTTATTTTTTTTCTAAATTTTTGTAGAATTGTTTTCAAACGATAACAGTTATTCATCAACTCTCATGCCCTTCTTACAAAATAACGAAGCAATGCCAAAATGCGTTTTACCAGCCGGCATCTTTAACAATTAATTAGGAAGGGCTTCGTAGATGAAAAATTCCTTAATAAAATTTTCAATCTTCGCTAATATCTCCGCTTCACCCCTCTCCGCAAGGGAGAGGGGATGGGGGTGAGGCTATAAAGTTAATAAAAATTGCATTGTATCTATACCATCTGCGTAATCAGAAAGCCCCGGCCTCTGTGCCTCTCCAAATGCAATGCCGCTTTGGCCTGCGATGCATTGGATATCGGGGTTGCCTGCAAGCGAACCGGCCGGTTTTTCAATGTTGTCATAAAAGCTGTAATTAAGCTGGCTGATGGCTGAAAAAATGGCATCATTTTCTATCAATAAAGTGCTGCCGTTTGTCATGTAATAGATATTATTCATTAAAGCCATTGAAAGCTGGTAATCATAATTGTTCTTGTATTTGTGATGATCTCCAAAATATTTGTATTTGTCAAAAGCTTTCAGCAGCGGAACAAAATCATAACCTGCGGGAACATATAATTTGGTAATATTCCTGCAACCAAGACCAAAATACTGGTGTATGTCATCCGATAATTTGTTTAATTCCTCTTCCGTTTCTTTGCCTTTCAATATTGCAACAGCGGTGCGGTTACGCCGTATGATATGCGGGTACTTTGCAAAGTATTGTTCAAAATACCTTGCCGAATTATTGCTCCCGGTGGCAATATAGGCATCACATCCTTTCAGCATTTCTGCAAATGAAACAATGGTTTCCACTTCCGGTTCCCATTCGGTCAATTTTTCAACCATGTGCTTTAACAGGATATCATCTTTGGAAGATAGTTTAATGGTTTGTTTATGTCCGCTGATAAAAACACATAAAAAATCATGAAACCCCACCAGGGGAATATTGCCTGCCATCACCAGGCCTATGTTTTTACCACCTACGTTATCATCCAGGTGATAGTGTGCCGTCCATTCCTCCAGTTTTTCTTTTTGTAAAAATTCAGAACAGATATTTTTTATGGCCAGGTCAATGAATTCAGGAATGAACCAGCCATTATGCGCAGTGGCTTTTTCTTTTGTGATCTGCCATTCTTCGCCGTTTTCTTTTAAATATTTTAGCAGTTGTTGTAATAATCCAATTCGTTTTTGTAAATTCATATTGTTATTTTAAATTGCGTATGTCTTCCTTAGGAGGATATAAAAACCAAAATTACGATAGATGGCTATAAAGATCACAGAAGAATGTATAAACTGCGGCGCTTGCGAACCGGAATGTCCTAATAATGCCATCTATGAAGGTGGTGTTGAATGGGCCGTTTCTGACGGAACAACTGTTAAAGGAATGTTTACTTTATTAGATGGTACGCAGGTTGATGCTGATCAACGCAACCCTCCGGTGAGTTCAGACATCTATTATATAACACCCAACAAATGTACCGAGTGCCAGGGATTTCATGAAGAGCCGCAATGTGCTGCTGTTTGCCCGGTGGATTGTTGTGTGCCGGATGAAATGTATAAAGAAACAGTGGATGAACTGATAGCGAAGAAGGACAAATTGCATATTTAGCGTGAGACGTGAATTGTGAATCGTCAGTGTGAACCTTTTAAATTGGTCAGGCTAACGCACGAGTCACCACTCACGAGTCAAGATTTTTATAATCCGCCGGCTGGCGGATATTACAGGCAGGTGATATTTCCTGCTACACGGCGAGGGTATTTTAGAAATACTTTCGCCTTTTTATTACGGGCGATTTTTATTAAATTGTTGTATGAATAAATTCCTGTTTTTTGCGTTTATTATTATGATCTCCGGTTCCTGTAATTATTTTTCAAAGAAAAAAACGGAAGTCGTGCCTGCAGACAGGATCAATATGATGAATGCAGACAAGGCCTTCTCTAAAATGAGTGAAGAAAAAGGAATGAAGAATGCCTTTTTGGAATATATTGACAGTAATGGGGTTTTGCTTCGCCCGGATCGTATGCCCATCGTTGGTGCAGATGCCATAGATTTTCTTATCCAGCAAAACGATTCTTCCTATACTTTAAAATGGGAACCCAGGCACGGGGCCGTGGCCCAATCGGGGGAGCTGGGATATACTTATGGAATTTATGCGCTGAAGCCGGCACAAAATGATACCATCATCTATGGAACTTATGTGAGTATCTGGAAAAAGCAAAAGGATGGTAAGTGGAAATATGTATTGGATTCGGGTAATGAAGGGGTCGGGGACATGAAAGAGGAGGAATGAACAGCGGGTGGTTGAAATATTGTTAAATTGATGAAATTTCACCCACGGCAAACCATAAACTTAAAAGCCTAAGCTATATTTCGTTTCTTTGCTTAAACAACCATTCACAAAAGAATGAAGAAAAAAATAGCCCTTATTACCGGTGGTTATTCCGGTGAAGCAGTTATCTCTTACAAAAGTGCCATTGCCATTGAAAAAAATATTGATACCGATAAATGGGATTGTTATAAGATAGACATCAACCCATCGGGATGGAATTACCTGGCGCCGGGTGGTGAAAAATTTCCTGTGGACAAAAATGATTTTAGCATTACCGTTTCCGGCAATAAAATAAATTTTGATGCTGTGCTCGTAAGCCTGCACGGCACCCCGGGCGAAGATGGAAAGCTGCAGGGATATTTTGATACGCTGAACATTCCCTATTCAACATGCGATACAGCAACCTCGGCACTAACTTTCAACAAGCGCTATACGGTTGCCGTTGCTTCTTTTGCAGGAATGCACGTGGCAAAGTCGGTACATCTTTTTAAGCATATACCCGTTACACCTGAAGCCGTTTTAAAAGAAGTAAAACTCCCCGTTTTTGTAAAGCCAAATAACGGTGGCAGCAGTATTGGCATGAGCAAAGTAAAAGAAGCAACAGAATTGCCCGCTGCACTGGATAAGGCATTTAAAGAAGATGACCAGGTATTGGTGGAAGAATTCATAAAAGGAAGAGAGCTTACGATCGGGGTTTTTAAATCACAGGGAAAAGTAATTGCATTACCCATAACAGAGATCATTGCAAAAAATGAGTTCTTCGATTATGAGGCCAAGTATGAAGGTGCAAGTGATGAAATAACACCGGCAGTCATAGATGAATCCATTGCAGAAAAAATAAGGGCCGAAGCCCGTAAAGCTTACGCTATATTTAACTGCAAAGGAATTGTGCGGATAGATTTTATTTATGATGAAGCTTCAGGTCATCCCTTTATGCTGGAAATAAATACGGTGCCCGGCCAGAGTGAAGCCAGCCTTGTGCCGCAGCAGGTAACCGCCATGGGCTGGACATTGAAGCAATTTTATTCGGCATTGATAGAAGAATGTTTTTATAAAGCAAACGGTAATACAGCATAAATGAATAAAGTATTTAAATACGTAACCGACCGCCCTTTTTGGGTTAACCTGGTAACCGCGATCGTAATTGCATTATTGCTGTTGTTCCTGTTCTTAAAAACGCTGGGCTGGATAACACAACACGGTAAATACTTAACTGTTCCTGCAGTTACGGGGATGAAAACAAATGATGCTATCAAGCTCCTGGAAAAGCAGGGATTCGAGGTATACATACAGGATTCCATATTCACTGATACGGCAGCAAGGGGTATTGTTTTAAAACAATTGCCTGATCCGAATGCTACGGTAAAAATAAACCGTACTGTTTTTATAACCGTGAACCGCGAGATACCGCCAATGATCGATATGCCCAAACTGGAGGGCCTCAACCTTTCATTTGCGTTAAAACTGCTGGAAAGAAATCACCTGAAACTGGAAGACACTATTTATAAAGCCGATTTTATGATGGGCTCAGTGCTTGAACAACAATATAAAGGCAACAGGATCCCCGAGAAGGCCAAAGTGCAATGGGGCAGCAGGATAACACTGATCGTTGGGGGAGGACTTGCTAATCAGCAGATGGCTGTTCCCTTATTAACCGGTTTAACATTTGGGGAAGCCAAAGCACAATTGGATGCGATCGGGATTGGTATCGGGGCCATTATCTCCGAAGGAAAAATAACAGACACTGCTGCTGCTTTTGTATTTCAGCAAAGGCCCGAAAAATTTGATGCGGAAAGAAGGGCACAGTATATCCAGTCGGGACAGGTGATGGACCTTTGGATATCACAGGTAATGATAGCGCCAGCTTCGGATTCTGCAGCCATAAAAAAATAAAGCGACCGCTATGACGATAATTAACTGCAATGAATTAAAAGCCCGGATGGATGCCGGTGAAAAAATACAACTGCTCGATGTGAGGGAACCCGGTGAGCGTACAGAATTCAATATTGGCGGAACATTTCTGCCACTGGGCCAGATACAGGTGATGCAGATCGATGATATTGAAGAACTGAAGAATGAAGAACTGGTATGTTATTGCCGCAGCGGTAACCGCAGCATGCAGGCCTGTTTAATGCTGGAAACATTTGGATTCACCAATGTAAAGAATTTGCAGGGCGGGATGAATGAGTGGAGGGAGAAGATCAAATAAGCCTCAAGCTACAAGGGAGTAAGCTTTCAGTTTGAGAAACTTCCCTGAAATAAATACTGTTTAAGTTAGCTCGCTTCTCCCTTGTAGCTTTTCCCCTTGAAGCTAGAATTTAATATTCACCCCCACCATCACGTTCGCTCCCGCCATAGGAAAATAAAAATTCTCTGTAGTTAAATTTCCTCCATAAATATAACTGAAGCTATAGCCATTGGGTTCGTATCTTTTATTGAATACATTATTCAACTGCAGGATAAGGTTCGTTGCCCTGAATATTTTATTTTCCAGCAAATAACTTAAGCGTATGTCCTGCAAATAATAAGCATTAAGGCTTCTTGATCTTTGCGAAGTGTTATCAAGGTATTGCCTGCCCGCGTATTTACTCACCAGGTTTATTTCCGCATTTTTTACAGGAATAAAATTTATGCTTCCGCCCGCGATCACCGAAGGGGAAAAAGAAATATGGGTTTTATTATAGAACCTTGTTTGCTGCCCGCCGTTATCATAATCGTCAAGGTATTCGGTAAAATTCTGTATTTTATTTTCACTGAAGGTTATATTGGCAGCAACATTTAGCCAGTTTGTAATTTTTGTTTTTCCCTGCAGTTCAATACCTGCCCGGTAACTCTGCGGTATATTGGTCCTGGTGTAGGCGCCCACATCATTGATCTTTCCTGTTAATACAAGCTGGTTATGGTAATGCATATAATACAGGTTGGCGCCAAAAGAATAATTGGTTTTCTTTTTTTCGATACCCAGCTCAAGATCATTTAACCGTTCTGCTTTCGGTTGCTGTGTATTGCCTGCTTCAAAGTCATCACGGTTGGGTTCCTTGCCTGCAAGGGCGTACGAGATATAAGCCTGCCAGTTGTTGTTGGTATAGGTAATACCCAGCTTTGGATTTACAAAAGAATATTTTTTATCAATTTGTAATGTTGGGTTATACCGGAATCCATTTATGGTATAATCAATATTCCTGTATTGCACATCAATAAAACTTTGCCAGTGGGTGCTCCATTGTTGCGTCCATTTGCCATACAATGAAATGTCTTTTTTATAAGCCGTAAGGTCGTACCAGTGATAATTGGCCGGCACCGCAGCCTGCACCTGTGCCCAGGTCACTTGTCCGTAATGTTTGCCGTCATAGCTGTTGTAGCCGCCGCCAAATACAAATTGCGTTTCCTTTTTTTGGTACTGCAAGGAAAATATGGTTCCGTAAAAATAATTATCCAGCCAAAGCCTGCGCACAAGATCTGTTTCGGTTATGATATTTGTGCCATCATTATGATCGGGCAAACCATAGTCTGCAAATTTCTCACCCGCTTTATATTGCTCATAATAACCCTTGCCCCTTGTTAAAAAAACAGCAACATTCCCCTTCCAGTAATCATTTATTTTATAGTTATAAAAAAGCTGGTAATGTGTTTGCACATAATTGTCTCTTTCATTATCGTAAGGCTCTCCTGTTTTTTCGGTTCCTCCCGAATTATAGGTTCTGTTTGCGCCCAGCAAATATTCCGGTACACCATTCCATGCCTGGTATGTTTTTTCCCTGCCTGAAAAAACATTCAGGCGTAAAGAACTCTTCGCTGCCAGGTAAGCGGTGCTTATATAAAAAGATCTCAGGTCAGACTTTGCCCTGTCAATATAGCCATCACTGCGAATGCTGCTGATCCTTGCGTCCACGGTAAAATGATCCCCGATAAGGCCGCTGCCAAACTGGATATTATTTTTCCAGGTATTAAAAGAACCATAGCTGTTATTGGTTGATGCGTAAAACGCTTTGTTTATTTCATTGGTAGATAAATTGATGGTAGCACCAAAAGCACCTGCGCCGTTTGAAGAAGTGCCAATACCCCGCTGCACCTGTATGCTGCCGGCGGAAGAGGCAATATCGGGAAGGTCAACAAAGAATGTTCCCTGGCTTTCTGCATCATTGTAAGGAATGCCGTTGAGGGTAACATTTATCCTGGCTGCATCCGAACCACGTATGCGTATGCCGGTATAGCCAACGCCATTTCCTGCATCGGAGTTTACAATAACGGATGGCGTTTGGCTCAAAAGAAAGGGGAGGTCCTGCCCGAGGTTATTCTTTTCAATATCTTTTTTAGTAAGGTCGGTCTTTGCAAAGGGGGCCTTCTCTGCCGCCCTTATGGCCTGTACTTCAACCGGCTGAAGCAGGGCAGTGTCATTGAACTTTTTTTCTTTTTGAGCATATAACAGTTGTACGCCAACACATAAGACTGCGCTAAAAATCAATTTCTTCATCACTATAAAATTTGTGCTGAACATCCGGGGAGCATGATCCCGGTGTAAAAAAGGTATCTCCCTTCGCAGGCATTATCCTGAGCAGGTTATACGGGTATTATCTCAGCCTTTCGATATTTGTCAAAAAGCACCCCGGAAATTCAGACGATTAATAAGAGCCTGCCTGCCGGCAGGCAGGCTTGAAACACAAAGGTAAGGGTGTTGGCGATATTTTTTAAGAAAGTTGTAACAAAAGCTGCCCGGCCTGCGTATAACTTAGCAGTATAGCCATGAAGCTTCAGGGTATGATTGTCAGCCTGAGCTTGTCGAAGGCGGATTATAACCATATTCGACAAGCTCAACATGACATCCGACCTGCTTTGAAGCTTCTATTCCTTTAAAAACAAAAAAAATATAACATGAAAAAAATGCTCCTTTCCTTAATTACCTTCCTTTCCCTTGCTGTTTTTGCACAGGATAGCAAGCTGATCACCGATGCCAATGCAACAGTACGTACATTGAACAGCAGCTTCACCGGCATAACTGTAACCAGTGGTATTGAATTATATATTACCCAGGGTAGTGAAGAATCAATTGCCGTTAGCGCCTCTGACGAAAAATATATGGACCGCTTTAAAACCGAAGTAGAGAATGGGGTGTTGAAGATATGGTACGACAATAAAGGCGTTACCTGGAGGAGTGAGAACAAAAAATTAAAAGCCTATGTTTCTTTTAAGACCTTAAATAAAATGCACGGTTCTGCAGGTTGTGAAGTAATGCTTAAAGGCAGCATGACCGCCGATAACCTGGATATGAAATTTACCAGCGGTTCAAGTTTTGAAGGACAAATAAATGCCAAACAGCTTACCGTAAACCAAAACAGTGGCTCCGGGATGAGCGTTTCCGGCAAGGCTGATAAAATAACAATTGATGTAAGCAGTGGCGCCGAGTTCAAAGGCAATGAGCTTGCCGTTGACTTTTGTGATGCAGATGCAAGCAGCGGGGGAACGGTAAAGATCAGCATCAGTAAAGAATTAAATGCAAAAGCCAGCAGCGGGGGAAGCATTCGTTATAACGGCACGGCACTGATCAGGGACATAAGTATCAGCAGCGGCGGCATTGTTAAAAAAGCATAATTAAACGTGTTGTGGGATTGAATTATATAAAGTGAAGATCGTGGCCGGTGGGGACACCGGCTACGGCGATGGTCGCGGTTGGTGTTCCACCAACCGCAAACTGAAAAATGTTGAATGTTGATTGATATTAGTTCAAAATATAAAATAGAAACGATGAAAAAGATTTTTTTATTCCTCCTTGTTCTTATTGCCGCAAATATATGCAGGGCCCAGAACGAGATCGTGGTGGACCCGAATGCAAGCGTAAGAACACTGAGTGGTAATTTCAGTACCATAAAAATTTCGGGTGGTATCGACCTCTATCTTTCACAATCCGATAATGAAGCTGTTGCAGTTAGCGCTACAGAAGAAAAATTTAAGGACGCCATTAAAACCATTATTGAGAACGGTGTTCTTAAGATCTATTCCGAAGGAGAGAAAAACTGGAAATTAAAAGACAAAAAGATGAGGGCCTATGTTTCTTTTAAGAACCTTGAAAAGTTAGATGCTTCCGGTGCATGCGATATTGTTGTATCGGGTACCATAAGTGTTTCTTCTTTAGACCTGGTTATGTCGGGAGCCAGTGATTTTAAAGGCAAGGTCAAATTAAATATTTTAAAGCTGAACCTTAGCGGCGCATCAGATGTAAACATATCGGGTACGGCAAATACAGTTGATATCGTGAGCAGCGGCGCCAGTGATGTTGACGGCTATAACCTGGTATCAGATATTTGTAATGCAAAGGCTTCGGGTGCGTCAGATATAAATATCACCGTAAATAAAGAATTAAATGCAAGCGCCAGCGGGGCAAGCGAGATCCGTTTTAAAGGAACGGGATTAATAAAAGACATGCACAGCAGCGGGGCGAGTAGTGTTTCGAGGAAAAGTTAATGGTTAATGGTTAATGGTTCATAGTTCATAGTAGGGTTCGTTTGCTGTAAGGTTTTGCTATTAACTATGAACCATTAACCATGAACTGACTTCCCGAACGCCCATATCAAAAATCCCGGCAACTGTTTACTCCACGCACCATAATCATGTTTCCCATTCGCATCTTCGGTATAAACAATACTCCCGGGTAAAATATTTTTGTTCTTCATTATTTCGATAAGGTCTTTTGTATCATCAATTACATCAATGATGCCATCCTTATCCCTGTCGCCTTCTTCTTCTTTACCTCCTGTATAGAACCAGTATTCAAGGTCGGGTCTTTTTTTAGATGACCTTATCCTGTTGTGCATGATCCTGTTCTTTTCATCGGAGTAATCTGCAGCCTTATCATCTTTATCACGCCACCAGAAAGAACCTGAGAACACACCCACTTTATCGATGCGGTCTGCGTGGTTCCAGGCAATATCAAAGGCAGACAATCCGCCCAGTGAACATCCTGCTATCACGACAGTGTTGAACTTACGTACGCCTGCCTTCTTCTTCGCAAAAAAATACAATTCATCATAAATGAATTCATCATACTTGCCGGCTTTGTCGCCACGGTTCTTAAAATCCGGGTTATCACCAACGCCAAATTCCTTCATCCTGTCGCCGGCATGAATGCCAACAATAAGCAAAGACTTAATTAAATTTTTGCCGTACAAACTATCCACTATTTGCTTTACCCTGAACTGTTCCATTTCCTGCCCGTCATTGAGCAATAATAAATTCAGTTCGCTTTTTTCATCCGGCATGGGTGTGCTTATGACCGTTAATTTCACATGCCTTTGCAAATGGCGGCTGTATATTTCATCATCCTGTTGTTTTATTTTGCTTTTGCAACTAAGGATTAAGATCGAACCAAGGAGAAAAAAGATCAAATGTTTTTTAAGCATCGCCAAATCTACAAATCAAATTTGGAGTATGTCAATTTTGAACCACATAGGAGCATAGAACACATAGGTCATCGCAATAGTTCGTGCTTCATTCACCGGAGCTTAGAAGGCGGGGGTCATGTGCATTTCCTATGTTTCCTATGCTCCTATGTGGTTCAATACCCAACTGTGTATTCCCAAAAGATTCTTAAAGCTTCCTAAACAATTTATATTATTTGGCTGCAAAGCCTCAAAACCTTACTGTTGAGCCGTGAATAAAAGCAGGGTAGTTCGACAGGCTCATATCCGCCAGCTGGCGGACACTGGTTCGGTCCCAGTCTTCACAGGAAAATCCGGGTAAAATCAGGGGTTTTAAACCTGGCCGGAATAATTCTTTAATTTAAGTTTATACAATGTTTACTGTTTATGTTCTTTTTAGTAAAGACTATAACAAAATCTATATTGGATTTACATCTGATTTGGAACAAAGAATACGCTCTCATAATGAATTAGGCAAAAAAGGTTGGACAATGAAATTCAGACCCTGGAAAGTGGTTTATAAGGAAGTGTATTCAAATAAATCAGATGCCATGAAAAGAGAGAAGGAACTCAAAACATCAACAGGACGAAACTTTATCTGGTCTATTATTAAAGCAATGTAATGTGGCTCCTATCCGCCAGCAGCCGGTCACAGTACCCGTCTTCGCAAAAGAGTAAAAAAAGCATGGCAACGATTTATATTATTTGGCAGCAAAGCCTCAAAACCTTTGTTGAGCCGTGAATAAAAGCAGGGTAGTTCGACAGGCTCATATCCGCCAGCTGGCGGACACTGGTTCGGTCCAACGATTTATATTATTTGGCTGCAAAGCCTCAAAACCTTACCTTTGCGCCGCGAAGTAGAGCAGCGGTAGCTCGTCGGGCTCATAACCCGAAGGTCACTGGTTCGATCCCAGTCTTCGCAACAAAAAGATGAAGATCAGGGCTCATATCCGCCAGTAGGCGGACACTGGTTCGATCCCAGTCTTCGCAACAAAAAGATGAAGATCAGGGCTCATATCCGCCAGTAGGCGGACACTGGTTCGATCCCAGTCTTCGCAACAAAACTTTAAGGCTCGGTTGAGCCTTTTTTATTCTTAGCAGTTTATGCTAATGAATTTGATTATCTCCTCTTCTCCATGACCTAACGGTAATCAATTCATTTTAAGGCAGCTAACAGCTAAGAGCTAACACCTAAAAGCTAATAAATTGAAATCCGGCTTTGTAAACATATTCGGTAAGCCCAATGCAGGTAAAAGCACATTGCTTAATGCGCTCATGGGAGAGAAGATGGCCATTGTGTCGCACAAAGTGCAAACCACCCGCCATCGTATTAAAGCCATCTTAACCGAAAAAGATTACCAGATCATTTTTTCTGATACCCCGGGTATCATCGAGCCAAAATACAAGCTCCACGAAAAAATGATGGATGCGGTAAGGGGAAGCCTGGAAGATGCTGACGTTGCTTTACTGATAACCGATGTAAGGGAGAATACAGATGATAGCCATGCGATCTTTTCTTCATTGCGGCTAAAAGCCCCGGCCATTGTAATATTGAACAAAGCAGATACGGTTAATGATGAGCAGTTAAAAACAACGGCCAGGTTCTTTAACCAGCAACCTTACTGCAAAGAAGTTGTTGCATTATCAGCGTTAAAAAAAACGGGCATTGACGAATTATTAAAACGCATACTGGAATACCTCCCCGAAGGACAACCATTTTATGAAGGCGATGACCTGAGTGATATGCCAACAAAATTCTTTGTGGGAGAAATGATAAGGGAAAAGATATTCCTGCTTTACGGCGAAGAAATACCTTACCATGCAACAGTGCTGGTGCAGGAGTTCAAAGAGAAAGCATCACTAACAAAAATAAGTGCCGAGATCATTGTGCAAAGAGAGACCCAAAAGGGTATCATCCTTGGCGGCGGCGGCAGCATGATAAAAAAACTAGGTACCGATGCACGTAAGGATATTGAAGCATTTTTAGGAAGAAAAGTATTTTTAGAATTGTTTGTAAAAGTGAGGCCGAAGTGGCGGGATAACGAGTTCCAGTTAAAGGAGTACGGGTATTGAAGAAAGTTAATAGTTCATAGTTAATGGTTCATAGCAGAGCCCGCTTAATAGGAACTATCTACTATTAAATTAGAATACAGTTGATAATTAATAGTTAATGGTTCATAGCAGAGCCCGCTTAATAGGAGCTATCTAGTATTAAATTAGAATACAGTTGATAATTAATAGTTCATGATTCATAGCAGAACCTGCTTACCATGAACCATGAACCATCAACTATTAACAATTACATTATGAGTTTCACAATAGCAATAACAGGAAGACCCAACGTAGGCAAAAGCACATTCTTTAACCGTTTGTTAGAGGAACGCAAAGCGATCGTTGATGACGTAAGTGGTGTAACCCGCGACCGCCAGTATGGTGTGGCCGAATGGGCAGGAAAATCTTTCAACGTGATAGATACGGGCGGCTTTGTGCCCGACAGTGATGACGTATTTGAAAGAGAGATACGCAAGCAGGTAATGATCGCCGTGCAGGAAGCCAATGCCATCGTTTTTATGGTTGATGCAGCAACGGGAATTACCGAGCTGGATAATTCCATGGCCGATGTTTTGCGCCGCAGCACCAAGCCCGTTTTTTTAGTAGTTAATAAAGTAGATAACCATACCCGGCTCCTGGAAGCAAGTGAATTTTACAGTCTTGGTTTTGAGAATATCTTTTTCGTTTCTTCGATAAGCGGCTCAGGAACAGGGGAGATTTTAGATGCACTAACCGCACTGATACCTGCGAAGGACCCTGATGAAGAAACTGAGGTTAACGAAGTACCAAAGATCGCCATCATCGGGCAACCCAACGTGGGCAAGTCATCTTTATTAAATGCTTTGATAGGACAGGAGCGTACCATTGTAAGCGATATTGCGGGCACAACAAGGGATACCATACACACGCATTATAATTTATTCAACAAGGAATTCGTTCTCATTGATACGGCCGGCATACGCCGCAAAACAAAAGTGCACGAGGACCTGGAATTTTATTCGGTGATACGGGCCATCAAAGCGCTTGACGAAGCCGATATCTGTTTGCTGATGCTGGATGCAGGAAAGGGCATCACGGCACAGGACCTCGCCATCTTTGCACTGGCTGTAAAAAAAGGCAAGGGCATCGTGGTGCTGGTAAACAAGTGGGACCTGGTGGAAGAGAAGAAAACAAATACCGCAAAGGATTATGAAAAGGAATTAAAACAAAGGCTTGCTCCTTTTACGGATGTGCCCATCGTTTTTATTTCTGTTACTGAAAAGCAGCGCATATTTAAAACCATTGAAGCGGCGCTCGAGGTTTTTGAGAACCGCCAGCGTAAGATACCAACCTCCAAATTAAATGACGTAATGCAAAAGGCCGTGGAAGCATATCACCCGCCGGTGGTAAGGGGCAATATGGTCAAGATAAAATACATAACGCAATTGCCTACCACCACACCCACTTTTGCATTTTTCTGTAACTATCCCGATGACATAAAAACGCCTTATAAAAATTACCTGGAGAACCAGCTAAGGGAAAAATTTAAATTCAGTGGCGTGCCGGTGAGGTTGTTCTTCAGGAAGAAATAGGGAACAGGTATTTTGAACCACATAGGATCATAGAAAACATAGCTGCCCCAAAAGGTATGTGTTATTTTCTATTGTTAGCTTATGTTCCTATGTGGTTCAAACTTATTTAATTGACTATTTAAGAAACCAAATTATCTTTGCATAACTAAATAAAAAACATGAAAAAAATATTTGCAATTTTAACTGTGGCTGCTTTAATGATCGCCTGTAACAGCGGCAGCGAAGAAACTAAAACCACCACTACGGATTCAGCCGCTATACAGGAATCGCCACTGATGGATGCGGTTAATACAGCAGACAGCGTGAATAAAATAATAAAAGACAGTTCAGGAATAATAACAGATACCAGCACCAGGAAATAACCGGTACAAATAACCCGATAGATATTTTGTAGCAAAAAAATAAAAACCGAAAAAAATGCTACAATTCCTGCCCCAACCTTTCCGGCAGCCTTATGGCCCCACTCAAAATCGTATTAAGTTGTGTATAAAAGGATTTAACTTAAGGTTAATAAGTGATTTTTTTATATATAAATTTGCACGCATTTAAGATGCGAGCAGATTTATAAAAAAAATTGATCCCAATCTTATAAAAGACCATTTTTAAATCTTCGCAAATACTGGTCTTACCTCCCCACATTTTTCATCAGCGGAATTCATACTTTTCCGGCCTGCTTTAACCGGCTTGGCCGCTTCAGTTTTACCCGGTCCGGGTCTTAACCCTTCATCCTTCATCCCTCAGTCTTCATTCTTCCCTCTCGGGTCTTCATCTTTTCTAAAATTGTGGATAAACTTTTCGTATGTCATCAATAATTTTTTTGTCATGTTAATTAATAGCTATATTTTGTGCGCTGTTGTCGATATTTTACAATCCTCCTACCCAATTAAAAATTAAATAATCCAGTCTTACAAACAACTGTTTGGATACCTTAGTAATATGGTTTCCTTTCCTTAAGTTTTGTTTATCCCCGTACTCTTTTAAAATTACCCAATTCCTTTTACGAATTAAGTTGGTTGATCATAATGATCAGTCCACCATGTCAGCTTATTTTCATTAAGCTGGATTTTTGTGTAAGGAACCATTAGTTTAAATAAGAATAACAACCAACCAAAAATTACCAATATAGAATTTATGAGAATATCTACCCCAAACCTTACTACTTTCACAGTTACAAACAATTTTATGCGTAATATCTTTTCTAAGCTCCTTATGGGGCTTTTGTTATTTCTTGCAGCAGTGAGTGCTAATGCACAAAGTTCTGCCAACTATACATTTACAACTGGTACGTCCGCTACGTTTTCAGATATGACCTCAGGCACAACCCAAATGGTTGGAGCCAGTATCGATGATGCTGCAGGTGCAAACACAGCGATCGGCTTTGATTTCTGGTTGATGGGAAACAGGTACACCCAGTTCAATGCAACTTCTAATGGATTTGTAGGATTGAGTGCAACAGGTACAACAGTAGCCAATAACATTTACAGTATTGCAGGAGGAACGGCTACCACACCTTTGATTGCATCATGTGGAGGCGACCTGGTAACCGGGCCGGCAGGGAAAGTACATTATAAGGTCATAGGCTTTGCTCCAAACAGGGTACTTGTAGTTGAGTTTCTTAATATGTCTATCGTATATAATGGCACAACAAACGACGGAACCAGCCAGGTGCGATTGTATGAATCTACAGGTTTGATCGAATGTGTGTATGGTAATATGAACAGGAATTCTCATACAGGGGACGGAGCTGGGAACGCTGAGAACCTAGGGATAGGTTTTTCTACTGCTGCAGCTAACAATTTTCTCGTGAGTGTTGTTTCAGCAACGAATACTTCTTCTGTAACTACTCCATTTACACAACAACTTTACCCAGTTTCAACACCAATTGCAAACCTGAATTCCCCTGTTGAAGGATCACGACGCGTATATTCTTTTACACCCCCGGTTCCGAGCGACCCAACCGCTTTGACCTTTTCTGCTGTTGGACCTACGTCAATGACCCTCAACTGGCTTGACAATTCAACCAATGAGACAGGATTTAGTATCTACCGCTCTACGGATGGTGTGAATTATACATACATAACTAAAACAGCGGCCAATGCTGTTTCCTCTGCCCAGAGTGGATTGGCCCCAAGTACTACCTATTTTTGGAAAGTTGTTGCTGTGAGTGAGGGAGGAATGAGTAACGCACTTTCAGGAAGCCAGGCAACCAATGCTCCGGGAATTATAGTGTCGACCGGTGCAGGTGGTCTTTGGAGTTCACCCGCAACATGGGTTGGCGGCGTGCTGCCAACTGCAGGTGATAACGTTACAATTGCTGACGGAACAACCGTTACTATTGATATTACTACGGCCGTTTGTCTTAACCTGACTGTAGGGCAGGGTGCCAGCGGTATATTAAATTATATTGCTACACCTGCATCTACTTTAACTGTTGGTGTTGATGCAACTATTGCAGCAAACGGCTCCTTTAATGCCGGCGTCGGCGTACTTACAACACATGTTTTAAGTATTGGAGGTAATCTTTCCAATAATGGCACATTAGATTTCTTCACCACGGCTGGTGTAGGGATGACTTTTACCGGTGCCACAAATAATACATTTGGCGGTACAGGTCCAACCACTGATATCAGGACAATAACAATCAATAAAGGAACATCCAATGCCAATATCCTGGAACTGAATCCTGCTAATCTTACTGTACAGGGCACAAACACCGATGGTACACCAATGGCATTCCTGACACTTACTAATGGTACCTGTAAAATGTCAGGAACCTTTACACTTGCAGGAAGAACATTCACCACAGCTTCTTATACTATCGGCGCAACTACAGGGTTCTGGCTTAATAATCCAAACTATACTATATCAGGTCAAAACGGATCCCCCGCTACAGCAGGTTTGCTCAGGATATCACAGGGCACATATAATATAGGTACGAGCACCGGCAATTCCATGGGTTTCAGTTCAGGCAGTACAATAATTGTAGAAGGTGGTGCTATAAACGTGTCAGGAAGATTTGGTGTCCCTACTGCTACAAATGCTATTACATATACTCAATCAGCAGGAACGGTTACAGTTTGTACGATAGGAAATGCTTCGAGCAACTTTGGAAGTTTCGATTTAGGAACATCAGTATCCTCTGTTATTAGCATAACTGGCGGTACAATTATTTGTCAGCTTAACAGCACAGCTGCTACACCTCTAGATTACCGTATGCAGGCCGGTTCAGGATTAACTGCATTAACGGGCGGCACTTTACAATTAGGTAATGCTGCCTCAGGAGCTGCCAAGACATTTATCTTCAGAGGAGTATTACCATTAAACACGGTTATTACAAATACCAGCGCTGCTCATAGTCTTACGCTTGCTGCTACTGCTCCAGTTAACTATGTCTATGTAACGCAGAATCTTACTATTAATACGGGTTGTACATTTACTAATTTGGAAAGCAGCACTAACCTTGAACTTTTTACCGGGAATGTGATAAACAACGGTACGTTCACATCTACAGTTTCTACCAACAGAGTTTATAATGGAGCAAACGGGGCTGCGACAACCTGGAGTGGAACAGGAACATTTACTCCCGGAATGACAAGCTTTGAAATTGATAATGCGTTTGGTGTAACACTAAGTACAACTAACCAGATACCAATTAACAGGATCATTGTGTTTAACGGGGCCTTCATAAACTGTAATAAGTTTACGCTTGGTAATGGCGGTACAACTACAGGAATTGTACAGATAGGTAACACTACAACGCCTACCAATGCAGGTGTTTTTGATGCAGCTCCTACTTTTAATCTTGGAACAGGAGGACAGGTCATTAGTTACCTGAGAACGACTTTGTCAAGAACTACCGGCCTGGAAGTAAATCCGGGAAGAGTATTGACCACTATGTCATATGATGACAATGATATTTCACATAGCCTTACTATAGCAGGTGGAAACCTGGCTATAGGCACCTTAGCACTTACAAACGGAGTTGTAAATACAAATGCTTCGAACCTGGTAACAGTTACGGGTACTGCCACAACCAATATTACCAGGACAACCGGCTATGTAAACGGACCATTGGAAAGAACATTACCAGCGAGCCTTGTTACCGGTTCTACTTATTTATTCCCGGTTGGTACAACCACTTATAATCCTTATGAACTGGTAAACCCGACAACAAACGCGGGAGGTACAGTAGTACTGCAGGCGCAGACATTTGACGGTAATGCCGGGGGAACCGTTGGTGTAAATATGTTATCACTCAATACCAATCGCTATTGGTTAGGTTCAATAACAACCGGTGCAGGCAACTTTACCAATACTTCTTTAAGGCTTACTGACGCAGCAGGATTAGGTTCAGCTAATGGCATAGCGAGGAGTGTAACGCAAACAGGAGCATATGATCTTGTTGGTGGCAATTCCGTTAATACGCCTGTAAATACCATTACTTCCGATGCGATTACTTCTTTTGGATATTTTGTAATGGGTGTTAAAGCTCTTGCGATGACTTACACTTCCAGTGCAACAACACAAACAGTATTTACACCGATCATAAACCCGGCTATTAACCAACAGATAATAGGCGTTCAAATTGTAACAACAGGTAATAATAGCCCATTAAGTGCAACTTCATTTACATTCAACACAAATGGAAGCACAGCACCGGGAACTGATATCTCAACCGCAAGATTATGGTATACCGGCACCAGCGGCACATTCGCAACTACCACACAATTCGGTGCAGACTTTGCTTCGCCCAACGGAAGTTTTGTAATTAACGGCAGCCAGGTGCTGGCCGAAGGAACGAATTACTTCTGGCTTACTTATGATGTACCCGGAGGTGCAGTATTATACGATGTAGTAGATGCTGAATGTAATTCTTTAACTGTTGGTACACCATTCGTACCGGTACCACAAGCGGTCGTAGGTTCAAGAGCAATAAGGGCACCTCTTAACGGAGTCTATATCGTTGGTGCTTCACAGGTAATACCTAATTATACCAGGCTTACTGATGCCATTTCGGATCTGAACTCACTTGGTGTGAGTGGTCCTGTGACATTTGAACTTGCAGGTGATTATACAAGCGGGGTTGAAACATTCCCATTAATAATAAATACAATTACGGGAGGAAGCGCTGTAAATACACTCACCATCAGACCTGGTGCAGGAGTAGCAGCAGTAGTGACCGGAAGCATCGCCAGTGCTATCATCAAACTGAATGGTGCAGATTATGTGACCATTGACGGATTGAACACCGGCGGAAGCAGCTTGACTTTTTCCAACACAAATGCGGGCACCAGCTCGGCAGTAATATGGGTGGCAAGTGCGAGTGTGTCTGATGGAGCTACAAATAACACGATCAGGAATTGTAATGTTACGGGTAACTCTTCTACCACCACACTTGGCGCTATTGTATCATCCAGTGGTACAACAATGGGAGGCGTGGCTGAAACAGCAAACAGCAATAATACCTATAGCAATAATGCCATTAAACAGGCTCAATACGGAATGGCCATCGTTGGCCCTACCGGGAATGAAGGAGGTACTGTGATCACCAACAATACAGTCGGTTCAACAGTTATAGGTGAAAAAATAGGATTGAGAGGCATTGCTGTATTCCAGCAGCAAAATGTTAACGTTTCCAATAATACCGTAATGGGTATCAACTCCACAAGTACGGGCACAAATTCCTATGCTTCTGGTATTGCTGTTTTGGGAACAGTGTCAGGCGGAACCATCAATGCAAACAATATCAGCGATATTAAAAAAGCAGGCGCCTGGGGCTGTGCCGGTATAACCCTCAATTCGGGTTCACTCGGCGTTGGCCTTACCGTAAGCAATAACTTTATTTATGATATAGCCGGTGGTGGTTATGGTTCCGGCAACAGTATCGACGATAACGGCAGTGGCATAATAGTTAATGCCGGTAGCGGATGGATCATCCATTATAATTCCATCAATATGGCTACCAGCCAGGCTACTGCAGCTTCATTCACCCAGGCAATCAATGTAACTTCGGGGGTAACAGCGGCAGGAGCTTTGGATATCCGCAATAATATATTGGTGAATTCAACTACCAACACTACCGGCCGCTATGGTATTTATAGCGGCGCTACAGCTGCTGTTTATTCGTCTATTGATTATAATGACTATTATACAGCAGGAACTTTAGGTGCAAGTGCCGGTCTTGGATTCCTGGGTACATCACAAACCACACTTGCTGCTATGCAAAGCAGCTTTGGTGGCAACCTCAATTCACAAAGTGCCCAGCCAACATTTATTTCAGCTACTGACCTCCATCTTGTAGCTGCTGACGGAAGCAATTTCAATTTCCTTGAAAGCAAGGGTGTTGCTGTAACAGTAACTACAGATATTGATGCTCAGTCAAGACCAAACGGAACAGCACCGGATATAGGCGCTGATGAATTTGTAGGCGTTGCCGGAGACCTTACTCCACCGGCGATCAGTTATACTTTATTTACCAATACATTATGTAATACAGACAGGACCTTTACAGGAATAACTATTACAGACTTAAGCGGTGTAAATACAACTGCCGGTATAAAACCAAGATTGTACTTTAAGAAATCGACAGATGCCAATACATACGCAGGCAATACCAGTGCTGATAACGGATGGAAATTCGTGGAAGCAACCAATGCATCTTCGCCATTTACGTTCACTACCAATTATGCTTTACTGCAAAGCGCTGTAGCAGCAGGTGATGTGATACAATACTTTGTAACAGCACAGGATCTTGCGGGTACACCTAATGTGGGTATCAACAGTGGTATATTTAATGCAACACCTGCAAGTGTGGCACTTACTGCCGGCGCATTCCCGATCACAGGCACCATCAACAGCTATACAATAGTTACCGGCTTATCGGCTGATGTTTTGGTGGGTACCGGTGAAGTTTATACTACATTAACAGGAACGGGCGGCTTGTTTGAAGCAATTAATAATGGTGGTCTTAGTGCCAATATAACTGCAAGGATCACCAGCTCAATAACTGAGCCGGGTACCATTGCACTTAACACGATCAGTTATGGTTGTGCAGGAATTAATACACTTACCATTAAACCAAATGTTGGCGTAACGGCAACGCTGTCGGGTACTGTTCCTGACGCACCGGTAATTATGCTCAACGGTGCAAGTAACGTGATCATTGATGGTTCCAATGCCGGAACTTCAAGCCGTGACCTGACCCTTACCAATACGGACATATCGTTCCCCAATGTTATTGTCATGGGTTCGGTAGGTACTACGCCAATTACCAATGTAACCTTAAAGAATTGCGTGATCCTTAACGGTGATATCAGTTCTTCTGCTGTAGTAGTGAGCGATGCGGCCGTACTGGGTGATCCGGGTTATTTCAATAATATAACCATACAAAACAACGTCATACAAAGAGCATTCATAGGTGTATTTGCCCCTGCCGTTCCATCTCCAGGAAACGGAAGCGGGTTAAATATTACTTCTAATGATCTTTCAACTTCGGGTGCAAATGCGATCAGCTTCATGGGTATCTATGTGGAAGGAGTTGACGGCGCAACCATTCAGAATAATGTCATCGGCAACTTTGATAACCTGGATGATGAAGATGATACGGGAATATGGACAGCCCTGGGAACTGTGAACACGACCATACGGAATAACAGGATATTTGGTCTTAATTATACCGGAATCAATGGCTATGGCGCTCATGGTATCCATGTATCAACCGGAACCCCGGCTGCAAATGTTACCGTAAGCAATAATTCGATCTATAATTTAAGCGGTGATGGATGGAACTATTTATCCGTGTCTTTTGGAACGGATAACCCAATAGGTATAATACTATCCGGTACGCAAACGGGTATTAATTTATACTTCAACAGCATTAACCTTACGGGTAATACCCTGAACCAAACAGACGCTATGTCAATGGGTGTTTACCTGGGCGCAGGCAGTGTTGCAGATATCAGGAACAACATCATAGTAAATAACCTTGGAATAGGAGGTGCAGGATATGGATCAGTTGGTGTTTATGCGGTTACCAGCAACGCACAGTTCACAAACATTAATTATAATGATTACTATGTGAATCCTACAGGGGCGGGCGTTAAATATTTAGGCCAGATAGCCGCAACCGGTTATGCCACACTTGCTGCATGGCAGGGTGCAACCGGACAGGATGCAAACAGCGTCTCTGTAGATCCGATGTTTACAAGCAACACCAATCTTAACCTGACGGGAGGTTCGCCTCTTATTGGCGCAGGTGTTACCATTGCGGGCCAGACAACAGATTTAACAGGCTCAACACGTAACAATCCTCCGTCAATAGGCGCTTATGAAGACAAAATAGTGTTCGCTGCTAAAATATTCCTGCAGGGAGCATATGCCGGTACGCAGCACAGGCCAAATACAGCGCAATGGACCACGGCAACGAATGCGGGAGCATTATCACAGCCATATACTGGAGCTCCATACAACTATGCAGGAACTGAAACTGTGGCTGCAGGATTCTTCTCTAACGGAGTAAGTACTACTGAGCCTATGGATTGGGTCTTGCTTGAACTGAGGGATGCGACAAACCCAACAACGGTTATTACCCGCAGGGCGGCCATCATCCGTGAGGATGGAATGATAACAGATCTTGATGGTGTATCACCTGTAACGTTCAGGGGTTTTTCTTCGGGTAACCATTTCGTGGTTATCCGTCACCGCAATCATCTCGGTGTTCGTTCAGGAACAACACAGTTGATAGATGGTAATGCGGGTGTACCGACGACCTATGATTTCACAACAGCACAGGCGCAGGCATTACAGGATGGAGCGATAACTACCAATGCGGCAATGGCAGTAGATGCCGGTGTGTACATGATGTGGGGCGGTAATGTTAACCAGGATGTTTATGTTAGGGCAACCACGCAGACCTTTCCACCGCCACTTAAACCTTCGGATGCGTCTGCGTTACTGGTTATACTGGGAAATAATTCAAGTGCAACGGGTGGATATACTCCGGGTGACGTGAACATGGATGGTTATACAAGGGCTACGACCCAAACCTTTCCACCACCACTTAAACCATCCGATGCTGCAGTGATACTGGTAATACTGGGAAATAATTCAAACGGAACACGTCAAGAACATAGGGTAAATAATTAATAATAAAGCTTAACAAAGAATACAATTATGAAAAAGACAATTCTGATATTCGCAGCCATCATCCTGGCCCTTACTGGCCTGGCGCAACACAAACCCGATAATGTTGACATTGGTATCTTTGCCAATGGCAGTAATGGTAGTAATGGCGGATCCGCTGCTCACCTGGAGTTTGCACTAAGGATCACGCCTGTCACCGGCACCAGCTATTCAGCTGCGATCCCGGCGGAGGACTTTATCGTGTTTCTCAGGTTACCGATAGCTGATTTTGCCGCTGGGGATCTGGTAAACGTTATCCAGCTAAATCCAGCTATGTATGGTGCAAATACGATGCAATTCCAGGGAATATTCGATATTGGCGATCCCCTGTATGTATATGGAGGATTGGCATTGGACGCGGGTGCTTCCGGTATGAACGTAAGTTCCCTCAATGCGGTGACCAATGCCTGGTCCTATGCGTTCGCACTTGAATTCGTTGGTAAAACCCCGGCACAGTATAATAATGTAAGGGTGGTGGATCAAACCAATAATGCATTCATTTCTGTTGTTTTTGGATTACCAACATATACCAAATTGCAGATGCAGGGTCCTGCAAATAATGAATTGACCGCGGCTGCATACGTAGTTCTGCCTGTTGACCTGCTTAGCTTCAGTGGTTATAAAGACGGAACCCGTAACGAGTTGCGTTGGAAGACCGCTTCTGAATTAAATAACAAAGGCTTTGAAGTACAGCGTTCCCTGGATGGTGTAAATTACAGCACCATTAGTTTTGTGAATTCACTTGCCCCGGGAGGCTACAGCTCAACCCAGTTGAATTATGCATATAGCGATATTAATGTAACGGGCACTAAACAGTTCTACCGTTTACGCCAGATCGACTTCGATGGCCGCAGCAAGATCAGTAATATAGTGTTGCTCAAATCTGAGAAACCATTGGTAATAACCATTGACGGTATGTTCCCGAACCCGGCTACTACTACGCTTAACATGATGTTAAGTTCACCGGTTAAAGACAAAGTAACATTAACGGTAACCGATCTTTCCGGCAAACACGTAATAATGCGTTCTTTGAATGTTGAAATGGGAAGCAATACCTTACCGGTAAATGTTTCTTCGCTCGCCGGCGGAACTTATATAGTGAGAATGATCAGCAGTACAGGCGATGTGAGCACAGGTAAGTTTGTGAAACAATAACCCCCAACGACCTATAACCAAAGGGCCATGGAAACATGGCCCTTTTTTTTGTCTCGTCCTCGTCTCTGACGAGGACGGTATGGTCTTGCGACTTCGTCGCAACTGCAAGTCAGAGACTTAAAACCACCTCATCCCGTAAGAGATGGGGACGAGAAAAGGGCTGCTCCGCCATGGTTCGTGTCCTCACGGACCATGTTTAAGAAATTTTCAATTTTCAATGTTCAATGCTCAATTTTCAAGTGGGAGCTTTTAGTTAGCAGGCTCCCAGGGAATTTTCAATTTCTAAAAGGGAAGTATGCTACATAGCGGTAATTGAACATTGAACATTGAAAGTTGAGCATTGAACATTTGCCTTTTTATATGCCGGGTCTTAGCCACACCTGATACCCGGGACCTCTCTACTCCATATGGAGTATTGTTTGCGGTACGGGAACCGCATACATTCTATTTGCGTCTCGTCCTCGTCTCCGACGAGGACGGCATGGTCTTGCGACTTCGTCGCAACCACAAGTCAAAGACTTGAAACCACTTCATCCCCGTCAGAGACGGGGACGGGAAAAAGGCCCCGGCATTTCCCATAAGACCCTTGCTGAGCCTGTAAAATAATGATTATTTAATGGTCAGATTAAACAATAAGTTATTATATTGCGATTCATTAACCCCTTTTCTGGTCCCTTAAGCTCGTAATCCCCAATTCCTGTTCATTTACCGTGATCATCCAAAACGACTTTAGCCCCCAAAGGCCGGTTTATTCCTGTGCTTATTAATAAGCAAACGTGACCTGACTGTTTATGAAGATCTGTGTCTCCAAGAATATGCCTGGAGCAGCGGCTTGTTTTTTACGGGCCGGCTGTAATAAACTGCTGTTGCTGTTTCTATTCATCATAGGGGCAATGGAGGCGCATGCACAGAGCACAGCCAACTATAGTTTTGCAACAAATACAAGCAGTGCGCTTATTGATATCAGCAGCGGTTCTTCCATCCTGGTCGCTGCAAATACCGACGACGGGGTATCCACTACCAGGAATATCGGTTTTGATTTTTGGTTCCAGGGCCAGCGCTATACCCGGTTCTCTGTTAACTCCAATGGGTTAATGCGGCTTGGCGGCACCGTGGTACAGCCGGGCAATCCTTATAAACCTTTGGCCCAGGCAGGCATGGCGCTTATTACTGCTTATGGCGCAGACCAGCGGGTTCATACAAGCGGCAAGGTTCATTACAAATTGAGCGGCGTTGCACCCAACAGGGTACTGGTGGTGGAATGGCTGCACATGCAGGCCGATTTTAACGCAGGCGGAACGTCAGACCTTACTTACCAGGCCAGGCTGTATGAAACCACGGGTGTTGTTGAACACGTGTATGGAACGATGACCATGAGTGCTGCGGGCGCTTCAGATGAAAATTCAGGGGATCCGCATATAGGTTTTTCTTCGGGCAATATTGTCAATACTGTTGGTTCGGTCACAGCACCGCAGCCAGGCACACCTGCTCCTTCCTATGATGGCGGCTCAGCCATACCGGTAGCTAACCTTTATACAGAAGGAACCATCGCTGCATTGAGTACGGCAATTGAGGGCAGCAGGCGGATGTTGCAATACATACCGGCAATTCCTGCAGACCCAACGGGTTTAAATTTTACCGCCACCGGCATTGGCTCAATGACACTGAACTGGACAGACAATGCTATAAATGAAAACGGGTACGTCATCTACCGCTCAACAGACGGTACCAGTTACAGTTTTGTGAACCAGGTGCCGGGCGCAGCAGGAAGCGGAACAATAATTAGCTCAGCACAAACCGGGCTTAACGGTTCAACACTTTATTACTGGAAAATTTATGCTGTTACCGAAGGCGCTTTAAGTACATCGCTTGACGGGTCACAATCAACATTAACATGTTCCGTTCCTGCCGGTACTTATACCGTGGGCCCAACCGGTAATTATCTTTCATTGACCGATGCATTGGCAAACTTAAATGCAAATGGTTTGGCAGGTCCGGTGATACTTGAATTACAAACTACTTATTTAAGCCTTGTTGAAACATTCCCCATTACCATTAATGCAATACCCTGTGCAGGGCCGGTGAATACACTCACCATACGCCCGGAAGCAGGCGCTTTGGCCTTATCGCTCACCAGTACAAATACTGTCGCCACGATGGAGATTAATGGCGGTAACTATATCATCATTGACGGGAGGCCGGGCGGCACAGGTACGTCAAAACAACTTAGTATTATCAACACAAGCACAGTCACCGGCGGCGCAGCACTTAGATTTATAAATGAAGGATCAAATAATATTATTCATTATGCGGTATTAAAAGGAACATTTCCTTCAGCCGCTGCGGGGGTTGTTGTTTTTGGTACAACCACCGGAGCAAATGGAAATGATAATAATACCATTGATAATTGTGATATAGACGGCAGTGCAAATGGAGCCGCTTCACCAACGATGGCAGCGCAGAATGGAATTTATTCGTTGGGTACTGCCGCTGCTGCACAAAACAACGGCGGCAATATTATTTCCAACTCCAATATCTTTAACAACTTTGCTACCGGGGCAACCACAACTTCTGCAGGCATATTGCTTTTGGCGGGTAATACAAACTGGACGATCAATGCCAACAGTATTTACCAAACCGGCCCGCGAACATCATTGGCCGCAGCAACGGTATATGGTATCAGCATTGCCAATCCTGCATCGGGAAATAATTTTGTGGTCAGCAATAATTTTATCGGCGGCAGTGCACCGGGTAATGGCGGAGCAGCCTGGACCGTCAATGGTAATTTTTCAAACCGGTTCAATGGCATCGGCTTATCGGTAGATAGTAACAGCGTATCTTCTATTCAGGGAAATACGATCTCCAATTTTGCATTTACCAGTTCCAGCACGGCTACGGCAAACAGTGGTTCTTCACCGCTGGGCACAGGTATATGGGGTGGCATTGCAGTGGCTGCAGGCAACGTGAATATCGGTACAGTAACAGGTAATACCATTGGTGCGGCAACAGGCAATGGTTCCATTACGGTTACGGGTCGCAACCCAGGAGGAACAGTAAATGGTATAGGCATTTCGGGCGACGATAACATAGTGATTGCAAATAATAATATTATTGGCTCCATCACAACAACGGGTTCTACTGCCGGTATCTCCACCGGTATCATCGGGATACAAACTGCGTCATCAGGCTACGCTACCATTAATGCAAATACCATTGGCAGTACGGTTACTGCAAACAGCTTCAATGCTTCCAATCCTTCAACCAGTGTTACCCCGCAAATTGTTACGGGGATAAAAAATACCGGTAATGCAAATGCTATCAGCATTACCAATAATATCATTGCAAATTTTAATGATGCTTATTCACCATCCACATTAAGTACGGCCCGTGTGATGGCAGGCATAGTATCATCAGCAGGTATCAATACCATAACCGGTAATACCATCAGGCACCTGGGCACGGGCGCAAATGCAGGGGGCACCGGTGCAGCGTCTTCTGTAATTGGTATTTCATTGGATTCCGGCGCCGTAGAGATCAGCAACGTTTCGCAAAACACGGTACATGCTTTATGCAATACGAATGCAACAATGGCTACCACGGTCACCGGCATTCACTATGCAGGGGCAGAAACCTCCGGTAACCTGGTTGCACGGAATAATATTTATAACCTGGCTGCTTCCACCACAAATACGGCCGCGGACATACGCGGAATTAATTTCAGCATGGGCCATGCTGCCATAGAAAATAATTTTATCCGCCTTGGTTATGATACCTCCGGTATGGCCATGACGAACGGGATACCCATCACCGGGCTTTATGAAGTTGCGGGCTCAGGCGGCAGTGCGGTCTATTTCAACAGTATTTACTTAGGCGGAACAGGCGTGGGTACAGAAGCAGGAAATACTTATGCATTAAGAACAGACCAGCTAACAGGAACAAGGATCATACAGGATAATATTTTTATGAATGCACGTTCCAATGCCGGCGGCGGCGGAAAACATTATGCCATTCGTGCAGCAGGAACATCCCCAAACCCGGCGGGCCTTGTTTTAAATTATAATGATTACTTCGTACCCGGAACGGGCGGGGTACTGGGTTTCTTTAACAGCCTCGACGTTGCAGACCTTGCTGCATGGAAGATTTTTGTTGGAGCAGATATGAACAGTATTTCCGGGGACCCGCATTTTATTAATGCCACAGCCGCAATACCAGACCTGCATATTAATGCAGCCGTTCCTTCCCCCGTTGAAAGCGCAGGGTTGATCATTGCAGAAGTTGTTAATGATTTTGACGGACAAACCCGTTCAACATTTAGTCCTGCAGACATGGGCGCTGATGCCGGTGATTATATTTTAGGAGATATTTCTGCTCCCTCGATAAGCTATACTACTTTACCTGTTACCTGTGCCACAGGAGACCGGGTGATAACAGCAACAATAACTGATGCCCTGGGTTTACCAACCTTGGGCGTTTTTATGCCACGCATTTATTACAGGAAAAATGCAGGCGCTTATTTTTCTTCAGCCGGCGTTTTATCTTCCGGCACGGCAATAAACGGGAACTGGACGTTTACCATTGTGGCGGCAGACATGGGTGGCGTAACAAGCCCGGATATCATTTCTTATTTTATCATTGCGCAGGATATTGCAGCAGTGCCTAATATCACTTCATCTCCTGCAACAGGCCTGGTAGCAACCGATGTAAATACAGTAGTTGTTCCGCCAACAATAGCCCATACTTATGCTATAAAAAGCACGCTTGTTGCCGGTACTTATTCCGTGGGCAGTGCAGGAATTTATACAACACTTACTCAAGCGGTGGCAGCATATAATACTTCCTGTATTGCCGGCGCCATCGTATTTGAATTACTGGATGCAGGCTATCCGAATGAAACATTTCCTGTTACCATTAATGCAAATACAGATGCAGGTATAACAAATACATTAAAGATAAGACCGGCTGCGGGTGTGAGCTCAACCATAACAGGTTCAGCAACCAAAGCGCTCATTATATTGAATGGCGCTGATCATATAACCATTGATGGTTCCAACAACAGCGTGCCGAATACAATTTGTCCTTTAATTAATGCAAGCCGCAACCTTACCATTATTAATACCAATGCAAGTACGGCCAGCGCCGTGGTATGGCTGCAATCAACACCCGACAGTAATTCGGTAACACATAATGCCATCAGGAACTGTAATATTTCGGGCAGTGTAAACACGGCTACGCTTATAGGTATCGGCAGTGGCTCTTCTTCCATCAGCACAAGAAGCCTGGGCCTCGGCAACAGCAACAATATTTTTGAGAACAATAATATCAAAGCCGTACAGGTGGGTATCTATAGCCAGGGGGCAAGTTTTGAAATTAAGAATGAGGGCAACAGGATCAACCAGAACCTGATGAATACCCCATCGGGCTCAGGACAGAATATCCGTATTGCCGGTATCCTCGTTGGATTTGAAGATGACATTTCTATTTCAGGAAATACTATTGCAAGCGTCATTGGATCCCCGGCTGATGGCTTTGGTATCGCCTGCGGTGATATTGCTGTCTCCAATTTTTCCTATAGTGCCGACGAGGTAACCAATGCCACGATAAACTATAATAAAATTGACAGTATAAGGTCAGCACCTACTTATTCCGTATCGGGTATTTACATAACTACTGCCCGTAACCCGGGAATAAATACCATCGCCAATAACACAATCAGCAATATAGCCACCAATGGCACATTGGGAGATTTTGGATCGGGAATATTCATTGGCGGCGGTATCCTCAATACGCATATTCATTTCAACAGTGTAAGCATGTCGGGAACATTTACCGGCGGCAGTGAACCCAACTTTGCACTGGCGATCGGCGGTGTCAATACTTCCGTTAATATCAGGAACAATATTTTATCTGCCCGGGCAGTTACGGGATCTGCAACTACAACAGGACTTGGTGAATACGCGATCGGTTTTGCCTATGACGTTTTCAACAGCCTTGATGCTACCCGTAATGATCATTTTACATCGGGACCCGAAGCAAAATTTGCAAAAATAGGAAGCCTGGCTGCAGGTAAGGGAACAGACATTGCAAATATTGCAGCATTGCGAACCGCAACAGGAGAGGATGTAAATAGTATTTCGGCCGATCCTTTATTCAACAGCTTATCCAACTTAAGGCCACAGCCGGGTTCACCACTGATAGCCCTGGGTGCACCCGAAGGGGGAATTACAAATGATATTCTTTGTGTAACCCGCCATTCAACAACACCATCAACCGGCGCTTATGAAAATGCGATCGATGTATCGGCACCGCAGATCAGCTATACGGCTTTAAGCGGAACCTGTTCAATAGCAGACAGGATAGTTACCGCAACCATTACTGATGTTTCGGGTATACCAACATCAGGCCCTTTCCGCCCACGCATCTATTTCAGGAAGAATGCGGGTGCTTATATTTCTTCACCGGGTGTATTGGTTTCGGGCACGGCTGATAATGCGGTATGGAACTTTACCATTAGTGTTTCGGAGTTGGGTGGCGTTATCAATCCTGATGTGATCTCTTATTTTATCATTGCGCAGGATATTGCGGTCATAACAAATATTGGTTCTGATCCTTCAGCGGGTTTGGTAATTACAGCGCCAACAGTACCTGCTGCTTATTTAATTCAAAATACTCTGGCTGCGGGCACTTATTATGTAGGCGCCGGAGGTAATTACCCAACGCTTACTGCTGCAATAAATGCTTATAATACTTCCTGCCCTGGCGGCCCTGTTATTTTTGAATTAATGGATGCAGCTTTTAATGAAGCTGCTGCAATGACCATTATGGCAAATGCAGGTGCAAGTGCGGTAAATACATTGACCATCAGGCCTGCTGCCGGCATCACATCAATTGTTTCGGCATCGGTTGCCAACGGCCCGGTATTGAAGATACTGGGTAAGCATATCAGCATCGATGGTTCCAATAACGGAAGCGCAAGCCGTAACCTTACCATCACCAATAGCAATACAACAGTGCCGAATGTTATATGGATCGGTTCAACAGGCAGCACTGCCGTTACACATGTTACGGTAAAAAATACGGTCATCATCAACGGCGTTAATACTGCCTCCGCAATATTTGTATGCGACGGGTCCCTTGCCGGTATACCGGGTTACTTCAATAATATAAGCCTGCAGAACAACAGCATTCAAAAAGCATATATCGGCATTAATGCCATTGCGGTTTCTCTTGCGGGCAACGGCAATGCATTGAATATAATTTCCAATGACCTTTCTGCAACTGCTGCAACTGCGATAAGCTATATTGGTATCTATGTTGAAGGCGTGGATGGCGCAACAATAAAAAATAATACCATCGGCAATATCGATGGTACAAATGATGAGAATGACAAGTGTATCTGGCTTGCCAACGGCACCATCAACAGCTCGGCCACGGCCAATAAATTGTTTACACTTAATTATAGCGGCACCGGCGGCCATGGCTGTCACGGCATCTATGTATCAACAGCAACAGAAGCCGCCAATACACTTGTTGCAAATAACGAGATCGCCGGTCTTTCCGGCGACGGCTGGAACTACCAAAGCCCCTTCCTGCTGGATAACCCAATGGGCATTGCACTGGTTGGAACACAAAGCGGCATAAATGTTTATTTCAACAGCATCAGCCTTTCGGGCAGTGCATTAAATCAAAACGCCGCAATGTCGATGGGTATTTACCTTGACTCCGGTACGGTTGCAAATATCCGCGACAATATCATTGCAAATAATTTGGGATTGACCGCGGCAAGAGGATACGGATCCGTAGGTGTGTATGCGGTTAAGGCCAATAACCAGTTCACCGCCATTGATCATAATGACTATTATATAAATGCTGCAGGTGCAGGTAATAAATTTTTGGGACAGGTAGCAGGCGTTGGCGCTTCAACACTTGCCGAATGGAGAACAGTAACTGCACAGGATGCAAATAGTATTTCGGTGGATCCTTTATTTACCGGTACAACAAACCTTGCATTAACTGCATCTTCACCGGTCATTGCCGCGGGTATAAGTATTGGCGGCATCACTTCAGATATCACTGCATCAACAAGAAATATTCCGCCATCGATGGGCGCTTATGAAGATAAGCTGGTCTTCTCTGCCAGGATATTTTTACAGGGTGCATATGACCCTGTAGTTACACGCCATAAAAATGTGAGCACCAACTGGGCCACTGTAATGAATGCAAGTGCGTTAACGCAGCCCTACAGTGCAGCGCCCTTCAATTATTCAGGAACCGAATCTGTAAGTGCGGGTTTCTTTGTTGAAACAGCAGCCACTACCGATATTACCGATTGGGTATTGCTTGAGCTTCGTGATGCTGCTGCGCCAACAACCATCATGGCACGCAGGGCGGCCTTCGTTCGTGAGGACGGAATGATCGTTGACCTCGATGGCATATCAAACGTAGCATTCAAAGGTGTTTCTGCAGGAAATTATTTTGTGGTCATCCGTCACCGGAATCATCTTGGTGTTCGCTCGGGAACGATACAGCATATTGATGGCAGTACGGCACCAATTACCACCTATGATTTTACAAGCGCACAGTCGCAGGCATTGCAGGATGCTGCAATAACAACCAATGCTGCCATGGCGGAGAACGCGGGCGTATTCATGTTGTGGGGAGGCAATGTTAACCAGGATATTTATGTGCGGGCAACCACGCAAACCCTTCCCCCGCCGCTTAAGCCATCGGATGCAGCCGCAATACTGGTCATCCTGGGAAATAACACCAACGCAACGGGTGGATATACAGCAGGTGATGTGAACCTGGATGGCTATACAAGGGCAACCACCCAAACCCTTCCCCCGCCGCTTAAACCATCGGATGCAGCCGCAATTTTGGTTATCCTGGGGAATAATACCAATGCAACACGTACAGAGCATAAGGTGAATAATTAACTGGTTGACGGTAACCCGTTAATTCATTATCCGTAAGGCAGTTTTATGGTTTAAGAACCCACGGATTAACGGATTAACTAATTAACTAATTAACCAATTAACCAATTAACCCTTTTCCCCCATCCTTAACTGGTCATTAGCCCAGGGGCCAGCCGATAAGGGATCCCACGGATTAACGGATTAACCAATTAACCAATTAACCAATTAACCTTTTCCCCATCCTTAACTGGTCATTAGCCAGGGGCCAGCCGATAAGGGATCCCACGGATTAACGGATTAACCAATTAACCAATTAACCTTTTCCCCCATCCTTAACTGGTCATTAGCCAGGGGCCAGCCGATAAGGGATCCCACGGATTAACGGATTAACTAATTAACCAATTAACCTTTCCCCCATCCTTAATAATAATTTTATACAGCAGCCCCCACGATTTTAAATAATAAGTTATCTTGTGCCCCCGTATCCAGTGTAAGAATCTTCCAACATCCCTTCATAAAAACCGTTAACCGGGCAACTAATTAATTGATATTAGTGTCTTATTTGTATCTAAAACGAAAATTGAAATAAAAATTCTACTATGAAGAAAATTTACGCAATCCTGGTACTGGGACTTTTTGCATTTACACCTTCCAATCTTTTTAATAACACCTTACAGGCGCCACCGTTCTCTCAAGACTGGTCAAATATTGGTTTGATCACAGCGAATGACGATTGGTCAAGTGTTCCGGGGATTGTTGGGTTTTTAGGCCAGGATCTTACAACAGTAACTGGTACAGATCCGCAGACGCTACTTGGCGTTTCTGCCATAGCAAACGATTTGGATGTTATCGCAAACCAGACAGCGCCGAACACACTAACTAACGGAGGAGTTGGGGAATTTCATATTACAGACCCAACAATTGCATTGCAGGGTTCAGGAACTGCTGATGCTCCAAATATCATAATCTACCTGAACACCACAGGCCAGCAAAATATCAATGTTGCTTATAATGTTCGTGACATTGATGGATCGGTTGACAATGCGATTCAGGCAGTAGCATTACAATACCGCGTTGGCAATACTGGGAATTTCACAAATATACCTGCGGGTTTTGTTCCAGATGCTACTACGCAGAACGCTGCAACTCAGGTAACAGCAGTAAGCGCTGTTTTACCTGCTGCCGCTAATAACCAGCCCGAAGTGCAGGTAAGGGTAATAACTACTAATGCTGCTGGTAATGATGAGTGGGTAGGGGTAGATGATATCAACATTACCGGCAGCCCGCTTAGTGGTAATTCTTCCAATTCAGACATTATAGCAAACGGATCTTTTATACCAACTGCTAATATCAATTATTTAACCTACCAGGCTGCTGATATCACTGATGCTAACAGCGTTGAAGTAGCACAGTTCACCATTCAGGATGGCGGCGGCGCTGCCGACGGAGATGCAGTAGCTACGATCCTTACAAACCTTAGCATGAGTTTGAGCAATAGTGCAAATATCCGCAGGGTAGCATTGTATGACGGAATAACAGAACTGGCTGAGGTTGCAGGTGGCGCAACTGTAAACTTCGGAGCGTTAACTTTAACCGCACCGGATGATGGAAGCAAAATTTTTTCTGTTCGTGTTACTTTTAATACAGCAGTAACGGATAACCAGCAATTCCTTTTCACTATTACCAGCGCAACTGCTGATGTAGCAGGTTCTAATTTTACTGCAGCCAATGCAGGAGGTGCAACTTCTTCAGTTGCCGGCGATGATAACAGGATAGAAGTAACGGCCGACAGGCTGGCTTATGTACAGAACACTACAACGCCAACCGGTTTGAACGTTGCGATGACGCCTGCGGTTACCTTACGTGCAAATGATATAAATGCAAACCTTGATCTTGATTTTGTTGGAAGTATCAGCATGACCTCTACCGGAACGCTTGTGGGTTCACCTGTTATAGTGCCTGCAGTTGCGGGCGTGGTAACCTTCTCAACACTAACACATAGTGTTGTTGGTACAGGTTTAATAATGACCGCTGAAAGAGACGGAACAGCTGATTGGGATATTGCCAGTAATCCTTTCGATATAGGTGTTGCGTCTTCCAACACTGATTTTTTCCGTTCGGTAACAACAGGCAACTGGGGTACGGCCGCAACATGGGAAACTTCAGCAACAGGCCTTCCCGGATCATGGACACCTTCTACTTTGATACCGGATGCCTTTGCAAATACAATTACCATTCAAAGTCCGCACGTTGTGACTGTTGCAGCTGCAGCGGGTGGCGACCAAATAGTTGTTGATGCAGGGGGAACCTTAACACTGGCTGCTGCCTTTACACTGGCTGACGGGGCAGGTGCCGATCTTACTGTAGACGGAACTGTTATTAATACAGCCGGCACACATGTATTTACCGGGGCCGGTGCATTTAATGCGGGTTCACTTTACCAGCACAACAGGAACGGCGGTGCTGCACCAACAGCTGCCTGGAATATCACTTCATTATTTGAAGTAACAGGTGCTACCACTACGCAACCTTCGAATATCACCCAGAACTTTGGCAATTTTACCTGGAACAGTGCATTAACCGCATCAACCAACCTGGTAGGAACCTTAACCACCATAGCAGGAAATTTCCGGGTTCAAAATACAGGAACGGCTGAACTTCGCTTAACAACAACAGCAATTCTCAATTTAACTGTTGGTGGGAATTTTATTGTAGAAGATGATTTTAATATGGACAATAACGTTGGCGGTACAACTACTGTTACCATTGGCGGGAACTTTACCCATACAGGAGGAACATTTCAAAGCAGTGCGGGTGTGGTATCTATAACCATGACAGGTGTAGGTCGCACATTTACACAATCAGGAGGAACTTTCAATGGTACTAACCTTAACTGGATAATCAGTGCCGGTGCAATTGTAACATTGGCAAATAATTTACCTGTATCTACAACAAGAAGTCTTTCGGTTGCCGGGACATTAGATGCAAACACTTTGCAGATAACAGGGGCCGGTGATGTTAGTGTAAGCGGCACTTTAAGAACTTCACATGCTGATGGATTAGAGCTTACCGGTACATTCGCAAACACAGGTACGAAAATACTGGGTGTTGCTTCAACGATCGATTACTACGCAGGAGTTGGACAGATATTCTCTGCACGTGCAGATTATGCAAGTGTGCTGGTTACCGGCGGCAATAAAACCCTTAACGGGAATGCGATCATGAGTGGCGAACTCGGGTTGTCAAGTGGTATTGTTATTTCCACAAGCACAAATTTGCTTAGCCTTACAAATACAGCATTTGTGAGTGGGGCATCACATATAAGTTTTGTAAACGGTCCGATCCGGAAAGCCGGTAATACAGCATTTATTTTCCCTGTTGGCAAAATAGGAACTGGATATATTCCGATAGAGGTCAGCAATTTTACCGGAACTCTTGATCCTGTTAATGACGCATTTACCGCTGAATATATGAGAGGCGATGCCAATGCCCTCGGGCCAATTATAGGTACGGCGCTGGTAGACCATGTAAGTCATTGTGATTACTGGATACTTGACAGAACAAGCGGCGTACAGGTGGTGGATGTTACCGCTTATTGGGAAAGTGCGATCAATACCTGCGGCGGGGCTCCTTATGTAACTGATCTTTCCACGCTTCAATTGGTACATTTCAGCAATATCATTCCGGGTTGGGATCTCAGCAGTAATGGATTCAAATCCACGGCAGGAACAGTTGCTTCGGGTTCTATAACATGGGCTAGTGTTGCTATTTTTAGCCCATTCGCCCTGGCAAGTGTTGATGTAACAAATCCATTACCGATCACCATCAATTACTTTAATGGCTACAAACAAAATGCTGATCATGCACTGCATTGGAAAGTTACCTGCACCAGCACACCAAGCGCAACCATGGTAATGGAGCGCAGCACCGATGGCAGGAACTACAGCAGCATCTATAGCATTACGGCAACAGCATTACAATGCCAGTCGCCATTTAATTATACAGACGCACAACCTGCAGCAGGCGTAAACTATTACCGCCTCAAAATGACCGATGCCAATGGCAAGGTTACTTACAGCGGCGTGGTGAGTTTGATAAATGCAATAAAAGGATTCGACATCATGAACATTGCGCCAAACCCGATCGTTAGCGGAAGGTTCAACCTCAATGTAAGCGCTGCGCAAAAAGCACAGATGAATGTTGTGGTAACCGATATGCAGGGAAGGGTGATGCAGCAGCAAACGATCAGCCTGATCGCCGGCTTCAATGCAATACCAATGAACGTAACAAAATTTTCTGCCGGTACTTACCAGGTTTATGGTGTTACTGAAGACGGAAGATCGAAGGTTTTGCGTTTTGTGATACAATAATATTTTTTACAGGTGACAGCTTTAAAAAAAGCTGTCACCTGTAAAAAATCATTTAAGATCCCCTGGTTTACCGGGGGATTTTTTTGCCGGGAAGAAGGGAAGACGTCTTATCACCTTACCGGCTAAACAATCTTCTTTGTGAATCTTTGTGCCTTTGTGTTTTTGTGGCTATTTTTTTACCACAGATAACACGGATTTTTATCACAGATAACACAGAGGAAAAACACAAAGAACAGGTGAAAAATATCCCAAAAAATCACAGATTATTTTTTGTAGATTTATAGCGCCCTATTATCACCGGACAGTCTTTTATAATAATTACTATTATGAAAAAAGTACAGTTCCACTTCTCTAATCGTTCCTCTCTTTTAAAAAAGCGTTCTGTTCATTTTATTTTTTGTTTGCTGGTAATGCTGTCATCAGCTATTGAAACAAGGTCGCAGATAGTTTGGGTCACTGCCATAGGGCAGGCCTGGTTGGTAGGAGGAAACTGGGCGGGAGGGCTTGTTCCTAATACGACAGATATTGCACAGTTTGGAACCACGCCTACAAGTGGTGTAACCGGTATCGGTATTAATATGGCTAACCCCACTAACAATGGGCTAAGTAACCAGGCTGTCGGAGCAATAGAAGTTTTAGCTATAAGACCTGTTGGGGTCTATGTAGGTAATAGCTCATTGACCAACGGAACATTAACGCTGAACGGTGCTACAGTGAATGCAACCAATAATGTTATCTTGCGCAACAATTGCGCAAGCCCTTTTGACCTTGTAAATGCGCAGGGTTTTAATGTTACCCAAACAATGATCCTTGCACTTAATAACAATACAAATAATATCATTAATCTAGATGCCGCCGGTGGCATAACGATCAGTTGTGTTATTAGCGGGGCAGGTAAAAACCTTACGCTCGCCGGCGCAGGAAACGCAACACTTGCATTAACTGCAGCCAACACCTATACCGGCTTAAGCACGGTCTCGTCGAATACAATGCGATTGAACAATGCCGGCGGCGGAACACTGCCTTCAACCAATAATATTTTAATAAACGGTGGTGCACTAAGGGTCAGCAGCAACCAAACCATCAGTGATCTTACCATGACGGCGGGAGCAATTGTTGTAGACGCAGGTGTTACATTAACCATCATCGGCGCTTACAATGTTACCGGCGGAGCAATAAATAACCAGGGTACCATTAAATTAAATGGTGCTGCAATTTCTTTCCCCGGCACCGGGGTAACCATCAACAATGGTTTTGCAGGTATGATGACAAGGCTGGAAATAGCCTCCACCGGGGATATCACGCAAACGGCTCCTTTCACAGTTGACAATGAACTGGTATTAAGCAGCGGCATATTAATTTCAACCGCTGCCAATCATATCACCTGTAGTCCCGGCTGCCTTGTTACCGGGGTTTCAAATACAAGCTTTATCGACGGACCGGTTTCACGGATGGGAACGGCAACATTTATTTTTCCTGTTGGCAAAAGAAATTGCGGCCCCTCAGGTACAGTGAAAGGATTTGCACCTTTGGAAATTAGTAATTTCACCGGAGCAGGAGCAAATGAACTGTTTACTGCAGAATATAAAAGGGGCGATGCACTGGCATTAGGCCTGCCTGGTATGCCCGTTGGACTTGATCATATAAGCAGGTGTGACTATTGGATACTTACAAGAGATATGGGTACAGCAAAAGTGGATATCAGGCTATACTGGAATGAGCCTATCAATAATTGCACAACTGCGGCTCCTTATATAAATTACCTTCCGTCATTGACGGTTGTACACAATGATAATTTAGGAGGAGCCTGGGATTTTTATATAGCCGGCTTAGCGTTGGGATTACCTGGTTCAGGTAATGTTGTGTGGTCAGGAATTCAAAGTGCTTCATTCGGTGCATTTACAATTGGCAGCGTTGATTTTATGAACCCGTTGCCTATTACAGTTAATTATTTTAATGGCATCAAACAAAACAGCGATCATTTATTAAAATGGAAGGTTACTTGTACAAGCACGCCAACCGCAACCATGGTCCTGGAGCGAAGTGTTGATGGAAGGAACTACAACGGCATCTATTCTGTAACCGCAACAGCCTTGCAATGCCAGCAGCCATTTAATTATACCGATAACCAGCCAGCCGAAGGGGTAAGTTATTACCGGCTCAAAATGACCGGTGCAAATGGTAAGACAACGTACAGCACGGTTGTAAGTTTAATAAATGCGGCCAAAGGATTCCAACTGCAGAACATCGCACCAAACCCTGTTGTGAATGGCAACCTTAACCTGAATATAAGTTCCGCACAAAAAACAAGTATTGATATCATCATCAGCGATATGCAGGGAAGGATAATGCAAAAGCAAACAGTTGCCATGATCGCGGGCTTCAATTCAATAAACATGAATGTAAAAGGCCTTGCAAAAGGAACTTACCAGCTTTATGCTAACAGCGCTGCTGAAAGAACAGGAATGCTGCGCTTTGTAATTCAATAATAACAAAACCTATAAGGTTTTTAAAACCTTATAGGTTTATCACATTTACCGTTCGATAATAAAGTCCTGCTAATTAGCGGGACTTTATTATATGTTTGTCCCAACGTGAATACAAAAGATTACATAGCTTCCGGCATACTGGAAGCCTATTGCCTTGGATTTGTTACCGAAAAAGAGCGGGAGGAGGTAGAACGCAACGCAGTAAGCCATTGGGAAATAAAAGAAGAACTGCTGGCGATCAGTGATTCGCTCGGGCGCTATGCCATGAAAAAGGGAATGGCGCCAAAAACCACGGTTAAAGCAAAATTACTCCTGCTTTTTTATGAAGACCAGGCAGGCCCGGGTAAAAAGTACCCGCCGCTCATAAAAAAAAATGTCACCGTTGACGATTTTAAAAAATGGATCCCGGAAGACGGGACTGGTGGCTACCGGGTTGATGGGCCGGCCGAACCTTATGATAATTTGGCAAGCGTTGAACTCCCTTCCACAGAAGCTGTTACCAATTTTATGATTTGGGCAAAAAAAGGGCACGAAGAAGAAATGCATACCAACTTCAATGAGTTCATTGTAATTTTAAAAGGACACTGCGATATGTATTTTGACGGAGAAAAAAAACATTATGACGCCGGGGAGATCATTGTCATTGACCCGGGCATTTATCATAGTGCTGTCATCACTTCTGAGGAACCAATGGTTGCAATAGTACAGCGGCAGGCCATAGCAGTATGACAATTTGATTTACCATTAGCCTATCCGGCTTAAAGTACCTGTTAATGAATGACCCTTAAATAATTTAGGGTGCCAAAATAGTAAATGGTAAATAATAAATAGTAGGCCTAATGTATCACCAAAACCGTACCCTTAACAACCACCAGTTGCCCGGCATCACATTCAGCTTCCATATACCATATAAATGATTCGGTGGGGCTATATTCAAAACCCTTTATCGCTCCATCCCAGCCAAGCGATGAAATGTTGGGAGGAAAATCTTTTCTTTCAAATACCTTGTTGCCAAGCCTGTTAAAAATTATAAATGTTTTTACCCGGTGATAACCCCTGGTGATGGGATAAAAGCGATCATTCATTCCATCCCTGTTTGGTGTAAAGGCAGTTGGCATCAGCAAATTACTTCGTTCGCAATTCACCAGTACATTAATGATATCCGTTGCCTTACAACCGAGATTAGTAGTTACTTCAACCTGGTAAGTTTCTTTTTGCAATGCAATGCCTGAAGGGTTCGGACAATTGGTGCAGCTTAAATTCCCCGGCGGGCTCCAGGTATAATTTATAATATTGTTACTGTATGCCGGGGTGAGGCTGTACGTGGTATTATAAGGGAGCAACCGGTCGGGCCCGGCATCAACACTCGGCCTTTCATGAAGATTCACAATGGCTGTTGCTGTGTCTGTATAGCAACCCACCGAATCTGCAACGATCACCGTATAAGTTATGGCAGTATCCGGCCTTGCTACCGGCCTCATGCTTTTATCATCATTTAAAAAAGTGGAAGGTGTCCATAAGGTTATACCCACGGCATTTAAACTGTAGGATATGGGCTGACCCGGGCAAACGGTTGTGTCTGCCGGGAAAACCTGCAGGTTAAGCGGTGCATATACTTTTACCAGCGATGTATCATAAGATCTGCAGCCATAAGTATTGACGGCACGAGCTATATAGTTGGTGGTAATATTCGGGTAAACATTTACCGTATCACAATCGAGGCAACTGATATTGGTATTTGTTATCCATAATAAAGTATCCAGGGTATAAGCCCTTAAGATGGCCGTATCATTCTGGCAAATGGTATCCATTGCAGGGAATACATTTATGCGTGGCAAAGGCTTGATGCTGACCAGCTGTATAAATTTATGCTTACAGTTATTAATATCGGTAGCGGTCAGTGTTATAGAATAATCTGTGGCGACAGCATATAAATGCGGGTTAGGGTTTCTAACGGAGTCTTTTTTTGTGTCTCCAAAGTCCCAATCCCATTTTATAATATTATCCGTGCTGAAATAAGGATAGGAATTGTTGGTCAGTACCACTGCTGTATCTGCGCAAACACTTGCTACTGCACTGAAATTAGCCACGGGGCCTCTTACCTGCGTAGTGCCCGGGATCGGTATGGTATCATTGCAGGTGCCATTGAAAACATCTTTAATAACAAGGTACTCGGTAAATGTTCCATGTACCGTAGGGTAAAAAATGAGCACGGTATCCACGGTATTATTTACAATACCGCCATCAACAAAAAACTCATAGGTAAAACCATAACCGGGTGGATAGGTATTATGTACCCTGTAAACCATTCCAGTGTCTTTACAAATATCATTTGTATTTTTTGTAACGGTAGGCCTCGCCGTAAAGATGGTGGCAGGTAAGCTGTCCCGGCAACCGGTGCTGCTGTCTATCAAAAGAAGGGAGCTCTGGAACATGCCATTCAACGGAAAGGTATGGGTTATATTATAGTTAGTGGAATCAATAAGCGCCGGCACATCAGAAAATGTCCATTCGAAATGATCTATATTTCCCAGTGATGTATTGGCAAAAGAATAAATATTTTTATTACCACAGGTATTGCTGTAGGTATAATTTGCAATAACACCTTCTATAAAAATATCAACGGTATCCTTTAAGCCTGCACAGCCATTGAAATAAGGGGTTACGATAACACGCATATTTCCCAGGCTGGCGTATTTGTGATTTACAAATGAATCAGGTGTTGTAATGGTCATGCCGTCGCCAAAATCCCAGGTGTATGAATTTGCGGTCATTGCCGTGCCGTAAAATGTTATGGTCTCTGATCCGCAAAAAGTATCACGTAAGGCAACGGGGTATGCAACAGTTCCAAATGGAGGTGTACCGTAAGCAAAGGGGGCAAAGGTAAACTGGTTGGTACAGCCCTGTATACTGGTTATACTTACATTCGCCGTTGTAATATTTGCCGTAGTATTATAAAGATGGTTAATGGTAACCCCGCCGCTAACAATGGGCGTGCCGTCGCCAAAGTCCCATAAAAAGCTTAAGTTATCATCGCCGGGAGGTAAACTGCTAATTGCACTTAAAGAGCTATTCATAGGTATGCAGCCATTGGGTGGTGTTACTGTACCGGTAATGGCAAATTTCTTAACCTCTACTGTATAGCTGGCATTTGCAGAACAGCCGGAAGCAGTTGTACCTTTTACTTTTGCAGTAAAAGAATTATAAGTTGCAAAATTATGGCTCACGGAATTATTGCTGGTTGTAACCAGTGCTGAGCCATCTCCAAAATCCCATTCGTAATTTGTGAGTAAAGGACCGCCCGGTGCAGTAAATACAACGGGGCCCGGCTGGCATAAATAATTTCTATCGGCTGTAAGGCTTATCGTTGGCGTAAAATTGACAACAACGATCTTACTGGTGCTTATTGCATTGTTCGCATAAACTGCTGTAAGTGTAACCGTGTAGGTACCGGCTACGGTATAAATGATACTCGCTGTAGGGGTATTTCCACCCTGCCCGTTCCCAAAGTCCCAGATAAAATCTATGGGGGTTCCGCTGCAGGTTTGTGTAAAGTGGATGGTTTGCGGTGCACAAAAAAAGCCGCTTGACGTAGTATAAGTAAAATCAACGGTCTGTGCTTTCAGCCCCGTCATGATAAAGGCAGAGAACAGCAGTATGATAATTCGGTTTGTCATTTATTGTATTCGTCTAATGGGCAAAAGGATCATTTAACCGGGTAATACCATAATCTTTTAAAGTAAACCGTTAAAAGGAAGACCTTAGTTTTGGCGCTTTTGATGCCCCAATGCCCTTAACATATCAAATCCTATGCCTTAATAAAAAAACTAATAAAAGGCCGGGTAAATATTTAAGGCAGGCGATCCTTTGCAGGCCTGGTAAGGGATACACGGGATAACAGCCCGGAACAGGGAACTTTTATCCACAATCATCAAAAAGGAAAGGGCTGTGGTTAGCGGGGAAGCGGGTCCATCTTTTTGGGAAGGGGATCTTTTAGCCGGCGCTTAGATATTTTTTTACCAGCACAAAACTGATGATCACGAGGATGAGGAGGAGTATGATGGTAAAATAAAGCCAGGGATGTTCCCTGAGCCTGCGTTTTTCTTTACGCTTTTTCTTTTTATCCAGGTGTTTTTTAAGGTTATCGTTCAGTTGCTCTACATAAAGTGAAAGGTCTTTTTTATTGTTGAAATTTTCCAGCCCCTCAACTGCATCATTCATAAAAGGGTCCTCTGCCATCTGCTTTTCCACTTCGTGTGCTTCTGGTGCAGACAATTTTTTATTGAGGTAGTCCAGGAGTTTTTCCTGCTCTATCTCTTTATTAAGATTGGACAATATGTTTTTTAAGTCATCGCTCATTGCTTATTTGTTCATGGTTCATAGTTGATGGTTCATAGTAAGCAGGTCCTAACTTATAATTCATAACCCATCACCTGCTCTCCATTGCTATTTTTAAATTCCGTTTCCCGTTTTGTATATGACTCTTCACCTGCATGATCGTAAAACCTGTTTGCCCGGCGATCTCCAAATAACTTTTTTTCTCCAGGTAAAACAAAGTTACACATAGTTGCTGCTCTTTGTTCAGTTGCTGCAGGGCCCCGGCCAGGTTGGTCAGCGTCTTGTCTTTTTCAATATAATTATTTTTTTCTTCAGATTCGTCGGGGGTTGCCATCAGGCGTTCGTTGATCTCTGTACTGAACCTGCCCTTATCCCTCAGCTTCATCAGGCAATGATTCTTTGCGATCATGTAGATCCAGCTTTTGAAATACTCCACTTTGTATTTGTGCAGTTCATTAATGGCTTTTAAAAATACCTGTTGCACGGCATCCTTAGCCTCCTCTTCATTTTTAAGGTACTTCATGCTTACACCGAGCAGCAACATGGTATAGCGCTGCAGCAGGATACCCAGCCATTCATTATTATGGTCTGCATAAAAATGCTGTAACAGTTCGCTATCGCTTATATGATCGTGTTTGCTGCCCCGCAAGAGATACAAATTTGTATTTACAAGATGTAAACATACTTTAAATTCCATAATTTAGATGAACTGAAAACGAATACATGAGCTACGCTGTTTGTTGTGTGCCGGTTGCCCCGGTAAGAATTGAACCCGACCATAAAGCGGAGATGGTAAGCCAGTTATTATTTGGTGAATGCTGCATCATCACCGTTGTTGAAAAGACCGGCTGGATAAAGATCGTGAATAAGATGGATGCCTATACCGGCTGGTGCCAGCAATCGCATTTCCAGGAAATAGATGATACACAGTATTATTTTGAAGAGAATAATTTTACCGCGGGCTGGGTAAATGAAATTGACTATAACGGCCATCCCATGTGGGTGCCTTTTGGAAGTCCCTTAACAGCGATGAAGAACGGGAAAGCATCCTGGCGCAAAAATACCGTGCATTACAAGGGTAAGGTATGGAGCCCGGCCACGGTAAAAAAAGATGCAAAGACCGTAAAGCAACTGGCATTTAAATTTTTGAACAGCCCTTACCTGTGGGGCGGCAGGTCGGTATTTGGTGTTGACTGCAGCGGGTTTTCGCAATCTGTATATAAGTTAATAAATATTCCCTTATTAAGAGATGCACAGCAACAGGCAACGCAGGGAGAACTTGTTGGTTTTTTGCAACAGGCGCATTGCGGCGACCTTGCTTTTTTTGATGATGAGGAAGGCAGGATAATTCATGTGGGCATCTTACTCAATCCAAACGAGATCATTCATTCAGCCGGCAAAGTAAGGGTTGATAAGATAGACAGCCAGGGCATCGTAAATGCAGAGACGGGTATAAGAACACAGCGGCTGCGTATCATTAAGCGGTATTTTTGATCAGCTATCGTTTCCACCGTTTATTTTTATTGACGCTTCATTTGCTGTACCCTTTATGTTCTGTTCTGCTTTAGCTGCGGTTACTGTTTTCTTAGACCTGTCAAAAAAAAGCATCTTGATGGCGATGACGATCATCAGTATTGCAAATACTTTTTTTATCGTTTCCTGCGGCAGGCTTAGTGCAACCTTGCTTCCAAAATAACTCCCCGCCAGGAAACCAACCGCAAGTATGCCCACGATCCTGAAATCAACATGGCCCTGTTTATAATATTGCAGTACGCCGAAAATACCAACCGGCAGCATGATCAGGCCAAGCGATGTGCCCTGTGCGGTCTTTTGACTGAAGCCAACAAAATAAACCAGTGCAGGAACAATGATGATACCGCCGCCCACACCCACGAGGCCGCCTAAGATACCGGCTGCAATCCCAACCAGGATGATGATAAGAATAGTTTGCATGTCCATATCTTTCTTTTTAGTGATCATTTTGGGAAACTGGTTTTATAAAGGGCGATGGCCTCTTCAATGACTTTATAAGCGGCGTTTTTATCCTGGAATTCATCGATCTCTACTTTTTTATTTTCGAGTACCTTGTATTGCTCAAAATAATTGCGCAGTACCGCGATAAAATGTTTGGGGAGCTCATCCACGCTGCTGATATAATTTACACCGGGATCCTTTGTTGCAACGGCGATGATCTTATCGTCCGTAACACCCGTATCTATCATTTGCATATTACCGATAACGGTTGCTTCCACCAGGCATAAAGGCTGTATGCTTTCACTGCACATAACCAGGATATCCAGCGGGTCGCCATCCTGCCCCAGTGTTTGCGGGATAAAGCCATAATTGATGGGGTAGTGGAAGGAAGAATAAATGATACGGTCCAATTTCAAAAGGCCGGTATTTTTATCGATCTCGTATTTTGTTCTTGAGCCCTGCGGGATCTCTATGAGGCCATTAACAACCTGCGGGGACCTATTTCCGTAATGAGCGCCATGCCATGGATGAAGAACGTACATAAAAAGTTATAAGTTATGAGTTATAAGTGAAGACCCTCTTACCAATAAGTTCTCCATTTAATTTTTTATTATTAATTGATACCCAAGAAATGCCGCTGCTATTCCTAAAACAACACTTAAAATAATATAGCACATCGCCATACCATATTTGCCATTTTGAAAGAGCGCTAAATTTTCGGCAGAGAAAGCGGAGAAAGTGGTAAAGCCGCCGCAAACACCCGTTGCTATAAATAATTTCCAGTTATTTAAGAACGATTCGTCCTTTACGCTGAATGCCAGCACTAACCCGATGATAAAACTGCCAATAACATTTACAACAAGTGTAGACCAGGGGAAATATTTTGAATCGACCAATAAACCACTACCATAGCGGAGTATGGAGCCAATGCCGCCGCCCAATCCAACCAGTAATATATTCTTTAGCATTTGCAGTTTTATAAATTCCCTGAAAAAGTATATTGAAAGTCCACCAGCCATTTACCATCGATACGCACCAGTTTTATTTTACTCTTCGATTCTTTTATGTAGCTGTTACTATAGTTAACAATGGTGATGCTGTCATTTACTACATTAGTGATCTCGTAGATGTTGATATCGGCTGCCTTATATTTTTCGAGTTTAGCTTTATCCTGTGCATTATAAGTTTGGCGGAACCTTTCAAAGTATTGCTGGTTGGTCTCATCTTTCAGCAGGAACTTTTCGGCTTCATCGAATTTATTATCCAGGATATTGCGGATGAAGGCCCTGGCCACGTCAACATCGGTAACAGGCTCTTTCTTAGTGTCGCTGTTGCAGGAGAACAGGCAGGCAAAAACTATTAAGCAGGGTAGTATTTTTTTAAGCATGATTAAAGTTAAACATCTTTATTATATTCCAAACAAAAAGGCATCCGGCGGGAACGTCTTTTTCCTGGTACCGGAAGGGTTATTTTATTTTCATTTTACTCTTAATGGAATCAAGCATTTTTTTGAGGGAATCGGGTGGCATACTTTTTAATTTTTCCAGCCCGTCTTCCAGCCCTCTTTTTTCCCGGCCCATATTTCCTTTCATGCTGTTGAACATATCCCCTGACCTCGACAGGGCGATCTTCCATGCGCCATCTTCCTTTACCAGGTTAAATGTGTGAGAAGCTGTTTTTTCGTTTTCAATTACCTCGACGTCTAGGGTGGCGTTATCCCCGTTAATTTTTTCGTTCTTTAATTTGTAGCTTATACTTTTTGCTTTTTCCCTGAAATTTGCGGCCATTTTTTCCTTCATCTTTTTTATGCCGTCAGGGTCAACACTATTCATGAATTTTTCAGCGGATTCCCACATCGCTACGTCATTTTTGGAAATAAATTTCTTAGTTGCCTCAAAGTCGCCGCTCTTCATTGCATTGAACATGCTGTCAACAGCAGTTGTTGGTGAGATGCTGTCACGGCTGTTACATGAGAACAGGCAGGTAAAGAGTATTAAAGCGGGCAGTATTTTCTTAATCATATTTAAAGTTAAACATCTTCCGCGTATTCATGACGGCAGGGGTATAAATAAAAAAGCATCCCGGAACCCCGGAACGCTTTTTTATCCTTTATAAAAAAGGGTTAGTTCATTTTCTTCTTAAGGGAATCCAGTGTCTGCATTCCTTTATTCATTAGTTCTTTCAGTGAATCGGGGTTTATATTCTTTAATTCATTACGGAGGCTGTCCATATCAGTATCGCTCACGCCTTTTTCTTTCATCTTTTGCATGCCTATATTCATCAGGGTTGCCATATCCATAGCCACTTTCCAGTCGCCACCTTCTTTTTTTAATACAAAATCAACAGACTCGCCGCTGTTCTTTTCTTTTACATTCACAGTGGCCTGGTCGCCGCTTATCTTAGCTTCTCCCATTTCCATCCGGCTGTTATCGAATTTTTCCATGGCTTTCGGATCACTGTTCTCTGCCATTTTTATACCCATCTCCATCATGTCAAGCATTCCTTTACTATCAGCAGTAGCTAATTTCCTGGCACTGGCCATATCTTTTTTTGACATGGCATCAAAGAAACTGGTAAGTACTACTTTAGGATCACTGCTTTTAGCGTTGTTGCAACTGCTGATATATATTGCAGAGAACGCCACTACAACTAAGAACATTTTTTTCATAAAAATAATTTTAGATTAGACCTTACGGATGACCCGTTCGGATAAGGCTCCAAATTTAATTTTATTTTCCAGTTTTCAAATTATTATTTATGCAGGTTGATTGCGGGTTCATCCATAAAAAAACCGGGCCGCCCTGGCGACCCGGTCATAAAGTAGGGGTTAGCAGAATCATATGGGTCAGGGAGTCTTTTTCGGCTCAGAGGCTTTTAAGTCATCCTTGTTATATGCCTTTATGATCTGCTTTACCAGCCTGTGTCTTACAACATCTTCTTCATCCAGTTCAATATGTGCTATACCCTCTATATTTTTTAAGATCCTTGTTGCCTTAAATAAACCGCTCGATTGGTTCTTCGGCAGGTCGATCTGTGTAGGATCACCGGTGATGATCGCTTTAGCGCTCGGCCCGATCCTGGTTAAGAACATTTTTATCTGGAGGTCATTGGTGTTCTGTGCTTCATCCAGGATGATAAAGGCATTGTCCAGCGTACGCCCCCGCATATAGGCCAGCGGCGCTATCTCGATGGTACGTGTACTCATATAGTAACCGAGCTTATCCGCAGGTATCATATCATCCAGTGCATCATACAATGGCCTTAAGTACGGGTCGATCTTTTCTTTCAGGTCGCCGGGTAAGAAGCCCAGGTTTTCACCGGCTTCTACCGCGGGCCTTGTTAAGATGATCTTTTTAACCGTTTTATTCTTTAATGCCCTTACGGCAAGCGCAACGGCGGTATAGGTTTTACCTGTACCGGCGGGGCCGATGGCAAATAAGATATCATTCTTATCACAGGCTTCCACCATCTTCTTTTGATTGGCCGTTCGTGCCCTTACTGTTTTACCATTGGGGCCAAATACCAGCACATCATTTGGATTGCGGTCCATGAAATTATCAATCACCCGCTCATCATCGCCGCCCAATATCTGTTCAAAGTAATTGGCGCTCATGTGCCCGTTCCGTTCCAGGTAGCGAAGAATGAGTTCGATCTTTTCTTTTGCACCTTCGATCTGTTCGGGGGCACCGCTTAATTTTATTTGTGTGCCGCGACTGAGAATTTTTAAGAGGGGGAATTTCTTTTTTAAGATGTCCAGTTTTCCGTTGTTTACGCCAAAAAATTCGATGGGGTTTACGGTTTCGAGGTTGATGATCGTTTCTGTCAAGGGTTTCCTGTTTTTACGCTGTTTCTGTCGATGCTAAAAAGATATCAGCATACATAGCAGCGTTTAGTTAACAATAAAATTCAATTGTACTTTATTAACTTGTCTTTTCAAATTTAAGGAATTGCAATTGATACATTGCAAATTTACTTATACACACAACGTATATTTCCGTGGAAAAGTTTATACTTTTTTAATTTTAACAAATAGTATTTAAAATGTCCGTGCATTTCTTATCCCGGAATATTTTACCGGCCTGGTTTTTCAAAAATTTATTTATTAAATGCTTTGCTCAATTCTTCAACGTCGAGCTTCTTCATTTGCAGCATTGCCTTCATCACCGCTTCTGTTTTTTTGCTGTCAGGATCATTCATCATATCTGCCAGTACCGTTGGTACGATCTGCCAGGAAAGCCCGAATTGGTCTTTAAGCCAACCACATACCTGTGCTTTTGGGTCCCCACCCCGGGAAAGTTTTTCCCAGTAGTAGTCAATTTCCTGTTGCGACTCACAGTTGACAATGAATGATACGGCCTCATTGAATTTAAAAACAGGACCTCCGTTCAGCGCCAAAAATTGTTGCCCCTCCAGCCAGAATTCTATCGTCATTACCGTTCCTTCCGGCATGCCGTGTATCTCGTAACCTTCTTTTCCATAGCGGCTTATTCTGCCCTTCTTTGAATTTTTGAAAACAGTTGAATAGAATTCAACAGCCTCTTCGGCCTGCCTGTCGAACCACAGGCTAGAAGTGATCTTTTGCATTGTTGCCATGATAGCTGTTTTTTATTTATGACAGAATAATAATGGGAATTCAATTTTCATGCCTGAGTGGGAATTGGTAATGGGCGGAACCACATAGGAGCATAGGAAACATAAGAGAAAAGTATCCCTTCTTAGTTTGAATTAATTTTCCTGTTCTGCCATTCCATCAAAAGAAAAATAAGCAACCCGGCACCCACGGCAATGGCTACATCTCTAAGCTCATTCAGCCTGGAACTGCTCAAAAGCCAGATGGTTATTGCGATACCGCTGATGGCGAAGAATTTTCCATAAGGGATTTTAAAGTGGGCCGTTTGTGCAGCATCTTTTTTTCGCAGCCTGATCAAAGCGATACAAACAATGCCATAGATCATTACCCTGGTAATGGCACTGAGAGAAGCCGCGGATAAAAAAGAATAATTGATGGACACAATGATCGTTATCGTCATGAAGAGGAGCAACGACATTGTGGGCGTTTTATATTTGGGATGAATAAAGGAAAATATCTTTGGGAATTGCTTTTCTTCACTGAAAGCATAAGGTAAACGTGAGCCAACCAGCATGATGGCATTAAGTGTGCCGGTTACGGAGAACAAAGCGCCTATCGCAATTATGGTTGCGCCGGTCTTTCCCATGAACAAACCTGCAGCTTCGGCAAGCGGCTTGCCTGATGTAGCCAGTCCCGGCAATGTGCCAATGCTTACTATTTGTATCAATACATAAATTACCGCAATGATGAGTGCGGCCAGTAACAATGCAAAAGGAAGATTTTTCCGGGGGTCCTTTACTTCACCGGAGTTGACCAGCACAGACTCAAAGCCCCCAAACGCAAAGACCAGCAGGAGTACCGTTGATGAAAAAGAAGCGAAGCCCGGAGTATGTATGACCTCAAAATTTTTTGGTTCAATATAAAAGGTCCCAATGATTATAAACAGTATTAAAGGCAACAACTTTGCAAAGGTTAGAAAATTATTGACCCTGGTGGAATCTTTTACCCCTACGTGATTGATAAATGCCAGGAATATTGTAAGCGTGATAATGCTGATGATCCTGGAAGAGGGCAGGATGAACCAGTCGGAAAAAACCGAAAGATAAGTAACAAGTAAATTGATGAGCGCTGCATAAGTGATGAACCTTGTAACCAGCAATAACCAGCCGGTAAGAAATGCAGGAAGGCGGCCAAAAGCGGAGAGGGCATAGAGATATGGCCCACCGGTCTTATCAAAGCGGCTGCTGACCTCGGCAAAACACAGGATAATAATGAAAACGGCAACGGCGCAAACCCCGAATGCAGCGATGCTGTACACGCCCGTTTCTTTGAATGTTTTTGCAGGCAGCCCAAAAATCCCGGAACCGATGACGCCATTGATAACGAGGAGCACCATCGCCCATTTACTTATACTTCGGTTTAGCATTTGTAAAAGATAATCAAAAAAAGGGATCAAGGCCGCTTCATGTCAATTACCAGTTCATTGGCAATTTGTTCTCCCTGGTCGGTGTCTTCACCGACCGGAATACAGATCCATTTATTTGCGTGATTTTTCCCGGGTTTTATGTTCTTATGTCCCTTATGAATTTCTTTGAGCCATTTACTTTTGATCCATGTCACAGGCAAATACATACCAGGGTCATCGTAATTCTTATACAGAATTGAATGCGGTTTATTTTTGGACAATAACTATAAAAGAATGGATCCAACTGTTAAGATCTGATGAGAATAAAATAATGATTATCGAAAGTCTTAAATGGTTATGCGATAAAGATCTTGTTCGTATTTATGGATATGTAATCATGCCCAATCATATCCATTTACTTTGGGAGCAATTGAAGATGAATGGTAAAGAGTTTCCCAAGAACAGCTTTGAAAAATTCACTTCGCACAGGTTTAAGCAAAAACTGCTGATTGAAAATCCATGTGGCCTGGAGAAATTTTCTGTAAATGCGAGTGACAGAAATTATAATTTCTGGCAAAGAGACCCATTGACTGTGTTGGTATATAGCCGGGCGATGGCTTCACAAAAAATAGACTATATGCATTTTAATCCGTTGCAGGAGCATTGGCAGCTTTGTAAGATGCCGGAAGCATACAGGTTTTCTTCTGCATCTTTTTACGAAAATAATAAGGATGAATTTGGGATAGTGACTCACTATATGGATGGGTTTTAGTATAAGTTCCAATCGGTGGGGACACCGACCAGGGAAATAGAGGATATTGTTCCGGTCGGTGAAGACACCGACCAGGGGGAGTAAAGTTCCGGCCGGGAAGACACCGACCAGGGAAATAGAGGATATTGTTCCGGTCGGTGAAGACACCGACCAGGGGGAGTAAAGTTCCGGCCAGTAAGACACCGACCAGGGAAATAGAGGATATTGTTCCGGTCGGTGAAGACACCGACCAGGGGGAGTAAAGTTCCGGCCGGTAAGACACCGACCAGGGAAATAGAGGATATTGCTCCGGTCGGTGAAGACACCGACCAGGGGTATCGAGAGTAGGAGAGTGCCAATAGTTCAGCGGCCCTTTATATCCAGGGCCAGTTCATTGGCAATTACACTGCAAAGTATTTCTTTTCCCTTTGCAGATAAATGTATAGGATCGGCAAACAGCCCGGGGCATTTATTATAGGCTGCGCAAACAATGTCAAAGTCGATCATGATGATGCTGTCCTGCAACTTTTCCTCCGCCAGTTTTTTTTGAAGCCTTGTTCTGTATGCTTTGATATTAGCCAGGTCGCCATTGTTATTAAAGTATGCAGCGGCCATGTTCATGTACCTGTTGAAGAAATTCATTTTATCCGTGGCCTCTTTTATCCCAATATTTGGCAGGGAAACAATAACGGGTTTAATATTATAATGCAGGAGGGTCTTAATGATCTGTGTGATATGGTGGGCATAATATTTACTGCCAAGTTGTGATACGGCATCATTTATACCCCCGATCACAATACAATAACGCGGCCTGCTTTCAATGATGAATTTTGAAGAGTGTTCTTTGTTAGCTTCCTTGTATAAATTTTGATAGATGAGTTTGGTTGGCGCACCCGGATGCCCGGAGGAGATTACCTTGTTCTCAAAACCTTTGTTTAAAAGCCCGTTGTGTAAAAAGCCATCGAATTGCTGGTTGGCAGCCGAGCTGGCGCCAATGATACCAATGACAAGGCCAGTATCAGTAACAGTGTTTACGGGATAAAAGCCCAGGACCTTTGCATGAGAGAACCTGTTAAAAATGTACCAGGAAAATATGATCATGATGATCCCCGCCAGGATAAATACAATATTTCTTTTTTTTATTTTAGCCGGCCTTAGCATGTTGCTAAAATTTCCGTTGCTTTTGTAGATATGACAGAATTGGTTATCATCTTTTCCAAAACCCTGATATCAATGTCTTCAAGTTTTTTGACATAGAGACAGCAATAACTCGTTTTGTGTTTACCCAATTTCTTAAGCAATTCTTCTTTTTTTTCAAAATCCAAAGCAAGGTAAAGCGTTAACGCCGCTTTCCTTGGCGAAAAACCGATCAAAGGCATATCGCCTTCATGGCCACTTTCATATTTAAAATGGCATTTGCCAAAACCAATAATAGCAGGCCCCCACATTTTGGGTTCAAAACCCGATCGCTTTTTCATGATCTCAATTAAAGCAAACGAATCCTTTTGCTTTTGCAGGTCGGGTATTGTTTTAATAAAGGCTGAAACACTGGCCTTATTCTCCGTGGTCTTTGCTTTATATTTTGCCATATGAATTTATTTTCCTGCTTTAAAAAAATATTCCCTGTATTCTGATTGATCAGGAGAGCCATAAGTTACCTGTACCGACCTTTTTCCTCCCAAGGTAAAAACTAAAGAGCTAAAAGTAAAGCCTCCTCCGCCTTCTTTATAAACCCTGCATACCGGGTTCCTGAGATTATCTTTAGAACGCAGCGTGGTCTTGATCACGTCAGTTGAAATATCTGCCGGCTGTTTATCCAGGCGCTGCTCAAGGGAAGCAAAGCGTGCTTCACTGTTCCTGTTCTTTGTTTCGCCGGCCAATACCTGCTCATGGTATTTTTTATACCATTCTTTCACATCGTGGTTGAGCAGTGCATGGTTGGTATGATACACAACAGCACTTTCGCCGGCTTTGGGTAAAAAACGAACTACCTGGTTGCTGGAGGCTTCAAAATTGTAAACGCTGTCTCCAACGCCCATTATATAATTTTGGCCTGATGCATGCTTCACTGTTTTTAAAAACTTTATTGCTTCATTCCCGTCTTGCTTACTTAGAACACCCTTTATCATGAACGCAACGGGCAATCCTTCTTCAGAAGCCTGCAATTCCATCAGCGTATTTAAACAAAGCCCGATTCCTTTTTCATTCATCCCGCCTAATGCCACCAGCCCGGCACAACTTATTATATATTGTTCGGGTTCGGTAGCAGTGGGAGCGAGGTGCAGCAATACCTGGTAGCCATGCATGTAATTCTCCAGGTCCATGTTCTGCGCAATATATGCCGGGTGATTAGCTGTAGCCGGCACACCCATTCCACTGCAATGATGATTGGTGGTATGCTGTTGTTTATCCAGGTATATCCAAAATTCATCCACGAGCTGAAAGGCATATACATCTTTGTAAGACTGGCCGGAACCATCTGCGATGCCTTTGAGTTCATCCAGCACAGCAGGCGTATATTTCCTGGTGATGGGTTCAAAATTAGTAGCGGCCCTGAAGGCTGTCAACACAGAATCAGGGTCCCCATTTGTATTCATACGGATATTTATCTTCCATTTTGCAAAAACGGCTGCAATCTCTTTTTTCAATTTTGTGCCATGCTGCAGCCCCCTATTATACCCATCGCCACTTAATTCGATAACGGGAACGGTCTTTGATTCGGGTGCTGTTTGTGCAAAGATCTTATTCCCCGGCTGGCAAATAAATGCATTGATCAAAAAGATAAATATCAACTTAACGACCGGCCTGTAAAAAATGAATTTTGGCTGCATGTTACATTATTTAAGGTGCCTGTTAAAGGAACGAAATTTTGTTATGAATACAAAGCCACTTATCCCAATAGACCGTAATACGTTAATCCGTTAATTGGTTAATACGTAAAAACGTTATCGGTTAATTGGTGAGCGGTTTCCATATGAGATGTAATATCCGGTCAGATTGGTAGGACCTCACTTACGTTATGAGCAAATAACACTTGCATGTCTTGCTACGAGGCGCCATTGGTTATTTATTTTCATCCAGATATTTGTGTAACGCCTGTTGATGATCTTACCGGCATCAGGAGATTTGCCTTTTGGCACCACAATTTCTTTTCCCATAAGGATAGCCGTGTTGTCCTGTATTTTTACGGCTTCGCAAATTCGCTGGAATGAACCATAGGTAACAGCTCCATTGCGGATCCTGTTTGCCCTGTCTATTTCGTTAAAAGGATTGGTAACCATAAAGTCTTCGGTCCAGTATTTGTCCATTTCTTTAAGGTCGCCGCTTAATACAGCAGCGGCATGCAGGCTGTCGAGTTTCCTGACCTCTGCTTCTATGGATTTTTTCTCATTTGCAGTTTGCGCAGAAGCGACCAGGAAAATTCCGCTAAATAAAGAGATGGCCAATACAATTATTTTTTTCATGATGCCTAGATTATATGTTTTGATCCTGCCGGGCCGGAATGAAAGCCTGTTGGTCTGTGTATTAAAGGAACGAATTTTTATTTAAAGTATAAAGCCGGAAATAAAATCTGCTTAACTTCAACCTACCAATACACAACCCATTGCTTCGTTTTAAAGCCCTTACCGGATTCCGTTGCCTGGCTGCCTGCATGGTATTTGTTTATCATAACCGCAAATACTGGCGGGAAGAACTACACCCGGAGATACTCAGGCTATTCAATGAATTCCATATTGGCGTGGCGCTGTTCTTTGTATTGAGCGGGTTCCTGATCGCCTATACTTATTTTGATGAACCGATGCGTTCGGGCAAGGCTTATGCACGCTACATGTTACTGCGACTGGCCCGCATCATGCCGCTTTACTGGCTTATACTAACAGCCTATTATCTTGACCCGGCCTTTGGCAAAGGACAATTCTCCTGGCTCAGTTATTCGCTGTTCCATGGATTTTCGGATAAACACAACCTTGATGGTATTTCACAGGCATGGTCGCTCAATGTTGAGATGACCTTTTATTTCTTTGCTCCCTTTCTTTGTTTATTGCAGCGAAAACATTTGTTGTACCTGCTGGCGACATTGTTACTATTGTTTGGCATTAGCTGGGGTGCAGGTGAAGTGTGGCATCGTGTAAATGGAAATCCCGGACGTTTTTTTTATCCCTTAACATTTATTTCAAACGGTATTTTTCCCGGCCGCAGCCTCGAGTTCCTGGCGGGTATGCTGCTGGCCCTTGCTATTCGTAATAAAAGAACGGCATTAGTGGAAAAGCTAAAATACAAAACGACAATAGGGTTCATCGGTATTCTTGTTACAGCTTATTCCATTGGCCTGTTCCAGTCAAATATTTACGAAGACGGGATCGACCATACAGGAGGAATGTTGTTGCATAAAATTGCACTGCCTTTCTTTGTTGTATTGTCATTGGCAGGGCTGATCTATGAGCGAACATGGCTGCAAAGATTTTTTTCATTCCGGCTGATGATATTGCTGGGTAATGCATCATTTGCTTTTTACCTTGTGCATATCAGCTATGTGAGTATAAAGCTAAGGCAGCAGGTACTGTTGCCCGACCGCAACTTCTTTTTACTTTGGCTTATTGCTATTGCTCTTTATCTTCTATTTGAAAAACCTGTTTATAATCTTTGCAGGAAATGGCTGAAGTAGTTGCCTGGTCTGTTATCCAGCATTAAATGTTACCATTACCGGCACGTGGTCGCTGTATTGCCTCCAAAAATCATAATCCCCGATCTCCACAGACAGGATTTTGTCTGTCATATCAGTTGACGCAAAACAATAGTCAATATGATATGGTTTGTCCCTGTGCTTATACAGGTAAAAGGTAGGATGTTCTTCTTTGCCTTGTATTTGTTTATGGTGCAAATGATAACAACTAAAAATACCTTTCTCTTCCAGCTTCTTTACAACATTTGAATGGTTGCCGGCCCTGTATTTCCTGTCCCAAATGCTGTTACTATTGAAATCTCCCACCAGGACCGTTTGCCTGTTCTTTAATTTTTTGTCATAATGATGAATAGCCTTCCAGACCTGTTCCACGTATTGTCCGTCAGGATCGTTTGGGTTGTTTGCCCAGATCGCATACAGCGTGAATTTAAACTCAGCCCCGGAGACGGCAATAGGGATGATCATTTTTAATTCAGGATTGTGATTGCGAAGCAGCTTAAACCGGCAACTGCTATAAGAGAAAATACCAAGCCCTTTATTTTTATTGGTACCGAACCAAAGCATATCGGTTGGAATTGGTGTAGCCGGATCGAATTGTAATTTATCAGGATGTTCACATTCTGGAACAATTAAAATATCAGGTTTGTGTGTCAGGATAAACCCTGCTTTTTTCCGAAAAGCCATATTACAATTCCAGGTGATTATTTTCATTTTCCTATTTTAATATTTTTCTCTCATCCACAAGTTTATAATCTTTCGCCGGTTTCTTAATGGTCTCTATTTGGGTTACGGCCTTAAAAACAACTTTGTCAGCCTGGCCGATATATGCTATGATGAAGTCGTATTCCGCAAAGGTCCGGTCTTTTCTCCCTGACATCGTAAAGTCCGATTTCCCATTCGTCCTGTACCTTATGGGCTTCCCGGCTTTCAGCTCAGCTATCTTATGATCATTACGTTCAGGCATGCCCATTTCCAGCACATGACCTGTATAGTTAAGGGAGAGGATGAAACTACCCGGCTGTTCTTTTTCAAGCCTTAAGATCCCTAAGTTTATAGATGCTGCGAGTTTGTAAAAGCAAATTATTTCATCGTTGACATATAGCATATGTTTTTTATTGGTATCCATATGCCACCTGGGCTTTCTTGTCCATTGCCGTGAGCTTTCAGCGCTGAAGGGTTCAAAGCCTTTAATATCCTGGATGATGACGATCCTGGCAGCTTCAATGCCCGGTGGCTCATCACCCGTATCCGGTAAATATAAAGTATGGTCTTTTAAGTAACCATTACGGGATGTCAAACTATCTTCCCATTGGCTGAGAAGTTTATCCGTTTCGTAGTTGTCTTTTGTAAACCTTTCTTCTGATTTAAATATTTGAATTACATCGATCATTTTTCATTGGTTGCTAACATCAAACAAAGCCGGTATCCGGACATGCTATATCAGGTAACATATTATCAGAGTGTGATCTTTCCTTTCTTAACCTCAAAACTCCAAAGCCTCAGGCTATCTACATCTTTGCCATTTAATTTACCGGCTTTCCATGAAGTTAGTGTCTTAAATACATTCACTACCTGTTCATCCAGGACCGGGCTTTTTGATTTATTATCAATTTGGCACCGAACGACCTCTCCTTTGCAATTTATGATGATGCTAACCATTCCCTTATCCTTATAATCCGGTTTGTCTTTTAAGAATTCAACTTCTTTATTAAGCCTTTCTTCTATTATTGAATCGGGAACAGGGCAAATCGCTTCTTTCTGATCCCCGAACATCGGGAAGAGGCTGTAAACATTTTTAATATTACAGATACCATCAATTTTTTCTTTTATTTCAGCTCTTGCTACCAATTGGGAGTAACTACACAGGGATAACTGAATTAATGCCAGTGCCAGGATAATCTTTTTCATAATAGTATAATGTGTTTAAAAATTACGTTGTATTTTATTTGTCAATTGAAAATCCGGCCCCTTTTAAAAAGTTTTATTTTTCTTCTATTAACATATGAAACAGGCTTACTTTTTACAATAAATGTCCGAAGATTCAACAGGATATTTTTTGTCAAGGTCTACATTATTAAAGCTTTTTCCTTTGCCCCAGGAAAACAATTTTTCAAAAAAAGGTAAAAGCTTACTATTCTTTATTTTACTCAAAAAATAAACTTCATGTTCCTTTTCCTTGATCCCCATTTCATATAATACCTGGTCATGATCTTTAATGCCAAGCTCATTAAAAAAATGTTTCATGCGGAAGTATTCACACACATTCCCGCTCTCTAAACTGCCGGCAAAATAAAAAGGCATGAACCACCCGATAATATAACAGCTAAATGAAATGATCTTTCCTACGATATGGAAACGGATCTCGTAGTATTTTGATACCGGGATGTCATAATGCTTCATTATCTCTAAAACCTCTTCCCGGTGATTCCATTCATCAATTTCGATCTGCCGGATTGCGGCTTTTTGGTCTTTATCTTTTACAGACCCCGCATGGCCCTGGTAGGCAAAGGCTGCTGCTTTTTCTGCCGAATACGCTCTTTGTAACAGATCTGTTAATTCCCTGTGGTTAAGTTTCACTATTTCCTTTTTTTAGCCTCTTAAGCCATTTAGTGATAAAAGATGTAAGTTAAAAAACGAAAGGCTAAAAGCAAACAAATATTTTTTTTGTACGCCGGCCTTAGCGCCATTCAGATTTCCAATCGGCATGAAAGCATTAAATATTTCAAGTAAATTTTAATGTGCGTATTGATTTGTGTGATCCAATTTGCATTTGGATAAAAATTTTCTCCCTTTTTCCTCTTCAACTAACTTTAATTTTGTTTGCGCATAAATCACCCCCATTTTCACCTGCTGCTCCAGGTAATATATTTTACCTGCTTCAAGAGAAACTTCTAAAAATGATTTATTTTCTGATCGTGATAGAAATGTATAGGTTCCCGGAGAGAGTACAGTGTATATATAGCTTTTAGGCCCGGTAGTTCCAATATATACGGAGTCGCATTTCACATCCATTCTGATCGCGAAAGCGTAAGCTGTTGGCCGAATAACAAATACGACCGCCTTATCCTGGATTGGAACTAAACTTTTGGCTATACTATCCTGTTGTTGCAGGGTAAGCTGGCTAAATGCAGAAGAAGTAAAGAAAAGAAAAACGATCCCGGTAATTAATTTTGAATATTTAAGCATAACCTGTCGGTTTAATTTACAAAACAGAAAGTATATAAAATTTCACATCACCCTCCATTAGGTATGCTATGTTAGCTGTCCGTTGTTTTGTCAGCCTTATATGTCATCAATGTTACTCCGGATTTATAGCCTTTTGCTTCAACCAATACCAGTTTATGCCTGTCTTCTATGTTTTGAAAAAGCGGTTTGCCTTTTCCTAAAATAACAGGATGAACAGCAAGCCTGTACTCATCAATTAGGTTTAAGTTCAAAAAAGTTGTTGTAATTTTTGCCCCACCATAAAGCCAGATATTTTTACCAGCCTGCTGTATAATTTCCAGCACTCTTTCTTTAATGTTTGAATTAATGAAAATTGCATTACTATTATCATTTAGCCTTGTTCCTGAAAAGACATATTTCTGCTTACTATGCATTAATCTGTATGCTTCTTTAAGTTTTGGACTTGCATTTTCTTCGGGTTGATAATTTCCCCATTTGTCATAGCTTACCCGGCCATAAAAGATAATGTCTTTATCACTAAGTATGTCGTTAAGGATATCAGCAAAATCTGTTCCTTCATCCCTGACGAGCCAGTCGAGTTCCCCATTTGGACCTTCAATAAAACCGTCGAGGCTTACAGCTAAATTTAAAATAACCTTTCTCATTTTATTGCTTTAAAATTACTGTAAATTAATATTTTCTCATCGGGGTTTACCCGTCATTTAATCCCTTTCCATTGAGAATTTGCTGCATGGATTTTTCAACCCTTGACTCCCGCGTTTTGGATTGTTTGGGTGCAGAAAAATGCAGCAGGTATGCTCTTTGCCGTCCCGGCGTCAATGCATAAAAAGCCTTTTTCAGGGCGGGGTGCTTACCTAATTTCTTTTGAAACTCTTCAGGGATGCTGTATTCTGTTGTCTTTTTTAAAGGGACTTTCAAACCCGCTTTTTCCACTTCAATGGCTTCATAGATATAGGCTTTCAAAACGGTTTTCAGCTTAACTATTTCACGAACGTTGGTGAACCGCACCTGGCGTGCAGACTGCACATTTTCCGTTTGCTGGACCAGGATACCATTGGCATCATGTAACAATGCACCTTTAAAAAACAACAGGGCACAGTATTCTTTAAATACATGTATCAAAACTATGTTAGCTTTCTCAAACATGTAACAAGGACAGCCCCATTTCAATTCTTCGGTCAGCCCACAGTCAAGAACGATCGTTCTCAATTGCTCCAGTTCTTTCTGCCATTTGGCTTTACTAAAATAAAAATCAACTTTAGGATTCATTTCATGCTGCATGATCGTATGTTATTTTGTTAGATCTTTAGCGAGCCACGGAACCCCCGGGCGGCATAATAAGATTCTGCACCGTTGTGATACAGGAAGACAGTATTGTAGCGACGATCGCAAAACAGGGCGCCGCCGAGCTTCCTGATATCAGCAGGAGTTTTCACCCAGCTCGACGTCTTCGTATCAAAATTTCCAAGTTTCTGCAGCTCCCGGTATTGTTCTTCTGTTAAAAGCTCAATGCCCATGTCAGCAGCCATCTCAGCAGCGCTATTTTCCGTTTTATGTTCTTTCCTTGACTCCAGCGCTTCATGGTCGTAACAAATACTTCTGCGGTCCTTAGGGCTTTCCGCTGAACAATCATAAAAAATGTATTCGCCCGACTTTTTATCATGGCCAACAATATCCGGCTCACCGCCGGTTATTTCCATTTCACCGAGCGACCACAGTTTTTCGGGTTTGGCTTCCAGCCTGGCTTGTACTTTAGTCCATTCAAGGCCTTTATGACGGTTCATGTTTTTCTCAAAACGGGCTTTTAAAGTGTTGAGTAGTGCTGAGTGCTCTTTTGTTGACAATCCCTTTTTACTCATAATTATTTATTTTTTTAATTGAATTCATAATTTGTTTCGCCTGATTCCTTCTGTTCATTTATTAAAATTAACGGAAATCATCTTTCTATCCATCGGCCTGAAATACCAGGACACTGCGGTCAGGATAAGTAATAATATTGGTCCAAAAAACTCTTTGGCCTCACTTCTACCGGCTAAGTGAGAAAAGACTGCGCCCGACATGGCAAAGAAAAAGCCTGCATAGGCCCACTCCTTGAGTAGCGGGAATTTGGGAATGAGGATGGTTATAATTCCCAATATTTTCCAAACACCGATCAATGTTAAAAAATAAATGGGATAGCCCAGGTGTGTCATCAGGTCTACCTCTTCTTTCGTTTTGATCAATTGCACTATCCCGGTTGATGCCATTCCTAATGCGAGCCAGATAGTGGCGATCCAATAGATGATCTTATTTCTCTTTGTCATAGTATGTTATTTTAATTTGCTAACGATGTCTTGTAACCGGTTATGTGCCATATTTATGCCCTGGGCAAAGGGTAACTGCAGCACCTGGTCCCTGAGAGCGACTGATCTGTATATCATATGAATATTGAGTTTGCTGCTGTCATTAGTGAGTTTTTCAAATTCCAGGAACTCCAGTTGCACGGGGAAAGGCGTATTTTCCATTTCAAATGTCCTTGTTATCTTCCGGTTTGGAACAAACTCATGGATCACTCCATTGAAGCAGTGTTTGTTTCCTTTAGGATCGGTTGTTTCAAATTGGTAACCGCCGTGCTTTTTATTTTCAAGTTTCAGCACTTTGGTTCCCATCCACTGCTCAACAATTTCGGGTTCTGTATAGGCTTTAAAAAGCAATTCTAATGGAAGATCAAATTCCCTCGTGATCACTAATTCCTGCTTGCCATCTTCGGCATTGATCTTTGTTTTTCGTTCCATATTATTCTATTTTTTTGATTTGTATTTTTTCATTATGGTTTCTAATTTATTAAACCTGTCATCCCACATTTTACGGAATGGCTCAATAAAGTCGGCTACTTCTTTCATTTTTTTCGCATTGATGAGATAATAAATTTCCCTTCCGGTTTGCTCCTGTTCAAGTAATTCACATTCAGTGAGTATTTGCAGGTGTTTTGAAACTGTCGGTCTTGCGGTGTCAAAATTTGAGGCAATTGCACCTGCGGTCATGGATTGCGAAGCAACCAACACAAGTATAGCCCTTCTTGTAGGGTCTGCTATGGCCTGAAATACGTCTCTTCTTAAATTCATTGTGTAGCTATTTGACTACAAATATATGTGTAGTTATTTAACTACGCAAATTTTTTTTTGATTTTTTTTGGAAGAAGTAAAATTGCCAGGCCCAGATTGCGCCAATACTGTGTCGTGCCTAGTTTATTTGATCGGTCAATGTTTTTTACATTTAAAGTCAAGCCACAATTTATCAAGGCTTATCCAAATGTTATGGGATAGAGGCTGAGGTGATAATTCGTAAAATATGAAAGTTTTGTTTTCTCCCAAACAAGATCTCAGGTGTACCTTGCAATTGAGGGTTATTGGTTTTTGTCCCATGTAATCCAGCATTTTAATTGTTCCGGTATAAGTTTCCAGGTCGCCTTTATCTTTCTTTGCCTCTTTGAATGATGTTACTACCGGTATTATTTTTTCACTGGGAATATTGCGCCCGTTAATGGCAATTAATCCTGTATAATAAGCTTTCAGATTACTATCGATTAGCCTGGCATCCATTTTTATTTCTCCCTCCAGGTACCACAAAAAAGCATAGCTCCAATATTCATCGCTTTTTACTTTGCTCCAACCTGGAGCAAAACGAATATCTTCAACTCCCTTGTATGGAATTTGAGGAGCAAAACTAATGGGAATAAGAAATCGCTCGATGGTCCAGTCTTTTGGAACCGGAAGCGTGTAAGGAGCTTCCCACTTGTGCCCGTCGAATTCAGGCTTTATTTCCTGTCCGTAAATGGGCGCAGAAAATAGTGTAAGTATCATTATCGCTAAAGTCTTCATCTTTTAAATTTTAGAATGTCCAACTCAAATATGCAAAACATCGGGGGCTTCCGCAGCCTTTGTATTTGTAACTGTGTACGCCTCCACGATAATGTAAGTTAAAAAACGAAAAGCTCAAATCAAGAAGAATTGTGTTAGTTAACTGTTAAGCACAAAGCTAAAAATACTTCTTCCTTTATTGGGTGCAGTAGCTAAAATCAATTGAACCAAACTGCATAACCCTTCCTTCTTAAATCCAGTGCAAGCTTTTCTTCCATTATTAAAGCTTCTTCCCTGGTCATGGCCCTTAGATTTATATGATCGTAGAGGCTCGGACGTAAATATGTTCCGTATTTCTGAACAATATTGGCAGACAGCTTGTGACCTTTCTTGTTTACATACCCGGTCTTATGTTGCCTGAACCGTTCTGCCGGGGTTTTACTGGTCATGCCCACATAAAGACATTGAAGCACCCCATTAAATTGCGGATTTGCAGTCCGGAATATTGTATTTTCCGTAAACACCCTTTTTGATAGCTCTATAACGTAAACCTGGTACCTCATTTAAAAAATATTTTCGTTTCACCTATTTCTGCAAAGTTGGCTTTAGTGGCATATAACGCCGGGCATTGCTGTTGTTTCATGATAACTGGTTATCCCGTAAAATATAACCAAGCCATTGGCAGGTAGAACATTATTAACCAGCCACCAATAGCTATTAAAATGGATACAATAATTAATCGTAACCAAAAAAAACCTAAGCGTAAACGCCTGAAGAAATCAAAAGAAAACCAAAAATTATATAAGGATGATAATATTCCCTGGAATAAGAAAACATTAATGGTCAATACATTCACTTTAAAGATAAAACCCAGTATAAGATCACTAAAGAATGACATCATAAAATAAGTGCCTGAGCCATATAAAGAAAGGGTAAGTATTTCTATAAAATTATATCGTGGCTTTGCCATGATATAATAAAGCAAAAGAGCGGAGAGTAAAATAACCGGTAAGATAAACAGGGTAAAATGCTGACGGAATAAAATATTTGATTGTTCCTTTATATTCATTTGATTAACCATTTCCCTAATAAGCTCATAATGGAAATGATTGATGATGGTATTGTGAATGAGGATATACAGGCCCGTCCAAATCAAAAAATAACTTACTGGTGGTTGGTATTCTTTTCTTTTTCCTGCAATGTAATTCAGGGAAGATATGCCTGGTCTTATTATAAAATTCCAGGTTGTAAAAAGAAAGCCGTTTTCAAGATGAGTAAAAAAATGAAAAAACTCTTTTAGCAGGACAGAAACAGTTAGTCTTTTTACGCTGGCCTTCTGCCCGCAATTTGGACAATAATTGCCTTTAAAAGGCTGGCCACAACTTAAACAGGTAGTTGACATATAAAAGGTTAAGTAAATTTAAGCAAATTAATTTAACGATTAAGTGCAAAGAAAAGAGGCGTTTATGATGAACTGGTGAAAAGATATTGCTAGATCAGGTAGCCGCTGTCGCTACGAAGCGGTTCACTCCGAAGTTTGCACGCAGGTTTGTAGAAGTGAGTAACCATTGTCATATTGTGTTGCATTTTCACTTGCCAGAACAGCAGCAAATGACATTTTAAATACTCTTGTATTATCCATTATTTGTTTATGCTTTAATTGAGATTTGCGGCAGGCTGAAAGCGGCAACTGCATTTAACAATACCGATTTGTTTTTCTTCAGGGAAGATAGAAATGTATCGACCTGGCTTCCATAAGCCCTTTCGCTTGCCCCAAAAAGCATAACCCCTTTCTGTCCATTTTTCCCTGAAAAGGTTTTATAGCGATAAACATTTCTTTCAATAATATTTACCTTTTTTCCATCTGCAGAATTTTGGCTTATTAAGAAATCAAGTATTATTTCTCCGTTTTTTTGAAAGATCTCATAATTTATTATAGGATTTGTTGCTTTAAGTTGTTTTAGTTCGTCCATTTTTGCTTTTGCAAGATCTGCCGGTGTTGCGTTACTGATAAGCAACTCAACAGATACCATTTGAGTGTATTTTTCAATGTTGCCTTTAGGAGTAATATACTCCTGCTTATAATAGTTTGCAGATGGGTGCGAAGTCCAGGCCAAATTGAAAGTAGTTTTGTTCAGGATAATTGGTCCGGGGACATTTAAATATTCCATAATAGCTTTATTGGTTTGTCCTTTGGAGAAAGAAAAAGCAAAAAGTCCAAGTATTGTAATTAAGTGTTTTAGTTTTAACGTCATGTTAATTTCGGTTTAACTGTTCTTAAATATTGCAGCCGGCGATGGGATGGGCCTTCCCCCCATGATGCACATAGAGAAACGAAAATTTTGTTTAAAGCGAAAACACAATTACTAAACAGCCTGTCCGCTTTTTTTGCGGGAGTCAAGCCCATAGCCGATGATTGACATGCTATGTTAGCGGTTCGTGCTTTTATTTGATCGGGCCAGGTGCGCCTGCGAATTTTTTGAGCTTCCCTGTTAATTTTCCAATACCTAACAATATTGGAAACACTATTAACTTAACCGGTTTTGGGATTACAAGCATATCCATTTCTGATTTATACTTTGTCAACAGGAATGCTGCATCAAATGGACCTGGTTTGTCATCATTAGCTTCATTGGCAGATTGATAAATTTGACTTATAAAATATTCATAATTGTTTGATGGTTTTACATGACCTGAGTAGTGCAGGGTTTGATCGCCTTCATTCCAAAACTGATGTGCCTCACCTGGTTGAAAAGTATATTCCTGGCCTTCGGTTAATGAAAATTCATTTGTCAATGTCCTGACACGCATTTTTCCTTTTTTAACTTTAACTTTCTCTTCCTGCCTGAAATGGACATGCATAGGCGGCCCAACACCAGGTTCATCTGTACCTTCAAACTCTGTTAATTGTCCGTTGGTCTCGGCAGCGGATTTAGTGATAGTAAGTGTCTCACCATTTTTATTGATTTTTAAGATTTCCCTTTTCATATAATGTTGGGTTGTATTTTATCTGAATGAGAAAACAGATCCCGGGAACATGACCGCTAACGCCCGGGTATTGGCGCAGTTTAAAGAAACGAATAATTTTTTAAAACGAAAAGCGAATTAGCAAATGATCATGCCCCCATAACTGAAGAAGGGTAGTGGACTGCTGCCCGAATTGCGCCAATACCATATTAGCCGCCGTTTTTATATCGCTTATCGGATTGGTGATACCTGAGAAGATACGGCTTTCCACTTGCCATTACGTTTGATCCAGACGTCATACATTCTGGTTCTGCGATTCTCAAAAGGTTTTTCGTTGATCCTGCCTTTTGTTACAGAGATGAATGTTACGACCGCAGTGTTATCAAAAACTTGAATGTGAACATCATCTAGATATAAAGAGTCCACGACGTGATTATTCTTTAGGCGCAGACTAATATTTTCATGGATTCCTTTAAGTTCCTGCTGCTTAGTTCCTATGCTGCCCAGGTCTATTGACATGAATCTTTCGTCCATCATAGCAGAAATTGTAGCAGTATCAAGCCTAAATTCTGCCATTAGCCAGTCATACTCCAATTTTTAAGCTTTTCCATATCATTGGCTGAAGTTGTTCCTTGCGATAAGGTTCGCTGGGGTAAAACGCAAAAAAATAGAAATCCTGATAAGGAAATAGTTAAAAAGAAGAAGTGTTTCATTTTGTAACAATTTATCATAGTGCTCAAATAAAATGGCGGTAACGCCAGGCATTGCCGCAGTTTGGGAACCTGCCTGCCGGCCTTGCTCCGCAGAAGCTATGCGAAGGCGGGCAGGCAGGTTTGATGCTGTGTCCGCCCGGCGATACTGTAACTAAAGGAACGAAATTTTCTTATGACTGCAAAGCCCCGCTATTATTTCAAAGCTGTTTGCAAAAAGTTCAGAATCGCATCTCCCATCTGCCCAGGATGTGTCAACCAATAGTCATGCGTGGCTTCCGGTAAATTGTATAGACTAGCGTTTGGTAAAGTACTTCGTAATTCTTTATTCGTAAGCTGCAATATAGGCAGGGTTTGCCCACCTGATAATAGAAGTGTAGGAACCTTTATTTCTTTAAAGTACTCATTCTTAAAATCTGAAAATGGATCAGAAGAATACGCAATTGCGTGCCATTCCGGAATATTTACGAGAAATTGAGTTTTAACTTCTCCGGGTAGCTTATCTAAAATGTCTTCCCCTGCGAAATATATTAATGTATGTTTTAAAACAGCTAGTGTGTCGTTAATTTCAAATGCTTGTTTAACCGGTTTCCATAATTGATTATAAAAATTATCATGAAGGATTTTTCCATCTTTTATTTTAGGTAACCAGCTAATTAAAGCCGGCTCTGAAAGGGTTAATGTTTGAACTAGTTCGGGATGATTCTTTGTTAAAAAGAGAGAAACAAGCCCGCCAAATGAATGTCCGACTAAATGAACCCGGCCTAAATTCAGTTGTTGAATTAATGCAGCCAGGTCTTCGGCTTCAGTTTTTGCTGAAAAATCTTTTATTTGTTTTGTATTCTTATTTGGGAAATTGAATCTTCTGCTATAAGCAATTACCCGGTAGTTTTTGGAAAACCTATCTACTTGGGCATCCCATGTCCGGTAATCCTCTAACCCTCCATGTATAAAGACAATCGGAACACCGCTTCCTTTGTCTGTATAGTTAAATTCTGCTCCATTGACTTTAACTTGTTTCATTTGACCAAATGACGATGTTGAAAACCCAATTAAGAAAAGTAACAATAGATATTTTGGTTTCATTGTTAGTTATTTTAGAGTGATCAATATTTTAGCGATTTCGCTGGCATTGCAGCCAATGCCATGTTAGCGGCTGTGGCATTGAACATACTAACTATAAGATGTAAGTATAGTCATGAAAGACTTCTTCTGATTTCTCTGCTCCTGTTGATTGGAAAAGTGTTTGTACTGGAATGTTATTTGTTGCAGTTCCTAACCAAACTTCTGTAACCCCATCACTTTTCAATGAAGCTAATACATTAGTAATAAGTTCTCTACCGATTCCTTTTTTTCTGTGAGATTCTAAAACTTCGATATCATATAGATAAGAGAGGTAACCATTGAAATTTAATGAAGGAAATTTGTAGGCAAGAGCGTAACCGATGGGAAGGTTGTTTAAGTAAGCAATAAAAAAATAGCTCCTATCATCTTCGACTAATTTTTTAAGATTTTTAAATGAGAAAGAGTCGATAAGAGAATCTAATTCTGTATTTAGAATCTCCAAATTACTGCTATCAATTTTCTTTATCTCCATCATAAAACTTTCGAATTTTGTAGAGCTCCAACTGCCATTGCCGCTAACATTTGTATGTTAGCTATAATGCGCTATTAAAAATATGAAACAATTTTTAAAACCCTTTGTTTTTTAAGCATATCTAAAAAAACGCGGTTAGTAGCGGAGTAGCGCATACAACCAGGTAAGTATGGCTAATGTGTTGTGGCAGAAAAAAAAAATTAAAAATCTGCAACAAAGTTTGTCCGAAAAATAAAAATCGAAAAAACTGTCACAAAATTGTGACAGAAAAGGATCAACCAAAAAAAACTGTCACACAGGCCCGGTCTAAAACCTTCCTACTATCTTAAAATTCACCAGCCTTGGCGTTAAACGGTTAGGGATGCTGTACACATTGTTGGCAAAATCTTTTATGAGCTGGAAGGAGATGGTATTGCGGCGGTCGATAAGGTTGTATTCTTCAAAGCTCGCCCATATGTTTTGAAAATCCCTGAATGGACTATGGCTCCGGCGTTTACTTCTTTCGCTGAGGAGCTGGGCGCTAAAGCCCATATCAACACGTATGTAAGGCTCAATGATGAGTGCATTGCGGTATTTAACACTGTTGGGAATATTATAGCTCATGTTGCTGCCGTAAATTAAATTCAAATGCACTTTAAAATTCTTATTGGTGGGCAGGTAATCTTCCAGGTATAAACCGGCAGTTATTAAACGGTCGGAGGGACGGCGCACAAAACCTACATCGTTACGGATACTGTCAACAGCAACCTGGTCGGTACTTTGTGCGGTGATTATTTCACCTGCCGCATTTTTATACCGGTAATAAAAATCATTCTGCAGGTCTTCCTTTGTTTGCATAATGCCGATGCTAAACCAGCTCTCTGCATCTTTTACCAGCTCGCCAAAAAGCCTGGCTTCAAAACCGGTGGCATAAGCTTTTGCATTGTTGTTGGCTGCATAGCGGATCTTCACATTGTCCACGTCATAAATGTCAACGCTGCTCATGCTTTTATAATAAGCTTCTGTGGTGAGCCTGAAAGGCCGGTTGCCAAAAGCTTTGAAATTATAATCCATACCGGCAACGGCCTGGTAACTTTTTTGTGCCTTTACCTCTGTATTCAATGTGCCGTTAAATCTTCTCAGCTCACGGTAAAATGGTGGTTGGTGATATGCACCCGCTGCAAGTTTTAATACCACGTCTTTTCTCCACTTTGGTTTCCAGCTTAGCTGCATGCGTGGGCTTATTAAAAATTCTTTGTTCAGCGAATTATAATTATACCGAACACCCGCCTGTAGTGTTATGTCTTTTGTATTTTGACCGAGACGAATATTATCCTGTACATAGCCGCTGAATTTTTGAATGGAAAGATCGGCGGTTGAGTTCAGGTATTTGAAGAGGCTCAATTGTGCAGGATTATAGGGCAATGAATACCCGGCGCTGTCCTGGTATTCCCATTCCCTGAGCTTATCAATAATATTTGTCTGCTCAATGCTGTTGCCGAATTGTATAAAATGTTTGCCTGTTGCATAGCTGCCTTTTAAGCTGGCGTTGTAAACATTAATATCAAGTTCGTTCCTGCCATAGTTTTGGTAGTAACCGGCGCCCAATGGATTTACGATCTGCCCGTAAGTGCTGCTGGTATTATCAAAATCGCGGTCGCCGAATAAATAACTTCCGGCAATGTCGAAGTTTTCATTCTCTTTATTTTGAAAACGGCTGACCATCCATTTCAACCTTAATTTTTTATTGGGTGTGTGCACAATGCTCAGGCCAAGCAGGTTTGTTTTATAACTGTCTCTTTCCTGTCCTTCAAATATAATGTCGAGGCCAAGGTTGGCGGTGAAGAAAGGGGAGAAGACCGATGTTGTTTTTTGCGCCGACTCTGGGAACAAAGTAAACCTGGTAACAGAGAGTGTTCCCAAAAATTCCAGTTGTATCTTTTCATTGATCTTATAAGTAATAAATCCCTGCACGTCGGATGATGAAGGAATATACGAACCGAGTGTTTCCTGGCTCTTCAATAAATTTTTATTGCTGCGGTTGCGCACACCAACTAAATAAGAGACCCTCCCTTTTTTTGCCGCGCCTTCAAGGTGTAATCCCTGCTCCAGTAAACTCACATAGGCCGAGCCGCCGAAGGATGTTGGTTTTTTGTATTGTATGTCCAGCACGCTGCTCATCTTATCGCCGTACTTTGCCTGGAAGCCGCCGGTATAAAAATTCACGTTCTTTGCCAGCTCGGGATTGATAAAACTAAGGCCTTCCTGCTGGCCGCTGCTTACGAGGTAAGGACGAAAAATCTCAAAGTCGTTTACATAAATCAGGTTCTCATCATAGTTACCGCCGCGAACGCTGTATTGCGAAGTGAGTTCATTATTGCTGCCCACCAGTATTTTTATCAATGCTTCAACACCGCCGGTAGTGCTGGGCAGGGCCAGCGCATTTTTTGGATTTATTTTGGTGAGGCCGGTTTCGGTGCGTTCCTTATCATCGCCAACAACAACTGTTTCCAAAGTTTTTCCGCCGCGTTCCATTTGTACCGTAACTTTTTCTTCTTCGCCATCGCTGAGGTAAAAATTCTTTTGAACGTCGGCATAGCCGGTGTGTGAGAATACCAGGGCAAATGACCTGTCGGGCTGCACTTTTATGCGAAAGTAACCGCTGTCGCTGGTGGTAAGGCCGGTGGTTCTGCCAAGAATAATTACCGAAACATTTTTTAAGGGATTCTCATTTTCGTCAATTGCCTTACCACTTACCCATGCAGATTTTTGTTGAGACCAGGACGACAGGGTAGCGAGCAGTAAAAAAATGGTAAAGGCGGTTCTCATGCTATGAAGATATATATTTATTAGGTTTTGCAATAATCCTTATTTTACAGCGTAAATAAACCCGTTAATGAAAAAGACCTTTGCCGCAATTTTTATGATGCTGTTCATCTTCTCCTGCAGCAATGCAGTTGAAAAGGACAAGGATAAAAAAGAAGAGAAGAAGCAGGTGCCAATAGAGAAAAACGAATACAGCAATGAATTGGTTTACCTGGATAATGAGGAGAATATCTTCAACCTGCTTTGCCAGGGCTGGGAAATGGCAGATGATGTGGAAGCGCTGGAAGGCATGGATGACAATTCCACGATCGAGATATCTTTCCGCAGCCTTTATCTTTCTCCCGACAGAACATTTATAAAGAACCCGAGGAATGCCATGCAACACGGCAACTGGGATTATAATGATGTGAGTAAAACCATCACGCTTAACTATGCTGATGATGGAGGTAAAGATGTTTATAAGATCGCATCACTTTCCTACGATGAACTGATAGTGGTGAATGTGGGCATTAAGAGCACCACCAACCTGGTATTCATTGCTTCCGGAAAACGGTTTAAAAATATTCCGGAGGAGCCTTATCATATCAGTAATAATCAATGGCGGTTACCTCCTTCTAAAAAAGAAGCGGATACTGAAATTCACCGCCGTTTAAAAGAGAACCTTCATTTCTTTATATTGTTTTATAAGAGCGCCATTAAAAAAGATGATAAAGCAGTTTCTTTCTGGGGCCTGCCATCCTGCTTTACATGGTACGGCGGAGCCATCTACATGAAAAATAAAGAATTGCTGAAAGACAACTGGCTGGAATGTTTTTATGATAAGGAGCAGGCCATGAAAGCATATGCCATAGCAGAAAAATTACTGGATAAGAAATATGAATGGCCAAAAGGCGTATCATGGCTGAAACAAAACCTGTCGGTGCTGGAACAGATGTATAAGAATATGGATCAGGTAAGGTGAACCTGAACCTGAACCGTATAGGAATATAGATGGGCATCCATTTGCAACCACGTAACAAGCTTCATTTTTTCAACAATTGTTTCTATATTTGCTACGTGAAAATTTTCTTCACCATATTAAGTTGCTTTACCCTTTACCTGTCAATGCTGCCATGCGGCGACAATATGGAGTGCAATGTAAAGCAGGAAGTGAAAATTTCTGCTATTGATGATCACGGGGAACACGATCATGCCGAAGAGATCTGTACACCTTTCTGTACCTGTTCCTGCTGTGCCGCTTCAGTTTATTATTCTGTCTTATCCAAAATACAAACGCCGAATGTTTTTCAATCTGTAAAACATCGGGTACCCGCTATAGCTTATAATCCTGAAGTCTATTACGCCATCTGGCAGCCTCCCAAAATATCATAATTCTTTCTTTCCCGGATCTGCTGCACAGCCTTTACGGGCATGTATGGTATTCATTATTTAACAATCATTAAAATGGTAAGCATAAGCCTGTAACAGGCTTTGAAGCTTAATGCAGTTGAATATTCATTGCAATTGTTGTGTGATGTTTCAGGAGTTGTTTTACAAAAGATCATTCTTATGAAAAGGAAATAGTTAAACAGACATTCAAATGCTTAATAAGATCATTCATTTCAGTATAAAGAATAAACTCATCATCGGGGTGCTTACACTCGCCCTTATCATATGGGGTTTGTGGAGTGCAAGCAAACTGCCTGTTGATGCATTACCCGATGTGACAAATAACCAGGTACAGGTGATCACCCGTGCACCAACACTGGCGGCACAGGAGGTAGAACAGTTCATCACTTACCCGGTGGAAAGGGCATTATCAAATATCCAGGGTATTGAGGAGATGCGTTCTTTTTCCCGTTTTGGATTGAGTGTAATAACAGTCGTATTTGAAGAAAATGTCAACATATATTTTGCCAGGCAACTAATTTCTGAAAAACTAAAAACTGCGCAGGAGGAAATTCCAAAGGGAATGGGAACTCCCGAGATGGGACCGGTAACCACCGGCCTTGGTGAAATATACCAGTATGTTATCCATCCAAAAAAGGGGAGTGAACATAAATATTCTGCAATGGACCTGCGTACCATGCAGGACTGGATCGTTGGCCGCCAGTTAACAGGCATTGAAGGTGTGGCAGAGGTAACAGGTTTTGGCGGTATCAATAAACAGTACGAAGTGGCGGTAAGTCCGGAAAGGCTGAAAGCAATGAATGTAACTATCCCGGAAATATTTACTGCCCTGGAAAAGAATAATGAGAATACCGGCGGGGCATATATTGACCGAAAACCGAACGCATACTTTATCCGTGGCGTAGGCCTTGTAAAAACCTTTGCTGATATAGAAAATATTGTTATCAAAAAACAAAGTGGCATTCCCGTACTCGTAAGAGATGTTGCTACAGTACAATTCGGCTCACCACCACGCTATGGTGCATTGACCTACAATGGTGAAAAAGAAGTAGTAGGCGGCATTGTGTTAATGATGAAGGGAGCAAACAGCGCATCTGTAGTTGGACTGGTAAAAGAGAGGATGGAAACGGTTAAAACATCTTTACCTGCTGATGTAGAGATAGAGCCGTTTTTAGACCGCACAGACCTCATCGACCGTGCTATCAATACAGTAAAAACAAACCTTATCGAAGGAGCATTGATCGTGATATTAGTATTGGTTTTATTCCTGGGAAATCTCCGTGCAGGTTTAATAGTAGCATCAGCGATCCCGCTGTCTTTTCTTTTTGCGTTGGCCATGATGAACCTGTTTGGTGTAAGTGCCAACCTGATGAGTTTGGGTGCGATCGACTTTGGACTGATCGTTGATGGTGCTGTAATCATTGTAGAAGCGACACTGCATTACCTGGGCGCCAAACAATTAACAGGCAAATTAACGCAGCCTCAAATGGATGAAGCGGTGGAAGGAAGTGCGAAGAAAATGATGAGCTCCGCGGCATTCGGACAGATCATTATCCTCATCGTTTATTTACCCATTCTTTCTTTACAGGGGGTGGAGGGTAAGATGTTCAGGCCAATGGCACAAACGGTTGCCTTTGCCATTTTAGGCGCATTGATACTTTCTCTTACCTATATACCCATGATGAGTTCCTTGTTCCTTTCCAAGAACCTTAAACACAAAAGGAATATTTCCGACAGGATGATGGATCTCTTTCAGCGTGGATATACACCGCTGTTAAAAGGCGCTATCAAATTAAAATATGCTGTGGTTGGTATTGCAGTTGCTTTATTGATCCTGTCGCTTGTTATTTTTAAGAATATGGGTGGTGAGTTCATACCTACGCTCGAAGAAGGAGACTATGCCATTGAATTTGTATTGCCGCAGGGATCATCGCTTTCGCAAACAACGGAAACCGTTATGATGGCAGAGCGTATGCTTTTAAAATTTCCCGAAGTAAAAATGGTGGTAGGCAAAACAGGCGCGGCAGATATAGCAACTGATCCAATGCCGCCTGAAGCATCTGACCTGATGGTAATTTTAAAACCTAAAAAAGAATGGAAGACCACTAAAGATTTTTATGAATTGTCGGATATGATGAGAGATAAGCTCTCCACCATCCCCGGTGTTGTGGCCGAACCAAGCCAGCCCATACAAATGCGGTTTAATGAACTAATGACAGGAATACGGCAGGATGTTGCCATTAAGATATTTGGTGAGAACTTAGATACATTAGTAGCCTATGCAGATAAAGTGGCAAAGGTTATTGGTCCTATTAATGGTATTACACAACCCCAGGTGGAAAGAGTTGATGGCCTGCCACAGATCACCATAGAATATGACAGGGCTAAAATTGCCGGTTATGGGTTGAATATTGAAGACATCAACCATGTTATCAGCACCGCATTTGCTGGTGAAGAAGCCGGAGTTGTGTTTGAGAATGAAAGAAAATTCGACCTGGTATTAAGGTTAGACAGTGCTCATCGCACTAACCTCGATAATGTAAGCGACCTGTTCATACCGCTGGGTGATGGTAACCAGATCCCTCTATCACAGGTAGCAAATGTTTCCTTTAAAACGGGCCCTGCACAAATAAGCCGTGAATCTGGTAAGCGAAGGATCTATGTAAGCTTTAATGTAAGTGGCAGGGATGTGGCCAGTGTAGTGGAAGAAGCGCAACAAAAGTTAAATGAAAAAGTAAAACTTCCCCCGGGTTATTATTATACTTATGGTGGTACGTTTGAAAATTTGCAGAAAGCATCTGCCAGGCTGATGATCGTTGTGCCATTGGCGCTATTGCTTATCTTCTTCCTGTTGTACCTCACTTTCCGTTCCATAAAAGAAGCATCGCTGATCTTTACTGCAATACCCATGAGTGCAATTGGCGGCGTGTTTGCATTATTGATAAGGGGAATGCCATTCAGCATTTCGGCAGGAGTAGGCTTCATCGCTTTGTTTGGCGTGGCGGTATTAAATGGCATTGTATTGATAAGCACTTTCAATCAATTGGAAAAAGAAGGCATGAAAGACATACTCCAGCGGGTACTGGAAGGAACAAAGATCCGTTTGCGGCCGGTGTTAATGACCGCTACTGTGGCTTCACTCGGATTCATACCAATGGCTTTATCAAGTGGCGCGGGTGCAGAAGTGCAAAAGCCATTGGCTACAGTGGTCATTGGAGGATTGATCACGGCCACTTTCCTGACACTGGTAGTATTGCCCCTGCTCTATATCATTTTTTCATCCAAAAGAAAAACAACAATGAAACCTGCAGCAACGATCATTGCCGGAATATTTCTTTTTTGTTTAACTAATAATGCCCGGGCGCAACAACCCATTGCAAAGCGATTAAGTGCAACTGAAACCATCGGCCTTGCAAAAAGCAACCTCTTATATGATGTGAACAATTTGCAGATCAATAAAGGCCAGGTCCAGGTAAAAACAAATACTGCTTTTCAAAAAACGGGTGTTTTTGCAGAGAATGAAGATCTGAGGCCGGGCGATAATAAAGGCATTTTAAAAATTGGTATTTCGCAAAGCATTGCATGGCCTGGTTTGCATAAGGCACAGAAAGATCTTTCCAATGAGCAATTAAAGTACTACCAGGCAAATACCGCTGCTATTGACATGGATATAAAAAGAGATGTACGTTCTGTTTACTACCAGCTTTGGTACCTGCAGGATAAACAGCAATTGTATTATCGCCTCGATAGTATTTACAGGTCATTGAGCGAAGCAGCCATACTCAAAGTAAAGACCGGCGACAGCCCCGGGCTGGATAGTATTTCGGCGAATGTAAGAATGATGGAACTCCGGGCATTGCTGCAGCAAATAACTAATGATGTACAAATTCAGCAACGGTTAATGATGCAGTTGCTAAACACAGAAGAACCAGTGTTACCGCTAATGCTGCCTTTGGAAAAATTAGCAATGCCGGGTATTTTTAACGACAGCATTCATCCCACCCTGGCATTGCAATCGCAAAACATAAAAATTGCAGGAGCAGGAATTGCTGTTACAAAAAATGAGAACAAACCTGAGTTTTCAGGCCGCTTTTTTTCTCAGCGGCTATGGGGTGCTAAAGATCCGTACACAGGTTTCTCTGTTACAGCAGCTTTTCCTTTATTTGGATCAGGTGCTTACCGCAGCAAGGTAAAAGTAGCGCAGGCGGAAATGGCCATTCAGCAAAAACAATACGATTATAACAGCCAGTTGTTAAATACACAGCGCATGCAAAGACAGCAGGAAGTAGAAAGGAACAGGAGCATGCTGGGCTTTTATGAAACATCGGGTTTGAAGCAGGCAGATGAGATCATCAAAGCCGCATCATTGGCCTACCGGGCAGGAGAGATCAGTTTTTCCGGGCTGTCTCAATTCCTTGCCCAGGCCATTGAGATCCGGAAAAATTATTTGGAGAACCTGAATATTTATAACCAGTCAGTGATCCAGTACAATTATTATATCAACCAGTAAATATAGAAAGATGAAGAAGTTTTTAATTATAGTAATGATCCTTGCCGGTCTTGTTTTCTTTGACTCCTGCGCAAACAAAAGTGAAACGGGCAATACGGAGGAGACAAAAAAAGAAGAAGGCCATACAGATGAACATGAGAACCCCAATATTGCTGAACTTACCAACGATCAGATAAAAAGTATAGGCATTGAATTGGGAACTATTGAACAAAAACAATTAACAGCATCGGTGAAGGCAAACGGTGTGCTCAAAGTCCCCAATCAAAACAAGGCCAGTGTAAATTCTATTTACAGCGGTGTTATAAGGTCATTACTGGTACAGCCGGGGAACAATGTTTCCAGGGGACAAACCATTGCTACCATTTCCAATCCTGAATTTTTACAGGCGCAAAGTGAATACCTGGGTGTAAACGCAAAGATATCTATGGCAGAACTGGAAGTAAAAAGACAAAAGGAACTCAATGCAGGTAATGCAGGCGCATTGAAGAACCTGCAGGCAGCAGAAACAGAATTAAGAACTTTACGAACAGCGAGGTCAACCTACGCACAGCAAATACAATTAATGGGTATAAACCCTGCTTCTCTTCAAAATGGTAAGTTGATCTCTGTATTATCCATTAAAAGCCCGATCAGTGGTGTAGTTAGTAACGTCACAGTGAAAATGGGCAGTTATGTAGATGTAACCACTGTTGTTGCAGAAATAGTTGATAACAGGCAGTTGCATCTTGACCTTTTTGTATATGAAAAGGACCTGCCTAAGCTGAAAAATAACCAACTCATTCATTTTACTGTCACCAATAACCCGGGTAAGGAATATGATGCAAAGCTATATTCATTGGGTTCTTCATTTGAAGGCGACAGCAAAGCGGTTTCTGTTCATGCAAAAGTACAGGGCGATAAAACAGGGTTGATCGATGGTATGAATGTTACGGCAGTGATAAGCCTGGAACAAACTACAGTTCCTGCTGTTCCCAATGAGGCAATTGTAACTGTTGACGGGAAGGATTATATTTTTGTACTTACTGATGCGAATGCAGAGGGCGAACATAAGGCTGATGGCAAGGACAGTGTAAAACTAAATTCAAAAGATCAGCATGAAGAAAAAGGAATAAACTTTGAACGCATCCCTGTAGCAAAAGGTAAAACCGATGTAGGCTATACTGAAATCACATTGCTGAAGGAGATACCAAAGGATGCAAAGATCGTGGTGAAGGGTGCATTCTTTGTATCGGCTAAGATGACGAATACCGAAGGTCACGGTCACTAAATAAAAATGTATGCAATTGAATACAAAAATGCCGGGATCATTAAAACCTTATTACAGGAAAGAATTAACGGAGGCCAAAAATGCGTTTAACAAAAAGCATTACCAGCAAAGCTGGCGGCATTTAGAGAGGGCTCATATCCTGGGCCAGCCTTACCCTGTAGCACATACATCGGTTCATTGGAAAATGCTGGTCTTTGGTATCAAAATAAAGAACGGGAAAGAAATTATCGGGCAAATTCCACGTTTACTGGTAGGTGGCGTAAAATCATTTGTCGGAAAGATACCAAAAGGCAATACAGGCGGGGCAGATGTGCCGGCCCTTCGGCCAATGGAAATACCGGAAGATCTTGCGGTAATTATTAACAATAACGGAGCAAAGTAGCATGTATTTTTGCACCCATTAAATCACATAAAATGAAACTGAATAAAACATATTGCTGGAAATGCGTGATGATGCTGGCCTCTCTTCTTGGGATCGCCGGGGCAGTCATGGCATAAGCAGTTAAAGATCTTTGGAATCCTTATTTACAACTTTTAAAATTAATCAAATGCTTAAAAAAATTATTGTTGCTGTGGTCATCTTTACAGCCATTGGTAACAGGTCATTTGCCGGCAATGAAACACCTGTGAACGATTCTACCATTACTATTAAAGTAAAAGGCGTTACCTGCAGCAACGACCTGAAAACCCTTTCAGATAATGTAAAGGAATTAAAAGGTGTTAGTGAATGTAAACCCGGAAAGACAGGTCCTGTGTCCGTGTTCAAAGTCACCTTCAACCCTGCACTTGTAAGTACCAAAGAAATATACAAAGCCATCGAAAATACCGGCGGTTGCAGTGACCCAAACGAAAGACCTTATAAAGTAAAAATTTAATTAATGCGGACTTATATCATTTTTTTAACGCTGTTGTTGCCGCTGGGCAGTGTTGCGCAAACTATTTCGGGAAGGGTTGTTAATACCAATAAACAACCACTTCCGGGTGCATCCATAGTTTGGTTAAACAATAAGAAAGGTATCACCGCTAAGGAAGATGGGAGTTTTTCCATTAACAGGCCTGGATCTAATAACAAACTTGTGGTAAGCCATAGCGGTTATGAAAAAGATACGATCGATGTAAGTAATGCAGATACGGTGTTGGTAGTGCTGAGATCAAAGAGCAATCTTGAGGAAGTAGTGGTAAGTTCTGAAAAGGCAGGAACAATAATGTCAAACCTAAACCCTATCAAAACAGAGATACTTACTTCTGTAGAGTTAAAAAAATCGGCCTGTTGCGACCTGGCGGGCTGTTTTGAAACCCAGTCATCTGTTCAGCCGCAAACCACCAATATAATTACCAATGCAAAGGAATTGCGGATACTTGGTTTGTCCGGCGTTTATAACCAGGTACTGATCGACGGCTTTCCCATGATACAGGGATTGAGTTTTACCTATGGTATCAGTGGTATTCCGGGAACGCTGGTTGACAATATTTATATATCCAAAGGAGCCAACAGCGTTTTGCAGGGCCACGAAAGCATCAGCGGCCAGATAAATGTAGAAACCAAAAAGCCCAATGCTTCCGAAAAATTATTCGCCAATATTTATATGAATAGTTTTTTAGAAAAACACCTGAACCTTGCCAATAATTTCAAGATCGGCAAATGGCATAGCCTGCTGGCTTTTCATATGGTGCAGCCCGCTAATAAAACAGACAGGGATAACGATAATTTTCTCGACCTTCCGCTGCTTACACGATACATGGTAATGAACAAATGGAAGATCGGTAAAGAGAAAGATTGGGGCTGGAGCAGCGAGATCGCCCTGCGTTTTTTAAATGAAAGACGTACAGGTGGCCAAACTTTTTTTGAACCAGGTAAGCATAACGGCAGCAGTACAGTTTATGGTAATACCGTATCACTTAACCAGCCCGAAATGTGGGCTAAAACAAGTTACCGCTTCAATGATATGCATCGTGTTACACTTTATACGTCAGGTTTGCACCAGGAGCAGCGATCATATTTTGGCTCGCTGTCTTACAAAGCAAACCAAACCAATGCTTTTATAAACCTGCAGCATGAACTAACCAAAGCAGCAAACCATTCATTAAAAACAGGTATCAGTTTTAAAAGTCTTGACCTGGTTGAAGACATAGCATTTACCGATAACGTCATTAACAGGACATACGATGGGAATTATGATCGTAATGAAAAGGTAGTTGGTGTTTTTGCGGAGAATACTATGACTTTCTTAAAAGGAAAGCTAACCTGGATCGCAGGCATAAGGGCCGATAACCACAATAAGTTCGGCTGGTATGTTACACCACGAACATTATTGAAATACGATCCTACCGCAAAATTAACCATCCGTGCAAACATAGGAACGGGATGGCGTACCGTTAATTTGTTCAGCGAGAATATTGGTCTGCTTGCAAGTTCCAGGGATATCGTTTTCCTTGAAGCATTAAAGCCGGAGAAAGCGGTGAACATGGGTATCAACATCACACAAAAATTTGACAAAGAAAATATCGCAGGATATATCAGTGTTGATTATTACAGAACAAATTTCAGTAACCAGGTATTCCCGGATTATGATACTGATCCTACCAAGGCATTTATAAAGAACTTTACCGGCAAAAGCGTGAGCAATGGTTTTCAAACAGACCTGTTCATCAAAATTTATAAGCGATACGAGTTTAAGGCAGGCTACAACTTTTTGGATGTGTACAGGATGAATAACAGCAGTAAAGAAATACTGCCTTTTAACTCACGGCATAAAGTGCTGACAACATTCAGTTACAAACCTATAAGCAATAAATTCCATGCTGATGTAAATGTGCATTGGTTTGGGAAGCAAAGATTGCCTGATACAAAAATGAATCCTGCGGAATACCAGCGTCCTGATTTTTCAGAGGATTACAGTACAGTGAATGCGCAGTTCACTTATATTTTTAAAAGCTTTGAGATCTATACAGGCTGTGAAAATATTTTCAACTTTCGTCAAAACCAGCCCATCATTAGCTGGCAGGATCCATTTAGTCCTTATTTTGATATCTCATCTGTTTGGGGGCCAACGAGAGGGAGAGAATTTTATATGGGCATACGGTGGAACCTGAAATAGGTTAGTTTTTTGAACAATAGCCAATACCTTATTTAAAAGTTGCAGCATAATATGTACTGCAACTTTTTCTTATTTAATAGCATCTTCAAACAATGTACAATATAATCATAGGGAGTGTCTTATTAAGTTTATTGCATGCAGTGATCCCGAATCACTGGCTGCCGGTATTGGCCATTGGCAGAAAAGACAATTGGACATTGCGGGAAATAACAAAAGTGACTTTTATATCAGGGGCCGCTCATGCACTAAGCACAATTGCATTAGGTATTGTATTAGGCTTACTGGGTTTGCAGCTAGCCGGGAAGATCGAATACTTCACGCACTTTATCGCCCCTTCATTGTTGATCTTAATGGGAATATTTTTTATTTACCAGCACCACCGGCACAAACATTTTCATTTGCACAATATTCCTGAACCATCACTTCCAAAGCGTAAAATAATAGCCGGTCTTGTGTTAGCCATGTTCTTATCGCCCTGCATGGAGATCGAAGTTTATTTCTTATTAGCAGGTACCAAAGGTTTATGGGCCGTAATATTAATTGCCGCTTTATACCTGTTGATCACCGTTTCAGGCATGGTATTATGGGTAAGGATTGCTTATAAAGGGATCCTGAAATTGAATTGGCATAGTCTTGAACATAATTCCGGGATAATTACCGGGTGGACCCTGTTAATTACGGGGGTCATTTCATTTTTTATTTCTTAAATAGTTTTTAAATGGCAATGACGAATACCGACACAGGAGAAAGGGATCGACCAAAAGATCATTCGCATAGTGAGAAAGGCCATGATCATGAAGCACCCGGTCACCAGCATGCACATGGCGGCATCTTTGGAGAAATGACCGAACTCATCTTTGCTATCATATGCGGAACATTATTAGGTACTGGTTTTGGGTTGTCTTTTATAAACAGCATATCACCTGTTTTCCCGGTTGTATTTTATATTGCTGCCTATTTAGTTGGCGGCTTTTACACAACCAAGGAAGCCATTGAGGGTATCAGCAAGAGAAAATTTGAGATAGATTTTTTGATGCTTGTTGCGGCAATAGGCGCAGCCTTATTGGGCGAATGGGCAGAAGGCGCTTTATTACTGTTCTTATTCAGCCTGGGACATGCTTTGGAACATTATGCCATGGAAAAGGCGAGAAAATCGATTACCGCTTTGGCCGAACTGGCTCCAAAAACAGCTTTGTTAAAGACCGGCCAGGAACTAAAAGAAGTGAGTATAGAAGATCTTAAATCGGGCGATGTAATTGTTATTAAACCAAATTCAAAGATCGCTGCTGATGGTATTGTTATCAGGGGTGACGGCAGTGTGAACCAGGCACCCATAACCGGGGAAAGCATTCCTGTTGATAAAACGACTGTGGAAGATACCAATATGGACATTGCCGGTGCGGATAAGCTGGACGCTAAATACCGGGTATTTGCAGGCTCGATCAATGGTGGCGAAACCCTGGAAATTAAAGTAAGCAAGGTAGCGGCTGATTCTACGATCGCAAGATTGATCAAACTGGTAAATGAAACACAAACACAGAAATCCCCAACACAGAATTTTACGGATAAGCTCATAAAATATTATGTACCCGCCGTCCTGATCCTGGTAATACTCCTATTATTTTCATTTTTAGTAATTGATGAGCCTTTCAGTATAGGTTTTTACAGGGCAATGGCAGTGCTGGTTGCAGCGAGTCCCTGTGCGTTGGCGATATCAACACCAAGTGCTGTTTTAAGTGGGGTGGCAAGAGCAGCCAGGGGCGGGGTATTGATAAAAGGTGGTAAGCCTTTGGAAGAATTAGGGTCATTAACAGCAATTGCTTTTGACAAAACCGGAACACTTACCGAAGGAAAACCAAAACTCACCGGTGTATATCCGCTTAACGGTATTTCCGAAGAACAATTATTAGAGGTGGTGATCGCTGTTGAAAAACTAAGCGACCATCCTTTAGCGGCAGCCATTGTAAAAGGCGGTATTGAGAAATTGAAGAAAGATGTACCTGCAGCTTCAAATGTAGCTGCAATTGCCGGAAGGGGCATCAGAGCAAATTATGAAGGCACAACCCTTAATGTTGGTAATAAAGAACTTTTCAGTGAAAAAAATAACAGCCTTCCTGAAGATATAAAAACCAAAACGCAGGAACTGGAGAAACAGGGCAATACAACGATGATCGTTCAGCAGGATAATAAATATATTGGCATTATCACGTTGATGGACGTTGCAAGGAAGGATGCAAAAGAAACAGTGGCGGCTTTGCGTAAGATGGGTATCCGGAAAATGATCATGCTTACAGGAGACAACCAGCAGGTAGCAGAAGCTATTGCAAAAGAAATAGGTATCACTGATGCATGGGGCAATCTCATGCCGGAACAGAAAGTGGCAGCGATAGATAAACTGAGAAAAGAGGAAAAGAAAGTAGCTATGGTAGGAGATGGCGTGAACGATGCACCCGCTATGGCAAAAAGTACGGTAGGTATAGCAATGGGCGCCGCAGGATCGGATGTGGCTCTGGAAACTGCAGACATTGCGTTAATGGCAGACCAGCTAAGCAATCTTCCTTTTGCCATTGGCTTAAGTAAAAAAGCACATAATATTATAAAACAGAACCTGGTTATCAGTTTGGGTATGGTTGCAATACTTATTCCCCTTACGATTGCAGGAATTGCCAGTATTGGCCCGGCTGTTATTGGTCATGAGGGCTCAACGCTGATTGTTGTATCTAATGCATTACGATTGCTGGCGTATAAAAAATAATATTATTTATCCGGAAGTTTTTTTGAGTGGTCGGTGGAGACACCGACCACGGTATTCGCCCTGACTTAGTGTCCCGCCCGCCACCTTATAAATTTTTCAGCGCCGCAATTGTCGCTATAGGGTCTGCAGATCTGAAAACAGTATTTCCTGCAACCAATACATCAGCGCCTGCATCAATTATTGATCTTGCATTTTCCAGTGTAACCCCTCCGTCAATCTCGATCTTTACTTTCAGTGACCTTTCGTCGATCAGTTCACGGAGTTGTTTTATCCTGTGGATGGTGTGTGGTATGAATGATTGTCCGCCAAAGCCGGGGTTAACACTCATCATACAAACCAGGTCAATGTCTGCCAAAATATCTTTTAAGGAATCAATAGGTGTATGCGGGTTAATGGCCACGCCTGCCTGCATGCCCAAATTTTTTATCTGCTGGATATTGCGGTGTAAATGCGGGCAGGCTTCAATGTGCACAGAAAGAATATCGGCTCCCGCTTTTTTAAATGCCTCTGCATAATTTCCCGGATCTTCTATCATCAGGTGCACATCACAAACCTTTGTTGTGGCTTTCCTGAAAAACTCAACCAGCATGGGACCAAAACTGATATTGGGAACAAACCTTCCATCCATGATATCAAGATGATACCAGTCGGCACGGCTTTCGTTCAGCATTTTGCATTCCGATTCCAGGTTTAAAAAATCAGAAGCGAGGAGTGATGGAGCTATGATGGGCATTTGGTTAAATTATGGATGCGAATTTACAGATTAATAATAGATAATGTTTGCATTCCTTAATGGTAGTTCTTGAAAGACACAAGCTACAAGCCACGAGGGGGAAATTTCTTGTTTAAAGAGTTTCTACTATGGCTAAAAGCATTTTAAAGTAGCATGCTTCTCCCTTGTAGCTAAAACCTTGCGGCTCTTTACCTGCCTCCCAGTTTTGCAAGCGCTTCCTTTGCCTCAACGAAATCCGGTGAGTAAAGTAATGCCGTTCGGTATTCTTCAATGGCTTCATTTGTTTTATTGAGCTTTTCCAGGCAGCGGCCACGCCAGTAGTATCCTTCGTCGAAATTATTTTGTAATGTTATTGCCTTGGTCAGAACCTTTATGGCTTCTTCATATTTACCCAGGTCATAGAGGGCAATTGCTTTTTCGCGGTAAGCAAACATGAAGGTATAATCCAGAGCAAGGGATCTGTCAAAATAACTGATGGCCTTGTCCTTATCAGCAGTATAAGCATAATATATACCTTTTATAAAGAACCCTTCTTTGGCTGTATTTGTTTGTTTATTGACAAGCAGCAGGTCGGCCATCTCCAGTGCTTTTATATTTTTTGTTTGTGCATACAATGAACCCAGTGACATGATATAGCCCGGGTCAGGAATGATCTGCACGGCCCTTTCCAAAGACCTTGTGGCATTAAGGGTATCCCCGTTCTCAAAATGCAGGGTGGCTTTTATATCCCAGAGCCTGGCGTTGTTGCTGTCTTTCTTTAAAGCCCCGCCGGCACTTGCAATGGCTTTGTCAAAATAGCCGCTGTCGCGGTAGTACTGTATCAGGTTCTCTTTTAATAAAACAGAATCGGGGAATTGTTCAATGACATCCTTCATCATTTTTTCAACAGATGTTGTTGCAGAAGATTCATTGATCTGTTCTTCGTCTTTATTGGTGCAGGCTGCCAGGCAAAACAGAACTGCTAATATTAGTATGCTGTGTTTCATAATTTGCATTCGCAAAATTAAGGCCCGGGGCCTTAAGCTCATGACAATTTTCTGACAATCTGAAATTTAACAAGAACTAACTTTGCCGCCATAAATTTACAGGATGAAAAAATTGTTGTCTTTACCTGCCCTTGTTGCAATGATATGCTTATTTGCTTCCTTTAAAAATAATACCCCGCTTTCGGGTCCAATATTCAAACCGGCAGGTTCAGATACGGTTTTATTTCCCGGTGAAAAGCATTTTCTCAATGTTCAGCAACTGACCTTTGGCGGTGATAATGCCGAGGCCTACTTTAGTTTTGACGGCAAGTGGATAATTTTTCAAAAGACCTCACTTAAAGAAGGTATACCCTGCGACCAGATGTATATCGGTAAAGTACCAAAGATGGGAGAGAAGTTTGAATACAAACTGGTAAGCCCCGGCAAAGGAAGAACAACCTGCGGCGCTTTTTTAAAGGACGGCAAACACGTAGTTTATGCATCCACGCATTTAGATGCAGACAGCTGCCCGCCTGTGCCTGACCGTACAAAGTATGGCAATAAGTATATCTGGCCTTTATACAGCAGTTATGATATTTTTATGGCCGACCTTAATGGAAAGATCGTAAAGCAACTTACTACCAGCAAAGGTTATGATGCGGAAGCAACCATTTCCCCTGATGGGAAACAAATGCTTTACACCAGCACAAAGGATGGGGATATAGATCTTTATATCATGGACCTGAAAACAGGGAAAGAAAAAAAGATAACCAATGCTTTGGGTTATGATGGCGGCGCATGGTTTAGTCCCGATGGAACAAAGATCATCTGGCGTGCAAGCAGGCCAAAGACCGACGCTGAAATAAAAGAATATAAGGATCTGCTTGCAGAGAACCTGGTTGCCCCAACCAATATGGAAGTATTTATAGCTGATGTGAATGGTAACCATGTAAAACAGGTAACCTCATTTGGAAATGCCAACTGGGCGCCGGCTTATATGCCCGATAACAAGCGCATCATTTTTGCAAGCAATCACCAGAGTAAGAGAGGATTTCCTTTCAACCTTTTTATCATCAATGAAGACGGCAGCGGCCTTGAAAAAATATCAGCAGAAAAATCTTTTGATGCATTCCCTATGTTTAGTCCCGATGGTAAGAAGATAATCTTTTGCAGCAACAGGAATAATGGCGGCACAAGGGATACCAATATCTTTATTGCAGACTGGGTGGAATAGGATCGGGACGCTTAATGCGGCCTGAGCCATTCCTGACCAAACTGTTAATTAGTTAATCCGTAAGGAGTTTGATAAGAGAAATAGTTTTACAAATAGTGAAGCCCCTACGGATTAACGGATTAACTAATTAACGGGTCAACGTTCCTATAGTTTATTTATCCTGCTGAATATCTTACTTACGATCTTCCATTCACCGTTCACTTTCAGCATATTCATATAGTCGTACAGGATCGCTTTGTCTGTTTCGATCTTTATTTTACCGGTAGCGGCAACGCCTTCAATATTTACAGATACGATCTCTATTTTTCTTTCCTGTTTCGTGGTACTGGCTTTTACCCGGGCAATAAAATCGGCAATGGGCACATCTTTGAATTCGCCCGTTTGTGCATCAATATATTTCATCGTTGCAGAGACATGAAAGGCTTTTTCCATGCGGTTGCCATCTCCGCTCATATAATCTTCCAGGCAGGCCCTTACAGCTGCTTCATCATTTGACTGGGCTTTAGAATTAAGTGAAATTATTGTAGCTGTTAAGAACAACAGCAGGAACATTATTCTTTTCATGGCTTTTATTTTTTATTAAACCTATCAAAAATTATAAAGAACAAGGTAATAAATTCTATGAACGGTTATTTTAACTGCCGGCCTGTTGTATGCCGGCAGCATTACTTTTTCCCCAACTCAATCACTTCGCAGTCCTTCATTTCTTTTTCGTCGATCACAAAGCGAATGATGGTCCTTGTTTTGTGCCAGCCATATTTTCCGGCAGCGCCGGGATTCATGTGGAGGCAGTTGAGTTTTTCATCAAACATTATTTTTAAGATATGCGAATGGCCGCTGATGAAAAGCTGTGGCCGGTGGATCAGCAATTCTTTTTTTGTATCCGGATTATATTTTGGAGGATAGCCACCGATATGCCGCATCATTACTTTTACCCCTTCGCAGGTAAAGATCAATTGTTCAGGAAATTCAGAGCGTATGTCCTGCCCGTCGATATTGCCGTAAACACCCCTTAAACTCTTTTTCTCCTTTATCCTCTTAGCCAGTTCCCCTGTACCAAAATCCCCGGCATGCCATATCTCATCGCAATCTTTAAAGTGCTCAAAAATGGCTTCATCAAGATAATTATGTGTATCAGAAACTAATCCTATTCTTGTCATGCAGAATAAATATTAAAGTGTAAATTTACAGGGAATCGGTTTGGCAATTTGCAGTATGGCATCCCCGTGGGTTTTTCATCTTCAAATTACCAAATCTTCAAATCATCAAATCAGTATTATGCCTTTTCACCGCAACTTCACTTACTATATCGATAAGCGTAGCTGGAAATATATCTTCCTGCTGGCCTCGCTTGAGCTTTGCGTCAGGTAATATTCTTACCATTTAGAAGAATTGATCCATTTAATTCTTAATTTTTCATTCTTAATCATTACAATCATGGCGCACTATCATACAGCAGGAACTATTCCGCATAAACGGCATACCCAGTTCCGCAAGCCCGACGGGGAATTATATTCAGAACAATTATTTTCTACAGAAGGATTCAGCAATGATTATTCCATTCTATACCATCATTATCCCCCAACCCAGATCATCAGTACCGATGAACCGGTGAATGTACAACCCAGGATCGCAGAAGAAAAAATGTTGAAGCACCGCAGCCTGGAAGGATTTTAAATAAAGCCTGAAAAAGATTACCTGAAAAGCCGCAAGGCAGTTTTGGTAAATAACGATTGCCATATCGTACTTGCCGCACCGCAGGAAAGCATGACAACCTATTTTTATAAAAATGCCGATGCCGATGAGATGATCTTTGTGCATGAAGGCTCAGGCGTTTTAAAAACACAGTATGGTAATCTTGATTTTGCCTACGGTGATTACCTGGTCATTCCCCGCGGAACTATCTACCAAATTGAATTTGCTACAGCAGACAACCGCTTATTCATCGTTGAATCATTCAGCCCGATCCGCTATCCAAAAAAATATGTGAGCAAGCTGGGGCAATTGATGGAGCATTCACCTTATTGTGAAAGGGATATCCGTCAGCCCGCTAATTTAAAAACCCACGACGAATCAGGAGACTTTCTCATCCAGACAAAAAAGAAAGGGATACTATATGGCCTCCATTATGCCCATCATCCTTTTGATGTGGTGGGCTGGGACGGATGCTGTTACCCCTTCGCTTTTTCTATTCATGATTTTGAACCCATTACCGGGAGGGTGCACCAGCCGCCACCGGTTCATCAAACCTTTGAGGCCAATAATTTTGTGGTGTGCTCATTTTGTCCAAGGTTATTTGATTATCACCCGCAGGCGATACCTGCTCCTTATAACCATAGTAATATCGACAGTGATGAAGTATTGTATTATGTGGACGGGGATTTTATGAGCCGCAAGCATGTTACAAGAGGTATGATAACCTTGCACCCGGCCGGTATTCCCCACGGTCCGCATCCCGGGGCTGTAAAGAAAAGCATTGGCGCAAAACAAACCAATGAATTAGCCGTAATGGTTGATACTTTTCATCCCCTGCAACTAACCGCCGAAGCTTTGGAAATAGAGAATGAAGGTTATGTAATGAGCTGGGCCGAATAGACATATTGCAGGAAATAAATAAGCCGTCTGAGTTTTATTTAAGAGATGGCAACGTTTAAATGAATAATTCCGATTAGTGGTTGGAACCTTAAAACAGCTGTTATGAGAAAGAAGGCTTACTGCGCCCTGGCTTTTTTGTTAACACTATTATCCTGTACAAAAAATTCGGGCAACATTTACCAAATACCGCCGCCTCCATTTTTAAGTCTGGCTCTTATTACCACAACTTATGTTTCAGCCGTTACTGAAAACAGCGCCTCAACAGGTGGTGATGTAACCAATGATGGCGGCACTTCCATCACAGCCAAAGGGGTATGCTGGGGAATTTCTCCTTCGCCCACAGTTATGCTGGCTACCAAAACAATGAATGGAACAGGTACCGGCCCTTTCAGCAGCTCCCTGGCGGGGTTAACAAAAGGTACAACCTATTATGTGCGAGCCTATGCTACCAATATCCTGGGCACGGCCTATGGCAACGAAGTGGTTTTTGTTGCAACAAACCAGCCCACGCTTCCTGTATTGATAACGCATAATTCGGCGGGAATAACAACAAGTTCCGCTTCCTGTGGAGGTGATATAACGAATGAAGGTAATGCGCCGGTTACAGCGAGGGGTATTTGCTGGGGGCTTTCCGTCAACCCTTCCATAACACATAATGCAATACCAGCCGGCAGCGGGCCGGGTGCTTTTAATGCAAGCATAACGGGATTAATGCCAGCAACGACCTATCATGTACGGGCTTATGCTACCAATAGCGTAGGCACCGCCTATGGTAATGATATTAGCTTTACAACTGCAGCTGTTGTTCCGCCACCTCCTGCATCTGTAACGATATGCAGCCAGGTGTGGATGTCAAGAAATCTTGATGTGGTCTCTTACAGGAATGGCGATCCGATACCGCAGGTTTCAGATCCCGTTCAATGGAAGAATTTAACTACGGGTGCATGGACATATGTTAACGGAGATCCATCCACCAATGCTACCTATGGCAAGCTCTACAATTGGTATGCAGTGAATGATTCCCGTGGATTGGCACCAACAGGCTGGCATGTACCTTCCTATACGGAATTCGCATCACTTGCTAATTGCCTGGGGGGCGATTATCTTGCCGGTGGAAAATTAAAAACTGTTGGTACCACAGACTGGATGGCACCTAATACCGGGGCTACCAATTCTTCCGGCTTTTCGGCATTGCCAGGCGGTAAAAGAAATAACCAGGGTGTGTATGGGGGATTTGGCTACAGCGGTGAATTATGGACATCTACCCAGCAATTGCCGGGGAATTCCTGGGCATTTCATATTTATTATTTGACAGCAGGCACGGGCTTCCCTAACCCTGAAAAAATGGAAGGCCTGCCCGTTCGATGTATAAAAGATTGAAAGGCGGCGAGTTGAGGCGAACCATTGTGTTATAAAATTTCCTATATTGGGTTATTAAAATGATTGTTATGATAAAATTCCAGGAATTAAGAGTTGGTGATTACCTGATAGCAGATAATGACGGGGACAAAAAGCAGGGTGAAGTAACAGATCTAAACGGCAATGAAAAGCAGGTTTGTGTTAATACCGGTGCCCAGGATTTCTGGTACGAAACTGAACAGCTTAGCCCGATCCCTTTGGATGAAGGCCAGTTGATGAAACTTAAATTTCATAAGCAGGAAAATGATGATGGCACGGTTAAATATATGAAGGGCGCTTTCAGGATGATGTTACCGGCAAAGAACGATTTTTCAAAATTCGAGATATGGTACAGGGATGAGCACAGGCAGATATTGCATCCCATAAACGTTCACCAGTTGCAGAATCATTTTTACGAGATGACCAAGGTGCACCTGAACGGGGAGTCTTTCGACTAAATCATTATAAGATCATAAAAAGTCTCAACTGTCCTGGTTGAGACTTTTTTCATTCAGACCCTCCCCGGATTTTAAGGGATTCCGCCCATTTCATCAACCCAAAAGGCATAAAAAAGTCTAAATCCTGTTTTTTATGTGGAAAAACTGCTCTTTTGTTGGTAATTAGAACTGTTTTTTGCTGTTAATTAAATAAATCCTCCTATCTTTGCGCTCCCAAATTTATGGCTAAACAGGCACTTATTAAACAGGATGGAACAATAGTTGAGGCCCTAAGCAATGCTATGTTCAAGGTGAAATTGGAAAACGGTCATGAGATCCTGGCCACAATATCGGGAAAAATGAGGATGCATTATATCCGCATTTTGCCGGGCGATAAAGTAGGGGTGGAAATGAGTCCTTATGACCTAACGAGGGGCAGAATTATATTCAGGTATAAGTAACAAACTTAATAATAGAAAAAAACAACTAAGATGAAGGTAAGAGCTTCAATAAAAAAGCGCAGCGCAGATTGTAAGATCGTGAGAAGGAAAGGAAGACTGTACGTGATCAACAAAAAAAATCCACGCTTTAAACAAAAGCAGGGGTAATTGTAATTTAAAATTCAACATTTAAAATTTAAAATTTCATATGGCTCGTATTGCCGGTATAGATTTACCAAAAAATAAAAGAGGCGAAGTTGGCCTTACTTACATCTACGGTATTGGACGTTCTACTGCCCAGTACATTTTGTCTAAAGCAGGTATTGACTTTAGTAAAAAAGTGAACCAGTGGAACGATGATGAGCAAACTGCCATCCGTAATGTTATCAATAACGAATTTAAGACCGAAGGTGCTTTACGCAGTGAAACACAGATGAACATCAAGCGTTTGCTGGATATCGCCTGTTACCGTGGATTACGTCACCGTAAAGGATTACCTGTTCGCGGACAACGCACACGTACCAACAGCCGTACAAGGAAAGGAAAGCGTAAGACAGTTGCGGGTAAAAAGAAAGTAGCTAAGAAGTAATTAATAATAAGGCTTATGTTTTTTGAATCAGCACCAGATCGCTTAATAAGCCGGCAGTAGGGTTGATTCAGTCCCGATGATTCGGGATAAAATTTAAAGATTACCTATCAGATCAAATTATGGCAAAAGCACAAGGCGCAAAAGCACCAGGCACGAAAGCAGCCTCAAAAAAAAGAGTAGTAAAAGTTGACAGTTACGGTGATGCACACGTTACAGCAAGTTTCAACAATATCATTATCAGTTTAACCAATAAGCAGGGCCAGGTCATTAGCTGGAGCAGCGCCGGTAAAATGGGCTTTAAGGGTTCTAAAAAGAACACGCCTTATGCAGCGCAAATGGCCGCCGCTGATGCTGCAAAAACAGCTTTGGATGCAGGGTTAAAAAGAGTTGATGTATATGTGAAAGGTCCGGGTTCAGGCCGTGAAGGCGCTATCCGCTCCCTGTCTCAGAATGGTATCGAGATCGCTATGATCAAAGACGTCACTCCTTTGCCACACAATGGTTGCCGTCCTCCAAAGAAAAGAAGAGTTTAATACAAGATCCAAGATACAGGATCCCGCATCTGGGATCCCGTATCCTGTATCATTTTAATAACGGGTGTATCATTCATTTTAAAAGGTCTTTACAATGATGCACCGTCACTAAAAGACCAACATTCAAATTATGGCACGTTACACAGGCCCCAAAACAAAAATCTCCAGGATCTTCGGAGAACCCATTACCGGCAATGGTAAATGGTTAACAAAGAACAGTAACCCTCCGGGTATGCACGGCGCTACCCGCAAGCGTAAAACTTTAGGTGAGTACGCTTTGCAATTAAGGGAAAAGCAAAAAGCCAAGTACACTTATGGTTTGCTGGAAAAACAATTCCGTAAAACATTTGATGAAGCTGCACGCCGTAAAGGTGTTACCGGTGAAAACCTTATCAAATTATTAGAAGCCCGTTTGGATAATACCGTTTTCCGCATGGGTATTGCACCAAGCCGCCAGGCTGCACGCCAGCTTGTATCGCACAAGCACATTACCGTTAATGGTGAAGTGCTCAACATTCCTTCTTACAGTTGCGTACCGGGAGATGTGATCAGCTTAAAGAATAAGAGTGCTGCCAATGCTGCTATCTCAGGTAATTTACGCGGCAAGAATGCCAAGTTCAACTGGTTAGAGTGGAGCGAAGCTGATACAAAAGGAACTTTCATTACCTATCCCGAAAGAGAAAGCGTTCCTGAAAATATCAAGGAGCAACTGATCGTGGAATTGTACAGTAAGTAACATTAATAGCATACCCCGCCGAGGCGGGTCCGGTATCATAAATCAATAAAATAAAACAACAAAATACAAATGGGCATTTTAAATTTTGTTAAACCCGATAAGATCGTTCTTCAGAAAGCAACCGAGTTTGAAGCTCAATTCGAATTCCGTCCGCTTGAACCGGGTTATGGTGTAACAATTGGTAATTCACTGCGCAGGGTTTTACTTAACTCCCTGGAAGGTTATGCCATCATTGGTATCAATATAGCAGGTGCCGATCATGAGTTTGCAACCTTAAAAGGTATCACTGAAGACGTAACGGAAATAATCCTGAACCTGAAACAGGTTCGTATCAAGAAAAAAGTAGAACATGAAGCCAACCTGGAAAAGGTTACGCTTTCCATTAAAAATAAAGCTGAATTCACTGCAGGTATGATCGGTGAGGCTTCTCCTTCTTTTGAAGTGATGAACCCCGATATGCTTATCTGTACCATGGACAGCAGCGCAAAGCTGGACATCGAAATAACTATTGGCAAAGGCCGTGGTTATGTTCCTGCTGAAGAAAATAAAGAAAAGAATTCTCACTTCGGATATATTCCTGTAGATGCTATTTACACACCGATCAAGAATGTAAAATACGCTATTGAAAATACCCGTGTTGAGCAACGTACCGATTTTGAAAAGCTGATCATTGATGTGGTTACTGATGGTACCATTCACCCCGAAGAAGCAGTGAAGCAGGCGAGCCGTATTTTAATACAGCACCTGATGATCATCACTGATGAGAACATCACTTTCGATACCAAAGAAGATAAGAAAGAAGACCTGGTTGATGAACAAACACTGCAATTACGCAAAGTATTGAAGACTCCACTGGAAGACCTTGATCTTTCTGTTCGTGCATTCAATTGCTTAAAAGCAGCCAAGATCAATTCATTGAGTGAGCTGGTACAGTATGAGCAGGAAGACCTGATGAAGTTCAGAAACTTTGGCCAGAAATCTTTGAGCGAGATCGAACAGGTATTACACGAAAGAGGACTGAGCTTTGGAATGGACCTGAGCAAGCTGAAATTAGATGATGAATAAGTAAACTGGCTGTTAGCCTTTAGCCCTTAGCTATTAGCGGACTCTGCTAACGGCTAACAGCTAAAAGCTAAGAGCTTTTCATAAACAAGTAGGTTATAAATCCTGACACGGTATAACCGAATTAAAACACAAATGTCATGCGTCACGGAAACAAGAACAACAACCTAAGCAGAACGGCTTCTCACAGGAGGGCTCTCTTAATGAACTTAGGCTGCCAGCTGATCACTTACAAAAGGATCACCACAACTTTGGCTAAAGCAAAAGCTTTGCGTACTTATATTGAGCCATTGATCACCAAAACAAAGAATACTGCCAGTAAGGAAGCCATCATGCACAATCACCGTATTGTGTTCAGCTACCTTAATGATAAGAATGCGGTAAAGGAATTATTCACCGTAGTTGCGCCAAAAGTTGCGGGCCGCCCAGGTGGTTACACCCGTATCATTAAACTGGGTGCAAGAACCGGCGATAATGCTGAGATCGCAATGATCGAACTGGTTGACTTTAACGAGATATATGGTAAAGGAACGGCTAAATCTGCTGCTGAACCAGCTAAGAAAACACGTCGTGCCGGTGGAACTAAGAAGAAAACTGAAGCAAAAACTGAAGAAACAACAACAGATACAGCGGAAGAGAAAACTGAAGCTTAGTCCAAAACCAACTGTTATTATACAAAGCTCCGACTTGTCGGAGTTTTTTTATTGCCTGGACGGCCCGTTCAGACAAAATATCATAATGTGAAAAATTTATTTGCTTATTATGCGTTTGTATTGTTTTCTTTGCAAAACCTTTATAATACATGCCTGATATAAAATCACTCCCTGCAATTTTAATTCTTGAAGACGGAACAGTTTTTAACGGCACCGCTTTTGGCAAAAAAGGAACTTCTACCGGTGAAATATGCTTTAATACCGGTATGACCGGTTACCAGGAAGTATTTACAGATCCCAGTTATTACGGCCAGGTACTGATCATGAACAGCGTTCATATCGGCAACTATGGCGTAAAAGCTGCAGATGTGGAAAGCGACAGTGTAAAAGTAAAAGCGGTCATCGGCCGCAACCTGGAAGAAAAGTACAGCCGCTTTATGGCTGATGCCTCTTTACAGGAGTATTTTGAGGCCCAGCAGGTGGTGGCCATTGATGGTATCGATACCAGGGCCCTGGTTGCCCATATACGCACACAGGGCGCCATGAACTGCATCATCTCTTCAGAAACCACCGATATAGAAAAGCTTAAAAAACTACTGAAGGAGGTTCCTTCTATGAATGGATTAGAGCTGGCTTCGGCGGTGAGCACAAAAGAAACCTATTCTTTGGGAGATGAAAAAAGTGCATTGAGGGTAGCAGTGCTGGATTTTGGAATAAAGAAGAACATATTGAATTGCCTTGTAGAAAGGGGAGCGTATGTGCAGGTATATAATGCCAAAACAAGTTTTGAAGAGCTGGAAAAATTCAAACCACATGGCTATTTTATCAGCAATGGCCCCGGCGATCCTGCACCAATGGACTATGCCATAAAAACGATAAAACAGATACTGGCAGCCAATAAACCCTTATTCGGCATTTGCCTCGGGCAACAGTTACTGGCACTTGCCAATGACATTCCTACTTTTAAAATGCACCACGGTCACCGGGGATTAAATCACCCGGTTAAAAATATCATTAGCGGTAAATCAGAGATCACCACGCAGAACCACGGTTTTGGTGTTGATCCGAAGGCAGTAAAGGCAAATAAAAACATAGAGATCACACATGTTAACCTGAACGATGAAAGTATTGAAGGCATCCGCATAAAGAATAAACCGGCTTTTTCTGTACAATACCATCCTGAGGCCACACCGGGCCCGCACGACAGCAGGTATTTGTTTGATGAGTTTATTTCACTAATGAATAAGAATTAAAACTGAAATCAGTGCCATGAAAATAATGATCATCAATGGCCCTAACCTGAATTTACTTGGTAAAAGAGAAGTAGATATTTATGGCGGAGAGTCATTTGAATCTTATCTCAAAAGCCTGCAGGATAAATATGCCAACCAGGAAATATCTTATTTTCAAAGCAATGTTGAAGGCGAACTGATCAACGAGATACAGCGTGTTGGATTTAGCTTCGACGGAATAATTCTTAATCCCGGCGGCTATACCCATACTTCCATTGCAATAGGTGATGCCGTTGCTGCGATCACTACTCCCGTTATTGAAGTACATATCTCAAATATCTTTGGAAGGGAAGAATTCCGAAAGCTATCTCATGTTTCAGCAAAGGCCAAAGGCGTTATCAGCGGCCTTGGATTAAAAGGCTATGAACTGGCCGTTGAATGGCTGGTAAGCAATAAATAGTTAAAGTATCACCCTTAAAAGCAGGGCAAATCCTGTATCTTCTTTGGGATTATCGGCAATGGTTACAATGTGCAATCCTGAATCAGACCACACTTTAAAAAGATCACCTTTTTTATGTTTCACTAATTCTTTATCGAGTTGAGGCAACATCACGCCTTTTACAAACCAGCCCAGGTCGCCACCTTTACGAGCTGAGGTTTGATCAGCGCTGTAAATACCTGCCTGTGCGGCAAAAGTACTTGCGCCTGTTTTTATTTTAAGAATAATGCTATCCGCAAGCGATCCGGCAAAGCCCGCAGTAAAAACGGATGTGTCTAACAGGATATGCTTAACGTGGTAAAAAGTATTGGGTGCTTTTACTAAAATTTTCACCAGTATATTATCGTTTTTGAAAGGGCCATACACTTTGCCTGTCTTTCCATGGTAGGCAAGGCTGTCTGCTTTTCCTAAAAATTGTGCAGTACTCAATACTGATATGGTATCAATGTAGAATTTTTTCTTCAATACGTACTTTACAAAGCCAACGGGGTTACTGGTTGTATCGAGTATCTTTTTTATCTGTGCAACCGTTTGGCTTTTTGCGGGCAGCATAAGGCCGGTAATAAAAAAAATAAAAAGAAGTCGTTTCACATTAGAAATTTGAAGGGTAAAGATAAGTTTTAATAAAGAAGACAGCTTTTCAAAAGCTGTCTTCCTGAACTGTTACTAATACATTTATTTTAAAGCATACAATACTTTTACATCAAAACGCAGCCTGATCTTCCTGTAATCAACACCAGCTTCATTTACACTATAGTAATCTTTGCTGGTCTGTTCTTTAAGGGCAACATTGGATTTATATCTTTCGGAAAGTATATCAGAAGTTCTTGATTCTTCAGGTTCAACAATAGTTATTGCTGCACCCAGTTGTTCATTCACCGATTCTGATAAATAAATAGCTTTTTCCTTTGCAGCTTTAACAGCCATAAGTTTAAGCTGCTTCCTGTATTCGGTCAGTTTACTGTGTGATGTGCGTGTGATACTGAAATTATTCGTTGCCTCATCATCAAGCCTGTTCACCAGTTCGTCCATAAGCCTGGTATTATTGAATTTTACCTGGTAGGTGATTGAAGAAAGCAGGTCCGGGTCTTTTCTTCTGCGCCTCCAGATATTAGACATATTATAACCTTCATAAGAAGCCACAGAAATATTGCTGTCAGGAATGCCTGCGGCCCTGCAACTTGCTAAGAAATGTGTTTTTATCTTATCAAGGTCAGTTTTTTCTTCCCCTTTCTTTTTATATTCCCGAAGGTCTACCTGAACATAAATTTCATCAGGAATGACTTCCATCTCGGCACTACCTGTTACGGAGATCGTTTTTGGAAAAGGAAAACACCCGGGCTGGGTATTTGTTTGGGCATGGAGGGCAAATGCAATGGCAATTGTTGCGAAAAGCAGTGTGATCTTTTTCATACATTTAGTTTTAGATGGGCATGAATTTAGCGCAGTGATCACATAAGGTGCTGCTATTTTAGCTTTTTTAACAAGGATTTCACCTGTTTTTTCATCTCTTCCAGTTCACCCAGTTGCTGTTGTATAAAACTATTGTCTTCCAGCTTTCCCATTACTTTGTTCATTTCCCCGGTGCTTTCGTAAACCATCTTTTTATAGGGGTTACTGTAATCCTTTGCCCTGGAATCAAAGATGCCTTTGCATATCCACGCTTTGGTATCCAGTGCCTGTTGTAATAATTTACGGAAAAGCGCCGGGGTGAACTGTTTGGGGGTGATGTTCAGTATTTCGAGGAGGGAAGTATATCCATGGTTTAGTTTATCAGTTGTATAAGCAACGCCTTGCTGACGGTAAAAATCATGCAATTCATCCCAGCTTTTTGTTTTACCGGATCTTATATTTCGTCTTAATTTTTCTACTTCTGATTTTTGAATGAGCTGGCCACCAATGTTGAACCATTCGCTTCGCTGTATCTTCGCGGAAATCGTTTTTTTTATGGCTTCAAAATCAAAGAGCTTGTTTTCCCTGACGTGTTTTAATAATTCCATCGTTCCGTAATAAGCTATAAGATCCCTGAAAACCTTTATCGCCTGGGGAACTTTCTGCAGTTCTGTTTTCCTGTTTGTATTTTCCCAGCCGGTTATTTCTGCTGTACCTTTTGCGTCAGGCTTTAATTTTTCCAGGACCTTTAATGCATCAAATAATTCATTGATCGTATCCGGCGCCAGGAAATCATATTCTATACGTTGTATCTTTTCCGTTCTTTTATCACGGTCAACATATTTCCAGGCATTGCGTGCAAGTGCATACATGTTATACATGAACCAGTAACCCGGCACAACGACCAGCTTATCATGCGCAACATCATTACTCAATAAACTAAAAGGAATGGGGATATTTAATTCCGCAGGAAAATCTCCCTTGGCTATAATGGTAAAGGAAGCAAAATTAGAATTGTGTTTTAAGCTTACACAGAGGCCGGGCCAAAATCCACGCCCCGCCACTATTTCACCATCTGCAGCCCGGCTGTTGTGATTACTGCCGATGGTAGCACCTGCTGCCATATTGCTTTGTCCCATTACAACGGCAGCACACAAAAAAGAATTATTGTGGTGTTGCTCGTGTGCAGGAAAGATGAGCGAGTTCAATACCTCACAACAGGAAATGGTGGAATTATTACCGAGGTAAGAGTTGATAAGCCTTGCGCCGTATTTTAATTGAGAATGCGATGCCATAACAAATCGTACCGCTTTAACACCGTAAAAGATCCTGCACCCATACCCAACAATGCCATTCACTATTTCGCAGCCTTCACCAATTTGTGATTTTCTTTTTTCATCACTGTTTACGGTAAGGTTCTTTAATTTATTGGCGCCTTTAAAATAAGCATCTGAGCCTACCCACACATCTTTGATGATCTTACAATTTTTAATTACTGTTCTGTCACCGATCTTCCCGTAATAACCCCGCTGCTTATCAAAACGCTTTTCGGTAAATTCTTTGAATTTATTGAGGAGCTCATCATCATCCCTGTACTTACTCCATAGCCACGCATCGCCGGGTAACATACCATTAAAGGGGATCACGCTTCTGCCACCGTTCTCATTACACAATTCCATCCATACCCTCGTTTTCTCTTCTTCCCCGTCTTTTAATATTCCATTCCCGAATTTTGAATAGTCGGTTGTGGCCAGCTCATTTACATTCACGATCATTACATCATTTCCAATGATATAATGGCTCAGGTAATCCACGTTATCGATACAGATATTATTTCCCAGGTCGCAACTGATGATCGTGCTGTTGTAAAGGCCAACGGCCATCCTAAGGTTATGGAATTCCAGGTAAAACGGTTCCAGCTTGCCAATGCGGATAAGGCCATGGAATTTACAGTTGCGAACCAGCTCAGGGTTGAATTGTTTGGAAACAAAGATCTTGTTCCAGTCATCAGATGTATTGCGGTTGTGAATAAGTGCTTCTATTTCCTGTGCAGTCAATTTACGGTATTCGATCCCGTTGCGGTTCTCTAGATCACGCAGGTGATATTCATCCTTCCCTTTTGGAATATATTTTTTATCTACAAAATTGTAGCCGAGGTTATTGACCGGGTGTTTTTGGATGATGTTCATAATGCCCCAAATCCGCCGCGGCGGAGCTGTTAACAGTTTAAATTTTGGAAGTTATTGCAAAATAGTAAAGAGTTTTGAATAATGAACTCTAAAGTTTCTCCGCCAACTGGCGGAGGCGGAGGGGCTTATTCCACCGTTACACTCTTAGCCAGGTTCCTCGGCTTGTCCACATCAACGCCTTTTGATATACCTACATAATAGCTTAACAACTGTAAGGGGATAGTACTTAACATCGGTGCAATGATCTCATCGGCGCCCGGCACAAAGAACACGTCATCTGCCATACCGGGGATCACTTCATCGCCTTCTGTAATTATTGCAATGACCTTTCCCTTACGGGCTTTTATTTCCTGGATATTGCTTACGATCTTTTCGTGGTAAGAATCCTTTGTTGCTATAAATACAACTGGCAGATTTTTGTCCACCAATGCAATGGGGCCGTGTTTCATTTCAGCCGCGGGATATCCTTCCGCATGGATATAAGAGATCTCCTTAAGCTTTAATGCACCCTCCAGTGCAATGGGGAAATTATAACCCCTGCCTAAGAATAATGCATCTGCTGCAGTTTTGTATTTTTCAGCGATCGTTTTAATGGCTTCTGCATTTTTTAATATGGCCGCTACTTTTTCGGGTACAGCTTCCAGCTCAAATAATAAATTACTGTAACGCTCATCACTGATCGTTCCTTTTTCTTTTGCGATCTTTAAAGCCATCATGGTAAGTACTGCTAACTGGCCGGTGAATGCCTTGGTGGAAGCCACGCCAATTTCGGGGCCTGCGTGGGTATATGCACCGCCATTACTTATCCTGGCAATGGAAGAACCTACCACGTTCACAATGCCGAAAATGATGGCACCATTTTCTTTTGCCCTTTCAATAGCTACCAGGGTATCCGCGGTCTCGCCGCTTTGTGATATGGCAATGATGATATCTCCTTTATTAATGATCGGGTTACGGTAGCGGAATTCAGAAGCATATTCAACTTCTACGGGAATGCGGCAAAGTTCTTCAATGATGTATTCGGCCAGCAATGCTGCGTGCCAGCTTGTGCCACAGGCAACGATGATAATGCGGTTGGCATTTTTAAAATGCTCCATATTATTTTCAACACCGCTCATGGTTATTGTTCCTGCTGTTGCGTCCAGCCTTCCCCTTAAACAATCATGGATAGTGCTGGGCTGCTCAAATATTTCTTTTAACATGAAATGATCGTAGCCGCCTTTTTCAATCGCCGCCAGTTCCATATCAAGCTTGGTAATAAAGGGAGTGATCTTTTCGTTACCGAGGTTTTTTAATATCAGTTCATTGGGTCTTACGATCGCAAGTTCATAATCATTAACATAAACAACTTCTTTGGTGTATTCCAGCATAGGAGATGCATCCGATCCTAAAAAGTGCTCACCTTTTCCTACGCCGATCACCAGCGGGCTTCCTTTTCTTGCGGCAATGATCGTATCGGGATTATCTGAATCTAAAAGTAAAATAACATAAGCACCGGTAACTCTTTTTAATGCAACCCTTACCGCTTCCTCCAGGTCACACTGGTTATTTTTTTTAATGTCTTCTATGAAATTCAATAACACTTCGGTATCTGTTTCACTTGTAAAAACATAACCCTTATTACTCAGCTCTTTCTTTAGCTGGGCATAGTTCTCAATGATACCATTGTGGATCATTGCCAGTTTACCGCTGGCGGAAGTATGGGGATGGGCATTCCTGTCGCTTGGCTCACCGTGTGTAGCCCAGCGGGTATGTCCAATACCGGTATGTGAGTGCAGGTCTTTTCCAACAATGGCGTCTTCCAGTTCAGACACGCGGCCCTTCTTTTTGTATACTTTTAAACTGCCGTCAAGCAAGGCAACGCCGGTACTGTCGTAACCACGGTATTCCAGCCTTTTTAATCCTGTTATCACGATCGGGTAAGCTTCTTTCGGCCCTGTATAACCTACAATTCCACACATAGTAAATGAGTTTAATTTTTTTCCGGGTGCTGGTCAGATAGTGTACATTTTTAACCCTGTCAAACGAAATTAAGACAGGTGGCAGTATGCATCCTTACTCAAAGCAGCCAGAACAATTTATCAGCGCAATTTAGTAAAAATGTTCTCATTATATACGCTTTAGACGCTAAACTTGGCAGTATTTAGCGACTATTAACTTAAATTAGGGCTGAAAATCATTGATATGAAATTTTTATTGTTTTTTATAGCGGTTATTTCTTTTGCAGACAGGTCGGTTGCTCAATCAGCCAACGCCGTAACCAAAATTTATATTATTCGCCATGGCGAAAAAGAAACGGGCAGGGACCCGGTATTAACTGCAGCAGGGATCAGCAGGGCAGGAGACCTGCTGAGGGCTTTAAAAAATGAATCTGTTCAAAAAATTTATGTGAGCAGGTACCGGCGCACCCAGATGACGGGTGACAGCATGCGGATTCAATTGGGTATTGATACGGTTCACTATACTGCCGATACGCTTTGCGATGACCTGGTAAATACCATCATGCAGCACGGCGATTTTGGTAAAACGATCTTAATAATTGCCCATAGTAATACGATACCAAAAATTATCCGGAAGCTTGGTGTTTTGGATTATCCCCAGGTTGATATCCCCGATAGTGAATTTGATAATTTGTTTTTGATAACCTATAAAAATGAAAAGGCAAGGGTTAAAAAAATGAAGTTTGGAGCTAAGTCAGCTGTTTCTGCTCCCATGCAATGATCATAATAAAACGCCTTTCAAAAAAAGGTAGGCTACAGAAAAGTAGATGATGATCCCTGTAACATCTACCAGTGTTGCTACAAAAGGTGCGGATGAAGTGGCAGGGTCAAATTTCAACCGCTTTAAAAATATGGGTAACATAGATCCTGCAAGTGTACCCCATAGTACAACACCTAAAACAGATATACCTGTTACCATCGCTAAAAGAAAAGTATGCGTGCCATATAAATGTGGTTCGATATAACTCCACAAATAAGTTCTTAAAAATCCTACCATTCCCAATATACCGCCCAATACGATACCGCTTTTCAGTTCCCTCCTTAAAATCTGTAACCAGTCTGCGATTGTTATCTCTGCTTTTGCCATTGCCTGGATAATGAGTGTGGATGCCTGGCTGCCGGTATTGCCTCCACTCGAAATAATGAGTGGCACCAGCATATTGAGTACCAGTACCTGTTTGATCTCATCTTCAAAAAAACTCATGGCACTTGCGGTCAGTAATTCGCCTACAAATAAAATAACCAGCCAGGGCGCTCTTTTGCCGATGAGTTTCCAAAAGGGCATATCAAGGTAGGGCTGATCCAATGCCTCGGTACCGCCGATCTTTTGAATGTCTTCACTGAATTCTTCTTCAGCTACCCAAAGAATATCATCGATCGTTACGATACCCAGTAAAATATTATTGTCATCGGTAACCGGTAAAGCCACACGGTTATTCATTTTAAATATTTCGCTGGCGATCTCCTGGTCATCATTAACGTGTAATGCGATGAAGCGGCCATCCATTATCCCGTTAACTTTTGTTTGCGGCTCGGCAAGGATAAAGTCGCGTATGCGTATATCATCCAAAAGCTCCCCTTTATCATTGATCACGTAAATAACATCGATCGTTTCACTGCCCTTTGCATGTTTGCGGATGGTTTCAAATACTTCGGCAACTGAATTTTCTTCATACACATACACATAATCCGGTGTCATTATCCTGCCCATGCTGTTTTCAGGATAGCCAAGTAATTCCAGTGTGACCTTACGTTCATCAGGGTCAAGGGTTTTAATAAGATCCCTTACGATACTGGTGGGTAATTCTTCCAGGAAGGCAACGCGGTCATCCGCAGGAAGCTCATTTAATAGCTCGGTGGTCTTAAATGCCGGCAGGTTTTTTATGATCCTTTTTTGTGTAGGAAGCTCCAGGATCTTAAATACGCTGGCAGCACGGTGCAGCGAAAGATGAGAGATTATCTGTGTTTCATAATCCTCATTTTCATAGATAAGATCGGCAACATCACTGATGTTCTGGTGATTCAGGAAATCCTGTATCTCCAGTTTATTCTCGGAAGCGATCACTTCCTCAAACTGCTGTTGCAATGATATTTCTTCCAGCTCTAACGACATCGGTACTTTGTTATTAAATTGCAATACGATGATTTGCAATTTAGCCATTTATTGTTAACCGGATATTATGCTGAAGCCTTATTTATTTGTTGCGTCAACCACAGGTAAGGGCAGGGGCATTTTTACAAGAGAGCGCATTCCTGCAGGTACAATTATTGAAATAGCCCCGGTTATTGTAATGGAAAAGACCGACAGGCAGCATCTCGATAAAACATTATTACACGATTATATTTTTGAATGGGGAAAGTTAAAGGACAAATGCTGTATGGCGCTTGGGCTCATTCCCATTTATAATCACAGCTATAAAAGTAATTGCGAATATTTCATGGATTTTGAAGATGATACCATTACTGTAAAAGCGGTGCGTGTAATTAATGCAGGGGAGGAGCTCACCATTAATTACAATGGCGACTGGAATGACGGAAAGAAAGTATGGTTTGATGTAATGTAGGCTGGAAAGTTGACAAGTTGAAAAGCTTTGAATGCACATGTCTTGTTAACTTCTCAACCCGTCAACCATTTCTTATGCCTGTTCTATTAATTGTATTTCACAGGCTATGCGTACCTCATCACTTACCACAACACCGCCTGCTTCTGTAACGGCATTCCATACCAATCCAAAATCCTTGCGGTTTATCTTTCCATTTATGGTAAATCCTGCCTTGGTATTACCATACGGGTCTTTTACAACGCCGCCGAACTCTACGCCTAATTTTATATTCTTTGTTACGTCACGGATGGTGAGGTCGCCATATAATTCATAAGAACCATCGTTATCTACATTCTCGTATTTTGTTGCGACAAATTTTATCTGCGAAAATTTTGCTACATCAAAAAAATCTGCACTTTTTAAATGGGTATCTCTTTGGTCATTGCCGGTACTAATGGAACCGGCTTCAACGGTAACACTCACTTTCGCTTTCATGAAATCTTCATCTTCCGTGGTTACAGCTACCTGGAAACGGTCAAAACTACCTGTAACATTGGTTATCATCAGGTGTTTTATTTTGAACTGTACTTCACTGTGCATGGGGTCAACGACCCAGTTTTTTGTTGCCATGATCTTAAATTTGATGCAAGATACAAAATTAATGTTCAAACATTGAACTTATTAAAAAAAATATTGTTAAAATAAAAGTCCCTCTGTTAAGAGGGACTTTTATACGAAACGGTTGTAAAATTATTTACTTTCTTCAAATTGCTTCCTGATGATATTCAATGCGGCGCCTGCCCTGAACCATTCGATCTGCTGTTCATTATAGGTATGGTTCACGTGTATGGTCTCAATACTGCCATCTGCATGGTTCAATACCATTTGCAGGGCCTTATTGGGTTTAAACGTTGTTAACCCTTCAATATCAATGATATCATCTTCAAGTATCTTATTGTAGTCTTCCTTATCGGCAAAGGTGAGGGCCAGCATTCCCTGCTTCTTAAGGTTGGTCTCATGTATCCTTGCAAAGGATTTTACAAGAACCGCACGAACGCCCAGGAACCTTGGTTCCATGGCAGCGTGTTCCCTGGATGAGCCTTCACCATAATTTTCATCACCAACCACGATAGTGCCAACCTTTGCAGCTTTATAAGCTCTTTGTGTCGCAGGCACCGGGCCGTATTCCCCTGTAAGCTGATTTTTTACAGAATCTGTTTTTTCATTAAAGTAATTAAGGGCGCCGATCAGCATATTATTACTGATATTATCAAGGTGTCCGCGGAATTTAAGCCATGGACCGGCCATTGAAATATGATCGGTGGTACATTTGCCCTTCGCTTTTATCAAAAGTCTTAGTCCATCCAGGTCGGTTCCTTCCCATGCAGCAAAGGGATCGAGCAACTGCAAACGATCGGAAGCAGGCGAGACCAGCACATTTACATTGCTGCCGTCTTCAGCAGGAGCCTGGTAGCCTGCATCTTCAACAGCAAATCCTTTTTGTGGCATCTCAATTCCAAGTGGCTCTTCCAGTTTGAATTTTTCACCTTTATCATTGGTAAGATAATCGGTAAGCGGGTTAAATGAAAGTGACCCGGCAATGGTCAATGCCGTGGTTATTTCCGGCGAAGCCACAAAAGCATGGGTATTGGGATTACCGTCATTTCTTTTAGAGAAATTACGGTTATAAGAAGTTACTATGGAATTTTTTCTTGTAGGATCCGTTGAATGTCTTGCCCACTGACCTATGCAGGGACCGCAGGCATTTGCCAGAACAACACCGCCCATTTTTTCAAAAGTATCCAGGTAGCCATCTCTTTCTACAGTATACCTTACCTGTTCAGAACCCGGGGTGATCGTAAATTCAGCTCTTGCCTTAAAGCCATTATCGGTTGCCTGTTTCGCTATAGAGGCTGCCCTGGTAATGTCTTCATAAGAAGAATTGGTACAGGAGCCGATCAGGCCAACTTCTAATTTTTCGGGCCAGCCATTTACTTTCACCGCATCTGCGAATTTAGAAATGGGCCATGCCAGGTCGGGTGTGAAAGGCCCGTTGATATGTGGCTCCAGCTCTGATAAATTGATCTCGATCACCTGGTCAAAATATTCAGTGGGGTTCGCATAAACTTCATCATCACCGGTAAGGTGCGCAGCAATTGCATCAGCAGCTTCTGCAACATCGGCCCTGTCGGTACCTTTTAAGTATTCGGCCATTTTTTTATCATAGCCAAAGATGGAAGTGGTCGCGCCGATCTCGGCACCCATATTACAAATGGTTCCCTTACCTGTGCAGGAAAGAGATTTTGCTCCTTCTCCAAAATATTCAAGAATGGCACCGGTACCGCCTTTTACGGTGAGTATACCTGCAACTTTTAGGATGATATCTTTTGAAGCTGTCCAGCCATTTAATTTGCCGGTTAATTTAACACCAATAAGTTTCGGAAATTTTAGTTCCCACGGCAATCCTGCCATTACATCACAGGCATCTGCACCTCCAACACCAATGGCAATAATACCTAAGCCGCCGGCATTAACGGTATGTGAATCTGTTCCGATCATCATACCACCGGGGAAAGCATATTGCTCCAAAACAACCTGGTGAATAATGCCTGCTCCGGGTTTCCAGAAACCGATCCCGTATTTATTTGAAACAGAAGCCAGGAAATCATATACTTCCTTGTTCTGTGTTTTTGCTTTACTAAGATCCGCTACTGCGCCAACTTCGGCCTGTATCAGGTGATCGCAATGAACGGTTGAAGGAACTGAGACCTTTTTTCTTCCGGCCTGCATGAATTGTAATAATGCCATCTGGGCTGTTGCATCCTGCATGGCCACACGGTCCGGGGCAAACTCTACGTAATCTTTTCCTCTTTCATAAGCAGAACTTGCTTCTCCCTGCCAGAGGTGGGCATATAATATCTTTTCTGTAAGGGTGAGGGATTTGCCGGTTGCTTTACGTGCTGCTTCAATACGGGTGCTGAAATTGGAATACAGCTTTTTGATCATTTCAATGTCGAAGGCCATGGTGTCAATTTGGTGATTTGAAAATGAACCAATTTGAAGATGGGGGAGCTGGTTGAGTAAAAATTGTCTGAGTAATCATCAAATTTTCAAACCTGCCTGTCGGCAGAAAAGTTTCCAAATCTTCAAATCGGAATGCTGCAAATTTACTAAAACAGGAGCATTATTTAAAGCGGTTTGTTTTTAGATAAAAATGGTATTAATTTAGCAGCATGAACCGGTTCAAACATTTTATCGAGTGGCACGTATTTGGTGTGTGCACCGCCATTGGTGAAAAAATGGGCATTGCTACCTCTACCATCCGTAAATATTTTATCTATATCTCCTTTTTAACGATGGGCTCGCCGGTGATCGTGTACTTTTTTGTAGCCTTCTGGATGAATGTGAAGCGGTATATTTTAAATGCAAGGAGAAACCCGCTGAGGTATCTTTAAATTACCGCTTTCCTTAATCTCACTAATTTTTCTAATAAAGTTTCAAGCAGATCCAACTTCAGCATATTAGCCCCATCACTTTTGGCAACGGCAGGATTGGGATGCGTTTCTATAAATAATCCATCGGCGCCGGTTGCAATGGCCGCTTTGGCAATGGTCTCAATGAGTTCAGGATTTCCACCGGTAACACCTGCGGTTTGGTTGGGTTGCTGTAATGCATGCGTGCAATCCATTATCACCGGGACGTTTATCGCTTTCATCCAGGTGATGTTGCGGTAATCCACTACCAGGTCCTGGTAGCCGAAGGTATTGCCCCTTTCGATCAGGCCTACTTTATCATTGCCTGCGGCATTAATTTTTTCAACAGCGAATTTCATAGAAGGGCCGTTAACGAACTGCCCTTTTTTAACGTTCACAATTTTGCCCGTTTTTGCAGCAGCGATCAACAGGTCTGTTTGCCGGCAAAGAAAAGCAGGTATCTGTAAAATATCAACATATTTAGCAGCCATTGCCGCTTCTTCTGCGGTATGAATATCTGACGTGGTTGGCAGAGAAAATCTTTCCCCACTCTTTTTTACAAGGGCCAATGCCTTTTCATCACCAATACCGGTAAAGGAAGATGCACTGGTACGGTTGGCTTTGCGGTATGATGCTTTAAAGATATAGGGTATTTCAAGCCGCTTACAGATCGCAGAAACTTTTTCCGCTATTTCCATTACTATTTCTTCGCTCTCTACCACGCATGGACCCGCAATAAGGAAAAAATTATTTTCATTGTATTGCTGGCCGGCAAAAAGATCCTTTAAATATTTTTCCATATTGCGAAGTTACGGTATCCGGTACCTAATTTTTTATTGTCGCTTTTAATTCTTCCAGTTGCTTTTTTAATTCTTCAATTTGCTTTTGCTGCTCCTGCACGGCTTTTACCAGCGGCACTACAAACTGTGCATAAGCAATGCTATATGTTTCTTTGTTATTCTTCGGGACAATGACCCCGTTAAATTCATAACCAGCCAGCCGGGCAGCTTCTGCAACTTCCTGCGCTATGAAACCACTGTGCCGTATCTTTTCCGATTCGCTGAAGTCAATGGAAGCAACTTGTGTTATATCTTTATTTTCTTCGCCCCTGATGTATGCATCATATTTACTCGTTTGAAAATTATAGACAACGGGCCTTAGTCTTGTGATAAAGTTCAGCCCGCTCACAGATTCGGTGACTGCAGTTTTAAATCTTCCATCCGAAGGAAACGACCAGTCAACCTGTCCTTCAATTACAGTTACAGCTGAAGAACCAATCCGGACCTTATTGCTTGCATTTATAACTGAGTTTGCCCCAATAGCTGTAGAGTTGGTTAAATTATCAAAGATTGTAGAAGCATTTGCACCCAGGTAAGTATTGTTGGTTCCTGATACATTATTAATACCTGTCTGATACCCGATTCCTGTATTGAAGTCATTGTTTGTATTCCACAGACTTCCTGATCCAAGGGCTGTATTATAATTACCGCTTTCTCTTTCTCCCATGGCAAAGTTTCCAATGGCCGTATTTTGACTACCGGCTGTATGATCTTTCATTGCCCAGGTACCAACAATAACATTATTGGAACCGCTTGCTAAATTTCTTGCAGCACTATCACCGAGGGCCACATTATAATTATTACCACTAAGCATATTGCTTAATGCAAAGGAACCAACAGCAGTATTTGCAGAACCATTTCCAAGTACTAAGGCCTGGCTGCCAAAAGCGGTATTATTTGTACCGGATGTATTAAGATTGAGTGCCTGGTAACCCGAAGCTGTGTTGTGACTTCCGGTTCCGTTAAGGTACCCACTGGCCATACCAGAAAAAGTATTGAAACTTCCTGTGCTGTTGGTAAGCCCGCTATTATTACCTACGAACACATTGTTGATGCCTGTTGTATTATTATATCCTGCGAAAGAACCAAGTGCTACCATATTACCTGTTGTATTAAATTTCCCGGCATTGTCTCCAATAAGGGTTACCTGGCCAATTGTAGTATTTTCGCCTGCCGAGGAACCTAAGATGGTATTTCCCAGGCCCTGGTTTTTTCTGCCGGCTAAATTTCCTATCACTGTGCTCCAGTACGCAACACTGGTATCGCCTGCCTGCGAACCTATCACCACGGAATAATAAGGATTTGAAGTGGCTACCTTACCGGCATTATCGCCGATGATCACGTTGTTACCCCCGGTTGTAAACTTATTACCTGTATTTTCCCCGATGAATACATTCAGGTTACCGGTGATCATATTCCTTGCCGATCTTGCACCGATGATCACATTCCGCGACGCTTTTGAGAGGTAAGCCGCACTATCACCGATCACCACATTTAAGCTGTCTGTATTGTTAGTATAAAGCGCATTCTTTCCAATAGCGATATTTCCTGTTCTGTTGTTATTATTTTCACCTGCACCAAGCCCTAAAAGGACTGTTCTGCTTGCACTGTCCAACTGGCCCGCCCATTTATTATTTATTCTTAAGCGTAAAGGCTGGTTATCTGTAGTACCAAGAAAATGCGTGGCAGGTATTGTTCCTGCATTACCATTCCTTTTCCAGGCCAGGGTATCCGCATTTCCATTGATGGTTGCCATCCAGTTCCACTTGCTGCCATCATAATAATAGAAGCCCGCACTATCCAGGTCATTTTGAAAAACGAGCAAACCGGTTGCAGGAGATGTAATGGCATTCCTTTCAGTTTTTGTCATTCGTGGTATAAGAACACCTTTCATTGTGCTTTTTACATCAAGCAGGGAACTGGCATTGGCAGTACTGCCATCAGTATTAATTGCAAGAGACTGGGCTTTTAGAAAATACATTGCAAACAGGGAGACAATAAGCAGCAGGTACTTTTTCATTTTTAAAAATTTATTTTTAAAAGAATAAAAAATTTCTTGCTGTTAAAAGGTATAAAACTACCGGGACGGAAGTTTATTACTATAGGTGATTGTTTTCAAAAATAATAAAAATATTAAAAGCAGGTAAACCAAAATATCCCCGTTATGCACGATTTTGTTTTTGATAAAGGTAGAAATAACATAAGCCCTTACATTTGTACTTTAAATATTTAATATGGCTAAAGAAAGAATACTGGTAATCGGGGCCAGCGGGCAAATTGGAGTGGAATTAACACTGGCACTGAGGCAGCTATACGGGAACACAAATGTTATTGCTTCTGACCTGCGGGAAGAAAATGAACTGTTGAAAGGAACCGGCCCATATGTTAGCCTCGATGTGATGAACAAGGAAATGCTGCACGTGCAGGTGATAAGGCAGAATATCACCCAGATCTATTTACTGGCAGCTATACTTTCTGCCACCGGCGAAAAAAATCCGCACCTGGCCTGGAGCCTGAATATGCAGAGCTTACTGAACGTGCTGGATATTGCCAAAGAAGAACACCTGCAAAAAGTATATTGGCCAAGCAGCATTGCTGTATTCGGGCCCACTTCACCAAAACAAAATTGCCCGCAGCAAACCATCATCGAGCCAACTACGGTCTATGGTATCAGTAAATATGCCGGGGAGTTCTGGTGTAATTATTTTCATCACCGCTATGGCGTAGATGTAAGAAGCCTTAGATACCCGGGGCTTATCAGTTATAAAAGTGAGCCCGGTGGCGGCACAACAGATTATGCCGTGGAAATATTTTACAAGGCAAAGCAGGAAAAAAAATATGAAAGTTATATAGACAAGGATACTTACCTGCCTATGATGTATATGCCGGATGCCATAAAGGCAACCATTGAATTAATGGAAGCGCCTGCGGAAAAAATATCTATAAGGACATCTTATAATTTATCAGGCATGAGCTTTTCTCCGAAAGAGATCGCTGCAGCTATCAAAAAGCATATTCCTGATTTTTCAATTTCCTATAAACCGGATTACCGGCAACAAATAGCCAACAGCTGGCCGCAAAGTATTGATGATAGTGTGGCAAGAAATGACTGGGGCTGGAAAGAAGATTATGACCTGGAAAAGATGACAAAGGATATGCTGGATAACTTAACAGTTTGATTTTTCAGATCAGCTTATGCTCATACGCATATTTGATCAATCCAATAACGCTTGAAGTATTTGTTTTACGGAAAATATTTTTGCGGTGTGTTTCAACAGTACGTTCGCTGAGGAATAATTTTTCGGCGATCTGTTTATTGCTTAATTCTTTTTCAATAAGCCTTATGATCTCAACTTCCCTGTTGGTAAGGTTTACTTCCTCATTTGTTTTTTTCATTTCGCTGGCCTTGGTCATTTCCTGCAAAACTTCCTCGCTAAAATAAATGCCTCCTTTGGAAATTTTTTCCAGCGCATTCGCCAGTTCCTTCTTGCCGATATTTTTCAGCACATAGCCGGATATATGGGCATCATCGATCATCTGGTTGACCAGGTCACCCTGTCCGCTCATGGACAACGCTAATATTTTTATTTTTGGGAATTGCTGATGAACTTCCTTAGCCAGCTCGGCGCCATTCATACCCGGCATCATTACATCCGTTAATAAAATATCTATTTTCTTTTTCCCGAGCAGTTCCAGCATCCTGAGCGGCTCTGTTGATTCTATAGATACTTCAAACTGGTCGTGCCCGTGCAGTAATGCCTTTAAGCCATCTATTACAATCTGGTGATCATCCACAATGCCCAAAGAAATTTTACTGTTTTTCATTTTTTGTCTGCTGAATTTACTCCCGGTGTTTAAATGTAATAAAAAGATCTCAGTGTGCAAGCGGTACATGAATAGCAATAAGGGTGCCCTTGCCGGGAGAACTGTCAAATTCTACCGTTCCCTTTAAAAACCCTATCCGGGAACTGATATTTTTAAATCCAATGCCTTCAAAGTTCTGTTTATCCATACTATCAAAACCCCTGCCATTATCTTCTACAGTTGCTGCTATACCATCTGCATCTTTTATAAGAGAAATATCCAGGTTATTTGCGCCGGAGTGTTTAATGACATTGTTTACGCATTCCTGTATCACGCGGTACAATACGGTTTCAACATTACTATCCAGCCTTTCATTCAATCCTTCAGTGTATAGATTTATTTTAATGATGCGGTTATCTATTTTCTCAATGAATTCTTTTACTGCGCTGGCCAGGCCACTTTTTAATAATGCATTGGGCATCATTTGATGGCTTACGCTCCGGATCTCCTTACAGCTTTCATCTACCAGCCCTATCACTTTTTCAAAAGAAGTTTTTTGCAGCTCGTCCCTGAAAGATATCTCGTTCTCAAAAGCAGATAAGTTCATTTTAGCAGCGCTCATCATTTGGCCCACGCCATCATGCAGGTCGGCGGCGATGCGCTTACGTTCATTTTCCTCGGCATTGATGATGGCACGTGTGGCCATATCCTGCTGCTTCATTACTTCTGCCTGTAATTGTAATTTATTTTGTACCTGCCGTTTCCTGTAAAAACTAAAACCGGATAAAGCCAGCAATGCAACCGCAGCGATCAATCCCCAGAGCAGGTAATTCTTTTTGGTGATCTCCGCCTCCTGTAATTTTAATTGTTGCTCTTTCTTTTCTGTTTGGTATACCGTTTCCAGCTCAACGATCTTGCTTTCTGTGTTCTCATTAATAAGACTGTCTTTTATGGCATAAGCCTTTTGCAGCGCCGTAAAAGCTTTTTCATTCTCACCCGTGGCCTTATACAGGTCACTCATTATAAGATAAGCCCCGTACCTGCCCTGTTTGTACCCGGTAGAATCTGCAAGGGAAACGGAATGGCTGAGATAAAGCCCGGCCTCATTATATTTTTTCTGCATCAGCATCAGGTTCCCGAGGTTAAGGTAGGTATCTGACATCTGTTTTTTATTGCCAAACGAAGAATCGATCTGCAGGCAGAGGTAGAAATATTTTTTTGCTTCATCAAAGCGGTTGCTGAACATGTAACAGTTGGCCATATTATCATACAGCGGTGATTTAAGGAAATCTACTTTTTCAGCATCACATATTTTGAGTCCCTGGCTATCGAGCGCCAAAGCTTCTTTAAATTTTCCCTGCATTCCATAAATGTTGGCCAGGGTATGCAGGGTATTTATTTTAATTTTTGCGTCTTCAATTTTGGGAAACAGGAGCAGGTTCTCCTGTAATATTTTTTCTGACCGGGACAGGTCATTTTTCAACTGGTAGACCTGCGACATTAAAACCTTTGTCTTTAATATACCTACTACATCAGGTTTTTTTTCAAAAAGCTTTAAAGCAGCCAATGCATATTCAATAGCTATATCATAATTCCCTTTATTATAATTGTAAGAAGTAACAACCAGTAAAGCGTAAGCTTTCAATGAATCACTGTTTAGGTTGTCTGCAATAACAATGGCTTTTTGGGCATATTCATTTGAAAGCTCGTAACGTGATTTTACCCCATTGGCAAGGGCCATGCATAAATAAGAAGTACCCATGCCGAATGAATAATTTTCCTGCTCAGCCAGCGCAAGTGTTTTTTGTGCAAGGGCAAGTGCGCTGTCTGCACTGGAAGACCTTAACTCCGAGGAGATCTGGTTACTGATATCAATTCTTTCCTTGTTGCCACCTGCTTTGGTAAGCTGGCCGTACAGCGCATCAAGTTTTTTATTTTGAGCATGCGTGCTAAAGCATAAAGAGATGGAAAGGAAGAAAAGGGGAAAAAATATTTTCATGGGATCAGGAAATGTTTAAAACATCTTTCATATTATAGATACCCTTTTTACCGGGAATGAATTCTGCTGCAAGAACAGCGCCGGTGGCAAATCCCTTGCGTGTATGAGCAGTGTGTATGATCTCGATATCATCAACAACCGAACTGTATTTTATGCTGTGTGTACCGGGTGCCGGGTCTTCACGCTTGCTTATGATCACCAGTTCCTCGGGTTTTTGAGAGGCTTCATTCACCCATTTCTTTTTTCGCGGCACCTCCTGCAGGACCTGGCCGGCAAGCGTGATGGCTGTACCGCTTGGCGCATCTTTTTTTTGGGTATGATGAATTTCCTCCATGCTGACATCATAGCTGTCGTGCTGTTTCATCAACTGCGCCAGCCTTTTATTTACTTCAAAAAAAATATTTACACCTACACTGAAATTACTGGCGTATAAAAAGCTGCCATTTTTTTCCTTACAGGCTTTTTCCACTTCGGCCCAGTTATCCAGCCAGCCTGTGCTCCCGCTGACAACGGGTATACCGGCATCAAAACACTTCAGTATGTTCTCCTTTGCGCTGTGCGGCCCGGTGAATTCTATAGCAACATCGCAGCGCTGCAAGTTCTCTTTTGTAAAGGAATCAATATTATCAATATCTATTTTTAGATCAACGGAATGGCCACGCTGTAATGCGATCTCTTCAATTGTCCTGCCCATTTTGCCATAACCTATGATTGCTATCTTCATTGTAAGGAATAAATTTTTAATGAATTTTCTAAGAGAAATGAAGGTAATTATTTTGAATGATTTCTGCCCAGGTTAAGTACAAGGCTTACTCCATTGGTATTGGCCATCGGGCTATAACCTGCTTTTATCTGCAGGCTCAGGTCATCGCTTACGTCAAAGGTCTTCAGGTGGGCATCCACGGCAGCATCCACTACATTCAGCCCCCAGAACGCAATAAAGAACAGCACCGTATAATCAACGTTTTGTCTCACCTGGTTCCTGAAGGTCCTTATTCTTTCGGGCTGGTCTTTAACTGTAAAATAGGGTTGGGGTATGAGGTGATCATTGCCTGGATCACCGTCTATGGCATTGATATAGGAATCCCTTGCTTCCCTGTATTGTTTTATATTCCGGAAGAAGATCACAGTTGTTATGCCAAGGGCAGCATACACCACGGGCATTTTCCAGTATTTTTTATTGGTGGCCTGTCCCCATCCCGGTATAAGGGCAGAGCGGATGATGGCGATCCTGGGACTATATTTTTTTGTGGTATCGGCTTTGCCGAAGATCCTGGTATTCTTTTTTACCGTACTGTCTTTTTTCTGGGCAAATGAATCATTGCAAAAAAATAATGCTGCAATGAAAAGAATGGATGTAAAAACTTTAGGCATTAACTTACTTTAATGTTCAACTTATCCAGCAGGGCATTCAATTCTTCAAGGGAATAATATTCAAACAAAATAGTTCCGTGTCCTTTTTTATGATGCTTCAGCTTTACCCTGGTATTAAAACTTGATGCTAAATTATCTTCAATCTTTTTAAAAGTGCCGGGCAGCGTGGTTTTTACAGCAACTTTAACAGCAGAAGTATATAATTTTCTTACCAGTTCTTCTGTTTGACGAACCGAGAGACTGCGCTTTTTTATTTCATTGAAAATGTAAAGCTGCTTATCAACCACATCTACATTGATCAAAGCCCGGGCATGGCCCATTGATATAACGCCATTGCGCACTGCAACCTGCAGGTCGGGCGGTAATTTTAATAAACGGATAAAATTAGTAACGGTGCTTCTTTCTTTTCCCATCCTTTCAGCAACCTGTTCCTGGCTGTATTCCAGTTCGTCCATCAGCCGTTTATAACTGAGTGCAATTTCAATGGCATTAAGATCTTTTCTTTGCAGGTTTTCCAAAAGTGAAAGTTCCAAAAGATCGGCATCATTGGCCTGCCGCACATACACGGGCACATCTTTTAAGCCGGCTATTTTTGCGGCCCTGAAGCGTCGCTCACCGGCAATGATCCTGTATCTCCCGTTGGGTAATTTTGATACGGTAAGCGGCTGAATGATGTCGTGCATCTTAATGGATGATGCCAGTTCACTCAATGCGGTTTCATCAAAATCATGACGGGGTTGCTTGGGATTTACTTCTATCTTATCCAGCTCTATTCGCATGGATGAAGAAGCCTGCTCTGCTATTTCCGGTCTTAAATTCCCGGCGGTGCTTTTAAGGTCTGCATCTATATTCTGTAATAAACTCCGGATACCTTTTCCTAAAGCGTCTTTCTTATTTGGAAGCGACATTTTTTATTCGTTTGTAGTTTGTTGTATTTGGTTTGTTGTCTTCATCATCAAATCGGCTCATCATCAAATTATCAAATCAATTATTCTATTATCCTGTCTTCCTGTTTGATCTTTGTCATATTGTTCTTCTGTAAGATCTCTTTTGCAAGGTTGAGATAATTTACAGCGCCTTTACTATCCGCATCGTACAAAATTACAGGCTTGCCAAAACTTGGTGCCTCACTTAACCTCGTATTACGATGAATGATGCTGTTGAAAACAATATCTTCAAAATGACGGCGAACCTCGCTCACCACCTGGTTGCATAACCTAAGTCTTCCATCATACATAGTCATTAAAATGCCTTCAATTTTCAGATCGGTATTCAAGCGGTTTTGAACGATCTTGATGGTGTTCAGTAATTTGCCCAATCCTTCCAATGCAAAGAATTCGGTTTGAACCGGCACCACAACACTGTCGGCCGCAGTTAGCGCATTTACGGTTATCAACCCAAGGGAGGGTGAGCAGTCGATCACTATAAAATCATATTCATCACGGATGGGTTCCAGTATTTTCTTTAATACACTTTCCCGGTTGGGGTAGTTGATCATTTCGATCTCGGCGCCAACAAGGTCGATATGCGATGGCAACAGGTCTAAGAACGGGATATCCGATTTTAATATCACATCCTTTGCCGAAGCTTCATTTACCATGCAATCGTAAAGGCTTTGCGTGATATTGTGCAGGTCGAAGCCGGTACCGGTGGTACTGTTTGCCTGTGGATCTGCATCAACCAGCAGGGTCTTATATTCCAACACTGCCAGGCTTGCTGCAAGATTAATTGCGGTAGTTGTTTTACCTACGCCACCTTTTTGATTTGCTACTCCTATTATTCTTGCCATAAATATTGTTGCTCGTTGCTTGTTGCTCGTTGGTCGTTAAAGCCTTCCGGGCCAACGTAAACAAACAACCTGTTATAATTCTATTGTTTCGCCAATTGCCGGGAGTTTTAGTTCCAGCCCGTTCATTTTGAACAGATCCACCGCTTTTTGATGATCTATTTTAATAAGGCCAAAGGTATCGTAATGTAGCCCAATTACCATTTTAGTTTGTACCATTTTTGCAGCCTGCACGGCATCTTCCGCATCCATGGTAAAATTGTCGCCAATTGGCAGCAGGGCAAAATCTATTTCTGCAAACAGCGGAACAAGTTGCATATCCAGTGTTAATGCGGTATCGCCGCTGTAATAGAAATTCTGCTCATCATTCAGGATCATGAAGCCCATTGGGTTTCCGCCATAAGCGCCATCGGGCATAGAGGAGGAATGGATAGCATTTATGCATTTCACCGTTCCAAAATCGAATGCCCATTTACCACCGGTGTTCATGGGATGGTATTTCTCAATGCCCCTGGCCGCAAACCACATGGCTACTTCATAGGCCGCAATAATGGTAGCCCCGGTTCTTTTGGCAATTGATTCGGCATCTGCTACATGGTCACTATGCCCATGACTAAGCAGGATATAGTCTGCCTCAATTGTGTTGATGTCTATATGCTTTGCCAGTTCATTACCCGTAATAAAGGGATCGAACAGAAGTTTTTTATTATTAACGGTGATACTAAAACAGGAATGTCCGTAATATGTTAGCTTCATTTTAAAATATTTTTTGATCCCGATCGTCCTTTGAAAAAAGCCAGGTTGCTGCCAGGATGGCAAATTTAACCATTCGGCATAAAATTGGGGAACAAAGAACCATCTTAATTGTAATATTGATGAGTTTTTAGTAAAAGAGGAATATATGATCACAATAATATCGGGTACCAACAGGATCGGTAGTAATACACATAAAATAGCCAAAGAATACCAGCGGATCTTAGAGGAAAAGGGTGTAAAGGCCGGTCTTTTTTCACTGGAGGCGGTCAATGTAATGCAGAATGACGCTGAGTTTAAGCGGATAGAGAACGAGATACTGGTACCAACTACTCATTTTATAATCATTTCACCCGAATATAATGGCAGCTTCCCGGGTGTTTTAAAGATGCTCTTCGACAGCAGCCGCTCACACGATATCTGGTTTCATAAAAAGGCATTGCTTACGGGCGTATCAACAGGGAGGGCCGGAAACCTGCGGGGAATGGACCATTTGGCGGATGTTTTGAATTATGTGAAGATAACCGTACATCCCAACAGGCTCCCGATCTCGATAGTGGATAAACTGCTTTCACCGGAAGGGAAGATCACAGACATATATACGCTCAGCGCCATTGATCAGCAATTAGACGAATTCATCAACTGGGGAGCCCTTTAACATTAAACTTATAAACATCATTCATGCGTTCACCACTAGGCATTACAATTTTTATAACCATTATGCTTTTGCTGGATACTTACGTGTTCCAGGCTATTAAAGCGGTAAGCCATTCGGCCTCTCCCAGAACCAGGATGATCATTTACGTGGTTTACTGGAGCATTACTGCTATTGCGATCGCCGGCATTTTGATATTTGCTTTTACGGATCATCGTTTTTTAGGAAAGATATTCAGGACCTATTTATTTGCCACCATCATTGGCCTGTTCCTGGCAAAGATCGTTGCCGTTCTGTTCTTCTTCATTGATGACCTGCGCAGGGCAATACAATGGATCGCAGGAAAGTTTACTACTAAGAAAGCAGCATTGGAGGTTGCCGGTGACGACAGGATAAGCCGCTCCACATTTTTAAGCTGGCTGGGCCTTGCTGCCGGGGGCACTTTATTCGGAAGCCTGCTCTATGGTTTTAGCAATAAATACAATTATGATATCAAGCGGGTGCAGATACCTTTTGCTAATTTGCCCGCATCCTTCAAAGGGCTGAAGATCGTTCACATCAGTGATATACACAGCGGCAGCTTTACCAATAAAAAAGCGGTGTTGCACGGCGTACAAAAAATATTGAATGAAAATGCCGATATCATTTTATTTACCGGCGACCTGGTGAATGACCGTGCAATTGAGATGGCTGATTATATGGATGTGTTCAACCAGTTGAAAGCGCCGATGGGTGTTTACAGCATATTCGGTAATCATGATTATGGGGATTATTTTTTTGGACATAATCCCATTGGTGAAAGAGCAGTTGAAAAACACCAGAATTTGCAAAGGCTAAAAGAGGTTCATGCCGAGCTTGGCTGGCGCCTGCTGCTGAATGAACACGTGGCCCTGGAAAAAAATGGCGAGTCAATTGCCTTGCTGGGCATTGAGAACTGGAGCAATAAAGGAAACTTTACAAAATATGGAAAGATGCACCTGGCACACGCAGGTACAGAAAAATATCCTTTCAAGATATTAATGAGTCATGACCCCAGCCACTGGGAAGCCGAAGTGCAAACAAAATACCCTGATGTTGACCTGATGTTAAGCGGCCACACCCACGGTATGCAGTTTGGGGTAGAGATACCCGGATTTAAATGGAGCCCGGTGCAGTATATGTACAAGCAATGGTCGGGTTTGTATGAAAGTGCTAAGCAGAAATTATATGTCAATCCCGGTTTTGGATTTATTGGTTATCCCGGGAGGGTGGGGATACTGCCGGAGATAACCGTGATAGAGCTGATCTAAAGCAAATTTTCAATTTTCAACGTTCAATTCTCAATTGATAGGCACCCCGGTCATCGAACGGATTTAGTTGAATATTGAAAATTGAGAATTGAACATTGATTATTTTCCTCAAGGTTAACCATTTTTTTATTTAACCTTTTTCTTAGGGTTTTATTTTTATCTTTCTTAAAATAAAACGCTATGAGATACTTCATTCCAATCATCGGCTTCATTTTTATTTTTTCTGCTTGCAAAGACAATTCACAAAATAATTTAACTGTTTATAAGATTGCTGAAGAGGGGTTGCATCGATCCAATAAAAATATCAGTGAAGCGACCGGCAAGATGTTTCGTGAACTTAAAGATAAAGCGGAGGACTTTAAATTGAGGGAAGTTGCTAATGTGTGGCAGCCTAAAGCTATCAAAATAAAAATGTTCTCTGATAGTATTATCAAATTCATAGAGGGGCTCAAAGAAGAGCTGAAAAATGAAGCAGGTGGTGGCGATTATAAAGATTGGGGAAGCAATCTAACTGTTGCCAATCATGTATTTGAATCACATGGGAGGGGAAAAGAACTGTTTGAAAAACTGATACTTTACAGGAATAATATATTATCTGTGGATCCCTACCTGAACGATGTTTTTGGCAATAAAGTAAATGTTTTTACTGAAGGATTTGATTACGAATTAAAAGGTACAGCTGAATTTGTAAAGAATTATTTCGATAATGTAACGCTCATTGCTGCATTTGTTGTACTAAGCAGATTTGAGAACAATATAAGGATCTGTGAAAATGAATTTGTTACTTTTTGTTACAACAGGATTGGGGTTATTGATGACGGCTCAATGTTCCATCATATTTCAGTCTTGACAGGCCAAAACAGCAATTATCTCAAAGCTGGAGATGAACTCATCATAACAGCTGGAATTGGAGCATTTTCGTCCACCGTTAATGCGAAATTAACTATCAATAATATAAACATCCCATTCCAGGAAGGGATGGCTGAATATAGTTTGAAAGTCACTCAAAAGCCAGGCAAACACACCGTTCCAGTAACGATTGATTATATAGGAGAAGATGGCAGCAAACGACACGTGCTCAAAACAGTAACTTATACTGTCATGGAGTAAATTGCCTGGCGGAAACTGTAGATCAATTTGCCTTCTCTCTGTAATCATACTTCCTCACGATCGTTTCATCAGCTGCATAATATTCCGGCGCTACTTTTGCGATCTGCGCATGTATACATTTCCATGGCAGATCTTTTACCGTTCGTTATTTTATTCTGTTATAAATAATTGCTCGAAGAAACCTCCGATGTTTTTTTCCCTGTCAACAAAGTGGATTTCCAGTATCCAGTGTCTTTTATTCCCTTGGTTGTCCAATAAAAATATGCTGCTATGATTGTCAGGATGAATATCCAATCCAAGGTCGGCGGGATCATCCGGTTGTTCATGCGGAAAACGCCCTACAATATGGCCTCCTATATCTCCGGCGTATTCCCATCCATAAGTTTTTGCAAGTTCAGTAAGGTAGTGAAAGCACTGTGCACCGGTAAGATCCTTCTGCCGGGAATACCAGGTATTTGCTTCCTGCCAGGCATCCTCTATATCTTTTTTTAATTTCAATTTTAAGGGATCATTGCCAATAACATAAGTTCTTCCCAGGTCTGCTTCCCAGCCATTAAAAACAGTACCAAAATCAAAAAACACAATATCATCATTTTGAATGATCAGGTCTGCCGGATCTCCATTGTAGGGGTGAAGTGTGTTAGCACCGGCCCTTACAATTTTTTTATGCCAGAAGTTCTCAATGCCAAGTTCTTTGGCGAGGTTAACAATTTCAGCAGACAATTCACTTTCAGACTTTCCCGGAACTATCAATCCCCTTTGTTCTGCAGTATTAAATAATTCTTTTGCCTTTTGTTCAGCAATAACCAGGTTTTGTTTTACATCATTCATAATATTTATTTGAGTCTTTGTTTTATAAAGTCTGTTGTTACAATTTTTGCGAACTCTTCATTTAAACTGGCCAGTGCTGTTTCGTGGATGAGTTCAGCCGGGTAATTTTGCCCATCAGGCCCTTTTTTATTAAATGTTGCGGTTGCGTCAGATACAAGAAATGTGTCAAAACTAAAATTGCCTGCCATTCTTGTGGTTGTTGAAACGCAGTGGTCCGTCGTTAAACCGGCTATGACCAGTATAGGGATCTTTGCATTATCGAGCTGTTCTTTTAAGTTTGTCCCGATAAAAGCGCTATTTACATTTTTCCTGATTATTGTTTCTCCTGCTGCAGGAGCTACTATCTCTTTAAATTCATTTCCTTCATTTGCCTCATTAAGTGGTGAGGCAGGAATTACAGAACAATGCTTAATATGGAAGACAGGCAGGTTATTTTCTCTCCAAAGCCTTAGGAGATCAGCAGCATTTTCCTCAGCGTTCAGGTTATTTCTTTGTCCACCCCAATAGTTTAAATCATCGAAGCCCTTTTGAATATCGACCAGGATCAATACCGGGTTGTCAGCTTTTGTGATATTCATTCTGATCTTTGATTTAATGAGGCACAAAACTAAAATCGGGGAGAGAACATCACTTGAGAAATCCTGCTGTTTTTTTCCGGCTGGCCCTGAAGGCAGAAGGGGAGAGTTTATATTGCTTTTTAAAAGCTGCGGAAAAATAATCAATACTGTTGAAGCCTGATTGAAATGCGATATCCGCAACAGGTAATGCAGTGCCTAAAAGCATTTCAGCGTGCTTAAGCCGCATAAGCTGTAAATACTGGTAAACAGAATAGCCGGTAAAGGTTTTATATATCCTGCTGAAGTGAAAGGGGCTGATACAACAATGCTTTGCCAGTTCTTCCAGGGAGATATTTTTAGACAGTTTTTCACTGAGGTATTGTTTTGCTTTCTCAATGGTTACCAGGTGATGTTTCTTTAGTCTTGCCGGAAGTGCCTCCGGCATTTCATAGTTGGTAAAACGGGATAGTACGTCTTCAAGGATCTCCATTACAATACTATCCATTTCAAGTTTACCCGGTGATCTGTGTCTTGCAGCCTGTAATAATGAATAATGAAGCTGTTCCAGCTGGGGGCTTGTTTTTAAAAGCAGCGACTGTATGTCTTTATTGGAAAAGAACCAATGCGCATTCAATTGAAGCTGCCCGGCAATGTCTTCATAAAAGATTTTTTTAAAAATGATGATGGTGCATTCATCCGGTATCTCACCGGGATGTGTTACCGTATAATCATAGCCGGGCTTGCTGATGAGAACAGAGCCGGTATAAGTGTCCAGCGATCCGCGAAAAGCATTATAATAAAAATTACCCAACCGGGTGATGCAAAGGGAAAGGTGCTCATTATATTCTGTCTTTGACTTTGTGCATTCATTACACAAACATTTGAAATCACAGATCTCGTAATAGTCGGAAGAAAATAATATGTGGACCTCAGCCTCCATGCATGTGAATATTTCCGCTAAGATAAATAATGTTCAACGTTCAATGCTCAATTTTCAACAAATGGTCAGCTCGTTTCAGCGGATGATCAGTTGAACATTCAAAATTGAGCATTGAGAATTGAAAATTTGCTTCCATAAAAAAAGCCCCATGTTACAGGGGCTATAAGTTATTATTTGAAACTTCTTCTCTCTTTAGGAGCGTAGATCCTCTTCCTTCCTTCAGACCTGTCGCTTCTTCCGCCTTCGTCATTTGGCCTTTTAAAACCACCGTCGGCTTCATTCATACGAACGGTGCGGTTATTATAGCGCTTACCGTCAATTGCATTGATCATTTTTGAAGCTTCTGCTTTATCGATCTCGATCCAGCTATTCATATCCCGCATGTCTATCTTACCCAATACTTCTTTTTTAAGGTCGCTTTCATCTAAAATGAATTGTAGAAAGCTGGCTTTGTAAAAACCATCTTTAGTGCCAAGGTTGATGAATAATCTTGTGTAGCCACTGTCACGCCCGTTGAACGTGCTGCGTTCTTTCCTGCTGCCATTCATATCATCTCTTCCTGCGGGCCTTCTTTCCGTTCTGTTGTCCCTGTTAAGGTCATCAGCATTTTCATAGTATTTTAAGAAATGGCTGAATTCCAAAGCGGCTACCCTTTGCAGTACTTCTTCCTTGCTCACATCGGCAAATTTTTCCATCAGGTCCGGCATATAGGTTTCATAATCGCCATGGCTGACATCTGCCTGCATTAATTTATCCATGAAATGGAAGAACTGCTTGCGGCAAACATCTTTACCCGAAGGGATATCAACTTTATGGAATTGTGCATTGATCATTCTTTCCAATGACTTGATCTTGTAACTTTCCCTGCTGTGGCAGATAGAAAGACAGATACCTGTTTTACCGGCACGGCCTGTACGGCCACTGCGGTGGGTATAAACTTCCATATCATCGGGTAATTCAAAATTGATCACGTGTGTGATGCCATCCACGTCAATACCCCTTGCGGCAACATCCGTTGCAATGAGTAATTGTAAATTTTTACTGCGGAAACGCCCCATTACTTTATCCCTTTGCTGTTGCGTAAGGTCACCATGCAGTGCTTCAATATCATATCCTGCTTTTGACAGGCGCTCAGAAACTTCCTGTGCATCTGCCTTGGTACGGGTGAAAATAATTCCGTACATGTCGGGATTAAAATCTATCAACCGCTTTAATGATTCATAGCGATGTTGTGCAGGAACCACGGAATACTGGTGATCGATATTCACATTGCCGCTGTTCTTTTTACCAACGGTAACCTCTTTTGGGTTATCCATATAGTTTTTAGAAATGGCCCTTACTTCGGGGGGCATGGTTGCACTGAATAACCAGGTGCTTTCCCTGTTGATGGTATTCTTCAATACAAAATCAATATCATCCCTGAAACCCATGTTCAGCATTTCATCGGCCTCATCCAGTACAACGTATTTTACTTTTTGCAGGTCGATGGCTTTTCTTTCGATGAGGTCGATCAAACGGCCAGGGGTTGCTACAACAATATGCACACCTTTTTTAAGGTTGCGTATCTGCATCATGATGGATGCGCCGCCGTAAACGGCCTCGGTATGAATATTTTTACTGTGTTTTTTATATGTTTCCAGGTCATTGGTGATCTGTAAGCAAAGCTCACGTGTGGGACAAACGATCAATGCCTGTGGATGACGCTGTGTACTGTCGATCAGTTGTAATAACGGAAAACCAAAAGCAGCCGTTTTGCCGGTACCTGTTTGGGCAAGCCCGATAAAATCTGTGGTTCCTGATAATAATACCGGGATAGCTTTTTCCTGTATAGATGTTGGTGTTTCAAATCCCAGGTCGGTAATAGCTTGTACCAATTGTTCGTTCAAGCCTAAGGCTTCAAATGCATTCATGAAAATTTGTTTTGCGATAGCCACATGTAATGTTCCGAAGTACTGAACTTGTCGAAGTATCGGAATGTCATGCTTTGGCCGTTGAGAAAGTGCAGGGAGATCAAATCATCCCGGGAAAAAGTCTATTTGCAACAGCAACTGAGCATGTCATGTAATTCTCAGTTTTTAATTAATGGGCGCAAAGGTAAGGCATTTATCGCTGAAAACAATTTAAATATTAAACTTTGCGTTTAAATGACATGTTTTTAATATGCCATTAAACTATTTTTGATTTTTCTTATCTATATACAGCCTGACCAAATCTTTATGCCTAAGCTTACATTCCTTATACTGTTTTTCTTTTCTGCTTCGTTTGCCCGGGGGCAAACTGATTCTCTGTCGAAGGAAGACAGGCTTGCATTGGATTCGATGTTTAAGAATGATGAATTCATCAGGCTGCTGTACGGAAAACCCAAAAGTTATTTTGATATACGCCTGGGTGCAGGTAACCAGTTACTGAGCACTAAAAATAATAACGTTAATGCGGCTTCGTTAAAATCAAAGTTTGCCCTGATACCTGCAGTTGCCTATAACGATAAAAGTGGCTTTGGTTTGGCTTTGAGTGGTTTTTTCGCTTCAGACAGCGGGACGTTTAAACCATACCAATATGCGGTTAATCCCTATTTTGAATATTATAATAAATCTGTAAACCTGGGTGTTTATTATACGCGTTACATTTTTAATAAGGCCTCAGGCTTTTCCCCTAATCCTTTTCAAAATGCCTATTATTTTAATTTTGTTTATATAAAAACTTTTATCGAACCCGGCATATCGTTAGGTTATGCCAGCGGCCGCTTTACTGATACCTTTACATTAGCGGGTATCAACAGGAAAATTAAGACCAGGCTTTCTGACCTCAGTTTGTCTCCTTACGTGCAGCATAATTTCTCTTTTTATAAACTATTTTCAAAGCACGATGGGCTTAGTCTTACACCTGCAATAATGCTTATAGCAGGACGACAACGGGCAGAAGCACCGGGGCTGAACTTAAGACGACTCGACAGCCTTCCACTTGCCAGCCTTAGACGTTTAAAGGAATACCTTAAGAACAGGTTCGAATCAAATTCAAAATTTCAATTGCAATCAATAGCGGGATCTTTAGCACTAAAATACCAATACAAAAAATTTTATACGAGCCCCGGTCTTTATATTGATTATTACCTTCCCTCCACAACCGAAAAAAGACTGACCACAGTATTCTCCGTAGTGGCAGGTTTTACGCTTTAACACATTGATTGTCTTAACAAAGATTTGTAAAACAGGAATGCCCGTTGGCATATTACTTGAGGCATTAGTGCAACCTAAATTTTATAAATTATATGAAAACAAAACTCTTATCACTGGCACTGATCTGTTTCATCAGCACAACAGCATTCTCTCAAAGACTTCACGTGGGTATCAAAGGCGGAGCAGCCCTGAACAAACTCACCGGTAAATCATTTAAAGAAGAATTTTCCTTTGGTTATCACTTGGGTGGTTTTTTTGAAATAGGGCTTGGCAAAAAATTCGGTATACAGCCCGAAATAATATTCAGCCAGACAAACGTAGACACATCAAGTACCTTCAGCAGTGTTTACCAGTTTAAGAACCTCAATAAGGTAGAACTGAAATACCTTAACATTCCCATTTTACTGAACATTAAGCCGATGAAAATGCTGACACTGCAGGTAGGGCCACAGTTCAGCATCCTGACCAACAAAAGCAACACGCTTTTACAAAACGGGCAGCAGGCATTTAAGAGCGGCGACTTTAGTATGCTTGGCGGCGCACAGGTCAACCTGGGCCATCTGAATATCTATGGCCGCTATGCCGTGGGCTTAAGCAATATCAATGATATTGATGATAAAGAAAAGTGGAAGAACCAGAGCATCCAGCTGGGTGTAGGGTTTACTTTATAATTAATGATCTTCAACTTTGCCAATCCGATAGCTATCGGATTGGCAAAGTTCTTTCAGGGACGTATGATGCTGAGAGAGCCATCTGCGTTCCATTTTACAACAGCAGAAGGTACAGCTGCTGTCATATCATCCTGGCGGTGTTGAACAATATAGTCAACACCGTTTTTTATAACCACGTCTATATCGGTAAAAACTGTTGGAGGAGGATAGCCGGAAATATTTGCCGAAGTGGAGACGATGGGCTTTCCAAAACGCTTTATGAGTTGTTTGCAAAAAGGGTCATCGGTTACGCGAATGGCAATGCTGCCGTCTTCAAGGATCATGTTCTCTGCCATGCCGGTACCGCCTTCGTAAATAAATGTTGTGGGCTTCTGTATTCCTTTGATATAATCAAATATTTTCGGATCAGGTTGTGTAACATACCTGAGTATATCTTTCTCTTCCGCTAACAGAACGATCATCGCTTTTTTATCAGAGCGTTTTTTCAGTGCATACAGTGATTCCACAGCCTGGGCATTTGTAGCATCACAACCGATCCCCCAAACGGTATCTGTTGGATACAGGATGAGGCCATTATTATTTAATGCCTTCAAACATTGCTCAATATCATTCTCAAATGCTACCATAAACTTTTGTAAACATTCATTACTGCTTCAGCAGCCCTTTTTTGTGTAAAATTTTGTGCGTGCCGCCAACCCTTTTCCATCAGGGCAGAAGCCAATGTTTTATCTGTATAAATAATTTTCATTGCTGCTGCAATTTCTGAAACGTTGGCGGGATCGACATAGTATGCCCCGTCGCCACCGGCTTCCGGAAGGCAAGATACATTAGAAGTAATAACCGGAATTTTGCTCCATAAGGCTTCCAGCACAGGGATACCAAAGCCTTCAAAGAAAGAAGGGTATATGAGTGCAATGGCAGATTGGTAAATAGCAGGAAAATCAACTGCATCTTTATAAGATGAAGATGATATCGCTGATTGTTTTTCTGAAAGAAAAATTACCCTGGACTCTAAATTATTCTGTTTCAAATAATCGGTTACCTGGTTTTTATATTTTCCCCCATCTCCAATTACAACAAGGGGGATATTCAATTCATTTTTGAGGAGATTTAAAGCTTTGCAGATATTCAAAAGATTTTTTCTTTCAATGATGGTCCCAACACTTAAAAAATATTCTTCCGGTAATCCATACCGCTCTTTCACTTTCTTTTTTTCTTCATCACTTACTGTTATACCAAAGGCAGGGTTGCAACTCTGGTAGCAAATACTAATCTTTTCTTCAGGTGTTTTATAAAATTCAATAATGTCTTTTTTTGTCTGTTCGCTGATGGCAATTACCTTGTCGGCATGCATGCAGGCATAACGGAATTTTTTTGTGTAAATTTTTACATCAACACGGTTGTACTGTTCAGGATATCGTTCATGAATAAGGTCATGAATAGTAACAACAGAGGGGGTGCCTGTTTTGTCGATCCCGAAGGGTATCTCATGGCTTAGCCCGTGATACAGGTCGATCTTATATTTTTTGATATCTGTTTTCACCCAGCTGCTTCGCCATGCCGAACGGAACAGTTTGTGGGTAAAATTTTGCGGTAATATTTCATGTATGTTCTCTTCCTTCAGCTGAAAAATTTCTGAAGGCTTAGGATTGAACAAATAATATTGATGCAAGGGATAATAGCCGGACAGCGATTGGATCAACGTACGACTGTAATGACCCAGTCCGGTACCATTGTGATATGCCCTTTTTGCATCAAAGCCAATATTCATAATGTACAAAGGTTAATTATTTTTGGGAATATCCGGGGCAAAGTAAAAGAAGAACCGCTTGTTAATACAACTGGTAACATAATTACAATTATTTTCGCAATAAATTAAAAGAGATGAAAGAACTTATACTGGAAGCATGGACGAACCGTGAGCTTTTAAAAGAAACAACCTACAGTGATGCAGTGAGAGCAGTTATTGAAGAAGTGGATAAGGGACGCCTGCGCACAGCATCTCCCGTGGCAGACGGATGGCAGGTTAATGAATGGGTGAAGCAGGCCATACTCATGTATTTTGCCATTCAGCACATGGAAACTTTTGTATTGCCGCCGTTCGAGTTCTATGATAAGATGAAATTGAAATCCGGCTATGCAGCATTGGGCGTAAGGGCCGTGCCGCATGCAGTTGCAAGATATGGTGCTTACCTGGCAAAGAACGTTGTGCTCATGCCGAGCTATGTAAATATCGGCGCTTACGTGGATGAAGGAACGATGGTGGATACCTGGGCAACAGTTGGTAGTTGCGCACAAATAGGCAAAGGCGTACACCTTAGCGGGGGAGTGGGTATTGGTGGTGTGCTGGAACCTTTGCAGGCAAGCCCGGTAATTATAGAAGACGGTTGTTTTATCGGCAGCCGCTGTATCGTAGTGGAAGGGGTGAGGGTAGAAAAGGAAGCAGTGCTTGGCGCCAACGTAGTGCTTACGCAATCAACCAAGATCATTGACGTGAGCGGGGCAGAACCCATTGAAATGAAAGGCAGGGTGCCTGCAAGGAGCGTGGTGATACCCGGCAGCTATACAAAAAAATTCCCGGCAGGTGAATATGGTGTTGGTTGTGCACTGATCATTGGCCAGCGCAAGCCATCGACAGATCTTAAAACAAGTTTGAATGATGCGCTGAGGGATTTTAATGTGTCTGTATAAGGCAGCTTTTAATTTATCTACATGAATGATGCAAGTAAAAAAAATTACACTGCCGGGTTCATAATCACTTTTATTGGTGCCATCCTCTTCAGCACAAAAGCCATTTTTGTAAAACTTGCTTTCGCCGATACAGATGCTGATGCCATTACATTGCTTGCTTTAAGAATGGTTTTTGCACTGCCCTTTTACCTGGTCATAGCTTTTTTTTACAGCAGCAGGTCTTCCAATGTAAAGTTCACAAAAAAACAATGGCTCATTATTATCTTGCTCGGCCTCACCGGTTATTACCTGAGCAGCCTCTTTGATTTTATAGGCCTCCAGTATGTTTCTGCCGGGCTGGAGCGGCTGATACTTTTTTTATACCCTACTTTCGCCGTTTTGCTTAACGCGGTAATATTCAAACAAAAGGTAAATAAGATACAGCGATATGCCCTTGTGCTTACTTATATCGGTATTGGCATCGCTTACTTTGGAGAATTAAAAATGGACCAGGATAATCCGGATTTTTTCTTAGGCACATTTTTCATATTCCTGTGTGCGCTTACTTTTTCTATTTACCTGGTAGGAAGCGGGAGGCTGATACCATTTGTTGGTGCCACAAAATTTACGGCATATACTATGACGACCGCATCAATAGGGGTGATCGCACATTATTTCATTGCCGGCAATACCGTGCAGCATTTCAGTACGCCTTTATTGGGTTATGGGGTAATGATCGCTATCATCGCTACCGTCATCCCAACATTTTTTATTTCGAATGGCTTAAAAAAGATAGGTTCCAATAATGTGGCGATCATTTCCAGTATCGGACCGGTATCCACTATTTTACAGGCGCACTTTATATTAGGAGAAAGATTATCTGTTGCCCAGGTTGTAGGAACCATACTGGTTATAGCCGGGGTTTTACTCACCGGCTGGTTCAACAGGGATATTTAGTTTTTTTAAAATCAATTTACACTTTACATTTGCGGTCCTGAAAGCCCAGATGGCGAAATTGGTAGACGCACTGCCTTCAGGTGGCAGCGTTCGAAAGGATGTGCAGGTTCGAATCCTGTTCTGGGCACAATGCCTTCCATGAAAATGGAAGGCATTTTTAATTTTAGGAAGATCGAAAAATAAAAAAGGCCGGAAAGATAATTTCCGGCCTAATATTTCCCAATTTTCAGAGGATTATCATTTTGCAGTCTCCCTCACTGCCTTTAAATTATTTGACCTGGAAGCACCGGTATTTATGAACTGTCTTGCGTCCGGTTTTAAATCTTTTGCATCCTGCCCGGCCTGTTTCATAAACGCATCGAATCTTGATCTCATTATATCACCCAGCTTTTCGCCTTTTAACGGGATCTTCTTTCTTGCTTTATTACGTTTGCCGGCAGTAAAGAGTATTCTTATGGCTCCGCCAATAAGAGTGCCCAATAACAGTTTTCCAAATATGCCGGTACTGCCTGGATTTTTCATTTATGTTCTTTATTCATATTTTCTAAACAGTATTCCTGCCGGAAATAAGCCTGAGTAATACCGCAATGACCGCTATCACCAATAAGAGGTGTATTATTCCGCCCGTATTGAATCCTAAAAAACCGATAGCCCAGATAATAACAAGTATTACAGCTATGGTATAAAGTAAGTTTCCCATGATTGTTGATTTTAATAGTATTAATAAATAGCTTGTTTGATAAATACATGATCGTAAATACAATTTATGTGCCCTGCTGCAATGCCTGTGAAATTGTAATTATTGAACAATAAATTCCACAGAATGAGAAATCAGCGTTGCAAATGCTGCTCAATTCGGGTAATTAAAATCAGCGCAGGTTTAAACAGAAGGATATATCATGTAGCGGCTGATGTAAATTTATTATTTTTAATAAACTGCAGGGTTTTTGCAGGTTCATCATTTCATATGCTGCTATGCACACTGCTGTTAATAAAAATATTTTAAATGAATTTACGCTCTGGTTATCCTTTCTGGTTAGCTAAAAACGGTTTACCCTTTGATTATCCCAAACTGGAGAGGTCAACCCGGGCTGATGTGGTCATCATGGGCGGTGGCATATCCGGTGCCCTGGTGGCTTACCATCTTATAAATGCGGGTGTTGATTGCCTGGTAGTTGATGCCCGTACAATTGGCCTGGGCAGTACCTGCGCCAGTACTGCGCTCTTACAGTATGAGATCGATACGCCCCTTTGTGCGCTAAAAGATAAGGTTGGATTAAAGAATGCAGTCCGGTCTTACCAGCTCTGTGTGGATGCAATTTTAAAATTGGGTAAGATCGCCCAAAAAATAAAATTTGCGGACTTTGAGTTTAAGCAAAGCCTGTATTATGCAGCCTATAAAAAAGATATTGATTTTCTAAAAGAAGAATTTGCGATCCGGAAGGAACATGGCTTTGATGTTGAATACCTTGACAAGCCAGCGGTTAAAAAGCAATTCAATATTGATGCTCCCGGCGCTATTCTTTCTGCTGTTGGGGCACAAACCAATGCTTATGGCTTTACACATGCCCTCTTACAGGCTTCCAAAGCAAAGGGACTAAGGATATTTGACAGGACCTCCATTGTAAAGATCGATCATCACAAAAAAGGGGTTACACTTACCACGGAAAGCGGGTTAACACTTAAAACAAAAAAGCTTGTTTACGCAACGGGGTATGAAGCCGTGGATTTCATCGATAAAAAAATAGTGGACCTCCACTGCACTTTTGCCTGCACCAGCGAACAGGCAAACGAAAAAACAAAATTCTGGAAGGATGATGTATTGATCTGGAATACAGCCGATCCTTATTTTTATATGCGCAATACAAAGGACAGGAGAATTTTGATCGGGGGAAGGGACGAAGAATTCTATGGCGCCGCCAAAATGGAAAAGTTATTGCCTGGTAAAATAAAACAACTGGTAAAAGATTTTAATAAGGTTTTTCCAAACATCGAATTTAAACCGGAATTTGGCTGGGCCGGGGTTTTTGGTGCAACCAAAGACGGGCTTCCATTTGTTGGTAACTATAAAAAATTACCCAATAGCCTTTTTGCATTGGGATTTGGCGGTAATGGGATCACTTTCAGTTTGACTGTTGCCGAGATCTTAACGGATATGATAACGGGGAGGAAAAATCCGGATGCACAGATATTCTCCTTTGAAAGGGTTTAATCTAAATGCGGAAATATATTGATCTGCCTTGCAATCAGGCTTCCGAATAGCTTACCTCACTTTTCTTGCTTTTGTATCAGCAATATTTGTGTCATATAGCCTGGTCCGGGCTTGCCCATGTTGGCTTTTTGATCAACTGTGGTATCCCTGGCCATTGAAGCCCTCACTGGGGAATTTTTGCCTGATTTTGTATTTGATGAACAACCTGGGTAACCAAACATAAGAACGACTGCCATAACCTGCAAAGCCATTGCCAGACTGGATTTAGTAAATTTATTCATGTATTTTTTGAAATTCGGATTGTGAATTAGCCTATATTTTAAGCCGGTAACTTAGTACTTAAGACAAAAGGCATACCATTTTTTTTGGTGAGAATTTTATGATGAGCTAAGGGAACTGATCTGCGAAAAATTAAATTATTTCGTGGCAATAATTATCAGGCGGTCTCGTAAAAAGTTACCTGTCCTGAATCAACATCGTAAAGCCCGCCAACGATCTTTATTTGCTTTGTTTGTTCCATCTCTTTTAAAATGCTGCTTTGTTCCCTGACCTTTTTTACGGTTATAAAAACATTGTTCTCTGTTACCTTGTAAACGAATGATTCATTATTGCCATTCCTTTGTTCTGCCGGTGTTTGTGTTTCCAGGGTAATGGCCGGCTTTATTTTATTAAGTAATGCGGTTATATTTCCCAGCACGATATTATCGCAGGCGCCGGTAATGGCCCCGCATTTTGTATGCCCGAGAACAACGATGAGTTTTGAGCCGGCTATCTTACAGGCCAATTCCATACTGCCAAGGATATCTTCATTTAAGATATTACCGGCGATACGGATACTTAATATATCCCCGAGGCCCTGGTCAAAGATCAATTCTGCCGAGGTACGGGAATCGATGCAACTGAGGATGGCTGCAAAAGGAAACTGCCCGGCCGAGGTTTCATTCACCTGCTGCAACAGGTTGCGGTGCGTCTTGATATTATTTACAAACCTTTCATTTCCTTCCTTCAATATATCAAGTGCAAGTTCCGGTGTAAGGTTGTCCTGTGTTTCTTTTGTATGTGGCCTCATTCAAATAATATTTGTGAGCTGGCGTTAGTTAAGATTTTGTATTTGCCCCTGTAACCGGGAAGCAATGCAAGTTAAAGAAACAAATTTTAGTTTGCCAACAAACCGGGGCAGTTATCTAAAGAGCATAAAATCGCAGGCCAGGGAGCCCTGGCCTGCTGCTATCTTTCTTTTGCAACGGAAGTTTTTAATTATTTAATATACCCGCTGTATGTAATGCTTTGCCGTCTTGCATTATTAACCGTCAGGCTGGCATTACCATTGTCAAAAATGGTCAGGCTAAAATCCTGTACATCCCTGGTGTCTTTGGGTCTTATCGATATTTCCCATCCCTTGTTACTTTTTGTGGTTTTATATTCAAAGTTGGTTGAAGTGAATTTTAGACCACCGTCTGTAGGATCGATCGGCGCTATAGAAGCCTCACCAAAATAAGGCAGGTAAGAAGTGACGGAATTTGGTGTAATGGTAAGGTCATAGTCGGATGTTAACTGCCTGCTTTGGCCGGTAAGCGGGTAAGCTGTCTGCGCTTTAAAAATATATTTTTTTGAGTCAACTATCCTTTGGACCTCTTCAGGGTTACTCTTCTGCGCATTTACCGTTATGCCGGTAAATAGCACAGCAAAGAATAAGAATATCGCTTTTATAATTTTTATATTTTTCATGAGTTGTTGTATTGATATATACAGGAACAACAGAAAATGTGCCAAAGGATGGGAAGAATGTTAATTCTGGTATTAAAAATTGTCGTATTCACCTACTTATATGTGCTATAAAATCGATTTTGGAATATCTCATCCGGATCATATTTTTTCTTCAGGAGAAAAAATGCTTTGGCATTGGGATATGCCCTGTACATCTGTTCCCTGCTTGCATGAAGGCGATATGGTAAATAATAGGTCCCTTTAAGAGCAAGCGCTGCGTCAATTAACTTTTGCGTTAATGCACGCATTTCAATTTCAGCTGCGTTGTTTCTCGACTGGTTAAACAGCATCACGAAGCCAAATACTTCTTCACCCGCATAACGCAAAAAGCTGTCATCATCTTTTTTTACATTGCGCACAGTAATATTAAGCAGGTCGGTTTTATAAGCAGGTATGATCTTCTTTACTGCTTCTATAAATTGTATAACAGAATCCCGGGGAATGAAATATTCATGTAAAATATCTGTATAAGCTGTATCCGTGTTTTGAAATACCTCTACGCCTTCATTCAATAATTGATTACGGGAAAATTTCTTCCCGGTCATTTGTGAAGCTGCCAGCTTTTCTGCTTTCCAGCGCAGGTCCTTTCCATACCCGCTGTTGGCGGAGCTTCTGAAAACCGTGCGCCTTACAGACGCATAGCCACTTTTTTCCAAAGCCTGCATAACGGTATCCTGCAGGATCGAGAAAGTGGTGATGATACCCTCATTCATAAAGTTGCCGGGATTAATATTGATCCGCCCATAGGCCAGTCCTATACCAGCTTTCTCTTTTACAAACCGGTCAAATTCCCTGATATAGTCCTTGCTTTTTATAACATGCTGTTGCGCCCTGTACATTTTGTTATCGGTAACTTTTAAGTTTATGTCCAGTATAACCCCGAATAACCCGTAGCCGCCAAGGACAAGAGAAAATAATTCTGTATTCTCATGCCTGCTGCAAATAACGATGTCGCCGTTTGCATTTATCAGCCTGAATGATTCAACAGTTGAAGCAATGGGTGCTGAGTTCGGCTGCCAGCCATGGCAATTCACACTGATCGATCCGCCAACAGAAAAAGAATTATTGGATTGCATTACAGCAACTGATCTTCCGCTCTTTTCGAGGTAGGGGATTATTTCTGACCACAAGGCTCCTGAGCCAACCAATAATATATTTTTGATACTGTCAAGCCTCATGTAATGAAAACCCTTCATGTCCAGCACAATGCCATCGGGATAAATGGTATGTCCGCCCATAGAATGTTGCGCACCCGCAATAGAGATCTTTTTCCCTTCTGCTTTGGCCTGTTTTATCAATTGTGAAATTTGTTCGGTCGCCTCATCAACGCCTTCGGGGACTTTTACCAGTCTTCCTATTTTGGTTTCATTCAGGTTACTGGCATCATTTGTATACCCGGGTCTTTCCGTGCTGACCGGTTTTTTATCTTTAAAATAATTATACAAAAGAAAGCTTACCGGGCGGGCAATTAAGATCAATACAACAACTACGAGGAGAAGTATGATCCTGCGTATGGTAAATCTGCCTTTCATGTTTTCTGTGGCCATTGTTTATTGAAACAAAATTATCAACCCTCTTTGTGCCCGATATATTTTCGCCACTTTTCAATAACCGCCTTCATGTCATCCGGCAGATCACTTTCAAAATGTACAGGGGCAGATGTTACCGGGTGTATAAAGCCCAGTTCTTTTGCATGGAGTGCCTGCCTGGGACAAAGCGCAAAACAATTATCTACGAATTGCTTGTATTTGGTAAACACCGTTCCTTTTACGATCCTGTCGCCGCCATAAAAATCATCATTGAAAAGCGGGTGGCCGATCAATTGCATGTGCACCCGTATCTGGTGTGTACGGCCGGTTTCAAGCCGGCATTCTACCAGGCTTACATAATTGAAGCGCTCCAGCACTTTATAATGCGTGATGGCATCTTTACCATGATCGCCATCCGGGTATGCCGTGAACAGTTTACGAAAGCGCAGGTGCCTGCCCACGTGAGCAATAATGGTCCCTTCATCCTTTTCCATATCGCCCCATACCAGTGCAATATACCTGCGGTGTACGGTATGGTTAAAGAATTGTTTGGCAAGGTTGGTCATCGACTTCTGGTCCTTTGCCATTACCAGCAGCCCGCTTGTATTTTTATCAATGCGATGAACCAGTCCAAAGCGTGATAATGAACTTTCGTCAAGACCGGGATCCTGCTGTTTTAAATAATACGCAACCCCATTAACCAAAGTGCCGTTTGGATTCCCGCTCCCCGGGTGCACTACCATCCCTGCGGGTTTATTGATGATAAGGATGGCATCATCTTCAAATGCTATGGAGAGCGGAATATTTTCCGGAACAATATCACTGCCTTCCGGTGAATGGCTGTCGAAGACAATGATCTTGTCAAATGCCTTTACCTTGTAATTATTTTTTACCGGCTTTTCATTTACCAGTACCATTTCGTTATCAATGGCCTGCTGAATTTTGTTGCGGGTGGTGCCTTCAATACGGCTCATTAAGAATTTATCAATACGCAGCGGCTCCTGGCCCTTATCAATGGTGAGTACCAGCTTTTCATAAAGCTCTTCCGAATCGCTTATTTCTATTTCTTCCTCCATATCCGTTAATAGTTAATTGTTAATCGTCAGTCGTCAGTCGTCAGTCGTCGTTTCATTATCTTTGCAAATTAAAACATTGCAGTGGATAAGCAGACAGTGATATTTAAAGATCTGGGCATTATTGAGTATAAAACCGCATGGGATCAGCAGGAGGAGTTGTTACAGGAGAATGTAAGCATTAAAGCTGAGATCAGGAATTCGCCGGTTCCAAACCCAAAACTCCAAACCCAAAACTATTTTCTTCTTTGCGAGCACCCGCCCGTGTATACATTAGGTAAAAGCGGTAAAAAAGAAAATGTACTGATGAGTGATGATGAGCTTGCCGAAAATAATATTGCATTCTTCAATACCAACCGGGGCGGAGACATCACCTTTCATGGCCTGCAGCAGATCGTTGGCTATCCCATACTTGACCTGGAAAAATATTATACAGATATCGGCAAGTACCTGAGAAACCTGGAAGAGCTGGTGATCTTAACCATTGCGGAATATGGTATAAAAGGAGACCGGAGCAAAGGAGAAACAGGGGTATGGATAGAGCCGGGCATTAAAGGAAAAGAAAGGAAGATATGCGCCATTGGGGTGCGTTGCAGCAGGTGGATAACCATGCACGGCTTTGCGATGAATGTAAATACCGACCTTGGGTATTTTAATAATATCATTCCCTGCGGTATCGAAAATAAACAGGTTACTTCAATTGAAAAAGAACTTGGTCATGCAGTTGATTATGAAGAGGCCAAGGAGAAGGTCAAGCGGAATTTTGAAAAAGTATTTGGATCTGTATTACAGGGAACGTTTTAATTTTTTCCGTCCTTAGGGATATAGAATTTATTCTTCTCTACCAGCTTCCCGCTTTCATATACTTCAAAATAAAACCAGCCCGAGCGCAGGAAGTTCACTTTTTCAATGATCAGGTGATCATCTTTGATCCTGTTTAATTCAAAAACGGGTTTATCCGCTTCATCAAAGAACTTAACAATATATTTTTTTGTTTCCACATTTTCCAGGTGGATCACAATATTGTTATCCCGGGCGGTATAAATGCGGCGGCTTGGATAGGTTATTACTTCCGCTTTAACCTCGGGTTGCCTGTTGCCGTTGACCGGGGTTTTTGTAACCGGTTGTTTTGATGTTTTATCCCTGTTTGAAATAACAGGCCTGGTCAGTTTTTTATCTTCCGGTATTACAACATCTTTTTGCCGGCCTTTGGTATCGTCAATGGTGATCATCGGCGAAGGTTGGGGTACTTCTTTTACGGGTCTTACTGATTCACTGAAGACATAAGCGCCGGCATCGAAAGTGATGAATACCCGGTAATACATTTTATTATAAGGAGGCTTTTCATCAACAAAGCCATTCTCTGCGTTTTGAGGATTAAGTACAGAACCGATGCTTGTAAAATTTTTTGAACTGTCGAATGAGCGCTGGATATTGATGGTCTTAACTTCCAGCGGGTATTCATTTTTCCAGCTTACGATGATCTTTCCGTTGTAATTTTTTACGGTGATGCCGGGAAGTATTTCCTGCGCAAGAAGTTTACCTGCAGGAACGGTTATGCCTAGCAATAATAAATAAAAAATCTTACGCATAAGGGATTAACGAAAATAAGACTATTATGTTTTGGTCAGAATAATAATGTATTTAAAGGTAAAGATTTATTTCCCTGCAACCCACCCGTATGTAAACATAAAATATCACTGCCTTTTACAAAGCGGTCATTCCGTATGCTGTCTGTTACCCCGTACAGCATCTTTGCGGTGTAAACAAAATCCAGCGGTAAATGATATTTGATCCAGCATTCATTCATAAACCGGAGGAGCTCAGGCGTTTTTTTTGCATAGCCGCCAAAATGATAATCATTGAGCAACTGTAAATTGCCTCTTGCTTTTTCACCCGCCAGGTATTGTATCCTTGCATTTGTATCTGTCATATCTTTTAAAACGGGTATACCAACTATTGTTTGCCCCGCTGTGGTGGCAGTTAATAATCCTGCCAGGGTAGTGGCAGTGCCGGATGCCGTACAGATATGAGAATAATTTTTATTTGTAGCCAGTTCCATTATCAAAGCAGCTCCTTGTGCGCCGGTAGGGTGATAGCCCCCTTCGGGAACAATACAGCATTCGCCATATTCTTTTTTTAGTGAACTGGTGAAAGAAGGATCCTCTTTTAAAGCATATACCTGCCTGGGAACAAATTTTAATTGCATACCATACGCAATGCATTGCTGAAGTGTAAATGAAAGTGATACCGGTTCTTCTCCTCTTACAATGCCGATGCTTTTTAAGCCAACAGAGTGGCATGCATAGGCTGTTGCTGCGAGGTGATTTGACCAGGGACCGCCAAAAGTCAGTATGGCCTTTTGTTCAGATGCGATCGCTTCTTCCAAAAAATACCTGAGCTTGAATAATTTATTGCCGGATACCACAGGATGTATCTTATCCAACCTCAATACGGAAAAACTGACCTGTTTTTTTGTAAACAACTCATCATTTAATATTTCTATCTCAGCTTTGGAAATATCAAAAAGCATTTGGTATTACTTAATGGTTTATAGTATTTTCGCGTTACAAAAATCAAGGATTAATTTTACTTTTTAATTTTAATTATAGATGCAACCTACTCTTTTGATATTAGCTGCAGGAATGGCCAGCCGTTATGGTAGTATGAAACAGATACAGGGATTTGGTCCCACAGGCGAAACAATAATGGATTATTCGATATACGATGCAATAAGGGCCGGCTTTGGTAAAGTAGTATTCATTATCCGTAAAGATTTCGCTGAAGATTTTAAGGCCATATTTGAACCTAAATTAAAAGGTAAGATCAAAACGGAGTATGTTTTCCAGGAGATGAATTCATATTTGGACGGGCAAGAAGTTCCGGCAGAAAGAACAAAGCCCTGGGGTACTGCGCATGCCGTGCTTTGTGCAAAAGATACTGTAAAAGAACCCTTTGCAGTTATTAATGCTGATGATTTTTATGGAAGGGATGCTTTTGCAAAAGCTGCTGATTTTTTAAACAATCAATGCAATGAGAAGCAGTATGCAATAATCGGCTACGAACTGGCAAAAACATTAAGCGAACATGGAACAGTCAGCCGCGGGGTTTGTGAAGTGGATGAAAAACAAAACCTGGTGAGTATAAATGAAAGAACAAAGATCTATAGAGATAACAACGATATCATATACGAGGATGAAACGGGTAAACATACCGTGCCGTTCAATTCCAGCGTATCTATGAACTTCTGGTGCTTTCATCCTTCCTTATTCCCTGCCACGCAGGAATTATTCCTGGAATTTGTAAAAGAGAACAGCTCGAATATCAAGGCTGAATTCTTTATTCCGATAATTGCGGAGGATTTTATTAAGAACAGGAGCGGTCATATCAGTGTGATACCTACTTCCTCAAAATGGTTTGGCGTTACGTATAAGGAAGATGCGCCAACAGTAAAAGCAAGTGTAGATAAATTGGTGGCAGACGGGGAGTACCCTTCCTCACTCTGGGCATAAAAGAAAAAGCTGCTAACAGTGTCAACAGCTTTTATATAAATTGTTTTAAGGGAAATTAATTACCTACTACCATAAATACAAACTCTTCCATTTTCTCAACCTGTTGTTCCCTGTCCAGCCCTTTTAATCCTGCATTGGTTGGTAATTTTATGGTTACCGTGTCGCCACCCTTTTTAAGGGCCTCTAAAAGCTTGTAAATATTTTTTGATTTCGCGGCAAAAACAACACCATCAGCCGTGCGGTTTTTAGAAGTGATAATGCCGATTATTTCACCGTTCCTGTTAAGAACAGGCCCGCCACTGTTACCCGGGTTAACGGATACCGAAAGCTGGTAGGCAGTGGAATCGCCTTCATTACCAGATTTGGCGCTCACATAGCCCTGGCCATAAACGATCTCGTTACGGGGGTAGCCAAGCGTGAATATCTGTTCCCCAAGGTTGGAATTTGCCTTCTTAATAGAGTATGGAAGGTTGCTGACACTTCTGAAAGCAGTGTCATTGATCTTCAGGATAGCAAGGTCGGTATTAGGGTCTGTATAAATAGAAACTGCAGTAAAATATTCGCCCTTATTGTTTTGAACGTAGATGGTTTTCATACGGTTAACTACGTGGGCATTCGTTACAATAAATCCTTTTCCGTCAATTAAAAAACCTGTAGCCCTGTAATCCGGAGTAGGTGGTACCGGAAGTGTTTTAGAAGGCTGGCGTGATCTTATTCCGTCTTTTATTTTTGTATCAATTATAGCTACCAGGTCCTCTTTATTCGAATCGGTTACTTTTTTTGTATAGGCAACGATCAGGCCGGCTGTAGCTATTGATATGATTCCCGCAATACTGGCAGCAACAGTTATGCTGCGCTTGTATTTTTTCCAAAGGAAAACAACTCTTGCCTTTCCTTTTAACTGCGACCTGCTGATCAGGCCTTCATCAGTTAATTTGGATTCAACTTCGTTCAGGGAATGTTTATAGGCTTTAATGCCGGCATGCTTATCCAGTTCATGAAGTAAAAAAGTATGTTCAACAACCATCTGGTCTACCGAAGGGTTGTTTTTACGGATCTCTTCGAAAAATGTTCTCTCCTTAGGGGACATTTCTCCTTTCAGGTACCGCTCCACTGCTTCTATGAGTAATAATTCATCCATCTATTGTCCGTTTTTATATTGCGCAAAAAATAATTTTTTCAACCTCAGCAGGCATTTATATTTCTGTGTTTTTGCATTATCGGCATTTGTATAGCCAAAATCTGAGGCGATGTCCTGCATACTCTTTTTTTGAATATAGTAGGCATCTAATAAGCTTTTACAAGGTTCCCCGATCCTGGCCAGTGCATTTTCCATGATGCTGAAATCGGTATTATGCTTTTCATGCACTTCAAGCTCTTCCTCAACCGATACCGTTTCTTCCCCGTTTTCAACCGGGTTATGGTAGCGTTGTAACTGCTGGAGCCTTTTTAGCCAAAGCCGCCTGCAAACTGAGTAGATATATGTCTTTAATTGACAATTCAGCTCAAAACTACCCGAAACTGCCTTTTCAAATAACACGATCATCGTCTCCTGGAAAATATCCCTTGCTTCATCTGTATTGCCATTATTATTAAGTATAAAGGCCTGAACCATAGGGTAGTTATCGCGATAAATGGCTTCAATAACGGCTCTGTCATTTAGTGCCAAACCCTCCAATAACTGTTTTTCCTGTTCAAAAGTGTTCACCTGGTAAATATTAATACGTTTATTGCTTATTTGTAACCCAAAGGAAAGAAAAAAAAATCTTAAAAAACTTGGGTTACCTTTTCCCGATCCGGGTATAAATATCAAATTATAATTTTAAAAATTAAACAAAACAAAATGAAAAAAGTAATCTTAGCACTGGCTATCGTTTCTGTAGCTTTCGCAGCTTGTAACGAAGGCGACAAAAAAGTTGAAGAAACAAAGGTTAGCGACACTACTGTTGTTCCTACAACTGACACAACTATGGTTGTTAAAGACACTACCGTTAAAACTACTACTACTATCGATACTCTTAAGAAGTAATTAGTACCCGGCTGATTGTTTGTTTTGATGCCGGAATAAAGATTTTTAATTGACAAACAATCATTGAGGCCCCTCTTATTTATAGGAGGGGCTTTTTTTTGCGGTAATTTGGAGCGAGTTCCCTATTTTTGTTTTAGAAATGAACAACAACAAAAAAAATACCTGGTATTATTATTATAGCAACTCCAACGGGGGCAGGCATTTTTTTGTTAAAAACTAAACAGAACTCTTTAACATAAATCTTCCCCCGACAAAATCGGGGGATTTTTAATTATATGACAGTAACCATTATAGGAACAGGATTGATCGGGTGCTCCATGGCATACCGCTTAAAGGAAACCGGCTTTGCCGAAAAGATCATCGGGGTTGATAATAACGAACAGCATTTAAAAACTGCACTACAACTCGGGTGGATCGATGAAGCAATGCCCCTTGATGATGCCATCGGGCAAAGCGGCCTGATGATCATTGCCATACCAGTAGATGCTACAGCAGTTATCATCCCGGCTATTTTAAGTAAAATGGATAAACAGGTGCTGATGGATGTAGGTTCCACTAAAGCGATCATTTGCCAATCAGTAACGGAAGATCCTAAGCGTGGACGATATGTTGCAACGCACCCGATGTGGGGTACGGAAAAAGACGGGCCCGAAGCCGTAGTTAAAGATGCATTCAAAGGCAGGGTTGCCGTGATCTGTGAAAAAGAAAGAACAGATGCGGATGCTTCGCTGATGGTGGAACAGCTGTATAAAAAAATGGGCATGCAACTGGTTTATATGGATGCTGATGTGCATGATGTGCACGCGGCTTATGTAAGCCATATCTCCCATATCGCTTCTTATGCCTTATCGCTTACCGTTTTGGAAAAAGAAAAAGAAGAAGATACTATTTTTGAACTGGCCAGTGGTGGTTTTGAAAGCACCGTACGCCTTGCAAAAAGCAACCCGGCCATGTGGGTTCCCATCTTTATGCAGAACAAAGAGAACGTGCTGGATGTTTTGAATGAGCATATTGCGCAGTTAAGAAAGATAAAGAGTTGCCTGGAAAAAGAAAATTTTGGGTACCTGAAGGAATTAATTGAAAATGCAAATAAAATAAAACGAATACTAAAATAGGCTTTATGACCTTTCGCGAAGCAGAAATAAATGATATAAAACAAATACAGGGGGTAAGAAATTCTGTAAAAGAGAATATGCTGTCTGATCCTGCTCTTGTGCCGGATCATGACGTGGAGGATTTTATTACAAACCGCGGAAAGGGCTGGGTTTGTGAAATAGACGGCAACATCGTTGGCTTTTCCATTGCCGACCTCAAAGAGAATAATGTGTGGGCGCTTTTTTTGCACCCTCATTTTGAAGCAAGGGGCATTGGTAAAAAATTACACCGGCTGATGATGGATTGGTACTTTGAACAAACAAAAGAAAAGATATGGCTGGGCACAGCGCCAAACAGCAGGGCAGAAAAATTTTACCGCATGCAGGGATGGAAAGAAGCGGGCATGCATGGAAAAGTAGAAATAAAATTCGAAATGGATCTTGATACCTGGCGTGAAACAAATAATGTTGGTCAATAATAAACTAATTTTACAATGCAAACAGAACTAAGAACAATGAAAGAGATCACGCAGGAGAAATGGAATAAACGGCCCCTTATCATCAGTGGTCCCTGCAGTGCCGAGACGGAAGAGCAAATGCTGCAAACGGCTACCCGACTTGCTAAAACGGGTAAGGTGGATATGCTGCGTGCCGGCATCTGGAAGCCACGTACCAAGCCTGGTATGTTCGAAGGGCTTGGGGTAATTGGACTGCCCTGGCTTTTGCAGGCAAAAAAAATCACGGGCCTGCCAACTACGGTAGAAGTAGCCACTGCAAAACACGTGGGAGAAGCATTGCAGTTTGATGTAGATATGCTATGGATCGGGGCAAGAACAACCGTTAATCCATTCAGCGTTCAGGAAGTGGCAGAAGCATTGAGGGGTGTTGATATCCCCGTTCTCATAAAAAATCCTATAAACCCCGATCTTGAATTATGGAGTGGCGGTATCGAGCGCTTACAAAAAGTCGGGGTCAGGCAGGTGGGCATGATCCATCGTGGATTCTCTTCTTATGGTAATACCGAATTTCGCAATGCACCCATGTGGCACCTGCCCATTGAGATGAAAAGAAGGTATCCTGATATGCCGTTGATCTGCGATCCTTCACATATATGCGGCAACCGCAGCATGTTGCAGGCTGTTGCACAAAAAAGTATTGACCTGGATTTTAGCGGCCTCATGATCGAAAGCCATATTGATCCGGATAATGCATGGAGCGATGCGAAGCAGCAGGTGACACCTGAAAGATTAGCTGAAATGTTATCGGACCTTGTTTGGAGGAGTGAAAGCAGCACAGAGCAGGAATTCATAACAGCGCTTACTACTTTAAGAGAACAGATCAACCAGGTGGATGATGAACTGCTTACTTTACTGGGACAAAGGATGAAGCTTTCTGACAAGATCGGCGAATACAAAAAGAATAACAATATCACCATCCTGCAAACCAACCGCTGGAATGATATTTTAGAAAGAGCATTTAAAAAAGGAGAGGGGCTGGGCCTCACCAAAGAATTTATCGTTAAATACTTTGATGCTGTGCACTGGGAAAGTATCAATCACCAGAACAAAGTGATGAATTCATAGATTAGCGGAGCAGTTCGGCATCTTTACTTTTCTTGTCTCTAAAATATATTATGCATAGTTCCGAATATACATTTTCGAAAAAAAAAGTAACCTGTTACTTTGATGCTGATTTTTCTTTTTTGAATGAACTGGTAAAGGATAAGAGCATTATTATCATTACCGATGAGCATGTTTATGAGCATCACGCAAAGAAATTTGCAGACTGGCCTGTCATTAAAATTCCGCCCGGCGAGCCGCACAAGAACCAGTCAACGGTTGATCATATCGTTCAGGAATTAATAAAACTCGGGGCCAATAAAAATACATTCTTAATAGGCGCAGGTGGCGGCGTGGTAACAGATATCACCGGATATGTTGCCGCCATTTATATGAGGGGCATATCTTTCGGGCTGGTGCCCACTTCCATCCTGGCCATGGTGGATGCGGCGATCGGCGGAAAGAACGGTATTGATGTGGGGTTATATAAAAATATGCTGGGTACCATCCTGCAGCCCGATTTTATTTTTTATGATTATTCTTTCTTAAAAACCCTGCCCGTTAAAGAATGGGTAAATGGCTTTGCAGAAATAATAAAACACGCCTGTATAAAGGACGCACTTTTATTTTCGGTGCTGGAAAGATTCTCATTACATGATTTCCAGGCTGACCAAACCCTGGTTGCCGAACTGATAGAAAAGAACGTGGCAATAAAATCAGGGATAGTTACAGCAGATGAATTTGAAAAAGGGGATAGGAAATTATTGAATTTTGGTCACAGCATCGGCCACGCCATTGAGAATTTACACGAGCTGCCACATGGCCATGCAGTAAGTATAGGAATGGTAGCAGCCTGTAATTTATCGGAAAAAACAAACGGCTTTCATTTTAGCGAAGCCAGCAGGATAGTTAAACTTTTAGCCAAATACCATTTGCCGGTGGATATTGAAACCAATCATGAACAGGTATTCGGGATCTTGAAGATGGACAAGAAGCGCAGGGAAGACGGGATCGATTTTATACTGCTGGAGACCATTGGCAAGGCAAAAATAGAGCGTATCAGTCTTGATAAGCTCCAAAAACATTTTAAAGAAATATTATAGTGACCGTAACCATCCAGCCATCTGAGATCTCAGGAATTTTAAATGCGCCGGCTTCCAAAAGCAGTATGCAAAGGGCCTGTGCACTGGCTTTACTGAATGATGGTGAGACCACGATCATTAATCCCGGGAAAAGCAATGATGACCTTGCAGCGCTTAATATCATTCAAAAATTAGGAGCTGTAGTAGAAATTAAAAATGAAGAATTAAAAATTAAAAATGAAGTACATAAACCTGTTGATGACGAGATCAATTGTGGTGAGAGTGGCTTAGGTGTAAGAATGTTTACACCCATTGCAGCTTTGTCTTCAAAAGAAATTGTCATTAACGGTGAAGGAAGCCTGTTGAACCGTCCCATGAATTTTTTTAATGAGGTCTTCCCGCAGTTAGGAATATCTGTTCAAACCAATAATGGCAAATTGCCAATTAAGATCAAAGGGCCGCTGCAACCAAAAGACATTACAATAGATGGCTCATTAAGCTCACAGTTCTTAACGGGGCTTTTATTTGCTTATGCAAAAGCCGCAACGAAACGGGTTAACATCACGGTAAATAATTTAAAGAGCAAACCCTACATTGACCTCAGCCTGCAGATGCTGAAGCATTTTGGATATGAAGTGGAAAATAATAATTATGAGTCCTTCACAATCATACCCATTAACGGATTAACGGATAAACGGATTAACGGATTAACATATACCGTGGAAGGCGACTGGAGCGGTGCTGCATTTTTACTGGTGGCCGGGGTCATTGCCGGAACAATTACGGTTAAAGGATTAGATGTGTTTTCAGAGCAGGCAGACAAAGCAATATTGCAGCCATTGATGGATTGTAGCGCTTTCGTATCCATTGAAGAAGATCAAATAACTGTAAGCTCACCCCTGGGAAACAGGTGCAAGGCTTTTCATTTTAATGCAACAGACTGCCCCGATCTCTTTCCACCCCTGGTTGTGCTGGCTGCTTATTGTGAGGGTACAAGTGTTATAGAAGGGGTGAGCCGTTTGGCTCACAAAGAAAGTAACCGGGCAATAACTTTACAGGAAGAATTTAAAAAGATGGGCGTGGAAATAAAATTGCAGGATGACCTGATGATGATAACAGGGGGAACAGAACCGGCAGGAACAACTGTCTGTTCACATCACGATCACCGTATTGCAATGGCTTGCGCTGTTGCCGCATTGAAAGCAAATGGAGAAATGATCATTGAAGATGCTGAAGCCGTCAATAAATCTTACCCCGGCTTTTATGATCATTTGAAAATGCTCGGCGCTGCTGTATCTTTAGAAGCTGTTAGCTAAGCTCAGATCAATTAACTAATTAACGGATTAACATGAATTCATTTGGCCGCATATTCAGGGTTCACATTTTTGGCGAATCGCATGGTGAATGCGTAGGTGTTACCATTGATGGATGCCCTGCAGGATTGCCATTATCTGTAGATGATTTTGTATCAGACATTGAAAGAAGGAAAGGCGGCAACAAAGGAACTACGCCGCGTAAGGAGGATGATATTCCCCAGATCAAAACAGGTTTGTTCAATGGTAAAACAACAGGCGCCCCCATTACCATTTTATTTGATAATACAAATACCCGTAGCGCTGATTACGAAAAACAAAGAGATATACCAAGGCCGGGCCATGCCGATTTTGTAGCGCATAAAAAATTCAATGGCTTCGAAGATTACAGGGGAAGCGGGCATTTTAGCGGCAGGTTAACCGTTTGCCTGGTTGGAGCTTCAGTGATCGCAAAGAAATTACTGGATCAAATAATGATCAACGCGACGATCCTTGAAATAGGCGGAGAAAAGGACCTTGACAAAGGCCTGCAAAAAGCCATTGATGCAAAAGATTCTATTGGCGGTATCATTGAATGTAAAGTAACCGGCTTGCCTGTTGGCCTTGGTGAGCCTTTCTTTGATTCCGTTGAATCATTGATCAGTCACGCCGTATTTGCCATACCCGCCATTCGTGCCATTGAATTTGGTACAGGTTCGGCTGCTGCAAGAATGTTTGGCAGCGAACACAACGATGCCATTATCGACGAATCGGGCAAGACAAAGACCAATCATGCCGGTGGTGTAGTGGGTGGATTGACGAATGGAAATGAGCTGGTCTTTCGCATTGCTATTAAGCCCACATCTTCCACACCAAAAGAACAGCAGTCGCTGAATTGGGAAAGCAATACCGTTGAAAGCTTTTCTGTAAAAGGGCGCCACGACCTTTGTATCGCATTACGTGTGCCGGTAATACTGGAAGCAGTTACGGCAATTGTTCTTGCCGATCTTATGATGCTGGAACAAAAGATCCCGCGGGTTATATGAATAATGAACAAGGAACGAAATCTTCTTAGGATATCAACCTTCGAAATTCGGCATTCCTTGTTCCTTGTTCGATATTCATTTCCCGCTTATCCCGAAAATAACCGGCAAGGAATAAAATCTCTTTTCTATTTTATATCTTCAATACTCATATACAAACTAACTGATCATGAGCTCCAAACAATTGTTTCCGTTCATTGCAATGCTGTTCTTTCTTTCTGCAAATGCACAGGATAAAAAGAAATGGGATGTAAATAATCCCGACGGGCCGTCAAAAGAAGTAACATTTACAGTAAATGAAGGTACCTGGATGAACCTGGATGTTTCCCCCAACGGTAAAGAAATTGTATTTGACCTGCTTGGTGACATTTATACGATACCTGTTTCCGGCGGTGAAGCCAAAGTGTTGCGCCACAACTTTGCTTTTGAAGTACAGCCAAGATATAGTCCTGATGGTAATAAGATATTATTTACATCAGATGCAGGTGGCGGCGATAATATATGGATGATGAATAGAGATGGCAGCAATGCCAAACAGGTCACCAAAGAGAATTTCCGGTTATTGAATAATGGTATATGGTCGCCTGATGGCCAGTACATCATTGCCAGGAAACACTTTACTTCCGGCCGCTCATTGGGTGCAGGGGAATTATGGATCTATCATACCAGCGGGGGCGATGGATTACAATTAACACCCCGGAAAAATGATCAGCAGGATCTCAATGAACCTTCTGCTTCTGCAGATGGAAAATATATTTATTACAGCGAAGACATGTATCCCGGCGGATCTTTTCAATACAATAAAGATCCCAATAACCAGATATTCGTCATCAAGCGTTTCGACAGGGAAAAAGGAACGATCGAACAGGTAACTGGCGGACCGGGAGGCGCAGTTCGTCCGCAGATATCACACGATGGAAAAACACTGGCCTTCGTAAAAAGAATACGAACAAAAACTGTTTTGTACCTGCGTAACCTGGAAACAGGAGAAGAATGGCCTGTGTACGACAAGTTAAGTAAGGACCAGCAGGAAGCATGGACAACCTTCGGCATTTATACAGGCTTTAACTGGTTGCCCGGTGACAGATCCATCGTGATATGGAGTGGAGGTAAAATTTTAAAGATCGATACAAACGGGGAAAATACAGCCGTTGAAATTCCCTTTAGCTGCCACGTAAAACAAAGGATCACGGAAGCAGTTCGCTTCAAACAAAATCTGAACACGGAAAATTTTAATGTAAATGTGATCCGCAATGCCATAACATCACCCGATGGAAGATCATTGGTTTTTAATGCACTTGGTTATCTCTGGAAAAAAACATTACCCGATGGTAAGCCCGAACGCCTGACTACAGGCAGTGAGCAGGAAGCCGAACCATCTTTTTCTGCTGATGGAAAAACGGTCACTTATATAACATGGAACGATACAGCGATGGGAGCCATTTATAAACTGAACATGGCTGCCGGTTCGAAACCAGTGAAAGTAACGACAGAAAAAGCCATTTACCGAACGCCTTCTTTTTCGCCCGATGGAAAGTGGATCGTATATGAAAAAGACAATGGCGATATTATAATGGGTGTTACTTTCAACGTTTAACCCGGGGTGTACCTGGTTGATGCGAATGGTGGCAAACCTGTATTCGTAAGTGATAAGGGAGAATCGCCGAAATTCAATGCTGCCGGTGATCGTATCTATTACCAATTAAACAGGAGTTCATTCGGAAGTTATAAAACGGATGGTACGGACGAAAAAGTTATTTTTAAAAGTACTTACGGCAGCCAGTTCGTTGTATCACCAGATGGTAACTGGGTTGCCTTTGTTGACCTGCATGCGGTGTATGTGGCTGCATTCCCGCATACAGGAAAAACGATCGAGATAGGAAGTACCGCAACTGCTGTTCCAGTAAAAAAAGTTTCAAAAGATGCGGGCATCAACCTGCATTGGAGCAATGATAACAAACACGTACATTATACACTCGGTGACCAGTATTACAGCATCAGCCTGGATGATCGCTTTGAATTTGTTGCCAATAAACCCGATTCATTATTTAAGATGCCGGAAAAGGGCATTAGTATTGGCTTAACAGCGAAGGCCGACAAGCCGCAGGGTATCATTGCATTTACCAATGCAAGAATAATTACTATGAAAGGGGATGAAGTGATCACGGATGGAACAGTGCTGGTTGAAGGCAACCTGATCAAAGCTGTAGGTAAAACGGGAGAAGTAAACATTCCTTCGGGAGCAAAAAAAATTGATTGCAGCGGCAAAACACTCATGCCCGGTTTTATAGACGCTCATGCCCATGGCGCTCATTTCCGAAGCGGGATAACGCCGCAAAAGCATTGGCCTTATTATACCAATCTTGCGTATGGTGTTACTACAATGCACGATCCTTCTGCCAACAGCGAAACGGTCTTTACACAAAGTGAAATGGTAAAGGCAGGGCTGATGGTGGGGCCGAGGGTATTCAGTACCGGAACGATCATATATGGGGCAGACGGCGATTTTAAAGCAGTGATAAATACGATCGATGATGCAAGAAGCGCTTTGCGCAGGACGAAGGCTTATGGCGCATTCAGTGTAAAAAGTTATAACCAGCCAAGGCGGGAGCAAAACCAGATGGTGATACAGGCAGCAAGGGAATTGCAAATGGAAGTGGTTCCCGAAGGAGGCTCTTTCTTTTATCATAATATGGCAATGGTCATGGACGGGCATACGACCATTGAACACAATATCCCTGTTGCTGTATTGTACAATGATGTAATTAACCTATGGAAAAATTCACAAACTGCTTATACCCCAACACTGATCGTATGCTATAATGCACCCAGCGGTGAATATTATTGGTACCAGCATACTAATGTTTGGGAAAAAGAAAGGCTGCTTCGTTTTACTCCCCGTGCACTTATTGATCCACGCAGCCGCTGGCGCACCATGCTGCCGGAAGAGGAATATGAGAACGGGCATATACTCGTTTCTAAAGCTGTAAAGAAACTAAGTGATGCCGGTGTAAAGATCAACATGGGTGCACACGGCCAGATACAGGGGATAGGTGCCCATTGGGAAATATGGATGATGAAGCAGGGAGGGATGAGTAATATGCAGGCACTAAAAACGGCTACGATCAATGCAGCCGAAAGCCTTGGGTTCGATGACTGGATCGGTTCTTTGCAGGTGGGCAGGCTTGCCGACATCATTGTGATGGACAAAGATCCGCTGGAAGATATTTACAACACTGAGACTATCCGTTATACCATGGTCAATGGAAGATTATATGATTCCGAACAAATGAACGAGATCGGTAACTATAATAAGCCAAGGGGAAAATTCTATTGGGAGAACGGGAGAAGTTCAGGCGCTTTCCCCTGGCACCAGCAAACAAACAGTTTTGGGATCGTTGATATAGATGATTAAGGAATCGAATAATGAACAAGGAACAAGGGATGCTGAATTTCGAAGGTTGGTATCCTAAAAGGATTCCGTTCCTTGTTCAAAATTCCTTGTTCGATCTTCATTTGATTAACTTGATTCGATCAGCCGCCTGTGATAATTTACCTGTCCTAAATGATAACTTAAATGCCCCAGCAGGTGCACCAGCATATGTGTTGTGCTTACTATTTTACCATGCTTCTCCAAAGGGAAATCCTTATTGAGATCATCAGTGGTTAATTTAACCAGTGTTTCTTTGACGATGAGTATGCAATTATCAAGGTTGGTAATAATGTCCTGCCGTAACACATTCTTTAAACTGAACTCGTCGTCACGATACCGAACATAACCTGTGTTGCCAAGTGTTGCGCCGATAAAATGATTTAGGTTCCCGATCAAATGGAGGCAAAGGTTACCGGCGCTGTTGCTGATCCCTTCTTTAACGATCCACAGATTATCCTCGTCCCTGTACAAATTAATTTCTGTTCTGAGCTTTTGAAGATCCCTCTCGAAGATCTCAATTAATGTTTCTTTCAGCATATATTATTATTTAAAAAATTTTGATAGTAAAAAAACTATCCTGCAAAACATTCCAATTGAAAGCGATTCACTATCTTGGTAAAAGGTTCCCTCTTAAAATGCTCACGGAAAATAGTATTTTGAAGTTACAAATATTTGACCCGATCTATGCAGCAATCTAAAGATCAATACCAGTACTTAACCCTGATCATAATCCTTTTCTTTGTTTTTTCCTGTAACAGCCCTGAAAAAGTAAAAGATAAGGAAATTGTCACCGATCCCAGGACAATGGACAGCAGGGTTGCGGAGAATATACAGACCGCTTTGCAATATGCGCTGGATAATACAGGCAAAATAGACGACAGCACTAAAATTTTTCTTGCACAAATTGTTGCCGAATTTTATACAAACACGGATAATATGCCTGTATGGAGCAAAACAGGAAAATGGCAGTCTCTTTCAGACTCTTTATACCAATTTATAGCGCAGGCAGAAGTTGAAGGCCTCTTCCCGGAAGATTATCACTTTAAAAATTTACAGTCATTAAAGAATAAACTGGATTCAGATTCACTCAGCCGTATGGATGCTGTTCTGTGGACAAAGGCCGACCTGCTGTTGACAGATGGCTTTATGCGCATCATCAAAGATCTAAAACTGGGAAGATTATATCCTGACAGCGTTACACTGAATAAAGATTCGATCCTGGAGAAAGATTTCTTTGCCATTACATTGAAAAAGCTTTTGGAAGAAAAACAATTCACGCCGGTACTTACTGCTCTTCAGCCCACACACCAGGGTTATTGGGAACTGAAAAAAGGTATCAAGGCTTTTGTAGATAGTATGGACAGGAGGCTGTACACACGTTTGAACTATCCTTACAAAAAAGGAGACGTAAAGGATTCCGTTTTTTTCGTAAAGACACTGCAGGAAAGACTTTTTGAAAGCAATTATATTGATTTCATTGACAAGCTCCCGGATTCTGCACAATTGGCAAAGGCGGTAAAAAATTACCAGGTACAAAAAAAATTAACAGCTGACGGAAAATTTGGAAGGGTACTCGTACAGTCACTTAACAATAACGATGTAGAAAAATTCAAGCGCATAGCGATCACGCTGGATAAGTACAAGCAATTGCCAAAAAAAATGCCCGAGAAATATATCTGGGTCAACATACCCGGTTATTATTTGTGGTTAATAGAAAAGGATACGATGGTCTTTGAATCGAAAGTGATCTGTGGCAAGCCGGAAACAAGAACACCCTTGCTTACGGCTGTAATAACAGATATGATAACCTATCCCACCTGGACAGTACCCAACAGCATCATTGTAAAACAATACCTCCCCAAATTAAAGAACAACCCGAATTATATTTCGAAGATCGGGTTGAAACTTGTGGATAATAAGGGAGAAACAATAGATCCCAATACGGTTAACTGGAGCAAATATTCCAGGGGCATACCTTATAAAGTAATGCAGGCAAGCGGTGATAATAATTCCCTGGGTGTTATAAAATTCAATTTTAATAACCCTTATGCTGTTTACCTGCATGATACCAACCAGCGCTATCTTTTTAAAAACGCATCACGTGCGCTGAGCCATGGTTGCGTGAGGGTGCAGGAATGGGAAAAACTTGCTTTCTATATTGCGGGTAATGACAGCATCGCCAACGTTAAAAAAGACTCATTAAGATATACAAGTGATTCTATCAGGAACTGGATAGCAAGAAAGGAACGTCATCGTATCGATGTTAAAAATCACATCCCGCTTTTCATACGCTATTTTACCTGTGAAGGAAAAGATGGTCGTGTTAAGTTCTATGAGGATGTGTACGGTGAGGACAGGCAGCTGATGGAAAAATACTTCGCAAAAAAATAGTGGACGGCCATAATTAATAACACTGCCAGCCGTTATTATAAAATAAAAGGCACTTTCCTAAAACATTCTTATTAACTTTAAGGAACTAATTGCACTTATCCAATGATGAACAGTAACCTATTAAGAATGGCATTTGCTGTTCTCATTGCAACCATTTTTATTTTCCCGGTAAATGTTTCTGCACAAAGGCAACCAATTCCCCCAGCTAAAGTAAAATCTAAAAAACCAATACGTGTCTTTTATGGTCTCGCAAGTTTTTATGCCAACAAGTTCAGCGGGAGGCGCACGGCAAATGGAGAGATATTCAATCAAAAAAAATTAACCTGTGCCTGTAATGTTCTGCCGCTCGGCACATGGGTCAAAGTCACCAATTTGCGCAACGGGCGTTCAGTAACAGTTAAAATAAACGACAGGATACATCCCAGAATGAACAGGGTGGTAGACCTTTCAAAAGCAGCGGCGGAAAAACTTAACTTTGTTTCCCGTGGCATTACGAAGGTAAAAGTAGAGGTAATCGGTAAAAAAAATCTTCCATAATTGATGTATTGCAGCATTAATGAGGGTTTGGCTGTCTGAAAGACAGCACATAATAGTTATAATTATGTTGGTAAAATATTTTATGTTTTGGAACTAAGCGACTATTTTTGTTGCGATTAAGAAAACTGACATTTATGAAGAAAATCTTATTGGTATTTTTAGCCCTCGGACTTTTTGTAACTTCCTTTGGACAGGATTATAAGAAACGTCCTTCCTTTGGGGTCCATTTTGTGTTCAACGATTTCAGAACAGCGTCAAACCTCCGCTCTGCAGGCCTGGCTAGTGTATTAAAATCGAAGGAATGGCACAAAACGCACTACATGAATGCCGGGGTGGCCGTTAGTTATATCCAGGGCCTTACGAATTATATTGATTTTTCCGGTAGCTTATCCGGTACCTTCCTTGATTACCCTGTTCCCGGGAAGCCCCTCCGCTCAGACCGGAGTTTTTTACTGGAGGGCGCAGCTACTGTTAATTTAAAACTACTGACCGATAATTATTGCATCAATCCCTTTGTTACCGCGGGTGTTGGCGCCGCCAAATACAGGGGATATTACAGTGCTTTCATACCAGTTGGCCTGGGTATACAATTGAATATTTTTGACGAAGTCTATGGACTTTTGAATACACAGTACCGGATGCCGATAACGGAGAACGGCGCTTATCATTTTTATCACAGCGTTGGAATAGCTGTTCCTGTTATAAGCAAAAAAGAACCGGCCCCGGTTGTAGTTCCAATACCGGTTGTTGAAGCGCCAAAAGACAGGGATGGAGATGGAGTTTTGGATGTGGATGATAAATGCCCGGATGTAAAAGGCCTTGCTTCTTTACAGGGTTGTCCTGACAGGGATGGCGATGGTATTGCTGATGGAGATGACAAATGTCCTGATGTTGCAGGTTTAGCCCGTTACCAGGGTTGCCCTATACCGGATACAGATAAAGATGGTATTAATGACGAAGTTGATAAATGTCCTGTTCTTCCGGGCTTTGCCCGTTACCAGGGATGTCCTATTCCTGATACTGATGGTGATGGTGTAAATGATGAAGAAGATAAATGTATCAATGAAAAAGGACCTGCTTCTAATTTCGGTTGTCCTGTAATTGATGTTGTGATCATTGATAAAGTTAACAGGGCTGCCAAGAATATCTTCTTTGCAACCGGTAGTGCTAAATTACTGGCTAAATCTTTCGCTTCATTGAACAGCGTGGTAGCCATATTGAAAGAGAACCCAACTTATAAAGTTACCATCGATGGTCATACTGATGATGTAGGTAAAGACGAAATGAACCAGACCTTATCTGATAACAGGGCTGCTTCAGTAAAAGTGTATTTCGTAAGCAAGGGAATTGATGAAAGCCGTCTTACTTCTACAGGCTATGGTGAAAGCAAGCCAATTGCTGATAACAAAACTGCAGCCGGCAAGGCAAAGAACAGGAGAGTGGAAATGGCTTTGAAAAATTATTGATAAATAAATCCCGGAATAAAAGACAGCCCCCTGTGATCCAGGGGGCTTTTTTATGATAAAAAAAACGGTTTATATGTTTTTTATAACATTTCTTCCTGCGGGAATGCTTTACATTTAATGTATAAAATATTCAACCCTTGCAAAGAAATCTAAAGACCTTCCTGTATTTCAGTTTTTTGATCCTTGTTTCGGCAACTAAAACCGGGGCGCAATCCATCGGTAACACTATCAATCTTTACGGCACAAATTTCCCGCAGGAAAAAATTTATATTCACTTTGATAAGGAAGCTTATTTGCCCGGCGAAACGGTCTGGTTCAAGGCATATCTCTTTGAAGAGAACCTGCCCTCATCAAGAAGCACCAATTTTTATGCAGCACTGTATGATGAGGAAGGAGAGCTTATACAGCAACATACCAGCCCCATATTCAATTCAACTACCGATGGTCATTTCACCATCCCCGACAGCCTGGGATCAAAGCAACTCATATGCCGGGCCTATACAACCTGGATGCTGAACTTTGATACCAGCTTTTTATTTACTAAAGCAATAAGGCTCATTAACAGCAAAGCCAAAAGCGAAGATGATAAAACGGTAAAGAAAGTAAGCCTGCAATTTTTTCCTGAAGGGGGTGATATCATAGAAGGCACGAGGAATACGATCGCTTTTAAAGCCAATTATGATAATGGCCTGCCCTTTGAAGTGAACGGCTCAATAAAAAAGCAAGGAACGGGTGAAGTGGTCATGCCAATAAAAGCAGAACATAATGGAATGGGAAGATTTGATATTGAAGTACAGGCCAATGAAAAGTTCTATGTTGAATGGATGGATAATAACGGCACAGCACAGCAAACTTACCTGCCCAAAGCAAAACCTGCCGGCGTATCCTTAAAACTTGCACAGTTAAAAGACAGGCTTGTATTTAATATTGTTAACAGGCTGCCCAATGATTCCCTGCATGTGCTGATGTATATGTACCAGAAGGTATTTTATCAAACCCATCTCTCCGTATCACAGGCCGAACCTTATACGGGTATGGTGCCCATACAGAGTTTACCAACCGGGGTAATGCAGCTCACTGTTTTTGATGCAAACTGGCAGCCTGTTGCAGAGAGGGTTGCGTTCATCAACAACAATAATTTTACAATACCAACAACAATTACCAATAAAGAAACAAGCACGCAAAAAAGGGGAAAGAATATCATCGAGATCATATTAACGGATACCATGCCCGCTAACATGTCGCTCAGCATCACCGATGCGGAATTAAATAATGAAAAGACCAATTCCACGATTGTGACGGGTTTATTATTAAGCGGCGATCTAAAGGGTTATATACATGAACCTGCTTATTATTTTACTGATAATGCAGATGCAACTTTAAGATCCCGGCTCGACCTGGTGATGCTTACGCATGGCTGGCGCAGGTATTATTGGAATGATTTGCTGGTACAAAAGATGCCGGGCATAAATTATCCTGCTGATAATTATTTGAGTGTTTACGGCCAGGTGGGTAAGGAAGTGATGGCAAAAATGACACCTGAAGAGATCGTTAACCTGATCATTAAAAAAAAGGACAGTACCAATAATTTTTACTCCCTCCGGCCCGATGCTTCGGGACTGTTAAAACAAAGCGGGCTGATCTTTTACGATACGGCGAGGGTTTTATTCTCATTCAATAAGAACAAGACCTGGAATACGCAAATGGCTTTCAGCTCATTCAATTATACATACCCACAACCTTTTGTACTGAATAATTCCCGCACTTATTTAATTCCCGATACAACAGGTTATGTAAAGTTAAACCAGGCCGCATCCCTGTTTAGCTATTACAGTACCAATAAGGAAGGCCTGCAGGGGAATGAGAAGACCCTGCAAACAGTTGTGGTAAGCGGTACAAGGAACTGGAGAAATGATCCCATGCAAAAAATGGAAGAGAAATATACAACAGGTTTATTCAGGGGAGGAACAAATACAGAAGCATTCGATCTTTTGCACGATGAAACGGTTGAATCGCAGGATATCTATAATTACCTGGGATACAGGAGTCGTATCCTGTCGATCAAATATTTGAATGGAGGTAAGTTATTAGTAGGACCTATAATGGGCCAGCGTGAGAAGGGTGAACCATTGCTATATATTAATGAACGGATTGCTGACATTTCGGAATTGGAATCGGTATGGATATATGATATAGCTTTTGTAAAGATCGTTTATCCTTATTTTGGCACCAGGGAAGGAGGCGACATTAAGACCGCTATATCTATTTACTTAAAAAAAGGAGAGGACCTGATAGACCGCCGGCCTAAAGCCACAGACCTGAGGATGGTAAAGGTTGCGGGATACTCGCCCATAAAAGAATTTTATTCGCCGGACTATTCGCAAAGCAATACAACAATGGGTACAGATGCCAGGACAACTTTATTGTGGCTGCCTTATATTTTAACAAATGCAAAGAATCTTAAAATACCCGTCACTTTTTTCAACAATGATCTTACAAAGAAGATGAGGGTTGTTTTGGAAGGGATTAACGAAGAAGGGAAATTGATCCATATCGAAAAGATAATTGAGTAAAGATGAATTAACAGCATACTTATGAAGATAGCTTTACCCGCCTTTTTCACATTCAGCTTAATTTTTACAACCCAGGCATTTTCTCAAAATGTTGAAAGCACCATAAACCTGTACGGAACAAGCTTTCCCCGGGAAAAGATCCATATTCACTTCGATAAGGAAACCTATTTACCGGGTGAGACCATCTGGTTCAAGGCTTATGTTTTTGAAGAGGACCTGCCATCAGTAAGAAGCACAAATTTTTATGCAGCATTGTATGATGAGGATGGAAAAATGTTGCAGGAGAAGATCAGCCCTATATTCAATTCAACTACGGACGGGTATTTCACCATCCCCGACAGCCTGGGATCAAAGCAACTCATATGCCGGGCATATACTGCGTGGATGCTGAATTTTGATACCAGCTTTTTATTTACGAAGCCAATTAAACTCTTAAACAATAATGCCGGTCCCGGAATGGGAAAGCCAAATAAAACAGTCAGCCTTCAGTTTTTTCCTGAAGGCGGTGATATCATTGAAGGAACAAGGAATACTATCGCCTTTAAAGCAAATTATGAAAACGGTTTGCCTTTTGAAATAAATGGAGTAATTAAAAAGCAGGAAACCGGCGAAGTGATGATGCCGCTGAGATCTGTACATGACGGCATGGGCAGGTTTGACCTGGAGATAGCCGCCAACGAAAAATTCTATGCAGAGTGGACAGATGATAAAGGATCTATACAAAAAATTTATTTACCAAAGGCAAAACCTGTTGGCGTATCCTTAAAGCTTGCACAGCAAAAAGACAAGCTTGTATTTAATATAGTGAACAGGCTGCCCAATGATTCCCTGCATGTACTGATGTATATGTATCAAAAGGTATTTTACAGAACTCATCTTTCCGTATCGCCTGCGGAACCTTATACCGGTGCAGTACCCATACATACTTTACCAACGGGGGTAATGCAGCTCACAATTTTTGATGCAAACTGGCAACCGGTTGCAGAACGGGTAGCATTTATCAACAATGATAATTATACAGTAAATGCAACAATTGCCAATAAAGAAATAAGTACGCAAAAGAGAGGAAAGAATATTGTTGAGATAACGATTGCTGATACCATACCGGCAAACATGTCGCTGAGCATCACCGATGCGGAATTAAATAATGAAAAACAGGGTTCAAATTTAATGACGGGTTTATTATTGAGCGGCGATGTAAAAGGTTACATACATGAGCCTGCTTATTATTTTACTGCTGCTACTGGTTCGGATTTAAAAGCCAAACTTGACCTGGTAATGCTTACCCATGGCTGGCGCAGGTATAACTGGTACGATATGCTGGTAAATAAAATGCCGGACATAAATTATCCGCCTGATAATTATTTAAGTGTTTACGGCCAGGTGGGGAAAGATGTAATGGTAAAATTGCCCAAAGAAGAAATGGTGAACCTTATCATAAAAACAAAGGACAGCACCAATAATTTTTATACGCTGCAACCGGATAGTGCCGGACTATTAAAGCAAACAGGCCTTATCTTTTATGATACAGCAAGGCTCTTATTTTCTTTCAATAAAAATAAACTTTGGAATGGGCGGATGGCCTTCAGCTCTTCTAATTACACTTACAGGCAGCCCGTTGAGTTAAATAATTACCGGGATCATTTTATACCGGATACGGCTGGGTATTTAAAGTTCAACCAGAACGCAATACTGTTTAACTATTATAACAGTGGCAAAGCCAAAGGGGAAAGTAATGAAGCTAAAACACTATCAACGGTCGTAGTAAAAAGCGGCGGCTGGCATAACTGGAAAAATGATCCCATGTACTTAATGGATCAAAAATATACCACCGGTTTATTCAGGGAAGGCGCAAATTCAGAAGCATTTGATGTATTGCACGATGAAACGGCAGAAGCAAAGCAGGATATTTATAATTATCTAGGTTATAAAAGCCGTATTTTGATAATAGTATTTATAAAGGGCGGAAAAAAATTGGTACTCAAGGACCCATGGGTAAGAAGTAGATCGGTTGTAAATCCATTGATATTTATTGATGAACACATAGCTGACCCTTCAGAGTTGGAAGCGCTATTGATATCTAATATTGCTTATATAAAAATTGTTCCCACTTATTTTGGAACGAGGGATGAAAATGGGGCTCTAACGTCAGCATTATCGATTTACACAAAAAAAGGAGACGACCTGGTTGACCGCCGGCCAAAAGTCACTGATATGAAGCTGGTAAAAATTCCAGGCTATTCACCCATAAAAGAATTTTATTCACCCGATTATTCGCAAAACAATACTGGATTGGGTACTGATGCAAGAACGACCTTATTGTGGCTGCCTTATATTTTAACCGACGCGAAGAATCTTAAAGTGCCGGTGACTTTTTACAACAATGACCTTACAAAAAAGATCAGGATCGTTTTGGAAGGTATTAATGAAGAAGGTAAAATGATCCATATAGAAAAGATCATAGAATAAAATTCCAGCCCGCTACATTAATAATCATTCTCCTTAGGCTTTGTTGCAGGAGGTGAGCCTTTTTTGTCATCAGGCTTTTTTGTTTTACCCGTATCGGGTTTACTCTTAGGTATCTGGCTTTCGATACTTATTTTTTCAATTAATTTATCTTCTGTTGCAGGTACCGGGCTGTTAAAAAAATCGCCGGCATCACCATTGCCTTCATCAAGCGTTGTGCTGTCTCCCTGGCGAAAAAGCCTTTCCATATCCGGGTCCGCATAGATCGGGTTATTATTAAGCTCGGCCGGTTTTTCAAATACTTTCACCTTTCCATATTCCAGCTTCCTGTCTCCATAGACCTTCGACATAAAAATTCCCCATTTCGGTGCCGACATCTCTGCACCACCCGCATTGTTTGCATAGATCCTAATGAACGGATCGTCGCAACCCACCCACGTGCCTGCAAGTAATTCGGGAGTATAGCCAATGAACCATCCGTCGGCATTATTATTTGTGGTACCGGTCTTGCCCGCTCTTTCTACGGGAACCGGGTAACCATTTAAAATACGTGCCGTTCCAAACTGTACAACGCCCTGCATTAATTTTACCATCGTATAGGCATCAGCTTCACTCACTACCTGTTTTGTTACGGTATTGAATTCCTGCAAAACATTCCCGCTTTTATCTTCAATCCTTGTCATAATGATGGGCTCGGTATTCAGTCCTTTGTTCGGGAACATGGTGTAACCCTGCATCATTTCAAGCATCGGTATCTCGGCAGCGCCAAGGGCAATAGAGTAATAGGGAGGGAGCTTGGTCTTAATACCAATACTCTCTGAAAATTCAATGGTCCTTTTTACGCCTATCTGGCCAATAATTCGCCAGGCCGCAATATTTTTCGACCAGGCAAGGCAATAGGCAAGTGTTCCGCCACCACTTGAAATGGCTTTGCCACCGAGCGTGAGTGAACCGCCGGGGATGACCGTTTCCGGTGTGTACCCTGCTTCTTCAACTGCCAGTGTATATAAGAAAGGCTTGAAGGTGGAACCAACCTGCCGCTGTGCGGTGATATGATCGAACTTGAACCATTTATAATCTATTCCGCCTACCCAGCACTTTACTTCGCCTGTTCTTGGGTCCATGGCAGCAAAAGAAGTTTGTAGTATTTGCTTATGATATTTAATAGAATCAAAAGGCGTCATAACCGTATCCTTTTCTCTTTTTGCGTTCCATGCAAACACTTTCATTTTTACGGGAACATAGAATGTTTTTAAGATGTCCTCCTCTTTAACCTTGTCTTCTTTCATACTCTTCCACCGGTCTGTGAACTTAAAAGCATCCGTGATAATATCTTCGTGGCCCTTCCATATCCTTGCGCCGTTATTTTTCATTATCCAGTCCAGCTTCTTTTGAATAACAGGCATATGTTGCACTACAGCTTCCTCTGCATACTGCTGCATTTTGGAATTAATGGTCGTATAGATCTTTAATCCATCCCTGTGTAGATTATAAGGCTCACCCGTTTTAGGATTTTCATGTGTTTTACACCATTCCTTTAATTTATCGCCCAGCATACTCCTGAAGTAGGGAGCGATACCTACGTAATCATCAATTTTTTTATAATTGGTAATTAATGGCTTTGCTTTTAAACGTGTTGCTTCTGCTTCGGTTAAATATTTTTGCTTGCAAACAGCCATTTGGTTGATCACGGTATTCCTCCTGTCAACAGAAGCTTTTGGATAGCCAATAGGATTGTAAATAAACCCTTTCAGCATGCCTATCAGAACAGCGGCTTCTTCTATCTTAAGGTCCTTTGGTTCTTTCTGGAAATAGGTACGTGATGCATTACGAATGCCATATACATTGCCCCATGGTGCCCTGTTCAGGTAAAGCGTAACTATCTCTTCCTTTGTAAAATTCCTTTCCAGCTTTACCGCCACGATCCATTCCTTCATCTTATCAAGTCCACGCCTGACAATATTTCCTCTTCCCTGTTTGAGCATGAGTTTAGCTACCTGTTGGGTGATGGTGCTGCCACCACCATCGGAACCGAGCGTGAATACGGCACGTGCAACGGCCTGCGCATCAATACCCGAGTGTTCGTAAAACCGCTCATCTTCTGTTGCTATTACTGCATGGATAACATTGGGGGATATTTCGCTGTACTTTACTTCGCTTCTGTTCTCGGAATAATATTTTCCCATCAGCTCATCATCGCTCGAATATATTTCGCTGGCAAGGTCAGCTTCGGGATTTTGCAATTGTTCTACAGATGGCATCTTGCCAAACAAACCAAAATTGGCACATAAGAACATCAGCAGCACAAATAAAAAGCCGCCTAAAAAAACACGCCATAATATTTTAACTGAACGTTTCATGTATTAGATTTTAGTCAGATCATTGGGTATCTTTTCAAATACGCAGGATCATATGAAATTATTGCAAGATATGGTGTCGTTTCGCCTCCCGGTTGTTAAAACCTGTTGGGATACTGTGTATTTAACAAGGCCTTATAACCCGGAATATTTTTATTGGTTTTAAGTAACTGCAGATTCTCATCTGTAATGATCATAAATGAATATTTATTGGCAGGCAGCCAGGATATTTCAGAAGCAGCGCTTCTTTTTATCTTATCATAATATTGCAGGGCCGCTGCCGCATCAGCAAATGAAGTGATCACCAGCAGGCTGCGTTCCGCATCCAGTACGTCTTTATTTATTTGAATTGGCTGCCCGTAAAAATTTTCTTTGTTATAGCGGTTAAATGCATTTCTTGCCTCATTCACATACACAGCATCTACCTTATCCAGTATCATTATCACATGGTGAGCTGATGTAAGCGACATAACGAAAGGTCCGCTGGTCAATGGTGGCGGCGCTGGTTTCTTTGTGCTGTCTGCAATTACCGGTGCCCTCACCACCGGAGGATTTACAACAACAGGCTTGTCATTTATTTTAGCAAGGGTATCCTCACCGGCTCTTGTAACTTCAAGGCTGGTAAGATATGTTTCTATTTCTGCCCTTCTTCTCAACACATCTATCATGGTGGCCGCTTTGTCCTTTAGCGGGGATGATGGATAGGAATTCATCAGGGTCTGTAAACCGAGGATGGCCGAACTGTCATTACGGTTCTTAACATGGTTGAGCGCTTCGATATACAACAGTTGCGGGGTCCAGTAATTTACGCCATAGATGCTGTCTGCTTTTCTCTTTTCCCTTATGGCCTTTTCAAAATCACCTTCAATGAAAAGATTGTAAATATCCTCGTACAATTTTGTTGCTTCAGGATTTTTTGTTTTAGGATTTAATGAAGAAGGGTTATTCAATACCTGGGCAGACTTGCTGTTTGCAAATCTCCTGTCGAGCAAACCCTTGTAATAATCTGCTTTTTCTTTATTCCCAAGTTTTATATAACAATAATACAGGCCGAGGTAAACTTCACCATCCTGTAAGCGTGATGGAAAGCGTGTTAAATAATCTTCGTAAGTAGCAGCGGCCAGCCCGTATTCTTCCAGTTCATTCTGGTAGAGCTTTGCCAGTTCAAGCATATTGGTTGCAATTATCTCGTTACTGGCGCTCAGTTTTTCTTCGGTTAAAGGAACATTGGTGATCAGCGCATCGTAACTAATGTCTGCGGTTTGTGTGTTACCTGTATTTGTACTAACCGGCACTACGTTACCTTTTGCATCAAGGGTAGTACCGGGCGGATTAGTAGCAATATTGTCCGGCACAGCTGACTTGCGCCGCCAGTTATCACCATTGGCCCTGTTCCCCCATTTGGTTTTAAATTCGCTAAAACCCCTTGATTTCATTGAGCTGTTATAGAAATACCATTCTCCCCGGGTATTACCGGCAAAAAGGTCCACAGGTGCAGGGTTATTTCCAAAAGGAATGATCTCGCCGCCTGCGCCTGAATTACCATCATCTTTTAACCCTTTTTCCCTGCGTAATTTTCTTACCAGTTTTCTTATCAGGTCATCTCTTTCTACAGGTGCCATCAGGGCAACACGTTGCAGGCTGTCTTCTCTTTCAATATTGGTAATGGCTTCTGCAATTTTTGATAGTGCATTTTTCCTTGACTGTATTTGCTCGATCTTTTTATTTAAGATGGTATCGGGGCCGTTTTGCAGGCTGTCGTACATTGAGGCCGCAAGACGGTATTGTTTACGGCTATAGGCGATATCACCCAACTGTAAATAAGCCCTGTTCTTATAATTTATATTTGATTCATTACGCTTCAGGCTTTTATTAAAATAAATTATGGCCGCATTGGTATCCGGCTTTTGCAAGGCAAGCTGGCCGGCAGAATAATAGATGATGTCGCGGAAAGATTCAAACTTATCCCGCTTTGCCATTTTTAAAAGATTGTCAATGCTGCGGTCAAGTTCTTTGCTATTGGTTGCTTTCAGCATCTTTGCTTCATTCAGCCTGGCATAAATATCCAATAAGGGATCTACCGTATGCTTGGATGCCCGGGTATAATGATCGGAGGCTTTGTCATAATTACCGCTCATTTCATACAACTGGGCAAGCAAAAATTCCCAGCGAGCCCTGTCCTGTTTGGTATCGGCATTGCTTAATGCCTTTTCAAGATGAACAGCGGCGCTGTCGAAGTTTCCCTGTTTATAGAACCAGTAGGAATTCACTTCTTCCAGGTCATTGTATAAGCGCTTGGGAAGATTCTGGTCATTTTGCAATGTATTGATAAGGCCGCCCGATTCACCAAATTCATCCTGCTCAATTAAGGTACGTGACAGCCATATCAATGCATCATTGCGGCTTGGTGGCAGTGCAAAGGTCTTTTGTAAAATATTTCTTTTTTCTTTATTGGCGATGGATATGCTGCTGCCGCTCGCCGAAGAAGTGGTGCCAACTATACGGTCGTCATCATCATTTTTTCTTTTGCGTGGAAAAAGATTGTAGTTGATGAACTGGAAGGTCATCATTGCCGAATCAAGTTCTCCTTTAAAAAAATAAGCCTTGCCGATAAGCATGTACATATTATCAATCCAATCGTTACGAAGATCGTGTAACAATATGCCTGCGGTAGAAGTATAGATCACCGAATCGAGCTCTGATTTTTGCGAAGACGTATTTTCCAGTGTATAGGGATAAAAAGCAAGCAAACCGGAATAATCATCCTTATAAGAAAGCTTGGCCCGGTCAACAACTGTATTTACCCTGTTATTGGCATTAAAGTAATAATTGTAATGCGTTACGTTATTTTGATAAAAATTACGGGGAACGGTAAATTTTTTATCGGCAGTTTTTTCTGAACCCAGTTTCCTGTTCTCGAATTTTTCGGGTTTTTTTTCTTTTCCAAAAAGGTCAACTGTCCAGGTTGGTTGTGATATAACAAGACCTGGTAATCCAAATAATAACAAAAAAATAAACACCAGGTTAATAGTTCTCTTCAGCATGAATCAAAAGGTTGAATAGTAAGGATAAATATCGGTTATTTTTGGTAAATATTGTGGATACCGGCGGGCTTTTAATCTACTTTAATCTTTTTTTATGACGTATGGTAAGGGTATTAAATAAATGATATAGCCAAAGTTTGTACGAATACAGCCAGTTACAGGTTTTAAATTGCTTTTTCACCGGCATTTCTTAATTTTAGGATTCAAAAAAAAATATGGCGAAATTAGATGCCAACAGTACGCTAAAACGGTTGCGGAACCGCTACCGGCTGGTGGTCATGAACGAGGATACTTACGAGGAAGTGGTAAAATTTAAGCTTAGCCGTTTGAGCGTGTATATATTTTTGAGCACTTTATTCGTTGTACTGGTAGGTTTGATAATCGGGTTGCTTGTTTTTACACCTTTAAAATATTATTTGCCGGGGATCGGCAGTGGTGATGCCAGGCAAAAAAGGGAATACCGGGCGCTTAAAATGCGCACAGATTCAATGGAAAAGGCACTGGGTCATAAGCAGAAGTATTATGACGACCTGCAGAAGATATTGGAGGGAAAAGTACCGGTATTGGATACGCATAGGCTGAGTTTGCCAAAAGTGGAAAAGAGCGTGGACTGATCAATATTAAATTTAAAACCAAAGTATATGTTTAACTCAAAATCCAAATCATCATCTGATGAAACCATTTCAAATGCCAGCACAATGATAGGAGCAGGCACAACCATTACCGGCGATATCGAAAGCAATGGCGATATTCGTATTGATGGTACCTTAAAAGGCAACCTTAAAGCAAAATCAAAGATCATAATCGGTACGGAAGGGATCGTGGAAGGCGATATCGAAGGCCTGCATGCCGACATCATGGGAAGTGTTACGGGTAAGATAAAAGTAAAAGAGCTTTTGTTCCTGCACGGCACAACCGTAGTTAACGGCGATATCTATGCCGGTAAACTGCAGATAGAACCTACGGCTGTTTTTAACGGCCAGTGTCATATGGGCGCCAATATCGTTGAATTGAATAATGGTGTTATAAATGCAGTCAACCAATAAAAAGAATTTAATGAACCCCGGCTACAAAGTTTTACTTCCCCTGTTCACCAGCTTTATAATATGTACGATCCTGATCTTTACCGCATGGATATTTTTAGCGGGCAGTGGCGTTGATTATGCCGTGCTGATCGGGGCAAATTGTTTATTCTTCCTGGTGAGCCTGCTGGTGTTCAGGATGCAGTACAGGGCCATGTACAACAGCAACCCCAATGTTTTTGTGCGAAGTGTTATGACCGGGATGATCATCAAGGTATTTGTTTGCCTGGCAGCCGTGGTTGCTTATTATTTTTTGAGCGGTAAATATTTTAATAAGCCTGCTGTTTATTTTTCCATGATCATTTATATGATCTTTCTCACAGTAGAGGTAAGGGCGATCATGAAGCTGAACAAACAAAAAAATGCCTAAGCAGGAAGCCCCACTTTTACAGTTACAGTCTTATTTGCCCGAAGGAAGTTTCGAAGATGTGCTGTATTATCTCCGGCACTATAAGGTTCATCTTACCATCAGCCGCCAAAGGCAAAGCATTTTGGGCGATTACCGCCATGCGATGGCAGACAAGGCACATCGTATAAGTGTCAATGGCAACCTGAATAAATATGCTTTCCTCATTACCTTATTGCATGAGCTGGCGCACCTGTTTACGTACGAACAATTCGGGCACCGTGTGATGGCCCATGGCCAGGAGTGGAAGAATGAATTTGGTAAGATACTGGCCAAATTCCTGCTGAAGGATGTTTTCCCTGCTGATATTAAAAAGGCATTGCTGCGTACTTTGCAAAATCCCGCGGCCAGCAGTTGCGGCGATGAAAAACTATTGAGGGTACTTCATAATTATGATGAAAAGAAGCAAGGCGTTCATTTGGTGGAGCAGGTGCCTGACGGGGCCTTGTTTGTAATAAAGGGCGGGCGCATTTTTAAAAAAGGAGAGAAGATCCGTAAAAGGTATAAATGCGTGGAAGTAAAAACAAACAGGTTGTACCTGTTCAGTGCGGTGTATGAAGTACAATTAATTTAGATCAATTGATCCACCTGTTTAACAGCTTCTCATCTGCGCTTAATTTGCCCAGCACTTTATATTTGCTTTGGCGCAAGACATCACTTGAAAAAGCCTTTTCCTTTTGTACATTTCTTGTTCCCACAAAAGTAGAATGTATAAAATATATCTCTTTCCCATCGTTATAAATAAAACCGGTATGGTTATCAAGACCAACAACATATAATCCATAACCTTGTTGTTCTATGGATCGTATAAAAACTCCCATTTCAACGTTGCTGAAGCGCTGAATGTATTTTGGCTGAATTAATGAAGTTATCATTTGTTCAGATGCACATTGTGACAGCTTGATACGGGCAAGTGCTAATCCTGCATCACGTAGTATTGTTGTAACAAAATAACCACATGCAATGCTGCCCTTTTGCGGGGTTTGACTGGTGCCATTAAAACTCCATGGCGTTCCTATCCAGCCAGGGATGATCGTTTCTACAACAGCGCATGTAAATATTTTTTCTTTTTCCGGTTTGGAAAACCTGTTCCATAAAACCCTCTTGCCCTGTTTATATACTACGATCTGTTTTTTACAGGAATCATAGTTTACAGTTCGAACCGGCCGTACAGCCGGGTCCTGGGCAGGAACACCTGTTTTCTTTTCTTCTTGCGTGCAACTAACAAAGGATATGAATACAAAAGGTATCAGCAATAATTTCATTTGGCTTTAGGAATTGTCTGTAATAGATACAGCCGGCAGGAAATTCCATAAACTTATTCTTCCAGGTCTTTTATCATCCACACATCACAGCCGGTGTGCCCGCTGTTTCCTATGGCGCCGGGTAAGTAAGTAAATCCAAGTTTCTCATACATGGGTATGGCAATGGTGAGTTCGGGCATTGTTTCCAGGTACATCTTTTTATAGCCCATTTCTCTTGCGGTTGCGATACACTTACTGATGAGCTCTTTACCAATACCTTTGCCACGCCCCTGTGGAGAGAGATAGAGTTTTACCAGCTCACAGGTGCCTGCGGGTAAATTTTCTGTTGGAAAAATACCCGAGCCACCGATTATTTCCCCGTTCCATTCTGCTATATAATAAATGCTGCCGGGTGCATGCGAAAATGCTGAGAACAAATGGTCGGTACGGTCATCATAGTAAACCGTACCGGGTTTATTTGCTTTGAATTCTTTTAAAGTATCACGTATGATCTTTGCGATCGATTTATCATCTTCCCGTTGAATGGTCCTAATCTTAAGTGCATTCATATCGCCTGCATTGTATCCCAAACCTAAGAAACATATTATAATTAACGTGTTATGCGATTGAAATTATATTTAGTAAAGATAGTGGCCGGTGGGACACCGGCCACGGCGAGCGCCGCGGTTGGTGTCCCCACCAACCGCAAGTTGAAAAATGTGAAATGCTCACTGATATTGAGTTCTAATAAGTAAATATTTTTCAATAGCACAACACGTTATAATTAAGATGAGCGCTTTAAAAAAAATCATTATTTTCGAATATATTTTAACCACCTGAAAGTTTGCCTGAATTAAAAAAATACAGCGAGGAAGAATTGGTACTGCTGCTTCAAAGCAGGGATCAACAGGCATTTTCCTATTTATACGATAATTATGCGGAAGCCTTGAACGGTATCATTTACCGCATAGTGGAGAACCGCGAACTGGCCGAGGATATTTTGCAGGAGGCCTTTGTTAAAATATGGAATAATTTTTCCAACTATGATACCGCCAAAGGCAGGCTGTTTACCTGGATGCTGAATATTGCCAGGAACCTTACTATTGACACACTTAGAAGCAAAGGATACAAGAAGCAGGCTAAAATCTCAAGCGATGAAAATTCCGTAAGTAATTTTACGGATGACAGCAACGTTGCTGAACGTTTTGACGCCATGGGCATTAAAAAACAACTGGTTAACTTAAAACCCGAGCAGCGGAATATCATTGACCTCGCCTATTTTAACGGTTACACACAGGATGAGATATCAAAAGAAATGGGAATTCCGCTGGGAACGGTAAAGACAAGGATGCGTGCAGCCATTATTGAACTAAGAAAAATGCTGGAATACAGTTAAAGTGAACATAAAAGAGATCATATCATCAGGAATGCTGGAACTCTACGTAATGGGACTTGCTTCGCAGCAGGAGATCCGTGAGGTGGAGGCATGGGCAAAGCAATATCCCGAAATAGCGGCAGAGATCAATGCCATAGCTTCAGGACTGGAAAGCTATGCACAGGCACATGCGATAGCGCCCGATGCGTCTGTTAAAGAAAAAATTCTTGCAAAAATAAAAGATGAGACTGTTAAGCCTTTTACCAGGGATAATGGCGATGTTGAAACAGCAAAAGTTTATTCCATTTCACCGGCCTGGAAATATGCCGCCGCTGCAAGCATTATCCTCCTTGTTGGCAGTTTAATATTCAACTATACCTGGTACAAAAAATATGATACTGCTAATAAAGATCTGCAGCTTGCACAAACTGAGCTTCAGCAGCAAAAAGAATTAGCGCAATCAATGGATACTGCTATGCAGGTAATGGGTGATATGAATGCGAGGACGGTTGCTGCTAAAAGTATTGATAGTACGGTGAACATGGAAGCAAGAATATACTGGATGACCAATACCAGTGAGGTATATATAGACCCTTCCAATTTACCAAAAGCGCCTGCCGGCAAACAATATGAGTTCTGGGCAATTGTTGACGGTGCGCCTGTAAATGGCGGTATAATCGCAGAGGTAAATGGTAAGAAAGTTCGTCTTCAAAAAATGAAAAGCTTCGGCAAGGCACAGGCCTTCGCCATTTCTTTGGAAGATGCAGGCCCTGCAAAAACAAAACCCGACAAGGTAATGGCTGCCGGTAATATTTAATTTCCCCTCTTAAAGATTTTCCTTTCTTTGTTAGCCGGCGATAGCTAAGAAAATGTTCAATTTTTTCTTTATCAACTTGCGGTTGGTGGGGACACCAACCGCGGTCTTCGTCGTGGCCGGTGTCCCACCGGCCACTATCTTATCACTAATATAATTTCAATGACACAACACGTTAAACAGTAAATATTTTTCATAAAATCAAATCCAATCTTTTTCATCTGCCGTAAATGTTTTTGAAATTATTTATCAAAAAATAAAAACAAAATCATGAAACAGATCAGAAAGATCCTTTTTGTTGCAGCAGCAGTCATGTTCGGCAATGCTTCATTTGCACAAATGGAAAAAACAGTTATGGTTGGAGGAGCAGAGATGTATCCTTCAAAGAATATTGTACAGAACGCCGTTAACAGCAAGGACCATACCACCCTGGTAGCTGCCGTTAAAGCCGCGGGGTTGGTGGAAACTTTACAAACTGATGGCCCGTTTACCGTATTCGCACCCACCAACAGCGCCTTTTCCATGTTACCTGCAGGTACAGTTGATAATTTGCTGATGGCAGAAAATAAATCTGCCTTAACGAATGTACTTACCTACCATGTTGTTGCAGGCAGGCTTAATGCCAAAGACATTGCAAAGCTTATCAAAGAAGGAAATGGCACGGCAGAATTAAAAACCGTTGCCGGTGGTAAATTATGGGTGATGATGAAAGGAAATAAAATTATGTTGAAAGATGAGAAGGGCGGAATGGCTACGGTTACCATCAAAGACGTTAATCAAAGTAATGGCGTTATACACGTGATCGATCATGTGGTGTTGCCTAAATAAGGATCAATTTTTAAAACCTGTTGCATCTTAATTAAAAACCCTGCTATGAAAGGCAGGGTTTTTAATTTGATCAATTATATTTTAATGACAGCAGATCAATTCGGTACGCCACCCGTCCTGCTGCCATTGCTGTTCCATATGGTTATATTCCCATCCTGGTTTTCCTGTGTGCCCATATAACCTACCCTCGTATTATTCTTATTATAAACACCAACCCTTCCACCTGCAGAAGGCGTAGAGAGGCGGATTGTTTCGTTGCCATTATTCAATAAAGAAAAATAACCACCCCCGTTCTCGGTAAAGGTCATCCAGGCTATCTTATCACCGTTCCTGTCATTGAGGTTAAAATAACCGGTCTCACCGGTGGTAACGCCAAGCTCAGCAACTTCCTGCTGCCGGCCATTGTATAATGCAAGGTATCCTCCGCCTTCCGTAGTACGGGTAACTTTAAACATAACATCACCATCAGTATCAAATGTATTTATCGCACCGCCGCCGCCTTCTGCAGTAAACAGGGAGACAAGCCTTTTACCCGAAGAAGTATAGCTCGACAGGTTTCCGTTTCCTTTTTCTTTATTCAGCGTCAACAGAACATTCCCGTTATTATCCACTACCTGGAAAGCCTTTGCTTTGATCAGGTCGGGCACATCGGCTTTTTTGCCCGACGACATTAATACAACTGCGATCAATATAATAACTGATGTGCTGAAAAACACCCGGTACATTTTTAAACTTTTCTCTAATTGTGTGATTCTTTGTTCGATCTGGTTCATAAAAAATAATTAAGATTAATGAATATGGTTAGCGGCGAAAGCATAAAATATAATAATTGCCGTTGATGACGACATAAAAATAACAGATTTGGTATATATTTTCCTATACCCTTTATGTAGTATTTTTATTTTGTAAGCAACGAATAAACCGCCGAGTCGATGAACTTACCCCTGAAATAAAAATCCTCTTTAAAATAGGCCTCCCTGGTGAAGCCGCATTTTTCCAGCAGCACGCCTGATGCAACATTATCAGGGTTGATATGCGCTTCAATACTGTGCAGCTTCATGGATCCAAAGCCATATTTAACAGCAGCCAGCAATGCTTCCTGCATTATGGCTTTGTTCCAATGTGCGGGGTGAAGCATATAGCCAACTTCTGCACGGTAGTGCTGTTTTATAAGACGCCAGAATCCAATGGTGCCAATTAAAATATCCGGTTGATCAATTAAAGCGATGGCCCACATGATCCCTTCATTGGTTTCCGCCGCTGTTTTTATCTTGTTTATGAATTCTTCAGCTTCTTCCAGGGTCTTTGTTTTTTCCCTGTCAATGTATTGCATCACAGTTTCATCTGAACGGAGGAACAGGATCTCCGGGGCATCTGTTTTTTCAATACTGCGCAGTAATAATCTTTGGGTAGTTATTTCAGGAAAAGGGGAGAAGACGGGTTCCAGCATTATTTATTTTTTTATGCAGGAGTAAATTAGGATTTTTTTGTTTACCCGGAAATGATAAATAAAAAAAGAGTGAGGCATGTATGCACTCACTCTGTATGATTATTTCAATTTGAATATTGATGGCTTTTACAATGAAAATCGGATTTTTAAGTATTTATATTTAGTTGTGTTTAAAAATCTGCTTTCCAATTGTGGTTTCGCTGTTAAGGTGTGCCCGGGCGCCATGGTCTTGGTGGCCTGGGTGGTACAATTACTACCGGGCGTGGAGGCCTAGGCGGTAAAATGATCACCGGGCGTGGCGGAGCGGGAGCCCTGTGGCGATATATAACAGGATGAGGCGGCCTTGGTGGCGTATGCTTATAATAATGTTTCTTATAATGCTTCTTTTTCTTCTGAGCGAAAGAAGATTCCGTCATTCCAAAAAATGCAAAAATGACCAGGATGAAAAATTTTGCTTTCATGATATTGATATTTTACTTAAAAGATTATTGATCCTTTGTTATAGGTAAGGCCAATAACGTGCCAGATTGGGAAGAGATTAATTTACAGGATTTTAAGAAGCCAATAGCAGTTCGAAGGGATCAACAAAGCGTAAATAAAATTACACAGTTGGCTAAGAGCACAAAAGAGAAAAGGAGAAAGATACCTGTTGATCTTTCTCCTTTTCTCTTTCTCTCCTTCACTCTTTTTCCTCTTAGCTTTCCTGTATTTAATATCTTAGTTTATGCTACAGCCTTGTTCACCAATGCCGCTGCTTCGCTTAATAAAATTGCGCTTTGTACTTTCAGGCCGCTTTCGTCAATTAGTTTTTTTGCAACATCCGCATTCGTGCCCTGTAACCTTACAATAATGGGAATATTGATATTGCCTATGGACTGGTAGGCATCTATAACGCCCTGCGCAACCCTGTCGCAACGCACGATGCCGCCAAAAATATTAATGAGTATTGCTTTTACCTTAGGGTCTTTTAATATGATACGAAAGCCGGCTTCCACAGTTTGGGCATTTGCTGTCCCACCCACGTCTAAAAAATTTGCGGGCTCACCGCCACTCAGCTTTATCATGTCCATGGTTGCCATTGCAAGCCCGGCGCCATTTACCATGCAACCCACATTGCCATCTAATTTTACAAAGTTCAGGTTGAATTGTCCTGCTTCCACTTCTGTAGGATCTTCTTCACTTACATCTCTTAAAGCAGCTATATCCAGGTGGCGCATCAATGCATTGTCATCTATATTCATTTTGCAATCCACTGCAATTATTTTTTCATCACTGGTTTTAAATAGCGGGTTTATTTCCAGCATGCCACAATCCGAACCAACATAGGCACTATATAAATTGGTGACAAACTTTACGCAGTTCTTAAAAGCCGGGCCGCTTAATCCCAAATTGAAAGCGATCTTTCTTGCCTGGAATGGTTCTAAGCTGCCGCCGGGATGCACCCATTCTTTAAAGATCTTTTCCGGTGTGTCATGCGCCACATCCTCAATATTCATCCCGCCTTCTGTACTGTACATGATCACGTTCTCTCCCTTGGTCCTGTCCAATAAAATAGACAGGTAAAATTCTTTTACCGGGTTTGCTCCTTCATAATAAACATCCTGTGCCACCAACACTTTATTCACCAGTTTTCCTGCAGGCCCTGTTTGTATCGTTACCAATGTTCCGCCTAAAATATTTTGTGCGATCTCTTTTACTTCTTCAGCGGTCTTGCCAACAGCAACACCACGTTGTTCTGTACCGGCTATTTTTCCCTTACCACGGCCACCGGCATGTATCTGTGCTTTTACTACGGCAAACTTACTTCCGTACTGGGTATGAATTTGCTTATAAGCCTGCTCAGCCTCACCCGCAGTATTGCAGGGAATGCCTTCCTGGACCGGAACACTGTACTTTTTCAATAATTCTTTGGCCTGGTATTCGTGAAGATTCATAAGTCAAAAAGTTTTGGCGAAGATAGGAAACAGTTTTGAGTTTTGGGTTTGGGTTTTTTTGTTACCGGCAGCGAATCTTTGCTCATCTTCACAGGCGTCGCACTCTTGTACAGTATACTTTATTGTACTTTTTATTGAGCGGATACCCAACTGAAAACCCATAACCGGAAACGCTAAACTCAAAAAATTCTGAACATTCCTTTAACGTATCTTACCTTACCTTCGCTATAAAAGAAATGCTTATGATGGTGAAAATTAATGAGGCGACGGAATTCATTAAAAAAATATACAGCCAGCAGCCATCTGTTGGTATTGTTTTAGGAAGCGGCCTGGCAAGTTTTACAAAAGAAATAAAGATCGAAAAAGAAATTCCTTATGGGGATATTCCGCATTTCCCGGTAAGTACAGTTGAGGGGCATAGCGGAAAACTGATCTTTGGTGAACTGGGTGGGAAAAAGGTGGTGGCCATGGCCGGCCGTTTTCATTATTATGAAGGCTATAGTTCTGAGCAGATCGTATTTCCCATAAGGGTAATGAAATACCTTGGTATTGATACTTTGCTTTTGAGTAATGCAGCAGGCGGCGTTAATCCCGAATTTAAAGTAGGAGACCTGATGATCATTACGGACCATATCAGCCAGTTGGCGCCCAACCCGCTGATCGGTAAAAATTATAAGGAACTGGGTCCAAGGTTCCCGGATATGAGTGAACCTTATAAGAAGAGCCTTATCCAAAAAGCAAAAGACATTGCTGCCGAAAAAAATATAAAATTGAGAGAGGGTGTTTATGTGGCGGTAACAGGGCCAACTTTTGAGACCAGGGCCGAATACAGGATGATCCATACACTGGGCGGAGATGTGGTTGGCATGAGTACCGTGCAGGAAGTAATTACCGCCGTACACATGGGGTTGCCGGTATTTGCCATGAGTGTGGTTACAGATGTAGGCATACGTGAAGAAGAAAATGTAATAACGCATGAGGAAGTATTGCAGGCAGCCAAAGATGCAGAACCGGCTTTCGCGGCTTTATTTTGTGAACTTATTGCACAACTATAAGAGAAGATCAATGAAGAAAGCTGCTTCGGTATTGGTGTTGATTTTTTTTATCCAGTTTTGCTATGCACAGCAACCTGATGTATTGAGGCAGGTGGGCGGCAGGTTAAATAATTTAAAAGGCAGTACAGGGGGCCGTACCGATACCATAGGTTTTGAGCACCGGAATGATAAAAAAGATTCTATCTCCATTACTTATAAATATCTTGACTCCGTACGCAGTATTCCCTTTGATTCTACCATAAATGATTTTGATAAATATTTTTCCGTTCCTTCCAGTTATCAATACCTGGGCAATAATGGAGCAGCGGCTTATTCGCTTATCTATTCTCCATTTGCCAAACCGGGTTGGGATGCCGGCTTACATGCATTTGATGTTTACAGGTTTACTTTGGAGGAGTCAAAATTTTATAAGACCAACAGGCCGTTCACTCAACTCAGCTACCAATTGGCATCGGGTAAAGAACAAATGATCAAGGCACTTCACACCCAAAACCCCAGGCCCAACCTTGGCTTTGGATTTGATTATCGCCTGGTAAGCGCTCCGGGATTCTTTGTTACACAAAACACCAACCATAAAAGTTACCGGCTCTTTGGCAATTACCAGGGAAAGAGAAAGCGGTATGCCGCTTTTCTTATCGTGGTGGGTAATACCATAAAAAATTCAGAGAACGGCGGGATCAAAGCGGATTCTTTATTGGCAGACCCCAACCGGAAAAAACGCTATGCTGTTCCCGTGAACCTGGGCAATGCCGGTGAATATGAACCCAATCCTTTTCAGTCCAGTGTTAACACAGGAAATATCTACAAGGATTTTACCCTTTTCCTGCGCCAGACCTATGACATCGGAAAAAGGGATTCCATTGCAGTAAATGATTCCACAACAGAATACCTGTTTTATCCCAAGCTGAGGGCCCAGTATAGCTTTACCTACAGCAACTATAATTATTTGTATAAAGATGTATTGGCTGATTCGGCAATTTATAAAAACTGGTATGACATTGCATTCGGCCGGCCAAGGGATAGCTTGTACGTGCAGGAAAAGTGGAAGATCATCAGCAATGATTTCTCGCTTTTGCAATTCCCGGATACAAAGAATGCAGCCCAGTTCTTACTGGTTGGCGCAAAAATGGAGAATATAAAACTGGAATCTCTAAAAGGAAACCGGGATTTTTACAATGTGATACTTCACGGGGAATATCGTAACAAGACCAGGAATAAGCTTTGGGATGTTCTTGCAAAGGGAGAATTTTATTTGAATGGATTGAATGCCGGTGATTACAGTGCTTATGCAACCCTTGGAAGATACCTGAATAAAAGATTTGGCGACGTTCGTTTATTTTTCCGGAATGTGAACCGTACCCCGTCGTTCATATACAATAGTTCTTCAGCCTTTAATTTTAATAACCCGGGGATAACAAAGAAAGAGAATATCACTTCCTTTGGCGCAGAAGCAAATAACCAGTTCATTAATATCGGTTTCAAAAATCACCTCATTACCAACTTTGCTTATTTTTCAGATTATTATCATACTGCACAAAGCAGTAAAGTGATCAACCTGTTGCAGGTATATGCATCAAAAAAGATCAGGCTTACAAAAAGATGGAACTGGTATGCTGAGGTTATTGCACAGCAAACAGATGGCAGCGCCCCGGTAAAGGTTCCGCTTTTGTTCACAAGGAACAGGCTTTCATACGAGGGTATATTCTTTAAGAACCTTGTTTTAAGCACGGGGCTGGAACTTCGTTATTATACCCCTTACAAAGCTTATAATTATTCACCCGTGATGGGACAGTTCATGCCGCAGGATAGTTTTAAATTAAAGAACCTTCCTGATATCCACGCTTTCTTTCATTTCCGCATAAAATCATTTGTTGCTTTTATCCGGGCCGAGAACCTGAATACGGTGAACTTTGCCAATGGGTTCAGTTTTACCAATAACAATTTTGCAGCGCCACATTATCCTACCCAGGGTTTCTTATTACGCTTTGGTATCCAGTGGGCATTTGTAAATTGATATATGACGGCGTGTTAATCATATCTTATTTCCCGCTGAAGCTTTTGATTTGGAGAAAATTGGTTTACTTTTGCTGTAGTTAAACGTATGAAAAAAGGCTTTCTCGCCATATTAGCAGTATTATACATGACGGTCTCTTCGGGCATCGGCATGGAGATACATTATTGCATGGGCAAAAAAGCAGGGATGGAGTTCTATGGCTCATCCAGCGATAAATGCGGCAAATGCGGCATGACGGAAAAAGACACCGGTTGCTGCCACGATGAACACAAATTCTATAAATTACAGGATTCTCATAAAACGGTTTCAAACGATATTCATTTTACGCAACCGGAATTTGCACTGGTAAGTGAATACCCTTTATTCAATTCCAAATTACCCGCAAATATTGCTTTAACAGCAATAAACAACCACTCTCCACCCGAATATACCGGTCCTTCCGCATGTATATTGAATTGTGTTTTCAGGATATAAGACCGGTTATTGACCTTACATCAATAGCCCGCTATTGCTGTTTATGCTATATGCATATTCTCCATTATTATCAATAATTAAATTTTTATAAAATGAAAACACTGAATATATATGCTGCACTCCTGTTCAGCATTTTTGCCATTAATTTTTCTTTTGCCCAAACTGCAACAAAGAAAGAGACCATTAAGGTTTGGGGCAATTGCGGTATGTGCAAAACAAATATTGAAAAAGCTGCGAAAAAAGGCGGGGCAACAGCTGCAAACTGGAACGAGGACAGCAAGGAACTTAAAGTTTCCTATGCAGTTAACAAGACAAGTCCGGTAAAAATTCAACAGGCTATTGCAAAAGCGGGATACGATACCCAGGACCTTACAGCAGATGATAAGGCATACAATAATTTACACGGCTGTTGCCAGTATGACAGAAAAGCTTCAACTGCAAAAGAATCATGCTGCGATAACGAAAAATGTGGTAAGACTGAAGCTGCATGCAAGACAGCACAATGCTGTAAGGACAAGGATTGTTGTAAATCTTAACCATTCAATTATTGAGATATGAAAAATCTTATTTTAATAATGCTTGTTCTTTTTTCATTTACTTCTGTTGCACAGGTCAAAACTGTGAGCATACAGGCCAGTGGCTTAACCTGTAGTATGTGCAGCAATGCGATCAACAAGGCCATTAAATCGCTGGACTTTGTTGATAAAGTAGATGCCAATATCAAAAACTCGAGCTTTGATGTTTCTTTTAAACCCGGCAGCAATATTGATTTTGACAAGTTGAAGAAGAAAGTTGAGGATGCCGGTTTTTTTGTGGCCAGGTTTACGGCTTCAGTGAATTTTGATAAAGTGGCGATCGTGAATGACGATCATGTGGTGATTGGCAACACGGTTTTTCATTTTCTTAATGTCAAAGATCAAACCCTGAATGGTGATAAAACGATCAGGCTGCTGGACAAGGGATTTGTTACCGCGAAGGAATATAAGAAGAACATCATCTATACAAAAATGGAATGTTACAAAACGGGGGTAGCGGGAGCCTGTTGTGCAAAAGATAATTTGCCTGCGGGAAAACGCATCTTTCATGTAACTATTTAGTAATTTTTATGTAACCTCCGGTAAAGCTTTTTTTTTGCCGGCGGTTATATTTAAATCGCAGCTTATGAAATTTATTTTGTCTGTCATCCTGGTAATATCATTTAGCGGGGCCGGTGCGCAGGAACTGTATGTGTTTACCGAACCAGCCAGTAATATGGCGGCTAAAAGTATCGGCGTAAGGCTGGTATCCAGGGTCTTTAAGATGGAGCACGATAACAAATTCAGCAGTTATCGTTTGGAGCCCGAGTTCATGATCGGTGTAAACAGGAATTTAATGGTACATGTAAATGTTTATGCATCCGATATGTTTCAAACCAATTTAAAGTTTGAAGGAACGGCCTTGTATGCCAAGTACAGGTTCCTTTCCAGGGATGATATTCATTCGCATTTCAGGATGGCGGTTTATGGTAAGATCGCTGTGATCGATAACCCGACTGTGCTGACCACAACGGAAAAGCATGAAGAGCCAGATGGAAGCGGGGGGGTGATCATTCATGATCTCCTTCATACCACGGTGAATAATGAAATTGATCTTGATGGTTCCAACTCCGGTCTTTCAACCGGTGTTATCGCTACCAAACTGGTAAACAAACTTGCAGTTTCAGCTTCTGCGGGATATTCATATCGCCTGGATAATTTACGCAATAAGCGGGAGGTCATTGTTCCCTGGCATGCTGCCAACTACAGTTTATCTGCCGGGTATTTATTATTTCCCAAAGAATACACCAGTTACAAACAAACCAACATAAATCTCTATGCTGAATTTTTAGGTACAAACGCATTGGATAAGAAAAATTATTTTTTGGATATTGCACCTGCAATACAATTCATAATAAACAGCATTGCCAGGATCGACATTGGTTACAGAACTCAGCTCTACGGCAATACCGCACGAATGGCTAATTCTGCTTTTTTAGTAAGAGTTGAATATAATTTTTTAAATGTATTTTCAAAAAAATGAGCGCCGTACAAAAATTATTATATGGGTTTTTAAAACAGGTCGCATCTTTATTTATAAAAAAGAAATGTTGCAGATGAAAAAAATAATTTTTACACTGGTCTTTTTAATGAGCGCATTTTTTGGCAAAGCACAATTGCGGGTTGGTGGCCTGGCACCTGAGATATCGCTGCCCGACACGAGGGACAGTATTATAAAGCTATCATCTCTTAGAGGTAAGGTGGTGCTGGTAGATTTTTGGGCAAGCTGGTGTATGCCCTGCAGGGCTGCTAATCCATCTATAGTAAGGCTGTATAAGAAGTATAAGGAAAAAGGCTTCGAGGTATTGGCCGTTTCTATTGATACAAAAAAAGATGCCTGGCTCAGGGCTATCAGGCAGGATAAAATGACCTATACACAGGTGAATGAAAACACCGGCTGGTCTTCAACGACAGCAGAAAAATATTTTGTGGAACAGATACCCACATCTTTTTTGCTCGACCAGGCAGGCCGGCTCGTTGCTATCGATCCGTACGGAAATGAGCTGGAAACCAGGATCAAAAATTTGTTGAAATAGCTCCGTTATATTGAAGCCACCAGCAAATTCTTTACAACATCCTTACTCAGCAGCTTCCGTTCTTTCCTGTTTATTTTAACCTGGAAGGAATGATCAAACTCTTCTATTGATTCCACTACCAGTTCATCACCCAGCTTGATATTGTTTTTGGTCAGGTATTGTAAAAAGCTGTTGGAATGTTCTGCTACACCTGTAAACCTTGTTTTATCACCAACTTTATGATCCAGCAGGGGCTTGCTGCTGTTTTTTGCAAACCGGCCTTTTGCATCCGGGATCAGGTCGCCGTGGGGATCGGCTTTTGGGTAGCCTAAATGTTTGTCGAGCTGTTCGATCAATTCATTGCTCACAACGTGTTCAAGCTGCTCTGCAATTTCATGCACCTCATCCCATTTGAATCCCAGGTTGTTAACGAGCCATACTTCCCAAAGCCTGTGCTTGCGGATGATGGTAAGCGCAATTTGCTTGCCTTGCTCTGTAAGCCTTACACCTCTTGACTTCTCATAGCTGATCAGTTTTTTTACCGCCATTTTTTTAATAAAGTCAGTTACCGATGCCGCATTGATCTCCAGTGTTTCGGCGAGGGCAGAAGTGGTTACAATGTCCCCGTATTTCTCCTGTAATTTATAAATGGACTTAAGATAATTCTCTTCTGCTAATGAGGTCATAACTGCTTGTTTTGGCAAATTTGAAGAAAATATTCCGAAATATTGTTTTAGGTGAGCCTAATTATATATTTTTGCTAAAAGAAATTATAATTTCAAACTGATCCGGGGACATGAAAAAAATATACATAGTAACAGCAATTCTTTTAACCGCTGTCGTTTTGATACAGGCATGTTCTAAATTGGAACCTGCTGCCCCGGCCGATGACCAACTGCTGGACGGCCCTGTGGAAGGGCTTAATTATGAACAAAGCAGGCAATTCCTCGCAGGCGACGTTGCTTTCAACGATGATGTATTCATTGAACAGACAGGCCTGGGTTCCGTATTTGTTGCCACCAGTTGCGGCAGTTGTCATGCCGGCGACGGAAAAGGGCATCCGTTTACAACACTTACAAGGTTTGGACAAACAGATAGTACAGGTAATCAATATATGCATATGGGTGGCCCGCAATTGCAAAACAGGGCCTTACCCGGTTATATGCCTGAGCAGATCCCGGCAGGCGCAACATTTTCTAAATTCACGCCACCGGCCAATACCGGGTTAGGATTTTTGGAACTGGTCCCTGATGCAGACATACTTGCAATGGCCGATCCGAATGATACAAACGGCGATGGTATTTCAGGCGTGCCCAATTGGATCGGGCTGCCGGTTTTCCTTACAGCAAATGCAAATGCCATTTCACAAAATGGAAGATACATTCACCGTTTTGGAAAAAAAGCCACGGCATATAATTTATTGCATCAAACAGTAAATGCCTATAACCAGGATATGGGCATCACCTCAACCTTTGTACCTAAAGACGTGTATTCAGGATTGGACCTGGACCCTGAAGTTTCCAACCAGGTAGTCTTTAACGTGGTATTCTACCTGCAAACATTAAAAGCGCCGATACAGCGTGATCAAAATAATGCAGAAGTGATACAGGGTAAGAACCTCTTTATGCAGGCGGGTTGCGAAAGCTGCCATAAACAAACATTAACAACGGGTCCTTCAAATATAGCTCCGTTATCAAATAAAACATTTCATCCTTATACTGATCTTTTGCTGCATGATATGGGACCCGCTTTGGATGACGGCTATACCGAAGGCCATGCAAAGACGGCTGAATGGAGAACACCGCCACTATGGGGCCTGGGCTTATCACCAAATTCGCAGGGCGGGCAATATTTTTTAATGCATGATGGCCGGGCAAAAAGTATAGAAGAAGCCATACAATTTCACGGCGGTGAAGCTGCAGGAAGTAGGAACAAATTCAATCAAATGGCTGCTGCAGAGAAGAACGCCATCCTCAAATTTTTAAAATCATTGTAATAAATGGATAGGAAGGAATTTATAAAGGCCTGGGGCTTTGCATGCGCAGGGGGTGTTGGTATGACAGCTTTATTGCAAAGCTGCAACGCAACAAAGCTACTGAGCGGTAAGATCGTTGCTGATGACCTGGTAGTATTGAAAAGAGATTTTGAAACCCGGAACGGTAAAAACATTTATTTCAAAAAGTATATAGTTGTTCATAACGATATTTTGCAATACCCCATTTGTGTTTACCGCTTTAATGAAAATGAATACAGCGCTTTATGGATGCGGTGTACACACCAGGGAACGGAATTGCAGGTATTTGGTGATAAGCTGCAATGCCCTGCACACGCCAGCGAGTTTGATAACAGGGGGGCCGTGCAAAATGGTCCCGCCGATATAAAGCTGAGAACCTTTCCTGTAATCATTGAAAAAGACCAGATCAAAATTTCATTAAAAGCCGTATGATCAGAATATTTACAATAACACTAAGCCTATTATTTTTTTCCTGCACTGCATTTGCACAAATAGACCCTTCTCTATTAAAACGGGTTCCAAAGGATACGGTGAACACTGCAATGAATATGGATGCAGTATATAACCGTCCATTTATAACCATTGGTAAGTTACCGGTTGCATTGGGCGGATACATGGAAGCAAACTGGCAACACCTGGGTACAGATGGAATTTCAGAAGGCCACCAGTTCCAGTTCAGGAGGGTTACCCTATTTGTATCTTCCACCATTGCCAGGCGCTTAAAATTTATGAGTGAAATAGAATTTGAAGACGGCGGAAAGGAAATAGCAGTGGAATTTGCTGCACTGGATATTGAACTGCACCCTTTGCTGAACGTACGCGGCGGGATGATCTTAAACCCGATCGGCGCATTCAACCAGAATCACGATGGCCCTAAATGGGAATTCATTGACCGGCCGATCTCTGCAACACAAATGTTGCCTGCAACATGGAGCAATGCAGGTTTTGGATTATATGGAAAACATAATGACAAGGACTGGATGTTTGGCTATGAAGCTTACCTGTCCGGAAGTTTTGATAATTCAATAATTAATAATTCAGAGAACAAGACCTTCCTGCCTGCCGCAAAAGAAAATTCGGAACGCTTTGAAGAAATAAACAGTGGCATTCCGCTTTTTACCGGTAAACTTGCTGTACGAAATAATAAAATAGGGGAGCTGGGTTTATCTTATATGGGTGGTGTGTACAATAAGTTCCAGGATGACGGCATACGATTGGATGACAGGCGGCGTGTGGATGTATTTGCAATTGATCTCAACAGCACATTGCCTAAGCTTCATACATTTATTACAGCAGAATGGGCCTGGGTAAAAATAAATGTGCCACCTACTTTCACGCAGCAATTTGGGAACAGGCAGCATGGAGGTTTTATTGATATCGTTCAGCCCGTATTAAAAAGAAAGATCTTTGGCTGGGAAAAAGCCACGATCAACTTCGCTTGCAGGCTGGAATATGTAGATTGGAATGTAGGGAAATTTACCAGCACCAGTGGAAACATCGGGGAAGATATCTGGAGTATAATGCCGGCCATTAGTTTCCGGCCAACGGCACAAACCGTATTGCGTTTGAATTACCGCCACCAGCAACAAAAAGATATACTGGGTAACCCACCGGCTAAAACAGGGGGCTTTAGTTTTGGCGTCTCCACTTATTTCTGATAAATAGTAGCGGTGCCGGTCACCAGTTGTTCCAGGTTCTTCTCTTTGAAATAAACCCTGCAGAGTTCTTCAGCCTTATCTAAAAGTTGCTGAAGCGTACTTTGTCCGCTTCCTAATAATTGGTAAGCTTTTTTTAAAGCCTCTTTTTCCCTGGCATTTGTTGTTTGTAAAAGCGCTTCTTCAACCACAACAACACGAAGCCCGGTATCTTTTAACTTACCCAGCTCCGCGATCATCCAGCTCAGCGCATAAAAATGGTTCTTTTCAAGTAAGAGGAAGTGCTTATGATCAGCAGCATCGGGCATGATATTGTAAGCTGATCCCGTTATCTCTTTTGTAAGGTATTTTGCCAGGTATTTGGGCGTTGTCTTCGCCTTGCTTAATTGTATGCATCCCCTTAATGCCTGCGGGTAGATGCTCAGCCAGCGCAGTTTTCTTCTTAACTCATGTACATCGGCTTCCACATTCTCAAAATGGAAATTTTTTTGGTTGATGAAGTTGAGCATTTCCTTTATGGTCAGCACATAAAAATTATAAATGCCAGTAGTTTCCTCTTTTTCTTTTTGCCAGTCTGCCTTTGAAAGTTTTTTCCTGATCTTTTCAATGCGGCTTTTCCCTTCAGCTATCCATTCTTTTTCTTTCAGCGTTTCATTCAGGCTTTGTATTTTTTCCCTGCTTTGCGCCTGGATATATGTAGTAAGTGTTGCCGGTATTTGTTTATTTGCAGCAAATTCCTTTGCAAAGCAATCGTAATAGTCAATTGCGCCAAGCATATCTTCCAAAACTTTGAACTGCTCTTTAAGCTTGCCGAATTTTTTTTTGTTGTGAATGCCGGCATACAGTTTCGCCAGGGCTTCCAGCATGAACAGGGGAGTGCGTGCATTGTTCTGGTAAAGCCAGAGCGCAGGATTTTTTTGCTTTGCTGCTTTATCAAGTAATGCCTGCAACAGGGTTAAATAATGATCGAATCTTGAGATACCGTTTTTCATGCACTTAAATTTTCAATGTTCAATTTTCAATGTTCAATTCTCAACGAATAGCATTCACTTTTCAAAAAAAGCAACATTTCCTCCAACCCATTCCTTATTCTTATTATACCGTGTGCCGATCATTTTTCCTTTACTTAATCTTGCCAGGTTGTGAACGCCTTTCGGTCTTGCCCAGCCATCCTTCCAAAAATAAAACAGGCGTATCTCTGCTTTGGCATGCTCATCCGGGGTTTTAATAACGTCGGCGTATTTTACTTTGCGCTGCAGTATCCAGTTCTCAGGGTCTTTCACATCATCAATATCCTGCTGTGTAACATCGATCACCACGCCCATACCGGCAAAAGAGAACAGGGGCTTTAATACATAATTCTGCAGGTCGCCGGGCATTTGCTTTAACTCATTTAAAAAATAAGTTTGCGGCACATACGGGTTGTGTATGAATGGCAAAGTGAACTTGCTGATGCGATAGAACCAGTTGGGATGCGGCACCCATTCCACATCATAATCTTTTGTAAGATCCACCACGTTACCCAGGCCTTCCTGTTTTTGCAGGTCATCAAAGATGAGACGGTTGTAAATCCTTTTTATTACTGTCTTTACCCCGTTGTTGTCATAGAATAATTTATTTCCTTCCGCGATCAATTTGGTGAGGCAAACGGTTTTAATACCCAGCAACTGTTCGGTGCAGTAAAAATCGATCCTTGTTTTTTGTTGCACCGGGAAGATCTCCAGCAGTATCACATTTTTTGGATCATGGTTGCCGACAATTATTTCTTTTAATAATTGTATATAGCTCTCTTTTGTATAGCCATTTAAATAAGGAGAAAAATTTCCCGGCAGGTTTGCATATTCCGCGGTGAGCTCGGAATGAAAAGCCTGGAATGCATATAGGGTAGGGAAGCCCTGCATTTCTATCAGTTGAGGTTCAAGTTCCCCGTTCTCATTTTCGCAGATACCAAAATCAAATACGATACATTCTGCATGGTTGTTCTCGTTTGGTACCCTTACATTGGAAGGTATACCACGTTCCGTTAATGATTTGAATTTAGGATCAATGATAACATCAATGATATCTTCGCAGGCAGCCAGCATTTTATCTTTAAACGTGGCCGGAACAAAAATGGGTGTTTCGGCATTCCGGAAATCCAAAGCCCCGGGATGCAGGGCCTCTAATTTTGCCATGTAGGCATCATATTTCTCTTTTGTAAAATCAGCATTGAACTTTTCCCGTAATTCTTTTATCATAGAAATGCAGCTTTAGATTATCTTAATAAAAATAACTATAAAACACGAATTACACGAATTGCCGCTAATTACACGAATTATTGAGGCTGGTTATGCAATACAGGTGATTAGAAAGCGGGGATCCTTGCCCTGTCATGCTGAGGCACGAAGCATCTCACTGGCATACGCATTCTGTTGATTACCGGGAGATGCTTCGTGCCTCAGCATGACAAAAGCAGAAGTATAATTTTTCTGTAAATGCTCTTTGGTTTAAATAATAAATACTTTCTTTAGACTTCCACAGGTTGAAAACTCTCTATAGCCTGGAACAGGAAGTTGGGAAGGATATGTGCGTAGGTCCACATTATTTTTTCAGGATCATTTAAATGGTCGATCATAGACTGCCATTTTTCCTCACCATGATTTTCAATGACCGTTTTTTTCTTCTCTTCGGTCTGTAAATGCAAGCTCATGCCGATGGCATCGGCCTCAGGATGGAACTGGGTGCCGATCATATTTTCATTGAATCGTACGGCCATTATAGATCTTTCAAGCGGAACATGCGGCCTTTCTTTTTCTATGGCCAAAATAGATGCACCCATTTGCTTTAACCTGTTATGGTTCGGTTCTGTAACCTGGTAGTCCCTGCTGTCAACAGAATAGAATGGATCCCTTAAGCCATTAAAGATGATCTCATTTTTTCCTTCGGGAAGTAAGTGCATGGGAAAAACACCAAAGGAGGTGCTTTTTCTTTTGCTCACTTTGGCTATTTTGTAATGACGGCAAACCAACTGGAAAGAATGACAGATAAAGAAGACCTGCTTTTTTTGTACATGGGCGGGATTATTATTATAACCCTCTACTTTATTTAACCAGGAGAAATAAACACTTTCCCATTCGCTTCCTTCGCTTTCGACCGGGCTGCCGGGCCCGCCGGTGGAGATATAAATATCATAACTGAGATCGGGTACCTTTTTTTCAAGACGCACTTCAAACTCATCCCAGTTTATGTCAATGCTGTTGTTCTCACTGAATTGATTAAGTATTTCACGGATACAACGCATGCCCTGGTTGGCAAATCCTTCATACAAATCCAAAATAGCGATACGGATAGATCTTTTTTCGGTCAAGCTCATAACACAAAAATAACAATTTTTTCAAAGAAGGCATTTGCCTTTATGCGTACAATTTATTAACGCATTGTGGATAGAAAAATTATATAAAAGAAATCGCAAACAATTGTAGTTATACGACTACATTACCGCACCAATATCACCGTACCCTGCATTTCCACAACTTTACCGTTCTTATCAGTTCCTTTTATCATCCATACGTAGGTACCTGCCGAAGCCTTCTTCCCCTTATGCATTCCATCCCATCCCTTCAGCCATTCATTGGTTTCAAACATCTGCTCACCATACCTGTTAAACACCCTGAAGTATTGTGTGCTTTGTATACCAACAGGAATGGGGCGGAATACATCATTCAACATATCGCCATTGGGAGAAAAAGCATTGGGCACATAATAATTCGGACCTTCATAAGCTTTTATGAGCACATCATCATCATCGGTACAGCCAATAGCATCGGTTACAACAACAGTGAAATAAGTATCCTTATATAATATTGCCAGCGGGTTTGCAATAAATGGATCATTCAATGGTCCCGTTGGCGACCATACATAATTTGAACCCCCGGTGGCCATCAACTGGTGTGCCCTGCCTAAGATCGCATTGGTGTCATTGCCGGCAAATACTACAAGTGGCGGCATCATGGTAACCAAAACACTGTCAGTTACCGAAAAATTACAGCCATAATTATCGGTAACCGTTAATTTGAATAGTCTTGTCGTATCCATTCTCGCAATGGTATTTGCGGCATTTGCTGTGTTGAGCGAATCGGGCGGAGACCAGGAATAATTTACCGTTCCTGATAAATTGATTGCGGTTCCAACTAAGAAAGCATTGGTCTTATAACAAACAGCAGTATCCTTTCCTGCATACACAACGGGTTTATGTAAAACATTTACCATAACCGTATCCTGTCTCTGGCAAACACCCCATCTTGCATTTAAAATATACCGTGTTGTATCATTGGGTGAGGCGACCGGATTTTTAGCCGTATCATAATTTAAACCTGCGGCCGGAGTCCATTTAAAAATATCGGTTTGCGGATTGGTTTGAGGCGATAAGGTTACAGAACTTCCGGAACAAATGGTAAGATCCGCACCCAGCTGCAAATGCATGGCGTCATTCAACAGTATGATATCGGATGCTGATGCGATACAGCCATTAGCATCTTTTACTTTAATATTATTATAATTACCAAACGGTAAATTCAGGAACTGGTTAGATGCCTGGTAACTTAAACCGTTGTCAATTGAATACTGGTAAGCAACTGTACCGCCACCTGCTGTAATGGTAAGCGTTCCATCGTTATTTGCACAGGAAGCCGCTAACGGAGCAGACGCTGCAGTAAGTAAAGCGGGTTCGGTAACAGCTACCCCCGTTGCTCCTTTACATAAAGTACCAATAATCCTTGCCTGTACATTATAATTATTTGCAGACACGGTAAATACCGGTGATGTTTGCCAGTTGATCCCGTCAATAGAATATTCAATATTTGCTGCTGTAGGCGAATTAATAGTTATGTTACCTGTAGAGCCATTACAAGGTACATTGGCTATTGTTGTTATAATGGGGTTAAGCCCTTTATAAACAATAATGGTATCAGATCCTTCGGTTTGTATGGCCGCGTTATCACATTGGCGGTAAAAAGCCCGTATTACATAACTCATGCTGTCTTCTGCCTGGCACACATTTGAAAAACTTGCTTCCAGTTCGCCATTACCTAAATTAGCCGTAGTTCCACTTTTGATCCATGAGCCATTTTTATAAAGCGCTACACTATCTAAAAGAGAAGTTGTTCCGCTGGGAACAAAGCGCCAGCCTTCCTTGTTGGCACCCCAAACTGTATTATTCCTGTTTTCAACCCACCTCGCCTTATCCCTTTCCCAATTCTGGATCCCTAAAATAGCGGTTCCATTGTTAGTAGATGAGCCACAGGCTAAGGGCTTTGATTGTATGAACAGATCAATAATACCCGTGCCTTCATACAAAACCATTTGCTGCGTAGTAACATTAGTACTATCCTGGCAACCATAATAAGGGATCTTGTAAAAATTCAGAATAAATTTTCTGCAGGGTGCAGTGCCGGTAATAATATATTCCATTCTCCTGTTCCAGGGTTGCCATAAATTTTCGGGGTCAATATCATGAAAAGGCCCCATAATAGAAGCCCTGGGATAATATGATGAGTTTGCATCATCAGGAAAACCCCCGTCATATGGAATGGGATGGTCAAGAATATAACCATTATAAGTATTTGCATTGGAGAGCTCAAAGGTTAATATCCCGTTGGTGCCAACAACACAACTGGTATAGGTCTTTCCGTAAAAACAAAAAGTAAAAGGCAAAACAACTACCGGGGAATAGCGATCATCCTGGTAAATAGGATTAAACTGAACACCTGTGGCATTAATATATGGGAAAGGGCTGTACGGTATGGAGACAACCTGGTAATCATCGGTTGTTTTTACATCCGGCACTCTTACTTTCAGATCAAGACATGCCTGTAAACAGGAAATGGTAGTATCATTACCGGCAGAAACATTGAAACAGGATTGCGCCTGTACTTTTGTTGCGAGGGAGGCAAATAACAGTAAAAAGCTAAACAGTACAATTCTCTTCATCGCATTATAAATTGGTAAAGGGGAGGTTGAAGATAATTAAAATCCCAGAAAGCCGGAAGCCGTAAAGGAACTCCTTACTAACATTGATACATCTTTAATATTTCCATCTCACAAAAGCCTCCATAGCAGCGTATTGCGTGAGCCCAAGCTGTGCATAGAGCTTCGCCGTGTTTGCATTTCGCTCTTCGGCACGCTGCCAGAATTCACGGTCATCGCTTCCCTGGAAGGGTACGCTGTCTTTTTGCGACTGGTGGATAAAAATGCCGTGGCGTTTTTTTATCACCTGGTCAGGGCTCATGGGTATGGCCATTTCAATCTCGGTAATGTCCCATTCCTGCCAGGCGCCTTTGTATAACCAGAGCCAGCAGTTATTGAGCCATTCTTTTTTTTCTTTCCTGATCCTTTTTAATGCTTCTATCACCACATCAAAGCAAACCTTGTGTGTGCCATGCGGATCTGCAAAATCACCGGCGCAATAAATTTGATGTGGCTGTAATTTATTCAACAGGTCAACTGTTTGCTTTATGTCTGCCTCGCCCATCGGGTTCTTTTCAATGGTACCTGTTTCATAAAAAGGAAGATTCATAAAATGCGCCTGTTCTTCTTTTAGTCCAACATATTTGCAGGTGGCTTTGGCTTCGCATCTTCTTATCAATCCTTTTATAGAGCGAATGGCTTCTGTATCTTTTTCACTCGATCTTTTTATTTTTAAGAAAGCCGTTGCTTCATCCAGTATTTTCTTGCTCTTGGTCTCGTCAATGTCGAACATGTTCTCAAAACCTACAGCAAAATCGATGAACCTGGTAACAAATTCATCAGTTACCGCGATATTACCGCTGGTTTGATAGGCCACATGCACTTCATGCCCCTGGTCATTAAGCCGCATGAATGTGCCGCCCATGCTGATGATGTCGTCATCAGGGTGAGGGGAGAAGATCAATACTTTTTTAGGAAAGGGTTCGCTGCGTTCAGGGTGATTGGTTCGTTGCTCCTCCTGTTTGCCGCCGGGCCAGCCGGTGATGCTGTCCCTTAGTAAATAAAATACCTGCAGGTTGATCTCGTATGCATCTCCTTTTTCTACCAGCAGGTCACTGAGACCGTTATCATTATAATCGTTATTGGTCAAACTCAAAACGGGCTTGTGTAATTTCAATGCGAGGTTTACCACGGCACGCTTCATCATGGTATCCGTCCATTCACATTCACCGGTAAGCCAGGGGCTCTTGAAACGGGTAAGTTCAGCAGCACAGGTTTCATCAATTACAAAAGTGCAGTCATCATGATTCTGTAGTAAAGATGCAGGTAGGTCTTCGGTATCATCTTCCTCCACCGCTTTTTTTACAACAGGGGCTTTGTTTTGCCCCCATGCCATTAAAATGATCTTTTTAGATTTTAAAATGGTGCTGATGCCCATTGTTATTGCCATGCGTGGCACCTGGCTCATATTGCCAAACTCGTAGGAATTGGCAAGACGGGTGCTGTTATCTAAAGTGATAAGTCTTGTTTTTGTGTAGATGCCGCTGCCCGGCTCATTGAAACCGATATGGCCGTTGATACCAATGCCCAGTATCTGCAGGTCGAGGCCACCTGCGTCTTCAATTTGTTTTTCATAATTGAGACAATGTTCCTTTACCTTATCTTTTGGGATCATGCCATCGGGCAGGTGGTAATTGTTTGGATCAATATCTGTTTGCTCAAATAAATTCTTGCGCATGAAATAATGGTAGCTCTGCAGTGCATCCTTATCCATGGGGTAATACTGGTCAAGGTTGAAAGTGATCACGTTCTTAAAACTCAGTCCTTCTTCCTTATGCATGCGAACCAGCTCGGCATATAATGTTTTGGGCGATGACCCTGTTGCCAGGCCGATGACCGGTTTTTTACCTGCTGCTTCTTTTTCTTTTATCAGCGCAGCGATCTGTTTTGCAACAAAAAGAGAGCCTTCGTTTGAGTTGGGAAAAATTTTTACCGGGATCTTTTCGAGAGAGTCTGTAAGGTCTATTTTGTTCATAATAATATTTTGCAGGTGTCAGGCCACTACGAAAAGAATCTAAAATAGGATACTGTGGTATAATTATAGAATCTTAGGTTAAGTGTTGGTGCAGTGGCCAGACACCTATTCGAACCCCTAAGTTAAAATAATCCTTCAATTATATTATCATTCAGTTCGGCCATACCTTCTTTTTTAAAATCAATTTCGGATAATTCAAGTAACTGAAAGCTTAGTTTTTTATTACAAATTGCCCCGTTTCGCTCATAATAATAATCAGGGTAGGAAGAATAAGGCCAATCATTCAAATGAACTACTAATTTAGCTTTTAATGGATTTTGATGGATATAATGAAAGCAGGTTAATAAATAATCATGGAGGCTAAGAATTTCATTCATTTCGGCGGATCCTGTTAATAATTTGCTTTTGTTTTCTTTTGAAAAAGAGTCCCCGAAGTTTTGTTTTGATTATTAATCGCCAGGGTATATGAACTTAATGTTTTGCCAATTATTTTTGACAAGTTTTGCATGTGGGTATCTTTACCTCCCAAAATAATATTTTCACAACCTTCTTTAGTTGTTATCAGCATGATGTGAAAATGATTTGGCATTAAGCAATAACAAAGAATATCACAATATTTTTTCCATTCTGTTTTGATCTTGTTGAGAAAGTAGGTGTAATTGGCTTCTGTAAAGAAAATAGCTTGTTTATTATTGCCGCGGTTGTAAACGTGATAGATTTGATTAGTTTCAAAGTGCATATAGGTGTCTGGCCACTGTAAAGTGCTTTTAAACTTGTGATATATTATTTATTCAACAGCTTAATAAATTCCCGGGTATTTGTAGTGGCCTGACACCTTACTCAACTTCTATCTCATCCACAAACATCCACGCCGGGTTACCTGCACCGGGTTTACCGGCAGGGATCTTGCCTAAATTCTTTGCCCTGATGTGTATATAGCGGCAGGTTTTTTCTTTTTTAATTTCGATCCTGTCAAGGTCATCTTCCTGGTTGATATCCACCGTAACCATTTCAATTGGCGGGTGCCGGGTGATAATTGTTGTATCGATATATGGTATATAAGAAACTTCAACCTGCGAAGGCAAATAGATCCAGCTTCCGTTCTGTTTCAATACATGTAAAGTAACCTTTGAAACATTCATTTCTTTACCGAGGTCGATCGTAGCATCCATATCTGTTCCTAAGAATCCTAAGAATTCTGATGACCTGTTCATGCCTTTTTCATTCTGTACGCCATTTACCAAAGTAAAAGCTCCGTCACCCGGGTATTTTTGCGAGGCAGGAGTTGTTAATGTTATTTTTTTTCCAGTTGCTTTGTTGAAGGAAAAGGATTGCCGGAGGGGGGATTTGTTGTTATTAAGCGCAGCATTTATGCTCAGGCTGGTTTCTATTAATAAAGGTTTCTCATAGAGAAAGCTGCTATCTGTTCTATGAATAAAAACAGGGGCATTTAGTTTATTAGTCAATTGAAATAAGACACCTTGATTATTTTCCGTAGGAAGGACGGTCGCTTTTAGATCATAATATGCGTTGCTGTAATTAATTCCCTGTTTATCCAATCTTTCATAAATAGATGGCAATCTTCTTTCAAAATCCTTCCAGTCTCTTTTTTCTTTCGGGCTCCATAACACTTCACTCAATGCGGTCATGCGGGGAAACATCATGTATTCAATCTTCCTGTCATTCTTCATATATTCCCTCCACATATTAGCCTGCGCACCCAGTACATATTTTCCCTGTTCTGCATTCAGTTCTTTCGGGATGGGTTCATACGCATAAACATTTTCAATGGGGTTATAACCGCCAATGGTAACACTGTCTTCTGTTTTGCTTTGTGTATGATCAAAGTAAACGGGGTTACCCGGTGTCATGATCACCTTGTGTTTTTGTTGAGCAGCTTCAATACCACCTTTCTCGCCGCGCCAACTCATTACTACGGCATTGGGTGCAAGCCCGCCTTCCAGTATCTCATCCCAGCCAATTAATATTTTTCCTTTTTTGTTGAGGTATTTTTCAATGCGCTGAACGAACCAGCTTTGCAATTCATGCTCGTCTTTCAATTTAAGTTTCTTAATGCGTAGCTGGCAGGCGGGACATTTTATCCAGTGGGTCTTGGGACTTTCATCCCCGCCAATATGAAAGTATTTTGAAGGAAAAAGCGGCAGCACTTCATCTATCACGTTTTGCAAAAACATAAAAGTAGAATCCTTGCCTGCACAAAAAACGTCATCAAATACACCCCATGTTTCCTGTACCAGTTTTATCCTGCCGTTCTTTTGTTCGTCAATGCTTTTTTGCGAGATCATCTTTGCAGGTATCTCTGTAGGTTTTGAAGGAAAACAACTCAGCCAGGGGTAGGCTGCAATGGCGGCGCTGCTGTGGCCGGGCATTTCTATTTCGGGTATCACATCAATATATCTTTCTGCAGCATATTTTACCACTTCTTTTATTTCAGCCTGGGTATAAAAACCACCATAGGGGATATTATCACTGCCTGTACCGGGATAGCGGCCAATGATGGTACCGTTCCTCCAGCCTCCAATTGATGTTAACTCCGGGTATTTTTTTATTTCTATCCGCCAGCCCTGGTCTTCTGTTAAGTGCCAGTGAAAAACATTGTATTTATATGCCGCTAAATAATCAATATATTTTTTTACGAAAGCGATCGAAGAGAAATGACGGCCAACATCGAGGTGCATGCCGCGGTATTCGAAACGTGGACGATCAGAGATAGTAAGTTGAGGGAGTTGTTGTTTCTCGTTGTTCGTTTCTTGTTTCTCGTTTCTCGTTATGGGAAGTAGTTGGATCAACGTTTGAATACCGTAAAAAACACCGGCTGCATTATCACCGGCAATGTACACGCCTTTACTATCAACGGTTAAATTATAAGCCCCGGGGATCTCATTGTCCAGGCGTTCATAATTGAGGCGGATGGCATTATTGCCTGCATGATCCTTTGCAACTTTTAATTTATAGCCCAGGTTTTTTTGCAGCAGATCATTCAGGAATGCTGCATTTTTTTCCAGGCCTGAACCTTCCAGCACAATGCTGGTATTCTTATCAATATTAAATATGCCCGTTCCCATTTTCACTTCAGCAGGCATCGGCACAATATTCAACCTGGCCTGCCCTGAAGCTATAAGACAATTCAGCAATAAAACGATCAATAGGGTATTCTTCATAAATAATTATTTTAAAACGGGTAAGATGATCTTGCTATCGTGATAGATCCTGATCGTTGCTTTCTGGAAGTCACTATCATCTGCTTTATAAATATTAACAAACTTCTGCGGGTTCCTATCGGCAAGCGGGAACCAGCTGCTCTGTATCTGTATCATGATGCGATGACCTTTCTTAAATGTATGTGCAACATCCGGCAGTGTGAATTTCACTCCTGTTTTTTTGTTTGGCTCAAATGCTTCAGGCTTTTCAAAACTGTTACGGTATTTACCCCGCATGATCTCACCACGTACCAGCATCTGGTAACCACCCATAGGATAAGGCCTTACCGCAGTTGCAGACGGGACAGGATCATAGCGAAACTCATCCGGGAAAACATCGATGAGTTTAACTACAAAGTCTGCATCTGTTGTTGAAATGCTGGCCATCAGGTCCGCAACCAGTGGCCCTCCAACTGTTATGTCCTCTTCCAAAATACCTGTGCTAAAACTAAGTACATCGGTCCTGCGGCTGGCAAAACGCTGGTCATCCGTCATGTATTCTGCCGTACGGCCAAGGTGAACGTCTTCGGTGTAAGGAACAGGGTGTGCAGGATCGCTGATGTATTCGCTGAAAGAATTTGCCTTTGCATTTTCAAAAGACAGTTTGCCATTCTCTGTCAAAAAAATATTTTTGTACTCTACATTCTTCGCCGGCCATTCAACAAGTCTTCTCCATTCATTTTCCCCGGTGAAGAAAACAGTTGCTTCGGCAATATCATGTACCGTGCCTTTTAACTTTAAATAAAAATTAAAGAAAGGGAACTCAATATTTCTTTGATAAAACTCACTGGTCCTTTTGCCAAAACGAACATTACCCAGTGCTGTACCATCACTGCGGCCGCCCCATCCACCATGCGACCAGGGGCCCATTACAATACGGTTATCTGTATTCCTGCTTTTTGTTTCAATGGCTTTATACAGGTTCCATGCACCATAACAATCTTCTGCATCAAACAATCCGCCTACAACAAGCATGGCAGGTTTTATATTGGTTACAAAATTCATTGGGTTCCTTGCCCTCCACCAGGCATCATAGTCAGCATGGTTCATCAGGTCTTTCCAGAACGCGATACTATCACCCATGATCTTTGAAAAATTCTTTAAGGCTCCTGTCTTCAAATAAAAATCATAATTGTCCTGCGATGGGATCCTGTAACCTGGCGTACCCTCAGTGGTTGGTTTGGGGCGTGGTTTGCCAAATCCGCTGTAAAAACCAAATGCATCCATTAGAAAAAAGGCGCCGTTGTGATGAAAGTCGTCGCCCATGAACCATTCGGTCACCGGGGCCTGCGGGCTAACAGCTTTTAATGCAGGATGGCCGCTAAGTGCCGCCATGGTCGAATAGAAACCCGGGTATGAAATACCAAAAACACCAACACGTTTATTATTAGCAGGTATATTATTTACCATCCATTCAATGGCATCATAGGTATCGCTTGCTTCGTCAAATTCTTTTCCTTTTTTATTGGGGTTGAAGGGGCGTACGTCCTCAAACTCTCCCTCGCTCATCCATCTTCCCCTTACATCCTGTATGGCAATGATATAACCTTCTTTCAGGTAGTTCACCCAGTAAGTACCATATACCCGGCCACTAAACTGGTCCTCACCATAAGGGGAACAGGAATAGGGCGTGCGGACGAACAGGATCGGATGCTTTACCGATGTATCCTTCGGGAGATAAAATGCAGTGAACAATTTATTGCCATCCCTCATCGGGATCATGCGCTCCATCTTGTAATAATTATTTCTTACCCACAGGGAATCCGCATCCTGGGCCTGGATATTTGCAATGCATAAGGCAGAAACACAAAGAAGAAAAAAATATTTTTTCATTTGATAAATATTAGAGTGTTAAATTTAATGAAACTATGGGTTCAATATGTCAAATCATGAAGTAATTATCGATAAATTCTATTCTTCTTTTCAAAAACTCGACCACGCCGGCATGAATAGCTGCTACAGCGATGATATTATTTTTTTTGACCCGGTATTTGGTTTGCTGAAAGGAGAAGAGGTTAAGGCCATGTGGGAAATGCTTTGCAAAAATGCCAAAGACTTTTCATTAACATATTCCAATATACAGCACCTTGATGAAGAATATAGTACCGTTGAGTGGGTGGCTACCTATACTTTTTCAAAAACGGGGCGAAGGGTGGTGAACAGGATCAAGGCCAATATGCGCTTTGCAAATGATAAGATAATTGAGCACAGCGATGCATTCAGTTTGCACAAATGGAGTAAGCAGGCGCTGGGCTTTAGCGGCTGGCTGCTTGGGTGGAATTCCTTTTTTCAGCGCAAAATAAAGAACGGGGCGAAAAGGAATTTGCTTCGGTTTATGGAAAGTAAGGGAAGCTAAGAGAACAAAGAGAGAAGGAGGAAAAGAGAAAAATAAAATAGAAATCACTTTCTGTGCTTCCGTGCTTCTGTGGCAGTTGTACAAAACAGGAAGTTGATGTTGTTGGTCAGGCGACCAACAACGGCGTATGGATAAAATAATATAAATCAATTTCTGCGTTTCTGCGTTTCTGCGCCTCTGTGGCAACTCTCACAATTCCTACTTGTATTTCCTGCAAACAATTTGTATATTTCTGATTATTCATTAACCAAAACAACGTTCAATCATGGGAAATTTATTTGATTACCACAACTGGGTAGCTATAATTGTAGCTGCTCTTGCTTATTTTGCTTTAGGTGCATTATGGTATTCCAAAGTTTTATTTGCCAACCGCTGGATCGCCGACCTTAAGATCGATGTTAATAACCCGGATGCCAAAAAAGGCATGGGGATGATGTTTGGCGGGTCCCTGGTATTAATATTCATTCAATGCTTTGCACTGGCTGTTATAGCCAGTCGCCTGGGTATTGTAGGGGCTGGTTGGATGAGCGGGCTTAAACTGGGCGCTTTTATGGGTTGCTGCTTTTGTGCTACAACTGTAGGCATAAATTATTTGTATGAGAAAAAACCAATGAGCCTGTTTTTGATCAATGCCGGCTATGCCATAGTGGGAAATATCATTGCAGGGATCATTATCTGCTGCTGGCAATAGGAACGTTTATGTGGTTGCAGGGTTTCAGGGTTTAATAGTTCATTAAACCCTGAAACGTTTTAAACGACTTAAACGATCTCAACGCTTAATTAACCTTAGTTACTTTCACAATATTGGTAGAAAGGTGTAACTCTACCGGCGTGCTGCCTGTATTCACTACCACATCGCCCGTTTTCAAATAGCCGCGTTCCTTTAAAATATTTATCTGGTCAAAAATAATATCATCCAGGCTTTCTTCTTCGGCATAATAAAAAGCCCTTACACCCCAGCTTAAGCTTAACTGCCCGATCAGGGATCTTTCCTTACTGAAAATGTATAATGGAGCGCTTGGCCTGTAGCTGCTCAGCATAAAAGCCGTGTAGCCGCTTTGTGTCATCCCAACAAGCGCTTTGGCATTGGTATCCTGGGCAAGTTTGCAGGCACTGTAGCAAATAGCATCGCTTATAAAAGAAGGAGAGTGGGGTTGCGGCGCTAAAATATCATCCCTGTTATAATCGTACACCGTTTTTTCCACTTCTAAAATGATCCTGACCATGGTTTCTACCACCTGAACAGGAAATTCACCCATCGCGGTCTCACCACTCAGCATTACCGCATCGGCGCCTTCCAGCACGGCATTGGCAACATCACTTACTTCACTGCGGTTTGGCTTGGTGCGGTCCATCATGCTTTCCATCATCTGCGTTGCAACAATCACCGGCTTTGCACGGTGCATGCTTTTACGGATGAGTTCTTTCTGAATGATGGGAACCTGCTCTACCGGCATTTCAACACCCAGGTCGCCGCGGGCCACCATGATGCCATCACTTTCTACAATAATGTCCCTGATATTCTTTAATGCCTCGGGCATTTCGATCTTTGCGATCACTTTTATCTTACTGTGCCTGTCGTTTATTATTTTTTTAAGGTCGACAATGTCTTTTGGTTTGCGCACAAAGGAAAGGGCTATCCAGTCAAGATTCTGTTCAATGATAAAATCAAGGTCAATAAAATCTTTTTCGGTAAGGGAAGGCATGGTCAGTTCAGAATCGGGGAGGTTAACACCCTTTTTTTGTAACAGTATTCCGCCGAGCGTTATACTCACCAGCACTTCCTTAGCATTCAGTATCTTTTTTACCATCACTTCCATCTTGCCGTCATCCAGGAAAATGCGCTCGCCAACTTTTACGTCGGTGGTTAAGTTAGGGTAAGAGACATAGATCCTTTTGCTGTCGCCGATGGACTTTTCTGTTGTGAAGATTATTTCCCCGCCGTCCATTAATTCGATCTGCCCGTCAACCAGCTCACCTACCCTTAACTTCGGCCCCTGCAGGTCGGCCAGTATGGCAATATTAAAAGGTTGCGATTTATTTATTTTGCGGATATTATCAATGACCATTTTTTTATTTTCATGTGATCCGTGTGAAAAATTCAAACGGAAAACATTCACGCCTGCTTTCGCCAGCTCAAGCAATTTCTCAAAGGAATCAGATGCCGGCCCTACAGTCGCTACAATTTTTGTTCTTTTTTGAGAGTGAGAGATACCCGTTTCCTTATCCATCTGCTGGTGCAGGTACTTAGAGATGTGTTTGCTCATTTAGAGGTGATTGATTTTAGGATAATATAGATGCGTAAATTCATTTTTTAAAATTCAAGCTACAAGCTGCAAGCTTCAAGGGACAAGATTTTATAATAAAGAAGCTTTTGTTTTGCTTGCTTCTCCCTTGCGGCTAATCCCTTGTGGCTAGTTTAGCCTCGCGTTACGATGACAATATCTTCACGATCTTCAGCCACTCTTCACTGATCCTTTGTTTTTTCTTTACGGCTTCGTCCAATGGAATATAGTTCATCTTGTTATTAAGGATGCCTACAAAAACATTATGCCTGCCTTCCACCAAAGATTCAACAGCATGATAACCCATACGGCTGGCAATAAGCCTGTCCATACAACTGGGTGAGCCTCCTCTTTGTATATGACCAAGGATACATACCCTTACTTCCAGCAATGGAAGACGTTGCTTAACGATCTTGGCAACTTCATCAGCGCCGCCAAATTCATCGCCTTCGGCAACAACAATTAAGTTCACCAGTTTATGACGCCGTTCTTTTTCTGCCAGTCCTTTGATAATGGTTTCAATTTCGGTTTTCCTTTCCGGGATGAGAATATTTTCAGCCCCTGTTGCAATGCCGCTGTGCAGGGCAATATAACCGGCATCACGGCCCATCACTTCAATGATAAATAAACGGTCGTGGGCTTCGGCGGTATCTCTTATTTTATCTATGGCTTCCACGGCGGTGTTCACCGCAGTATCAAATCCGATCGTAAAATCGGTACCGGCAATGTCTTTGTCAATGGTGCCGGGTAAACCTATGCAGGGTATATCAAATTCATGGCTGAAGATCTGCGCTCCACGAAAGCTGCCGTCTCCGCCGATTATTACCAGGCCGTCAATATCATGCTTTTTTAAATTGTTATATGCTTTTTTCCGGCCCTCCGGTTCAAAGAATTCTTTACAACGTGATGTTTTTAAGATAGTGCCGCCACGCTGAATGATATTGGCAACACTCCGGCTTTCCATGTGTATGATGTCATTTTCCACCATACCGCTATATCCCCTCATGATACCATAAACCTCCAGTCCATGATAGATACCCGTACGTACAACTGCACGGATACAGGCATTCATGCCCGGGCTGTCGCCACCCGATGAAAGCACGCCGATCTTTGTTACTTTCTTTTTCATGGTTTCAAAGATAAGTTAAACGCCTCATTTTTGTGTGTTTAAAATACACATTAAACCTGCAAACCGGCTGAAGTAAAAAAATATTGACAATTTTTTAATCCGGGTACTACAAAATAAATACCATCCAATGGGTATTGCTTTATTTAAAGGATGGTTTACTTTTATCCAAAACCAATAAAATGAAAAATTTTCTTTTGACCATTGTTTTGCTTTTAAATATAATCATTTGTTTTGCGCAACAAAACAGGTCAAAAGACCTGTTTACTTTTCGCATAACAGATTACACAGTAAAATTGAATGATAGTACTATGTTAGTGCAGGTACAGCCCCCGCCGGGTGCCGTTATTATAGAAAAGCAGTTGGGCGTGCTTAGGGGCAACAGCAATTCAGCATTGGATACTGCAATGATCGGCTGGGGAAGATGCCAGCTGATAAAAGGGGATTATTATTATTTTTCAATTCACCTTGCAAACAATAAGCGATTGCCTAAAAAAGGCGATCTGCTTTATACAAAGATCAATTACCCGGCATCATATAAAGGAAGGATCTTTGGTTTGATACAGCTTGATATTTACCTGCAACGCGTTACTGAAGAATCATTCTATACTTTTACCTTCGCGGTATCGGGAGATGTGCAGCAGGAGAATAGTGTAATGGATTCTTTGGCAGCGGATATTAAATATACCGCAAGAGAGATGCTAAAAATAAGCCCGGACCAGAACATGCTGATCACTACCGGGAAATATAAAGACAAAAAACTGTTCATCGCCATGCAGGAAATTTCGGGTAACGACGTAAAGGATTTTATTGACTACATTCTTTATATGCCAACCCGGTATGAGGGCAATAACTGGAAGATATCTGAAACATTTGCTACCTGGATGGTTTCAGGCACACCCATGGTAATAAAATAATAATAAGATAATTGATGCGGTAAAAAAATACATGATGGATATGCAGGGAATAGATTCCGAAAGGATACTTATTAAGATCCTGAGATCCGGTGGCAATACCAATATCATACATATTGTTGATCATTCCGAAGAACAGTGATCACATCCGCTCCGGAACTGAAATGCCCAGCAGCCCCATACCGCTTTTAAGAATATTTGCTGTGAGCGAGGCCAGCTTTAACCGTAGTTGTTTTTTTTCTTCTGTCTCGGCATTGGCAATGGAATGTTCGGTATAAAAAGAATTAAAGGTCTTGGCCAGGTGAAAAATATAATTAGCGATGACAGATGGATTGTGCTCATTGCATGCCTGTTCGATAGCAGTGGGATATTGCTCGGCGGAAACGATGAGTTCTTTTTCTAACGGATGCAGATTAGTTGATGGTTCATAGTTCATGGCAGGCACGTCGTGGTCAGAAGTCTCTTTACCATGAACCATGGACAATAAACTATCAACCTTCCTTAAAATACTCTTTATCCTTGCATACGTGTATTGCACAAAGGGGCCGGTAAATCCATGAAAGTCGATACTCTCTTCAGGATTGAATACCATCGTTTTTTTGGGATCAACCCGCAATAAATAAAATTTCATGGCGCCAAGGCCAATGGTATCATATAGTTCTTTCAGTTCTTCAGGACTAAAATCTTTTACCTTGCCCAGCTCTTCGGTATGATGCTTTGAAGTTGCGATCATTTCATCCACCAGGTCATCGGCATCTACAACAGTTCCTTCCCGGCTTTTCATTTTACCGGTGGTTAATTCAACCATGCCATAGCTCAAATGAAAAATATTATCGGCATTGGGCATGCCCAGCTTTTGACAAATGAGCTGCAATACCTTCATGTGGTAGTTCTGCTCATTGCCGATCACGTAAATACTCTGGTCAATTTTATATTGCTCGTATTTCTGTAAGGCAAGGCCAATGTCCTGTGTCATGTAAACAGAAGTTCCGTCCTTACGCTGAACAATTTTTTCATCCAGGCCATCGGGGGTAAGGTCTATCCAGATGCTGCTGTCTTCTTTTTGATAAAAAACTTTTTTATCCATGCCCTGCTGCACAATATCTTTTCCCAGCAAATAGGTTTTGCTTTCATAATAAATGATGTCGAAGTCGCTGCCGATCTTTTTATAGGTAACATCAAATCCTTCATATACCCAGTTATTCATCTTCTCCCAAAGGGCCATCACACCGGGTTTGCCGGCTTCCCAGTCCAGCAGCATTTGCTGTGTTGCCTTCATTATCGGCGCTTCTTTTTCTGCAAGCTCTTTCGTCATGCCCGAGGCGATCAATTCTTCTACCTGCTTTTTATATTCATCATTGAACCTTACATAATATTCGCCTACAAAATGATCTCCCTTTGTATTTGTTGATTGCGGGGTTGCGCCATTGGCAAATAGCTGCCAGGCGATCATGCTTTTACAGATATGAATGCCCCGGTCATTTACGATACAGCTTTTTATTACTTCGTAACCCGATGCTTTTAAAATTTCAGCTACGCTCCATCCCAAAAAATTATTTCTTAAATGCCCGAGGTGCAATGGCTTATTGGTATTGGGTGAAGAATATTCCACCATTACTTTTTTACCATTCATTTCTTTTTTACCATAGCATTTATCATTGTAGCTTTTATCCAGCAGTTCCGTCCAGTATTCGTCAGCAACAGTGAGGTTTAAAAATCCTTTAATGATATTGAAATGCGTAAAGAATTGGGGGTAATTTTTTATAAGCTGTTCACCCAGCTGGTTACCGATGGCATCGGGTGATAATTTGAGCGATTTTACCAATGAGAACATCACCACTGTATAATCTCCTTCAAATTCGGGCTTGGTCTGGTTCACCTGGAAATCTTTTTCGGAGAACGACTGGTTATATAAAGCGGAAAGACTTTCTATCGTGCATTGCTGTAATGTACTGACTATTGACATCTCTTTTTTAATTCGGTTGCCGCAAAAATACTTATTTCTTATGCAAGCGGGTGATTTGCATTTTAAACGGCAGCAAGGCTCTGTGGAATTAAGATAGCTTTATCATCCTGCAGGGAACTAAAACTATTATTTATGAGAAAGCATTTTTACTTTATCATGTTGCTGTTTATTGCATTTGCTGCCCATGCACAAAATAATTCAAAACCTTGCTCAGCGGCAGAAGCCAGCCAGTTCGATTTTTGGGTAGGTGACTGGACGATGTATTCCGGTGACAGCATTACCGGCAACAATTCTATCTACAAAATAATGGACGGATGTTCTGTCCAGGAGAATTTCAGCAATCCCAAAACCGGCTACCTTGGCAAAAGCTGGAGCGTATATAACCCGCAAACAAAGCTATGGCAGCAAACATGGGTGGATAACCAGGGCGGCTATATACCACTAACAGGCAGTTTTGAGAATGGGAAAATGATATTGGTTACAGCTCCTTTCAAAAATCCCAGGGGAATAGAGATGATATCGAGGATGATATTTTATAATATAACGAAGGATAGTTTTGACTGGACCTGGGAAGGCAGTTCAGATGGCGGTACAAACTGGAAGCCCGCCTGGCAGATCCATTATGTAAGAAAGAAATAGCACTGCATGAGCTTACAGGTGTCACCTTTCTTAAAAGGTGACACCTGTAAGCTCTCCTTAACAAAACCACAAACCACAAACTTTAAAACCTGCAATCCCTTATCTTTGCGCACTTTTTAATAATTATGATAAGTGCAAATAATATAACGCTGGCCTACGGAAAAAGGGTCCTGTTTGATGAAGTTAATATCGGTTTTACCAAGGGCAATTGCTATGGTATCATCGGGGCCAATGGGGCCGGTAAATCCACCTTCTTAAAAATAATAAGCGGCGAAATAGAACCTAATAAGGGTACGATCGATATTACGCCCGGCGAACGCATGGCGGTTTTGAACCAAAACCAGTTTGAGTTTGACGAAGTAACCGTGCTGAACACCGTGATGATGGGCCACAAAAAAATGTGGAAAGTGATGCATGAGCGTGATGCCATTTATGCCAAGGAAGACTTTACCGAAGCAGACGGCATCAAGGCCGGTGAGCTGGAACACGAGTTTGGAGAAATGGGTGGCTATACGGCCGAAAGTGATGCGGCAACAATGTTGAGCGAGCTGGGTGTAAAGGATGAGCTGCACCAGGTTTTAATGAAGGATGTTGCGGCTAATATTAAAGTGAGGGTATTGCTTGCCCAGGCAATTTTTGGCAACCCCGATATTTTATTACTGGATGAGCCTACCAACAACCTCGACGTGGAAACCATCAGCTGGCTGGAAAACTTTTTAGCCGATTATGAGAATATTGTTTTGGTGGTGAGCCATGACCGTCACTTTTTAGATGCGGTTTGTACACACGTGGCCGACGTTGACCGAGGCAAAATAAAAATATATACCGGTAACTATACTTTCTGGTACGAAAGTTCTCAATTGGCAGCAAGACAGGCAACAGATAAAAATAAAAAAGCAGAAGAGAAGAAGAAGGACCTGTTGGAATTCATTGCACGATTCAGCGCCAATGCTTCTAAAAGTAAACAGGCTACCTCCCGTAAAAAAGCTTTGGATAAATTAGTGTTTGAAGACATAACCCCAAGTAACCGGAAATACCCCGGCATCATTTTTAAACAGGACAGGGAAGTAGGTAATGAAATTTTACAGGTTGATAACCTTAGCAAGAGCTTTGAAGGAAAGACCATTTTCAGCAAAATAAAATTTGATATACAGAAAGGAGATAAGATCGCCTTTATCAGTCGTGACCCTATTGCACTTACCACTTTCTTTGAAATAATAAATGGCAGGATCAAGGCCGACAGCGGTACCTACGAATGGGGCACCACCGTTACCACCGCTTATTTACCCAATGATAACAGTGAATACTTCGAGGGCAGCAAGCTGAACCTTATGGATTGGCTGCGCCAGTATGTTCCGCCAACAACAAAGGATGTGGATGAGGATTTTTTACGTGGATTCTTAGGAAAGATGTTATTCAGCGGAGATGAAATTTTGAAAAAAACAAATGTATTGAGTGGTGGTGAAAAGGTTCGCTGCATGATCAGCAAGATGATGCTGCAGAACCCCAACGTGCTGGTACTCGATGAGCCTACCAACCACCTCGACCTGGAAAGTATCATTTCTTTTAACGATAATATGGTTGCCTACCCAAGTGTTATTTTATTAACTACGCATGATCACCAGTTCATGCAAACCGTGGCCAACCGTATCATTGAGCTTACACCAAAGGGAATGATCGATCGCCTGATGACCTACGATGAGTACCTTGCTGATGAAAGGGTGAAGGCGATGAGGGAAGAATTGTATGCGGTCTGACGTCTCGTCTGACCGGTAACGGTCCATGGTCAGACGAGGACGTCAGACCATGAAGCTTAAATTATTTCAGTGCCTCCGTGGCAATCAATTATGCCCAAAGACAGGATCATACAATTCATCGACTTCTTTTACCCGCCATTTAAAAGATGGATGCCGGAGCAGACATTCCGTTATGCAGCCTGTGGCGGAGCCAATACATTACTGGGGCTTGCTCTTTTCAAAATATTATTGGTGTATGTTTTTAAGCATGAAAATGTAGAGCTCGGGTTCTATACATTAAAGCCGCATAATGCTGCGCTCTTCGTTTCCTTTTGCGTGAATTTTGTTGTTGGATTTGCCCTGATGAAATATGTGGTATTTGTTGATTCCAATTTAAGGGGAAGGATACAACTCTTCCGTTACTTGCTTTCATTCCTGCTAAACCTCACACTGAATTATTTTATCCTGAAGATATTTGTAGAGGTTTTTGGCTGGTGGCCGTTTTTAAGCCAGTGTATTACCACCTGTATCATTGTTACTATAAGTTTCCTCAGCCAGAAATACTTTTCGTTTCGGACTAAAAGTAGTTGATAACTACCAGCTTCTCCGTTTTACCACAAAGACACAAAGATGGGCACAGAGAACACTAAGATCCTTTTGTACTTCTCCGTGTACGGCGTGATATCCTCCGTGTCTCCGTGGTAAAAATTCATGATTCAAGATTCCTGTAGTCATCCCTCACCGGCGTAAACACATCAATCACCGTACAGGCCGTAACAGCAACAGCACCATGCGGCGCATTGGAAGGTATATAGGCCCCCATACCCGGCAGCAACAACTGCTTCTCTCCATCTAAAGTAAATTCCATCTGGCCATCAAGTATAAATGTCCATTGTTCATGCGGGTGGCTGTGTACCGGAACTACCACGCCTTCCTCCAGGTTCACGTGGCCATAGGTTATTTGTTGGGAATGTTCCATAGCGCTGTGCACACCCGGGAAAATAGTTACCCTTTTTTTGTCATTATAATTGATGAATCCCATAACCTGTTTTTTATAAGTCCAAATGTAATGAATGCATTGCGTAGTGCACTTGTTTGAACCACATAGAAACATAAGGAACATAGGGATCCACATAGGCTATGTGATAATCTATGTTTTCTATGTCCTATGTGGTTCAATTGCCCGCGCCTTAAAACTGTCAATTTTGCACATTTTACCGCATGGCATAATCATTGTTATTGACTTATGAACAAAATAAAAACTTATATCATGGGAAAGATTATAGGAATAGACCTTGGAACCACCAATAGCTGCGTTGCCGTAATGGAAGGCAATGAGCCCGTGGTAATAGCCAATGACGAGGGACGCCGTACAACACCGTCTGTAGTGGCTTTCCTTAAGAACGGGGAACGCAAGGTGGGTGATCCTGCCAAGCGCCAGGCCATTACCAATTCGCACAACACCATCAGTAGTGTAAAGCGTTTTATGGGCCGCCGTTTTGACGAAGTAACAGAAGAGATCAGCCACTGGAGCTATAAAGTGGTAAAAGGTGACAATAATACGGTTCGTATTGACATAGATGGCAGGCAATATACGCCGCAGGAGATCAGTGCAATGGTGCTTCAGAAAATGAAGAAGACCGCCGAAGATTACCTGGGCCAGGAAGTGACCGATGCGGTAATAACCGTTCCGGCTTATTTTAATGACGCACAGCGCCAGGCAACCAAGGAAGCCGGTGAGATCGCGGGACTGAACGTTCGCCGTATCGTGAACGAGCCAACAGCAGCAGCACTGGCTTATGGATTGGATAAAGGTGGGAAAGATCATAAGATCGCCGTATTTGACCTTGGTGGCGGTACATTCGACATCTCGGTTTTGGAACTGGGCGATGGCGTATTTGAAGTAAAATCAACAAATGGTGATACCCACCTTGGTGGTGATGATTTTGATAAAGTGATCATGGACTGGCTGGCCGATGAATTTAAAAAAGATGAGGCCATCGACCTGCGTAAAGACCCGATGGCTTTACAGCGTTTGAAAGAAGCAGCGGAAAAAGCAAAAGTGGAATTGTCTTCTTCAGCCGAAACAGAAATAAACCTGCCTTATGTAACGGCAGTGGATGGCGTGCCGAAGCACTTAGTGAAGAAACTGACCCGTGCAAAATTTGAGGCGCTTGCCGATAAATTATTTGAGCGTTGCTTAAAGCCCTGTGAGCTGGCATTGAAAGATTCGGGTATTGACAAATCCCAGATAGATGAAGTGATCATGGTGGGTGGCAGCAGCCGTATCCCCAAAGTGCTGGAGATCGTTGAAAAATTCTTTGGTAAAAAACCAAACCGCGGTGTTAACCCCGATGAAGTTGTTGCCATAGGTGCAGCCATACAGGGTGCGGTACTCAGTGGTGATATTAAAGACGTATTGCTTTTAGACGTTACGCCTTTAAGCCTGGGTATTGAGACCATGGGTGGTGTAATGACAAGGCTGATCGACAGTAACACGACCATCCCTACAAAAAAATCAGAAGTGTTCTCTACCGCAAGCGATAACCAGCCCGGCGTACAGATTCACGTATTGCAGGGAGAAAGGCCGATGAGCAACCAGAACAAGAGCCTGGGTACATTCAACCTTGATGGTATTCCCCCGGCACCGCGTGGTGTGCCGCAGGTGGAAGTGATATTCGATATTGATGCCAATGGTATTTTGCACGTAACCGCGAAAGACAAGGGCACGGGTAAAGAACAAAAGATACGCATTGAAGCAGGCAGCGGATTAAGCAAGGAAGAAATTGAAAAGATGAAGAACGATGCAAAGGCCAATGAAGCAACCGATAAACTGGAAAAAGAAAAGGTTGAAAAGGTAAATGCTGCAGACAGCCTGATATTCCAGACAGAAAAACAACTGAAGGAATATGGCGACAAGATACCTGCGGATAAAAAAGAACCGATAGAAGCAGCGCTGGCCAAATTAAAAGACGCTCACAAATCGCAGGACCTTGCACAGATCGACGCAGCAACTACAGAAATGAATGCTGCATGGACAACCGCCAGTGAAGAAATGTATAAGGCCACGCAGGAGCAGCAGGCCAATGGCGGTGCTCAACAACCCGGTGCCGATGGGGCAGGGCAGGGATCCGATGGACAGCCAAATGCAGGAGGAGGAACAGAGAACGTGACAGATGCGGAGTTTGAGGAAGTGAAGTAAACGAATAAACATAAAGCCCTTGCAGAGAAGCAGGGGCTTTTTAAATAAAAATCTATATGGTACAGAAAATGAGGGTTGGCGTTAAGGCTGCTTATATTGGAGGAGCATGCTTAATTATTGCTTCAATTATTTCTTTGCTTGTTGCAAATTCAAATAAGGAAGCTCAAAACACTTCAGTGCAAAATAATATAAATCAAAAAACGGATAGTGGAACGATTAGCAACTATTCGGCAGGAAGGGATGTAAAAATCGAGAATACTACTTATAATGTGGTACCACAAAATATTGATTCTATGGCGTTTTTAAAAGTTCCCATTGTAAAACCAAATACTAAGCAGAAATCAAATACTAAGCAGAAATCAAATACTAGTGAACAAACAAATGTTAAATCAATTAATCAATCGGGTGGGCAAACTGCAAAAGAAATTACTAATAATTATTAATTTCTTAGCATTAACTTTTATAACGGCTGCCCAGAACACATCCACAGATACAGCTGCTTTTAAAAAGGACTTTGAGGATTTATTAAGAAAGTATGGAATTAAAAGTAAAGGCTACCAAATAAATGTCACATCTATTAATCAAAAAGGTGGCCAAACCGCATTAATTATTAACAATAATTATTTCAGCGATACATTAACTGCAAAAAATAATTTTGGCTTTTGGATTGATACAATTAATAATCAAAAAATTCTTATTTGTGGGCCGAATAAGGGTGTTTGGATAACTCCTTTTTTCGCAATGGATTCAATTAAGTATAAAACAAGAGCGTATGATCCTGGAATTGGATTGGTAACAAGTATACATGGGATCTATGCAACGATTGACAATAAGGAGTATAGCCTTGCTGCTGTTGCATCGAATAATTCTTGCTCAAGAATGTTTCCTATGAAAATTTATTTGTCCGCATTAACTGCGGAAGACTTTTTTCTTTTTGGAGACCTTCAAGATCCGCTGAAAACATATCTATATACAAAAGGCGAAGTATGGTATTTTGGTGATGAAGGAGATGGGCAAAAAAAAGGCATTCATTAAAGTTTTATTTTTTTCGCATTTTACAGAGTAGATACTTTAATGAAGAGCAAAAAACATCAGATTCCAAGGAGATATTATTTTAGTGCCCACCAACTTAACAATTTATAAAAACTCTTCCTATGTCGAGTCCAAAAATAAAAACAACGCCCAAACTGTTTTTGAAATCATTACTAATAATTGGTGCATTTTTGGCTTCATTTGTTTCGTATTCACAAGACACGGCAAGCCTTAGGAAGGAAATATCAGGACTACTAAAAAAGTACGGATTTAGCAATGCGGGGTTTGAATTAAAAGTTAATTCAAACAATCAGAAAGGTGGCCAAACTGCTTTTGTAATCAATAACAATTATAACTATACTCTCGTTAACGATATACCTATGTATGCGAAATATGGCATACTTGGTGTGGAACCCATAGGTAATGTAAACATCATGCCTCCTGTAAAAGCTGGACTAATTTTGCCGCTGTTGGTCTTCGCCTCAATCCCGCCGTTGCCTGGTCTTATGACCGGCAACGAATCCACACCTGTCAAATAAATAATTTTTGTTGATTTTACCGGTTTTATTTGCTGTTTTCAGCAGCAATGAACATGATATCGGCGCATTGCGTAAATTATATTTGCGGATCTTTAAAACCGGTCATGGCAAAAGCTGCAAATAAAATAACAGTAGTGGATGAAATAATAGTGAACAAAATTTACTACATCCGTAAGCAAAAAGTAATGTTGGATAGAAACCTGGCTGCGCTATACGGTGTCCAGGCGATAAGATTAAGAGAACAGGTAAAAAGAAACCTGCACAGGGTTCCATCTAATTTTATGCTAAGGTTAACGGCAAAGGAAGCTGAAGCTATGGTATCGCAAAATGCGATACCATCAAAACAGTACTTAGGAGGCTTCCTGCCTTACGCTTTTACAGAACATGGCGTATTGATGTTAGCAACTATATTAAAAAGTAAGCAGGCCATGGATGTGAGTATCAGAGTTATAGAGATCTTTGTGAAAATGAGGGAAATGTTATCAGTTAATAAAGATATTTTATTGCAGATACAAAAAGTAGAAAAGAAACTAACTGCACACGATGCAGATATTAGATTGATCTTTGACGCATTAAAACAGTTATTAAATCCACCACAGGAACCAAGGAAAAGAATAGGTTTTAAACCTGATGGTTAAAAAAAAGCCCCTGCCTGTTCACTTCGCCGCTGTTGATCTTCGCCCCAATCTCCGCCGTTGTTGTGTCTTATGACCAACAACGAACCGTATAAGCAGGGATCCGATGTTGGTGAATAATACCAACATCTGCAGGAAATTCAGTTTAAAAAGTGCCGCCGATAGTAAGTATATTAGTACAATAAAGGATTTTAAGCGGAAATAAAATTTTAAATGGCATGAAAAAAGCAATAGTATCAATATTATTTATTGCCATTTTTGGTATTTGCAATGGACAGGATTGCAATGATCTGCCAAATGCATTTAAAAGTTATAAAATTGCAATTACACGAATTGAAGGAACCGAATTTTTATTTACTGATAAATTACCTCCCAACAGCAGCACGTGGATCTTATCTGCTGATTATTATAGTTGCGATAACAGAACAGGATTTTTTATTTATTCCACGGCAAAGGGAGAGGAATACATTCACCAGGGAGTGCCAATAAGCATTTGGAAGGAATTCAAAAGCTCAAGATCTAAAGGGTCATATTATGACTATGGTATAAAAGGTAAATACAAACTGCAATTAAATTAACCCGGGCCGGGTTTTGCTTTTCCTGTTCGCCATATTCGCCTCGTATAAAATAGATGAATTGGTGAAGGCAGGGAATTACCAGTTCACGGGCTAGGCAAAAACTTAACCGGCGCAGCTATGCAGCATAGGAAAACTGCGTTGGCTATTTCATGCTTAATCCTGCTTAAAAAATTCCTTAAGTTCAGTTGCGAGTATTTCGGGTGAGGGTTGATGCGCCTGGCCCTTAAGCGTTTTCCATTGGGCATCCGGCATAATACCGGCCAGTTTTTTAGCCGCTTCACCCATAAATTCAAAACTCTTTTCACCATTCAACACCAGGGCAGGCATTGCTGCTTTTTTGGCCTCATCAACAGGGATAGCACCGTCATTTAAAATGGCATAGTCATATGCCAGGGTAGGCTCCACGCTTTCCATGAGTGGCCATTCCGGCGATTGGCGAAGTTTTTCCAACGCTTCAGGCGGAGTACCAACGGCTGTGAAGTGGAACGCCATCGCATCACCGCGGTTACCCTTGCTGATCAGTTCAGCAATGCGCTTTCCCTGACCTGCAAAACGCTGTTTATCCTTTTCGGAAACCGAAACATACGGAGGTTCGTAGAGAACCAGCTGGGGCACCTTTCCTTTTCCCAGCCTGGCTGCAGCAAGCAGCGAGAGCGCTGCCCCCGAGGAAGAACCATATATACGGGCTGATCCGCCGGCATCTTCTATCAGCGCTTCAATATCTTCGATCTCCCGATCCACATGGTATGGCCGGGTATCGGAGCTTTCACCACGGCCGCGGCGGTCATAGGTATAAATGGTAAAGTTTTTTGACAGTGCAGACAGCAAAGAACTATCATCATAAACTGCACGGTAACTCAGGGCGCCATTCACGATAATAATTGCCGGGCCTGCACCCGTTTTCCTAAAAGCGATCAGGGTGCCATCTTTTGATCTGATATATGTGTTGCTTTGTTGCAGGCCTTCGGGTTTAACCTCGCCAGCTTTAGCTATTGTATTTGTTTCCATATCATCTTGTTTTTTATGATCGTTGCAGCCTGCTGCCAGGATAAGCAGCATGGATAAAATTTGCAGCATACCGGCGTTCTTCATAAAACCTGTTTGAGAAAACTATAATAAAAACCATGCCATAGGTTTTTTAAAAAGGGAAGTTGGCATCTTTTCGGCGGTATATTTATTAACTTTTCGCCGCCGTAGGTACATCGCTCCACTGGCGCAGATATGCAGCATAGGTAAAGTGCGTTGGCGTATCTGTGCCAGGTAAGGGCATCCTTAACCCTGGTTCACCAACCAAATTTGTATATTTAAGGGGAATAGTAAATTTTTTTTCTCATGCCTATAAAAGTTATGATCACGGGTGCAACAGGAATGGTTGGGGAAGGTGTGCTGATGGAATGTTTGCAAAATGCTGATGTCTCCCATGTGCTAAGCATCAGCAGAAAACCATACGGGATAACGCACCCGAAATTTGCAGCACTTATTGTTCCTGATTTTCTTAAAATAGGATCATTCAAAGAACAATTGAAAGGATATGATGCCTGTTTTTATTGTGCCGGCATAAGTTCAGTGGGTATGAAAGAAGAACAATACACAATGATCACTTATACTACAACGCTTCATTTTGCAAAAGTGCTGGCGGAAATAAATCCAAACATGGTCTTTGATTTTGTATCAGGCAGCCATACCGACAGCACGGAAAAAGGCAGGGTGATGTGGGCAAGGGTTAAAGGGAGAACGGAAAATGACCTGGTGAAACTTCCTTTCAAAGGGCAATATAATTTCCGGCCGGGGATCATGAAGCCATTCAAAGAACAAAAAAATGTAAAGGCAATATTCAGGATCATTCTTCCGGTATTCCTGTTTTTATTTCCCAAAAGATCTTTAACGCTTAGCCAGGTTGGCCGGGCCATGATCAGGACAGTAAAAGACGGTTACTCCAAACAGGTACTGGAAATAGAAGACATTAAAAAACTTGGAGAACAGCAGTAAACAGCCTGCATAATTAACGGGCAGCAGGGTCTTTAAATAAAAGATCAAATTGATGCCTAATGTTGAGCGTTTAATTTTTACTTTCGCCGGTCTTTAACTTTTTTTACCCACGGTTTTTCTTTGCATGCCCTATAAATATTGTATCCCGGGTAGTTAACATTTTCACTTACTTTTGAGTCGCAGGTAATTTTACCGTTAACTAACTGATCCGGGTCAGCCCTAAAAAAATACTCTATGAAAAAGAACATCTTAAATATTGCAGTGCTTGGTATCATTGCAATACTGATCAATCCATCCATTGCAAATTGCCAGGTAAAAGATATTGAAGGCAGGAGCTATAAGATCTGCACAGTCAAGAGTAAAAAATATACCTCTATTGACCAGTATACTGCAGAAAATTTAGCAACAGGAACTTTTGCAAATGGAGATAAGATACTACATGCTGCAACAAATGAAGAATGGGTGAAGGCCAACCTGGCTAAAACACCGGCCTGGTGTTACTATAACAATGATCCCCTGAATGGGGAAAAATATGGAAAACTATACAATTGGTATGCGGTTCAGGATAGCAGGAACTTAGCCCCGGCAGGCTGGAAGGTAGCAGATTATATTGACTGGAGCATCGTTAAAGAAGTTCTTGGAAAGGATAGCCTGGTGATCAGGTTGAAAAGTACTACAGGTTGGGAAGGTAATGGTTCGGGAACAAATGAAAGCGGGTTCAATGTTTTACCAGGTGGTTTTAGAAGTGGTGATGGCAGTTTTAAATCAATTAATATGTTTACCTATTTCTGGACAAATGATCAACCCGAAGATGAAGAATTAGGCGTAGCTATTGGTATAAGCTACCTGATGACGAGCACATTTGTTACGCAGAATATACCATATGATCGTGGTTTTTATGTCAGGTGTAGTAAAAAGTAGCTTGCCCCCGTATGGTCTTTGACCAACGGGCCGAAGGGTTCATAAATAAAGACAGCTCAATTTAAATCGCCGTTGGTCATAAGACCAGACGGCGGCAGTACTCATTAATTCCCGCCAACCCTGTTGATCTCGTCTGAAGCTCCGCCTTCAGAACGGTTCACCGGTTTCATCTGTTTACCAAAGCGCCAGCTAAAGCTCAGTCGCACAACCCTTGAATCCCATTTTACGGTGAAAGGTTCACTCGAATTCTCAAATGTTGAATAGCCATTATAGTTCACGAAATAAGTGAGGTCGCGGATGCTTAGTCTTAATGTGCCTTTCTTCTTCAGTATTTGTTTGCCAACACCAATATTCAGTTCGCCCTGTGGCTCCAGCCATTCCTGCAGGTCTATCTGGCTTTTGGTTTGATAATAACCGCTGAGTTCAAAGCTCCATCCTTTTTTAAGCTGGAACTGGTTATTGATGCTGATATTAAGCACGTTCACCCTGGCTGTTAATGGAGCCCATACCACACCTTTGATCACTTTATGATAGTATGCAGCTACTGCAGTAAGGTTCCACCATTTAGTAACAGCAGTTTGAAAGGTTTCGGAAACGCTGAAATTTTTGAATGAGCCTACATTCCCCCGGGTATAGATCATGATGTTCTTGTTCGGGTTACCGCCGCTGGAATCAATGATGAATATCTGCGAAAAATAATCCCTGAGGTAACTGTAGGATACTTCCGTAGTCAGCATTTGCTTATAAGTATGCGATAATGAAAAATTCCAGGTGTACTGCGGCCTTATGTACGGGTTACCGGCCTCGTAAGTGTATTTGTTCAAGATCGTTTGGAAGGGATTCAGGTGCTGGAATGCCGGCCTGTCGATCCTTTTGCCTGCACGGATGGTGATGCTGTTGTTGCTGTCTAACTGGTAAGAGACGAATGCAGTAGGAAAGATGCTTCCATAATTCCTTTTGAATGAAGAATCCTTAACAATGGCATTTCCTAACTGGTTTGCTTTATAGAAAGTATGTTCATAACGCAGCCCCGCCTGCCAGTGCCATTTTCCCTTTTCTGCATCAACACTTGCATAAGCGGCGCTGATGGTCTCGTTGTATAAAAAATGGTTACTGCGGCGCAGGTCAGGCTGCCAGGGATCGTTATTGATTGTCAGGTAATACTCGGCAAGATTATCTGTTTTGTTGACCGCTGTTTTTAAGCCGGTTTCCAGCAGGAATTTTTTAAAGCGTTTGCTGTAATCTGCCTTTGCAGTAAAGATCTTCAATTTGGATGGGATATTCCCTTTAGTGGCTTCAATATCGCTGCCCGGCGTGCTTAGCTGCGTCTGGTATTGCTGGTCGCCCTTAATGCTGAAATCCACATAATCGAGGTCAACAGTCAGTTCACTTTCGCCATTGAGCTTGAACCTGCCATTGAAGTTCAGGCCGCCTCTTTTGAAATTACGGTTGTTATTACCCCAGGTGTTGATGGAAGAATCTATGTTATGATACGGGTCCATCCAGTCGATAGAACTGGTACTGGTCGCTTTCCTGCTGAAGACACCGCCGGTAAAGACAAGTCCGAATGTTGTGTTCTTATCCAGGAAAAAGTCAAAGCCCGTTTTGATATTCTGTCCAAACTGCGTATTCCTTTGATAATTGGGCTGTTCCAGCAATACGGAATCTTCATTTTTAGTATTATAATATGTCCTGAGTGTCCACAGATCCATTTTCTCTTTGCTGGTCCTGATACCATAGTTCATGAACCAGTTGACTTTTCCATTGCGGTAATTGAGGTTGAGTGAATTACCCGTTTTGGAGTAGATACCCTGTCCAATGCTCAGGTTCATCGATCCGTTAAAACCCTTTATCCTGTTTGCCTTCATCCTGATGTTGATGATGCCGGCGTTACCTGCTGCATCGTATTTGGCACCCGGGTTCTCGATCAGTTCCACAACATCTATCTGCGAAGCAGGTATGCCTTGCAGGTATGCCTGCAGGTCGGCGCCGCTTAGTTGCGTTGGCTTGTTATCTATTAAAACCGTCACCGAGGGTTTTCCTTTCATGATGATGGAACCGTCTTTATTCACGGTAATGCCGGGCGATTTTTCCAATACGTCCATCACTGATGCTCCGGCGTTTGAAATATTGGCTTCGGGATTTATCACTGTCTTATCAGGAAGGAATTGGATGAACGGCTTTTTAGAAACCACCGTTACGTCCTTCAGCAGCACATTTGTGGATACGAGCGTGATGATATGGGAAACCGCGGATTTTGTTTCGAGGTCGATCTTTGGGCTGTACCCATCCTTATATCCTGTCTGGCTGGCCCGAACCAGGTATTTGCCTGGGTTAAGATCCCTAAATTCAAAAATGCCGGATGCACCGGCAGCCCCGAAACGAATGACCACGGAATCCATGTTCAATAAATAGACAGTAGAACCGGGTAATGCATTTTTCTGATCATTTGTCACGGTGATCCTAATGCCCCGCTTCTCCTGGCCCTGGGCAAAAACATGGCTATAAGATAATATGGAAAGAAAAACTAAAATGGCTATACGCATAAGCAACAGATAAGGAACGAAAGTATTCAAGTCAACTAAGAAAAAAGCATGTTTTTATTTCAATGGTAATAACATATAGGATTGCGATGGCAATAATTTACATCAGCATAACGGCGGACAGTGGCCGGGGAAACCTTCGCCCTTCTTTCCAGCAACGTCTCCGGTACGGGACGTTGTGTCAACGACTTCATATAAGAAACGCAACGTCCTGGCCAATACACAAACCATAGGAGAGACGTTGCTCAGAATCGATACACATTAATTTAAATCGCCGTTGTTCACCGCAGGACTCTGTGAGAAGACGAGACGGCGACAGAAACATTAGTGTGTTGTATATTTGAATACAATTTCCACACAGCCAAAATTGATCCAATGAAAATATTAACAGCTATTCCTTTATTATTTCTTGCATTGCCCGGACTTGCACAAAAAGAACAGCCAATAAAATTTGTCAATCCCCCGGCATTATCTGCACCTAAAGGTTATTCCCATGCTGCAGTAGTTGACCTTGGGAACAGCCGGATGATAATTATTTCGGGGCAGGTAGCACTTGATAGTTTGGGCAGGTTGGTTGGAAATGGGGACGTTGCAAAACAAACAGAGCAGGTCTTTTTAAATATTCAAAATATTGTAAGCTCATTCGGCGGAACCATGGATCATATTGCTAAACTGGGAATATACATGCTTGACGTATCACAAATACAGGCTATGCGGGATGTAAGGAATAAGTTTATCAATGTAGATCATCCGCCTGCCAGTACTTTGGTCCAAGTAAATAAATTATTCAGGGATGATCTGTTAATAGAAGTAGAAGCAACGGCAATAATTCCTAAGAAATAAAAAAATCTTCTTTCTGTTGTAGGCTCTTGCCCCGGCCTGGTCTTCTCACAGAGTCCTGCGGATGACCAACAGGCAGCAGGCTCCACAATTAAAAAAGTAAGATACAGTCCGTTTTAAATCCCGTTGGTCAGGAGACCAGACGGCGGCAGATCTAAAATAATTTTTTCGTCGCAGGATGAAAAATTATCTCTTAAAATCAGCCCTCCTGTAATATGTACCGCCATTGCTGCTGGTCATTGATTTTTCCCAAACGAAGGTGTTGCCGGTAAGTGTGAGTATAGTAACATTCCCCCATTGAAACGACGACATGTATAAAGTGGTGGGTGATAGTAACTGGTAGGGAGAACTGCCTACAGGGCCGCCTTCATAAATGTACACTTTACCATCAGCCCTGAAATCATAATAATCGTTTGGCGTGCCATTGTATGTTCCGCCGATAGGGATCGTGCCGTCAGGGAATGCAAAATTGGTTACATTAATAACATCCCTCACGAGCTGCCATTTATTCTGGATCAGGACAGCAGGGTCAGTTGAAACGGGCCCCGGATTGTCATCAGCCGAACCAGTTTTACTGCATCCATAATTTATTATGCTGCATACGCTGAGAAATAATACAACAGGCAGGTTTGATTTCATAATGAATGCGTATTAAGATACACAAACTAATAAAAGATTGATTTAATCGCAAATTTTTTCTGTTGCTGCACTGAAAAATATGTACCTTAATAATTGAAAACATAAAATTCTATAATCCTTTTTTGATGCTATACGCCATCCGCCAATTCCTGACAAGTTTATCCCTGCTGTTATTTCTTTTTGCCGTGGCGGGTTGTAATACAGGAAAAAAAGAAGTTAAGGAGGAATATGACAGTTATAAATTTGATCAGCAGGTGATTGAAAAGCTCCCGCTCTATGATAGCCTCGTCTCTGCCATTATTGCCAACTTCCCTTCATTTAAAAAATTTATTAAGGACGAAGATTCTTATCGTTCTTTCAGGTATATACCTTCTTCCGAGGATCCTGATGTTTTTATAAAATTACCCCCGGAAGCGGCGCCAAATATCGACCCATACTTCACAAGGCTCGGAAAGGATTTTATATATGGGTTTGATGTTTTTAAAGACAGCAGTATTAAGATCCATGTAAGAACAAGGCTGGCATCAAAATCCGGGGTTGACATCGGGGAAAATCTATCCTATTATTCGGGAGGTAATATCCGGGACAGGGAATTTCCTGAAAGAGACACTACACTAAATAAGAACTGGCAATACTGGGCCCGGTTTGAAAAACGGGGTGCATTTTGATCAACTCATCTTTCCATCGCTATATAAAATACCCCCGGGAGGGTATTTAAATTGCTGTCCCTCATCGCTATTTTTACGGTACCTGGCCTGGTTTCCAGCCAGGGCTAATTCTTAAACTCACTATATGAAAAAATACCGCTTGTTAATTATAGCCAGTCTTTCCGTACTGGCGGGGAATGCACAGGATTACGAGACCATAAAAAATATGGTCATTCTTACCCAATACCAAAAGGCCAAAGAGGACCTGGACAAGGCCATGGTTAAACCCGGCTTCACTTCAAAGCCCGAGGCTTTTATTTTAAAAGCTACTATCTATGCCAGCCTGGCCATTACGGGCACTGGTATAAAGAATACTCCGGCCGCTCACCTGCTAACGGATGAGGGAGATGCTGCCTTCCGGAAATTTAGGGATATGGATCCTTCCATGTTATTGCTTGAGGATGTAACCTACCAGAATGGGCCCGTCAATCTCTACGCCGGTTACTATGTTTCTGGCTATAATGATTATACCGCAAAAAAATGGGCCGAGGCTTTTCCTAAAATGAAAAAAGCGGTAGAGTACTCCGACCTGTTGATCCAAAAAAAACTGATAAAGGCGTCTGTTGATACCAACGTACTGACCCTGGCTGCTATAATTGCTGAGAACGCAGGCCTTAAAGAAGACGCGGTAAAATATTATGGCCGTATGGCCGATAATAAATTAGCAGGTCCCGGGTTTGAAAGTGTTTACCGTTACCTGGTGAGTTATTATTTTCAGAAAAAGGACCTGGTATCATTTGAAAAGTATAAAAGTTACGGTGCGGCACTTTACCCGCAAAGTGAATTCTTTAAATACGACAAAGTTGATTTTGCCGTGGGGCTGGAGGAGGACTTCCCCGGAAAATTAAAAGCTGTGGAAAGTTTACTGGCAACCGATCCCGGCAGCTATAAGGCAAACCAGGTATTGGGTGAAATAATTTATGATGAGCTCAACCCGCGTGAAGCAACGCAGGCTTTACCGGCAAATGCAAATGAGCTGGAGAAAAAAATGGTTGCTGCATTTTATAAAGCCGCCGCGGCAAAACCGGGATTTGAGAACCCTTTCATTTACATCGGGGATCATTTCATCAACAAGGCGGTTCAAATAAACGATGCAAAACTAAAAGCGGAAGCCGATGCAGCAAAGGTGCAGGCCCTGGAAAGGGATTATGGCAATGCTCTGCATGCGGCAAAAGAACCTTACGAAAAAGCCGCCATCTTATTTGCCGGGCGCAGCGCAACACTTAGTTTAAAAGACAAGACCCAATACAGAAAAGTGGCGGGCTACCTGGCGGATATCGCAGCCCATAAAAAAATAAAGGCTAAGACAAACCCTGCCGAGCAGAAAAAATGGGCTGATGAAGAAGCTACCTGGAATGCCCTGGCTAATTCTATAAAGTGATCTTCTTTCGCCGTGGCTCCGTCTTATGACCGATAATCATTATGTTGCACAGCCCCGTAAAAAATAATATTTCCATCAATAAAATAAAAAGACCGGCATCAGCCGGTTTTTTTGTGCAGGTATGGAGCATTCATGAACCAAACACACACAATAAAAGAAATGATTTACATTTGAACGATCAGGCAGCTACAACAATAAAATTACCATGACGATCTGGAAATTATTTTCAAAACACAGAACCATACTGCTGTACGGCGCCGGCCTGGCCCTGCTGTTGTTCCTGCTCAAATGGCTTGAGCTGCGCTTTCTCATTTTCGACCATGCTTTGGAAGTTTATATGGGCGCCATTGCTGTTATTTTTACGGCATTGGGCATCTGGCTGGCGCTTAAACTCACCCGGCCCAAAGTAGAGACAGTTATCGTAGAGAAGGAAGTTTATATAAATACAGATGCGGAGTTTGTCTTTAACGAAGCCGAAGCGGCCAGGTTAGGAATAAGCAAAAGAGAACTGGAAGTGCTGCAATTAATGGCCGGGGGATTTAGTAATGGCGAAATAGCCGAAAAATTATTTGTCTCTCTCCATACCATCAAAACACATTCCTCAAAGCTTTTTGAAAAAATGGATGTTAAGCGAAGGACACAGGCCATTGAGCAGGCAAAAAGATCGGGCCTGATAAGGTAATGCCTCATACTTAAGTAGGAAAAAAGGGCATAATTAATAAAATCACACTAAAGTATGAGGGCAAATAAAAATCCAGGGCGCAATTTTACACTTTATCAAACCTAATTTAAAGAAATATGAAAAAAATTGTAATTGTTTGCGGTTCAATCGGGGGACTTATTGTAGCAGCCATGATGGCCATTACTATGGGCATATACTACAAAAGCGGAAATATTGAGAACGGTATGCTGGTGGGTTATGCCAGTATGCTCATTGCCTTCTCTCTTATTTTTGTGGGCATTAAAAGTTACCGGGATAAGCATAATGCCGGTGCCATCAGTTTTGGCAAGGCATTTAAAGTAGGGATCTTGATTACCCTGGTCGCCTCTACTTTTTATGTTGTAGCCTGGCTGGTCGATTATTATTGTTTCATGCCCGATTTTATGGAAAAGTATTCAGCTTCTAAGGTCAACGAATTAAAAGCTGCAGGTGCAAGTGCCGAAAAGATCGCCAGCGAGGCCAAAGAAATGGCCTGGTTCACGGAAAATTATAAAAACCCATTCTTTATCGTATTGTTCACGTATATAGAGATACTACCTGTGGGGCTCCTCGTTACATTGATCGCTGCATTGGTTTTTAAAAGGAAAAAACTAAAACTTGCGGTTTGATTTTTCTCTCCGGCGTTTCGGTTCTTATCACAGGAACCGAAACGTTAGCGTTTTTCTTTCAGCCATCTTAATGCAGCCTGTACTTTGTTGTCCTGTTCAAGGTCGTCAAAATTATCAGATGCCTTAATTACAATATCAGGGGCTACGGTTGTTTTATAAACATTCTTTTCCCTATCAGCAACAAAGCTGGAAGCAAAATTAAATACGAGGTTAGGCGCAAACCGGAAATAACCATTCGAAGTGCTATAGCCATCAGCTGTTGGTTCACCGATAAAAATGGTATTCGGCCTTTTCCTGAACGCAATGGCTGTCATGGTTCCCGAGCTGGCAGTGCAGGGGCCGGTAAGCACGGCAACGGGCATCTGTTCATATCCGGGGTCGCAGATCTTTGTAACAGAAGTAGCCCGGTATCCCCCGATAACAAAATTGCCATCTTTGATCTCCCATTTGCGAACTATGTTGTTATCGATGTCTGTCTCATAGCCGATCACTGTATTGCCCAGCAGGGCACCAAGCCCGGTAAGCATGGGGTACATATTTCCGCCGCTGTTCAGCCGCAGATCGATGATGAAACCGCGGATATCTTTTGTTCCCAGTCTGCAGATGGTTTCATGCAACTGCTGCGCATAAACATTGACCTGGTCTTTGCCATATGCATTGATAGCAGGCACAAGCACATAAGCAAATTTGTTTTGCAATATTGTTGTTTGGATCTTGCCGGCAGCAGCCTGCGCTTTTTCCCTCAGCGGTTTCATCTGCCGGAATGTGGAATCATCAACGGGATGGTAATAACCATAGTACCGGCTGTTAAATGAGATCTGTGTATGTACATCGTCAAGGCGTTTCAACACGTCCACAAAACAATTCATCGTGTCGTCAATAGTTTTGCCCGAACGGATACAATTGTAAAATTCTTTATCCGCCTGCTGCCAGTCCACCTTGTTCCTGAAAACAGAATTGTATTTTATAAAAGTATAGACACTATCAACTACAGCCGGGAACTGCGCTGTTGATGAGAAGCAAGCAACAGCGCAGAAGAATAGTAAAGAGATCTTTTTTACCAAAACGACCGGTTTTAAGCAACGCTAAGTTATGATTTTCTCCGTCTGCAAGATACCATGGTAAGTTGCTATTCAAGAAGAAACCCGCCTGCACTCTGCAAAACGGGAGTTCTTTAATCTTCAAATTGTCAAATTGTCAAATCCTCAAATCTTCAAATTGGCTTTCTTCTAATATCATACGCCGGGTAAAAACTTTTGTATCCAAGCAAACGCGTTGCGGGCGCCAGTACAAAGCCCAAAGTTTTCTGCATGAATATTGGCGGCCCCGCCCTGTAAGAATCAAAGCCAACATGATTCATCAATGACATCTGCAACATGGTTCCCGGAGACCTGCCCAGGTTTTCATTGTCCATTAAACCGTAAACCTGTACCAGGTGAAAGGCGAATTTTTCCGGGAAGGCCACCAGGTTTGTTGTATAAATAGTGTCTGCTGTTTCATTGTAAGGCTTGTGCGGCGTGCCTTTTGGAACATGCAGTTTTTGACCCGGCCGTATTTTTTTCACTTCGCCATTCACGAGCATACTCAATTCTCCATTGCTGATCTCGAAAGTTTCATCGAAATCGGCATGAATATGCTCAGGAGGTCCGGGTGCAAAGGGTTCGATGGATGCAGAACAATAAACAAAGCCGTTCTCCTGTTTAACCACGGTTTGTTTTATTTTTTCTGTTTTGGAATAAAATACATCTCCCGGTTTAAAATAAGTGGAGATATCAGGCTTCTTCTCGGGAAATATCACTGCGTGTAACAGGTACCCGATCTCCAGGTAGGCCACAAAGGCAATAAGAGAATACATAGCTGTTTTTTTAAGAATTTTTTTAAACATGACATTTAGTTTTATTTATGCAAAGTTGCTAACAGGGCGGGGCCTGGAATTGCATAAATCGGACATGTTTTTTCAGGAACCAAAAAAGAAGTCCCGCAATCGACAAAAGAAAATAATAAATAAAGATCCAGCTAAGAGCAGGATTATACAATAAATAAAAAAAACAATCCACACTGTTCCTGCATTAGAAAGTTTACGAGAAAATATGAAATGGCAATTCGCTTTTTTGCGACAGGTATTGCTTTGCGGTAAGCCCTGTGAAGTTCTTAAAGATGCGGCAGAAATGGGCCTGGTCGTAGAAACCTGCCTGGTAAGCAATATCGGTCAGTGATCTGTGTTGGCCGTGCATAAGCTCAACGGCCATGCGGAATTTTTTATGGATCACCAGTTCTTCCGCTGAAACGCCAAACAGTCCCCGTGCTTTGCGGTTAAGCTGGCGGGATGAATAACATATCTGTTTGGAAAGTTCGTCGATGGATTGAAATGGCTGTTCAGCACCAGATGCCAGCAGGTTGCAGAAATATTGGGTTCGTGTGCAAATACTTTGGGTAAGCACAGGAAATGCTGCTTCTATAATGGCAACACGTTCAGTAAATCCCGGCGCTTCATTCAGTTGGTGCCACAGGCTTCGAAACCCTGGTTTTATCAGCGAAAGGTCGATGAGTGTATCTTTCGATTCTGAAGGAAGGATACCGAGCAGCGGCTTCACCATATAAGGTTGTAAACGTATGCCAAGCAAATGTTGCCGGCCTGTGTATTGCACATTCACGATATGCGTGTTCCATCCCTGTATAAAATAATCCGGTGCCAGCACGGTATCATTTTTATGTGGTAAGGTGCCCTGCATTGGATCGGAGAGGTTGAACACGATCTCAACTACACCCTGTGGCAGAATTACCTCCCGGGAAATACCTGGTGATGCTGTTTCCCATATTGCCGTAATATAGTTGCTCAATGCAGAACGAAATGGTATGTGAATATGTGTAGCCATTTGGCCCTGCAAAGATAAAAACCTGCTTAAATATTAGTAGTTGTTTGGTATCAACTGGCAGTTTACCTGTATGAACTGTATATTTGAATATCATTCATAAGATCATGGATCCTAAATTAGCAGGAGTTATTAATTGCCTTATTGGTGCCGGACTTATGGCATCTGGGTTCTTTTTACTAAAAAAGAAACACGCAGAACAGCCCGGTATGAAGATATACGGGTTGTCATTTAAAGCGGTCAGCATAATTTTTTATGTGGGAATGGTAATATTTGCGCTTTTAATTATTGCTGTGCTGGCGGGCTTAGACTAATTAATCTTCATCATCCCAATCATGAATCACTCAATTCTCGTTAATACCATTTCCCAGTTCCATTCCCATGTCTTTCCATCATCATCCGAAAATGCCTGCGACCATTTTGGATGTTGAAAATCTCTTGCATCCCACTGGTACAACATCACGATAGGCTTATCATTAAATATATCGGATGCATAAAATTTCCCAAGCCGATCTTCAAAGGAACCGCTGACAGGATGTTCATCCATGGTTGCGCCATTGCTGTCTACCCAGTGGATGGTCCATAGTTTTGTTTTGGGATTGAAAAGACGTACTGCCATTCCTTCAAATGGCTTTCCTTCAAAGCTCGCATAATAATTCTCTACATTGCCAAGACCGTTCAGCGTTTTGCGCATGTGCAGTTCAGATTCAAATTCATCCCATGCTGTACTACCTGCCAGCCTGTTCTTTAGTTTTCGGTTATACACTTTCCATTTGCCCGGTAAAAAATCAAAATCATTTTCAGAAGAAGATGCAGAAGGTTTAATTTGTTCCATTGTATTTGTTTTTGCTATAGTATTTATTTTTACTTCCTGGTTGCTATATCACCGTGGCATTCACTCGATCCTTGTCAATGTCATTTTCCAGTTCCAATCCCATGTTTTACCATTATCTGCAGAAGATGCCTGCGCCCATTTGGGATGTAAAGGATCTGTTGCATCCCATTGGTATAAGGAAATAATTTTTTTGCCATCAACATTACTGCTTGCATAAAGCTTTCCCAGTTTATTTTCAAATGAGCCGGTAACCGGACTGTCATCCATAGTGGCAAAATTGTTGTCCATCCAGTAAACAGACCACAACCTTGTTTTGGGATTGAACAGCCGCACAGCCATACCTTCAAATGGCTTTCCATTATAGGTGGAATAATAATTCTCTACATTCCCCAGGCCGGTCAGCGCTTTCTTCATGTGTAGTTCAGCTTCAAATTCTATCCATTCATTTTTGCTGTTCAGCATCTGGTTATGCACTTTCCATTTACCAACCAAAAAATCAAAATCATTTTGAGAAGAGGTAGCGGAAGGCTTAATGTCCTGGCTCTTTATGTTGGTAAGCAGGGCAAGGGAAAAAATAACGAACAACACGGTTTTTTTAAAATTTTGCATGGCATATTCTTTTTAATGAATAAATAAGATCCACACAAAACTAAAAGCGCTCACTGACAACCCTATGGCAGTGCCTTTTTGGTTTTAAAATATTTTAACATAATCTTCCAGGTCCTGGTGCTTTTTTATGGAGTGAGGCTTTTCAGTATCCAGCAGGCGTGTTATCATTTTTACTTTAAAATCCCGGTAAGCTTTCTTATCCCTGCACCAGGCATAGAGGTGCCATTGGTTGGTGTAAAAGATAAGGCCAACGGGTTCTATTTCTCTTTTGCTGTGTTTGCCTTCGTTATTGCTGTATTCGATCTGCAATACAGTTTTGGCAATGATCGCATTTTGTATCACAGAAAGCCAGGGGTTTTGTTGTTTTTCATCTTCGGCCAGGTAAACATTTATTTGTGAAGAGAGTTCATCTGCTTTTTCCTTATCTGCATACCTTAATACCGCTTTTAGTTTGGTGAGGGCGTTGTGGCTGTGCTTAACAATGGAATTGTCGGTGAACTTATCGGCAAGCGTGTTCAGTAATATAAGTGCATTCGCTTCTTCAATGGTAAGCGAAAGCGGCGGCAGAAAATAACCCTGTGCGATAAAATACCCTTTGCCCACATCAAAATTAACCGGGATGCCGATCTCGCTGAGCGCTTTAATGTCACGGTAAACCGTCCTGATGCTGATGCCGAATTTATCCGCCAATTTTTCTCCTGTGCAATATTTCCTGGATTGCAGCACAGTCATGATCCCCATCAGCCTGTCTATTCTGTTCAAGGTTTACATTTTGGTTGTGATAAAAGTATCGATTTTTTATCACGTATATATAACCACAGATTAACACTGATTTTTATCACAGATAACCAAGGATTTTTTTTCTGTGTTATCTGTGCAGCAATCTGTGTTAATCTGTGGTTAGATCATCTTTATTATTTTTTTCCTATGCTTATCCTTTCATATTGGGCAAGGTCTTTGTCAATGCCCAGTATGAGCAAACAGGTGGCAGTACAAAATACCGGGCTGGTGATACAATGATGCCCACGCCATGAGCCATCGCCATTCTGGATATTGGCAAGGATAGCGCTGGTGCTCTCATACCATTTTTTCCATTCGTCATCACCACCGATGATCAGTGATTCGCCGGTAAGTAAAAAACTTACAAACTCTTCGCCGCCGTTATTGCCATAGCCTGTCAGCACAGATTTGTCCTGCGCCCTTCCATTGGCATAGCTGTTCATTTTATAAGTAGCGGCCAGTTCCTGTGATTCATTTACGGAGAGGCCGGCTTGTTGCAGGTTCTCTATTGTAACTTCCTTATCGTCTTTGATCCTGCCCTGTTCTTTGGCAACTTTTAATACTTCTTTCACCCTTCTTTTTTCTTTGGCCGTTGCCCTTGCATTTCCGGATACAGAATATAACAATACCCCGGCTGCATCATCTGTTCTTGCATTGCCATTTTCAAAATTTTTCTTTTGATAATTTCTTGCAGCTTTTAGTTTTACAGAATCAACCTTAATGTCATTGGCTTCTGCAAGTTCGAGTGCATTCACCGCAAAAGCGCTTTGCAATACAGGTGCCCATCCGCCGCCCTTAGTAGCGCCGGTAAGGTCCTGCGCTTTCTGAATTTTGTTTACGCATTTTTGAACGGCATTTTTCACGCGTGTGTATACAGGATCATTGTCATTCAACTGGTGCATGATGCCGGTAAGGCACTGGCTGGTTAAGATAACATCAATGTTCTGCCCAAGTTTTACCTGTGGCTGCGTACCCGTTAAGCTGGTAATATTTAATGCATTTTCAGGTGATTGCTCAACACACTGCAGTAAAAAATCAATGCCTTTTTGAATAGCGGCGCTGTTGGTTGTACCTATTGGCTTTTCACCAAGGCGAAACAATGCCATCATCGACATGGCAGTAGAAGCCGGGTCCTGTTGCACCTTACCCGGATCGGTAATATCCTGCCTGTTGTGCGAGCCGGCGCCCCATCCGCCATTGGGTGCCTGCGCTTTGATCAGCCAGCTCTTTCCGCTGCTCATCGAAGAATCAATTTTTGCTCTCCTGAAATCTTCTGAATAAGCTGCGAGGTTTACGCCCGGTTGCGGTTCATTAAAAATGGTACGCATAACACAGGCATTATGCTTTTTTTCTTTGGGCTGATCCGGTATGACCGGTGTTTTAAATGTTGGTAAAAAGAAAAGAGCGGTACCGGCAATGGCAGCAGTACCTGCTAAAGTGATAAGTATTTTCATAACTGTATTTTTTTTCTCTGATGCCAAAGAAAAATTAATTTCATAATAATCCAAAATCGGCGAAAGTTCATTAACGGTCTGACTACGGGGCGCTGTGGGCAAGGATTCCGGCAAAAACGGCATTTTACCATTCCCGGTTATTATTTCACCAGTTCATACCTGCATTTCACCAATTTGTATATTTTACCGGTGTTTAAAAAGGCTTTTTATTACCTTCATTGCAAACAAAAAACGATGAACAAATTCTTTAAAAGATCGATCCTCATTTTTACCTGCAGTACCTGCTTTATGAATTTTGTAGTTGCGCAGGAAAAAAAAATAGCTCCAACATCACCCGGGCTGTTCATTGAAATAGCCCGGATGGATAGTGCTCTTTTCGGGGCCTTTAATGCAAAGGATTTTTTGAAATTTCAGTCAATGTTCAGCAAGGACCTTGAATGGTACCAGGACAATAGCGGACTGCTTAAGTATAAAACGGTTTTTGATAATTTTTCCACGATGTTCAAACAGCAGCCTGATCTGGAGAGAGAACTGGTAATGGGTAGCCTTGAAGTTCATCCCATTAAAGATTACGGGGCTATTGAAACCGGCATGCACAGGTTCCGGCATTTCGAGAACGGAAAAGAAGAGGTGGGTACTTTTAAATTTCTTATGATCTGGCAGAAAAAAGACGGGCTGTGGAAGATATCAAGGGTGGTGAGCTATGATCATTAAAATAGGATTTCAGCTTAATATTTTGTAAATTGTAAGAAGCGCTGTAAAACGACGATCAATTATCATTCATCCTGTAAATCATTATTTATGAATACGAAGATATTGTCGGCAACCCTACTTTTAATTTCTCCTTTGATCTTTAATGCGTGTAATAATTCTACAGAGAAGACAACTGCTGACCAGGTATCGGTGCAAACTTCAAAGGATTCTATAAATGATTACGGCCCCCAAATTGAAGAAAGCGAGAAAAGAAAAGCTGAAATTGAAAAAATGGCCCCGGTGTATTTAAAAAAAGAAATTGACCTGGGGAAATCAGCAGCCAATGCATCGGTCAAACAGAAATGGTCAAAGATGGATGTTTATTCCGATTCATCAGGCATCCGTAAGATCAAATTATACCCGCACCCGGGAATCAGTGAGCGCTCGGAAGAATTCTACTATGACAATGGCAGGATGTTCTTCATTTTTATTGCCGATTCCGGCCTGCACAATGAGAACGATGATGAGGGCACAGCAGGTAAAGAATTTCATTTTATAAATGATAAGCTGATTAGGTACGATGATAAGTCGGGGGATAAAGAAGAAACTAACCGGGAGGCAAAAAAAAGAATGTATGAGCTTAAACTGCCCATGGAGGCAAAGGAGCTGTACATATTGGCGGGTGGAAAATGACCAGGGTATAAAATATTTTACAGCGGTTTATCCCAGGTAAAAAAGTTGTACTCGATTTTTTCGCCGCTGAGGTAGATCTTCATTGTGTATTCCATGATATTCTTATTAAATGAATTCTTCATTCCGCTCAGCATGAGGGCTATTCTTATTTTACCCAGGCCCTGGGGTAAGGTTTTATAGTTGCTAAACAATGTCCATTGCACAAGCCAGTTCATGGGGCTTTCGCTGATGGATTTTTTTGCTGAAGAGGCAAGTATAAAATCATCAGCGGTATTATCTTTGATCGTTTTCTTCAGGGCATCATACAAAGCGAAGAAAATTTTACGCACCTGGTTGCTGTCGGCGGAAGTTTTATAAAAAGATTCGTAGTACCATTGGTTATTCTCTTTTATGCGCTTAATGGATGTCCTTTCAAAGCCTTCTGTTTTGTATGCAGTACTGTAATAGACCTGCCCGATATAATCAACAGAATCTTTGCCTGTAATTTTTTTTAAACTGTTGCTGTTTATGATGAGTTGTTTTAAAGCAGTCCAGTTCACTTCTGCCTTAGCATTAACTGCATCAAGCTTTATCACGGAGCTTCCCTGCAAGGTATTAGCCTCCCCTTTAAAGCCTAGCGACGTATGACTATTATTATAATTTAAAAGCAGGCAGATGAAAGTAAAAGGTATAAGTTTTATCATTAAACCGGTTTGGGTATCTAAATATAAAAAATAACAGCGTAAATTAAAATATCCCGGGTTGGGTATTTTTTCCTGCCAGTAATAACTTGCGTAAATTTATTTGTTAAAATTTTGAAGCTATGAATAGCGTGGAAGAACCCGTTTCAAATATTGAATGCAATTAATAAGCAAGCTGTTATATATTCCCGTATTATTTCCACGTAGATTTACTGATAAAGATCCGCGGTATAAGTATTATATTTATAAACGATCATTTTTAATCCAAATACTACTTCCTATGAAAACTGTACTCATCTGCTTTCTTATCACGCTCTTCCTGGTATCCTGCTCTCCTTCTATAACCATGGAACAGGCAGCAAACCGCAATTACAGGGGCGCGAGGGCAATAAGATAAGTTCTGTTAAGGCTGAGGCTGAATAAAAGACAGGCAGTGCAACTTTTTTACCTGTATGCTCATCTAAAGAGTTAAAACATTTGCGCCCGGATGTCTTTAATACCCTTTTGCGCTCAATTCAATATCTTTAATCCACCGGCGGGGTTAAAATTGCCCATTCATTTATGACGAGGAAGGTTTTTTATACAGTATTGGGCAGTATTATTTTCCTCCTGTTATTCAGCCCTGCTGTAGCACAGAAACCCGGAAACGATACCGACACATTTTTTCTTGCTAAAAAAAAGGGATTACTAGGGAGGCTGGGTAAAAGTATTTCCACAACTCCCCCCGATGAAGCACCTGCGCAACTGGCAAACCCCTACCTGGCATATAAAGGAAAGATCATCCGCTCGATCAATACAATAAGGCTGGGATTTGAAAATGACATAAATGACTCTACCCTCGTTAAAAATAATTTTGGCGTAAAGGTTGGTAAAATGCTTCATAAGAACTCAACAGGCAAGGTCATTGAACGAAACCTTTTTTTTAAAGAAGGGGACAGGTTGTTTCCTAACCTGCTTGCCGATAATGAACGTTATTTAAGGGACCTGGTTTATATCAAAGATGCAAGGATAGTGGTTGAGTATGCAGAGGGCAGTACCGATTCGGTAGATGTGATCGTGATCACCAAGGACGTTTTTTCCATTGGCGGAAGATTTTCATTCAGTGGTATGGAAAGGGCCCATGCAGAAATAAGAGAAGAGAATTTTCTTGGAAGCGGCACAAGGTTATTGCTTAGTGGTTATTATGAAAAGGCCCGCTTTCCGCAAAAGGCCATCGGCGCTGAATTGATAAGACGTAATATCGGCGGAACATTCATAGACTGGGTATCGGGTTACGAGGACTACAGAGACGCCCTTACTACCGGCAGAAAACAGGAAACCGCTGTTTATACCAGGGTTGAAAAGCCTTTGGTAACACCGTATAAGCCCCTTACCGGGGCGCTGGAATGGTCGTACATGAGATCGCGGAATGTTTATGATATTGATACCATCTACAGGAGAACCATCAAATACGCTTATTACAATTTAGATGCATGGCTTGGTTATAGTGTTGACAACAGGAGATCGATTTATGAAAATAAAGAGATAAGGGTGCACAGGTTTGTTGCCATAAGGGCATTCAGCCAGCATTTTATCCTGATGCCTGCCAGGTATAAGGATACTTTTGACTATCGCTTTACCAATTCCAAGGGTATACTGGCCTCACTGAATATTTTTAAGCAGACCTTTTACAAAACGAATTTCATTTACGGTTGTGGCCGTACAGAAGATATACCCGAAGGATTTTCTGTGGCATTCATTACCGGCTATGCGGTAAGACAGAATGATGGTTATGCGATAAAGGACGAAATAAAAAGGCCCTATGCCGGCCTTGATATGTCGCTGGCCAATGTAAAAACACGCGGCCTTTATAATAATTATACTTTCAGGATCGGGGGATTCTATTACCGAAAACGTTTTGAGGATATTGACATTTTATTTAACCTGGAACATTTTACCCGGCTAAAAAAAATGAGCCGTAGCTGGTACCAGCGTACTTTTATCAATACCGGAATAACTGCGCAGGCAAATCCTGCATTGAACACCCCGCTTTTCTTAAACAGTAATTACGGCTTAATTTACTTCAATAATGGTACCATCGCTGCTGACCTTAGGGCATCCCTTAAAGCAGAATCGGTATTTTATAATACAAAAAAAGTAGTGGGATTTCGTTTTGCGCCCTTTGTTTTTGCAGATATGAGTCTTTTAAAACCTGTAAAAATGGGCCTGCAAAAGAGCGACCTGTATAGTGCGGTAGGAGGCGGTGTACGCACCCGTAATGAGAACCTGGTCTTTGGCACGATCGAATTGAAAGGATACTATTTTCCAAGGACAGTTGCCGATATGAAAGGGTGGAAAGTGGAACTAAAGAGCAGCATCCGCTTCAGGTATAGAAGCAGCTTTATAAGCCGGCCGGATTTCATTACCAATAACTGATAAGGCCATCCACAGAAGACCTGCGAAAAATTATTTATACATGCTTACATCAGGTCAAGAGCCTTGGCCAGGAAGGTAGTATTAAAAGGCAACACCATAGAGCAATAGGAGCCAATGGGAGAATATAATACAACAAAAAAAGCAGCAACAGAAATTAAAAATAATACCCAGTACAGGCCGGTTTTCTTCTTGGTTGTTTCCATTTTAATTATTTTTGCAAATATAAGGTAGAACTATTTATCTGCTTCTTTTTATTACCATGATTGCATAAATTTTCTGTAAAGAGTTTATATTGCCGTTTCTTAACCAAAATGCTGGATGCTGTTACACTTTTATTTACGTTTTTCTACTGAGTTCGGGCAAACCATTTTTGTTACCGGGAATACCAATGAATTGGGAAACGATGACCTGGCTAAGGCCTTTCCCCTGCAATACCTGAATGACCAGCTATGGCATGGATCTGTGAACGTGGAAACAACCGATGATACGGTACCCATTTCTTATAAATATATTGTCCGCCAGGATAAAGATGCCGAAATGCTGGAATTCGGCGATGACCGCATTATTGAACCCGAAAAGCTAAAAGGCAGGGACATCGTGTTTTTAGATACCTGGAATTATACCGGCACCGTTGAAAATACTTTTTTCACATCAGCATTCCAGGATGTTTTATTAAGAAGCAAAAAACAGAAGGTGGCTGAAGCCGAACCGGCAAAAAATATAAAGACCTATTCCCATGAGTTCAGGGTAAAAGCACCCCTGCTGAAAGAAAATGAGGGGCTTTGTATCAGCGGCTCAGCAAAGGCATTGAAGAACTGGGATACGGTTAATCCATTATTGCTCACAAAGAATGGCAACTGGTGGACCATAAGGCTGAAACTCTCGAAAGAAACCTTTCCCATAACTTATAAATACGGGATCTACGATCGTAAGCGTAAAAAATTCATAAAATTCGAGGAAGGAAATAACAGGATACTATTGCCGGATATAACCGGTAAAAGTTTTACCATTTTGCACGATGGATTTGCTGACCTGCGGAATATAAGCTGGAAGGGAGCCGGCGTAGCTATCCCCGTTTTTAGTTTACGCAGTAAAAAAAGTTTTGGTACGGGCGAATTCAATGACCTGAAGCTATTGGTTGACTGGGCTGAGGAGACAGGCATCCGGATGATACAGTTACTGCCCGTGAATGATACTACGGCTACACATACGGCAAAGGATTCTTATCCTTATTCTGCCATTTCAGCCTTTGCATTACACCCGCTGTTTCTTAACCTGGAAGAAGTGGCAGGCACAGCACATGCAAATATCGTAAAGCCATTGGCAAAAAAGAAGGCCGGGTTGAACAGCCAGGCTGATGTTGACTATGAGCAGGTGATGCAATTCAAGAGATCAGCCATAAAAGAATTATACCAGCTGCAAAAGGATACGATAAAAGATAATTTCGAATATTTTAAATTCTTTGAGCTCAACCGCCACTGGCTGGTACCTTATGCTGCTTTTTCGTACTTACGTGATAAGTATGGCACTGCTGAATTCAGTGAATGGAAAAGCAATGCGGTGTACAATGAAAATGCGATACAGCGACTGGTGAGCCCTTCACAAAAACACTATGATGATATTGCTTTGCATTATTTCAGCCAGTATCATTTGCACCTGCAACTAAAAGCTGCAACGGGGTATGCGCATAAAAAAGGGATCGTCATAAAAGGTGATATACCCATCGGCATTTGCCGCAGCAGTGTTGATGCCTGGATGGAACCATCCTTATACCATATGGACCAGCAGGCCGGTGCGCCACCCGATGACTTTTCTGTAAAGGGCCAGAACTGGGGCTTTCCCACCTACAACTGGAGCAAGATGCAGGAAGATCATTTTACCTGGTGGCGGAAACGCTTTGAGCAGATGAGTAATTATTTTGACGCCTTCCGCATAGATCATATACTTGGCTTCTTTCGCATCTGGAGTATTCCTGCAGATGAAGTGGAAGGTATCATGGGAAGGTTTGTTCCGGCAATACCTGTTTCAATAAATGAATTTTTTGAAAAGCGGATCAGTTTCGACATCCATCGGTACACAAAGCCTTTTTACAATGATGCCATATTGCAGCAACTCTTCGGGGAAGACCTTGCATCAGTAAAAGAAACATTCTTTGATGAAGATGTATTGAAAGAAGCATACAATACCCAGCGCAAAGTTGAGAACTATTTTGCAACACAGCCGGAGAAGTGCAGTAAGACCAGGCAGGGTTTGTTTGACCTTATCAGTAACGTCATCTTATTTGAAGAGGAAAATTCAAGCGGGCAGAAATTTCATTTCCGCATATCAATGGACGAAAGCTCTTCTTTTAAAAACCTGGATGAACATTCAAAGCGGCAGCTAAAAGAACTTTATATCAATTATTTCTACTACCGCCAGGAGGAGCTGTGGAAGAAAGAAGCGATGAATAAATTACCGGGACTGAAACGCAATACCAATATGCTGGTTTGCGGCGAAGACCTTGGCATGGTGCCGCATTGCGTACCGGAAGTGATGGAACAACTGGGCATACTTAGCCTGGAAATACAACGCATGCCGAAAAAGACAGGAACAGAATTCTTTCATCCCAACGATGCACCCTACCTGAGCGTGGTCTCCCCGTCAACGCATGACATGAGTACCATACGTGGCTGGTGGGAAGAAGATGCGGCGAAAACACAACGCTTTTATAATAACCTGATGGGCCATGCCGGTACGGCTCCCGGAAAATGTGAGCCCTGGATCAACAAAGAGATCGTACTGCAGCATTTTTATTCGCCCGCCATGTGGAGTATATTTCAATTACAGGACCTGCTGGGAATGAGTGCCGACATGCGCCGCGAAGATCCAAATGAAGAAAGGATCAATGAGCCCTCAGATCCAAATCACCTGTGGAATTACCGCATGCACATCAACCTCGAGGACCTGTTAAAAGAGAATGCATTTAACGAGGAGATAAAAGGATATGTGGATGCAAGCGGGCGTTAATAAAAATAATGAACAAGGAACAAGGAATGATGAATGCAGAAGTAAATCCCCGATCATTATTCAAAATTCCTTGTTCCTTGCTCGATATTCATTATGAAAGTAAACTACAAAACATACAACCTTCCCTTCCGTCATCCCTTCACCATTTCAAAAGGAACAAAGACGCATCAGCCAACTTTTATTGCCGAACTGGAATTCATGGGTTTAAAAGGCTATGGTGAAGCGCCTGCCATAAGTTATTACAATATCCCGGTTGAAAAAATGGCGGAGGACCTGGAAAGAAAAAAAGTATTTGTAGAAAAATTCGCCTTCTCCGATCCTGAACGATACTGGCATTACCTGCATCATTTATTTCCGGCAAATCCCTTCCTGGTTTGTGCGCTGGATATGGCAGGCTGGGACATCTATGGCAAATTAAAAAGAAAACAATTGCACGAGATATGGGGGCTGGATACGGCAACAGCACCTTTAACCGACTTTACCATCGCCATAGATACCATTGAAACAATGGTATCAAAGATGAAGGAAAAACCATGGCCCGTTTACAAAATAAAGGTTGGTGTGGAAAACGATATGGAAATGGTAAAGGCACTCCGCCAGCATACGGATGCCGTTTTACGTGTTGATGCCAATGCAGGCTGGACACTGGAGCAGGCCTTGCAAAAAATTCCATTGTTAAAAGAAATGGGAGTGGAGCTGGTGGAGCAACCCCTGGCAAAAGATGACTGGGAGGGGATGAAGGTTTTATACGGGCGGTCAGCATTGCCATTGCTGGCAGATGAAAGCTGTGTTTTTGAAAGCGATGTTGAAAAATGTGTAAACCATTTTCATGGTATCAATATTAAATTAACCAAGTGCAGCGGCATCACGCCTGCAAGGAGAATGATAACAAAAGCAAAAGAGCTGGGCATGAAAGTAATGGTGGGCTGTATGAATGAAAGCTCGGTTGGAACAGCAGCCATTGCACAACTTGCACCCATGCTTGATTACGTAGATATGGATGGGCCTTTATTGCTGGCCGAAGATATTGCTGAGGGAGTTAAATTCGATTCCGGGAAGATCATATATACTAATTCTCCCGGGTTAGGCATAGGGATAGAACCATTTGACTCAGGCTACCGCTTTAATCTCCCGTAGGTTGTATAGCGCTCGTCTCCACCATCAGCATCACCGTTCTTTTCGGTGCCCTTGGCCTGTGCATCGCCCCTTTAGTAATGGTAACGCCCTGGTTAGGGTTTAATTCAATCGTCCGGTCTTCGAGGTCGATCAATAACTGTCCTTCCAGTACAAAAAAGAATTCATCATCATTATCATGTTTGTGCCAGTGGTATTCGCCTTCAACGATCCCGAGTCTTACAACGCTTTCATTTACCTGCGTTAAAGTTTGGTTGAACCATTTGTCCTTACATTCATCCACCATTTTGTTAATGTCCATTTTTTGCAAATGGTCAAACTTAATAGCGAGGTTGGTTACATAATTAAATTGTGTTTCCATCTTATGAATGTTTAAATGTGAATTTGGTCAGGTAGCAGGGAGATAAATATCAAAGGTCGTCCCTTTATTCAACTCTGCCCTGGCTGTAATGATGCCATTATGATTCTCTACGATCTTTTTTACGATGGCCAGACCGATGCCTGTTCCAGGGTATTCCATTCTGCCATGCAGCCGCTGGAACAACTCGAATATTTTTTCGTTGTACTGTTGGTCAAAGCCAATACCGTTATCCGAAACACTGATATGACAGTATTTTGTTCCGGATGCTAATGCCGGGTTTCCCTTGCTGGTACCTTCAACAATTTCACTTTTTATTTTAATGAGGGGCGGGTGTCCGGGCCTTGAAAATTTTAGTGAGTTACTGATGAGATTATATAAGAGCTGCTGAAACTGGAATTTAACGATCCTGACCGGGCACAATTCATTTATTTCGAGGATGGCTTGTTTTTGCTGCAGCTCCTCTTTCAGTTCCAGCTTTACCTGTGCTACAATTTTAGTAAGGTCCGTTTCTTCTAATATACGCTCCGAGGTATGCGTTCGTGAATAGGCCAGCAGGTCGTTAATGAGCGCCTGCATCCGTTTTGCCGAACCCTGCATACGGTTAAAGAGTTCTTTGCCCTGTTCAGATAAATTTTCATTTTCTTTTTCAAGTATCCGGGAGGCAAAGGTCTGGATCTTTCTTAACGGTTCCTGCAGGTCATGGCTCGACACATAAGCAAATGACTGCAGCTCTTTATTCATTTTTTCAAGCTCAATGTTTTTTTGCTCAAGCTCCCATGCATTTTTTTTAAGGGCATCATCTGTATTTTTTTTGTCGGTAAGGTCATGTGTTACTTTTGAGAACCCGATAACATTACCGTTCTCATCATGCACAGCAGTGATCACCACACTTGCCCAAAAATAAGTTCCGTCTTTGCGCACACGCCAGCCCTCCTGTCCCGCTCTCCCTTTTTCTGCTGCCTTTTTAAGCAGTACCTGCGGAAGGTTATTTTGCCTGTCTTCTTTGGTGTAAAAATTATAAAAACTTTTTCCGATGATCTCCTCAGCTTTAAAACCTTTTATTTTTTCCGCTCCCGTATTCCAGTTTTCAACAATGCCTTCCCGGTTTAAATAAAGTATGGCATAGTCCTGTACTTCTTCAACCATCAGGTGGTAACGCTGCTCACTTTTTTTCAGTGATTCATTGGACCGGGTCAATTCTTTGGTCCTTTCCTCTACCAGCTTTTCCATTTTGTTTGTAAGGTCTTTTTCATTGGTGATATCTCTTACTGTGCCAATTAAGTGTGAAGGGCCGCCATCTTCATCATAAAAGACCTTGCCACGTACCTCTGCCCAGTGCAGGGAACCATCATTCCAAATGATCCTTGTTTCATAAGATAAGATGCCATTGGAAAATGCATCCTCAAATGCTTTTTCTCTTACAGGAAGATCATCCGGGTGGAGGTGTTTAAGAATTTCCGGATGTGTTAATGCTGTTCCACTTTCATATCCCATGATCCCCAGGTACTTTTCAGAATAATGCACTTCACCTGTTTTTAAATTCAGCTCCCAGGTTGCCAGTTCACTTGCATTGATGACGATATTTAATTTTTCCCGGTGCTGTTCAATTTCTTTAAAAAGGTTTTCGAACTTCCTCCTGGCTATTGTTTGTTCCGTAACGTCTTCCAGTGTTCCATTGAACCGGCATGGCTTATTATCGTCATTGAACCATGCCCTGCCTTTTGCATGAACAATTCTTTCTGTTTTAGAAACAGGGTCAATAATGGTATATTCGATATCATAATTGCCACCTGAAGAATTATCCAAAGCTTTTTGAATAGCTGCTGTAACCCTGGCCCTGTCCTCCGCTGCTATGGCTTTAACGGCATGATGAAGTTCAATTTCTGAATACGACATTAACCCAAACCATTTTTTCAATCTTTTATTGGCGGAAAATTTATTGGTCAAAGGATTATAATCCCATGTGCCCAGCTCGGTCGCTTCAATTGCAAATGCCAATTCATCATTACTGTTCTCGAGTTCTTTAAGCAGGTTTATCTTTTCCGTGCTTTCCGTGCAGGTAACAAAAACGCCTGCGGGTCTGCCGGATTCATCATTCACAGGACTGTAGCTGAAGGTCCAGTATACGTCTTCAATTTTGCCATTGCGAAAAATGGGGATCAATTGGTCCTCACTCCAGGTTGCTTCGCCGCCTGCAAGCACCCGGTCTATCAATGGTTTGATGATATCCCATATTTCGGGCCATGCATCTTCACCCCTCATGCCAAGTATGGAAGGGTGCTTACCTTCCCTGCCCAGGCTGGGGCGATAAGCATCGTTATAAAAACAGGTCAGTTCATTTCCCCAGAATAAGAACATGGGAAATTTTGAATTAAGAATAATGCTGAGCGTAGTGCGCAAACTTTGTGGCCAGGTTTGCGGAGGGCCTAAATACGTTTTACCCCAGTCTTTTTCACGGGTAAGTTTTCCCATTTCACCGCCCCCTGCAAGGAATTGTATATTCTTATTAAGGCTTTTAACTTCCATTTATATTTATTGAACCTGTATTATAAATTTTTCCCTGGGCGGCCTTGCCGCATCATTTTGCATGATGATCGTCAGCACTTCCTGGATGACCTTCTTTAAAATAGAAAATTCAGGAGGCTTACAAATATAATAATGTGCACCTTTTTCATAAAGCGTGTTCACCACTTCATGATCCATAGAAGTGGAATAAATGATCACGGGAAGCGCTTTTAATTTCTTATTCTCTTTTATCTCCACCAGGCATTGAAAGCCGGCTTTGAGTGGCATGTTAAGATCAAGAAAAAGCAGGTGAGGCAGGTTAGCTACAGAAGCATTAAGAAATTGCATTAGCTCTACGCCATCGTTTACTGTTGTGAGCTCAGTAGCAAGCGGCAATTCTTCCAATGCCTCCTTAAAGAACATGCAATCATCCATGTCGTCGTCGGCAAGCAGTAACTTATGCGTATCAGTACTCATGCTGTAAAATTACTTTATCCTTTATATTATATGCAATGTTGTTGGATAAGCCATGTAATGAGGCGGATTAAAGAAACGACATTTTAAGTTAATTGCAAAAGCCAAATATATTACAGCTTTTGGATAATGGGAAAGAAATAAAATTATAATATGATTGTTTGGCAGGGTTGTGAATAGCTATCTGTCAAATGAAATTTGCGTTGATTTTCTCCTTTGTGGTTTGTCGAATACCAGATCCGGTACGTTGAGTTTCGAAATATTATTCATGGTTCTTATGTTATGTACAACACATAAATTTAACTCCCCATCAGCCTGTTCTTTTGCGCCAGGTATTCATCCTGGGTGATGGCGCCTTTTTGTAAGAGCTCAAAAAGCTTATGCAGTTCATCTGCTATCATTTGCTGCGATGGCTTTGCACCGGTATTTGTCCTTGCAATGGCCTCGGCAAGCTGGGTGGCCTGGTTGCTGATCTGCATTTTTTTATATTCTTCCTGGGCCTGGGTGATGGTGTCTTTTAAAAGCTTGGGGTGATGGATGAGGTTATACTTTGTTTCGCCCAGTTCGGCAGCAGTTTGTATGTCTACATTGCCATAGCCAAATAAGCGTCCCCATAGTGACTGGTCATACTCTACATTATTTATTTTATCCAGCGGGCTTTCTTTCGAGTAGCGGGTAAAAAAACCGGTCTCGTCAATTACCCTGAGGTTGGTCACGCTCCAGAGATTGTGCCTCCAGTTAATGTATTCAAACAGGGGATAAAGAGCAGCCACCAGGATTATGATGTATGCGGTTAAATTGTTGAGCCACCATATTAAAAGCACGCTGAGCAACAGCCATGCAAAAATAGGCAGCACCAGCCTTAGCCAGTGCTGCCTGATGATGATCAATATCTTTTCGTCTTTTTTAAGTGTTGTTCGCATAAACGTTTAAGTCGTTTAAAAGGTTTGAGGGTTTCAATCGTTCTGTAAAATAGTAAAACTTTAAATGAATTTAAACGATTTAAACCTTTTAAACGTATTACCATATCCTCACCCTCAAGCTAATCCGCCCTGTATATTTTATCTCCCGACTCATTAATGGGGCTGCCACTAAAGCTCCCTTTGTCGGGATGACTGGATTCGAACCAGCGGCCCCTTCGTCCCGAACGAAGTACGCTACCGGGCTGCGCTACATCCCGAAATCATTTTCGGTAACGAATTTAATAAACTTTGCCACAAAGAAATGAGAAGAAAAGAACAAAATTTTGCCGGTAAGACAGAAGGACGTTCACCATTTCCGGCTTCCCGTCTTACCGGCAAAAAGAGACCCAAAGACCCTTAGCAGGTAGTATTACAATTGCAGCAACCCAACCTTATATAATGTACTCACCGGCTTATTATCCCAGAAAAGCTCAAAATCTTCCAGCCCCGCTTTTTCATAATCATCTTTTATTTCCTGGCGGGTATAGGTTTTAAAATTATCAACATATAATAGTTTCAGCATATTGACAAACCATATTCCCTGTGCTTCATCCACTTTAATATTCGTTGTCTCTTTTTTACTTTGAAAGGTCAGGGATAACATTTCCCAATGATTTCCTTTTTTACTTTTGCTGATCTTTTCAGTCGCCGGTGGTTTACCCAGCCATATTATTTTTGATGAAGGGTTTGTATTTGCATACTCCGGTTCTTCAATTGCCTTAACAATATAATCAGGCGGGATCTTTGTTTTGGGAACCTTGTGATCGAACCATTTTTGTAATGGATGATCAAAACAGGCGCCATGCATATAATTCAAAAGAGATTTCTTTAAACCAAAACTAAAGCTTTCATGAGCGGTACCGGTGGGATCAATGTGTTCAATATCATTATTGGCAAAGCTGCCCACCGCTTCTGTAATTTTTGCAACTTTGAATTTTGCAGGATGCAGGCCAACCGGGCTATGCGCCGTCATGGTAAATAAATGCCAGAATGCAGATTGTAAGATGCCGGCCTCAAAAAGCTGCCGCACCATTTCCAGTGAGTCGATCGTTTCCTGTGCGGTTTGCGTGGGAAAGCCATACATTAAATAAGCGTGAACCATGATGCCTGCTTCGGCAAAATTCTTATTCACCCTTGCTACCTGCGCAACCGTAATTCCTTTTTGAATAAGTTCGAGTAAACGATCAGAGGCAACTTCCAATCCGCCGGAAATGGCAATACAACCCGATGCCTTTAATAAAAGGCAAAGGTCACGGGTAAAACTTTTTTCAAAACGGATATTGGCCCACCAGCTTACGGTAAGTTTTCTGCGGATGATCTCCTGTGCAAGTGCACGCATTAATGCAGGCGGCGCTGCTTCATCTACAAAATGAAAACCATTCTGCCCGGTTTGTGCGATCATTTCTTCCATGCGGTCGCAAAGCAATGACGCGGTGAGGGGTTCGTATAGTCTTATGTAGTCGAGACTAATGTCGCAGAATGTACATTTGCCCCAGTAACATCCATGTGCCATCGTGAGCTTATTCCAGCGGCCATCACTCCACAAGCTGTGCATGGGATTTATCACTTCGATGGCAGAAATGTATTTATCCAAAAAGAAGTCACTGTAATCGGGCGTACCAACTTCTCCCTGTTTATAATCAGGAGATGTTTTGTTGTTGAGATAAGTTATTTTATCATCAACAAGGGTAAATGTTCGTTTTAGCTCATCCTTTGTTTTTTTGCCATCAATATGCTGCAATAAAATTTCAAGAGGGGCTTCACCATCATCAAGCGTAATAAAATCGTAAAACTCAAATACCCGGGGGTCAGACAAGGAGCGCAGTTCGGTATTGGCAAATCCGCCACCCATCACCACTTTAACATCAGGATAATTTTCCTTTATCCACTGCCCGCAACGCAAAGAAGTATATAAATTACCGGGAAAGGGTACAGAGATGGCAACAAGCTTTGGTTGTACTTCTGCCATTCTTTTTTGTAAGATATCGATGAGTATCTCATCCATGTAACTGTATTCCTGCTGCATGGCTTTATATAATTCATCAAAACTATTTGCTGATCTTCCCAGTCGCTCAGCATAACGGCTGAAACCAAAATGTTCATCAACACATTCTTTAATGAGGTCGCCCAGGTCTTCCAGGTACATCGTGGCCAGGTGTTTTGCCTTATCCTGTGTACCCATATTGCCGAATGCCCATTTCAGATCATCCAGTTGTGCAAAGCGATCAGCCTCGGGTAAAAAATCTCTTTTGCATACCAGGTGTGCAAGGGTAGGAGACTTGCCCTGGAGGAACAATATCACTGCATCAATGGAATTTATATAATCATCCTGCAATGCAATTATTCTTGCAGCGTTTTCAGATAATTCTTTTTGCAGGCCATTTATATGTGTAAATAACTTTTGTAATCCCAGTTTTGAGAAAAGTGCGGTTGTAACCTCAATGCCCAGGTCTGCCTGGTATGCGTGTATCTTTTTTGTGTTCAGGAAACCTTTCAGGTATGCCGTGGCCGGGTAAGGCGTATTCAACTGTGTGAACGGGGGTGTTATTAAAAAAACGGGTGCACGCAAGCCAAAATGTTTAAAGGCAAAAATATTCTTAATTAATGGATAAAAATAATTACACGGATTTTTGCGAATTACACGAATTGAGGGAATTCGTGTAATTCGTTTTAATTAGTGTAACTATTCTTTTAAATTGCGGTATGACCCCCGAAAGAAACGAAAGACTCACATCTGTTTTAAACAAGCGCCAGCCGGATCTTACGGTGGTGCTTGAAAATGTTTTTGATCCGCACAATATCTCCGCGGTGATGAGAACCTGCGATGCTGTGGGTATCCAGGCCATCTATATCCTCAACACAAAAATTCCGCCGCACAAAAAATGGGGCGCCAAAAGCTCATCCAGCGCTGCCAAATGGTTAAGCATTCACCAGTTTACCGATGCAGGGGAATGTTTTAGTGAACTAAGAAAACATTTTAAAAAAATATATACCACCCATTTAAGCACAGATGCTGTTGGATTACATGAATTGAATTTAACGGAGCCGGTTGCATTGGTCTTTGGTAATGAGCACAGCGGCGTAAGTGAAGAGATCATTGCCATGGCTGATGGGAACTTCATCATTCCACAGGTTGGTATAATAAGATCACTTAATATATCGGTTGCCTGTGCGGTTAGTTTGTACGAAGCATTCCGGCAGAAAACAAATGCCGGCCACTATAAAGAGGTCAAATTAGAAGGAGATAAACTACGTTCATTGCGTGATGAATGGGGGTTTTTAGAAGATGGATAAACGGCTGTTTTTATTCTGCCCCATTTCCAATAACTTTATCGCACCAAAAAATTTTATATGAAGAAAGTATTTCTCCCGGCATTACTGGTCATAAGCATCAACTTAACAGCACAAAAGAAACCGCTTGACCATGCTGTTTATGACGGATGGAAAAGTGTTGGCGAAAGAATGATCAGCAATGATGGTAAGTTCATTGTTTATGCGGTTAACCCACAGGAAGGCGATGGAGAGCTGGTCATCCAGAATACTGCAACCCAATATAAAAAAATAGTCCCCCGTGGCTACAATGCTGTTATAACGGAAGACAACCGCTATGTGGTGTTTAAAATAAAACCCGCCTTCCAGGATACGCGGCAGGCAAAGATAAAAAAGAAGAAGCCCGATGAGATGCCTAAGGATTCTATTGCCATAATAGAACTGGGAAAAGATGAAGTGGTAAAGATCGCAAGAATAAAAGGATACAAAACTGCAGAGAAAGGTTCGGGCTGGGTAGCTTATCACCTGGAAAAATCATTGCCTGATACCGCTAAAAAAATCAAAATAGCAGTGACTGATTCTGCCAAAATGAATCTGGATAAGCTGGTAAAACTGGCCGATTCGGTGATACGCAGGTCAATAGATTCGGTAAAGGGAAATGTTACAAAAGAAGAAGTGATCGTTGCCGCACAAAAAGCAGCAAAGGAAATTCTGAAAAAAGGAATGGATGATATATTGGCTGAAGAGCAAAGCCTAAGGGATGCAGAAGGCGATGATGCGGCCGCAACAGCAGCATCCGAAGGTACAGACCTGGTGGTAAGAAAATTGGGCGATGCCAAAGAAAAAACCTTTAAACTGGTAAGTGAATATTATTTTGATGAAAAAGGGACAAAGCTTTTAATAGAAACCACAAAGAACAGTAAAGACAGTAACAGCAAGGCAATGGTCATGCTCTATAACCTTGCTTCGGGTAAAGTTGATACGGTGATGAAGGGTTTTAATGATGGTAAAAATTTCAGCTTTGATGAAGAAGGGACACAGGTTGTTTTCCTTGCAGAAAGGGATAGCAGTACAAAGGCCCTGCAAAAATTTTATAAACTCTGGTATTATACAGCAGGGCAGGACAGCGCAAAATTATTGGCCGAAAAAAATACCGTGGGCATGGAACTGGGAAGCACCGTCAGCGAAAATGCTCCGCCACGGTTTAGTAAGGATGGGAAGAAAATATTTTTTGGGATAGCCGCAATTAAGCCGGCAAAAGATACCACGCTGGTAGATTTTGAACTTGCCCGTTTGGATATCTGGCACTATAATGATGATTACCTGCAGCCGCAGCAATTAAAACAACTGGATGCTGAAATGAGGCGCAGTTTTATGGCCGTTGTAAAACCCGGGGATGACCGTATCCTGCAGCTTGGCGCTGATACCACAGAGAGAATAACCTTAGTTGACGAAGGCAATGCAGATTGGGTACTGGCAGAAAGCAATAAAGGTAACCGTGTGGAAGGACAGTGGACAGGCAGGACAAAGACAACGGCTTATGCCATCAGCACGGTTGATGGGCGACGGAGACTGATACAGGCAAATTCATTGGGTAATTTTGAAGCATCACCAAAAGGAAAATATGTGTACTGGTACGACCCGTCGCTGAAAAATTATTTTGTATGGGATGCGGCAACAGGCATCAGCAAAAACATAAGTGATAAAATAAAAGAGCCTTTGTATGATGTGGAAAATGATGTACCCGATTATCCCGGTGCTGCCGGCATGACAGGCTGGACAGAAAATGACCAGTATATCCTTATCAATGATGTTTATGATATCTGGCAGGCCGATCCACGTGGTTCGGAACAGCCCAAAAATATTACCAATGGCTTTGGTAAAAAAAATAAAACAGGTTTTGATTATGTGCGGCTTGATCCGGAGAAGCGTTTTATTGATGCAGGCGAAAATATTTTACTGCGTTCTCAAAATAAAACAAACAAATACGGGGGGTTCTATTATAAAAAAGTGAACGAGGTTGCTGATCCTTCATTGCTTACAGCAGGTCCTTATCTTTTTGGTGCCATCTCAAAATCAAAAGAAGCAGAGCAATATATTGTACAGCGTGCTAATATCAGCCAGAGTGAGCTCTTCGCAACAGGCGATCTCAAAAATCTTACACAACTAACAGATGTTTCCGGCCAGCAAAAAGATTATAACTGGCTGAATGTAGAACTGGTCAGGTGGAAAATGTTTGATGGTAAGATGAGTGAAGGATTATTATTCAAGCCGGAGAACTTTGATCCAAAGAAAAAATACCCCGTCATCTTTTATTTTTATGAAAGGAATGCCGATGGCTTGTATGCATACCGTGCGCCTGCGCCGAGTGCTTCTACTGTCAACATCGCTTATTTTGTAAGTAATGGGTACCTTGTTTTTGATCCCAATATTTATTACAAGGATGGAGAGCCGGGCCAGAGTGCATATAACAGCGTGGTGAGCGCTGCAAAATATTTATCCAGGATGCCCTGGGTTGACAGCACAAGAATGGCTTTGCAGGGACAAAGCTGGGGTGGTTACCAGATCGCATATTTAGTTACCAAAACAAATATGTTCCGTGCTGCATGGGCAGGGGCGCCGGTCAGTAATATGACGAGCGCTTATGGCGGCATACGCTGGGGCAGTGGTTTGAACAGGCAGTTCCAATACGAAAAATCGCAGAGCAGGATCGGTGCTACTTTATGGCAACGCCCTGACCTGTACCTGAAAAATTCTCCGCTGTTCTCTGCAGATAAAGTGAACACACCACTGGTGATCATGCACAATGATGCTGATGGTGCAGTTCCCTGGTACCAGGGCATAGAATTTTTTACAGCATTGCGCCGCTTAAATAAAAAAGTGTGGCTGTTACAATACAATGGGGAAGACCATAACCTGGTAGAACGTAAGAACCGTAAAGACCTTTCCGTAAGGCTGGGCCAGTTCTTTGATTATTATTTAAAGGATGGTAAGCCTGCCAAATGGATAAAAGACGGGTTGCCTGCAACAGAGAAGGGAAGGGACTGGGGATTGCGGGTAGAGTAATGAAGTTGCCTGTCGATAGCATAAACAGAAACAAAAAAGGTTCGTATCAAATACGAACCTTTTTTTATGAATAATGACCTTTATTATTTCTTCTCCAGCAATAATTTCATGTTTGTAAAATCAGCGGCGGCATTCATTACCTTTAAAAGCTTTGTCCAGTTAGCGGCCGGTTCAAAATTATTATTGTAAGTGCGGTTCACTGTAATATTCACCGTATTACCATTCTGTTTTGCGGTGGAAACAAAAGAAGCAATATCATTTTCTTCTTTTTTATTTAGCTCTGCTATCCCTTTCACGTTATATCCTTCAGGTATTGTAATGGAGAACTGGTAATTGATCTGTCGTGCGCAGGGCATATAAACATCCATTGTGCGCAGGGTATCTTTTCCCTCTGTTCTTTTATACGTCCCCATTAACCGGCCAACATCAAAAATAAAATTATTGCCTGCTTTTTTTACAAAGTCGTTCATTGTAAAGCTGGTTGTGTATTCAAAAGGCTGAGATAGGGAAAGCCCCGTATTATTTATTTTATAACTGATCAGTTCTTTTGGTTCCTGGTCAAACTGATCTTTGATCTCGTCTTTAAAATAATCTTTTTGCTTAAGCCTTTCCTTATCCAGTGCTGCCTGGATCTCGGAAGCACGATCCTTTTCTCTCCTGTATTCTGCCAGTTTCTCTGTTGCTGCTTTTTTATTGATCAACGCTGCAAACTCTGCTTCAACATCTTCGGCTAACATCAGCTTCATCTGGTCATTTTGCTTCATATTGCCTGTAGCATTGCAGGTCCTGTTTATAGAGATCAACTGCATATTTTCCTTGCTGAAATTTACTTTCAGGTTTTCAGTATATATGTTTTCGCCACTTTTAGAAATGGGTAAGGTAAAGGCTGTTGTGTCACCCGTATACCTGGCAAACATGCCACCATTTTCCCTGCTTTGTATTAAAGCTTTCTCACCTTCATAAATGCCCGCAAGGCTGCCGGCATCCTGGAAAAAATTGTTGAAGCAGATCCATTTAAATTTTCCATCCTCGTTAACTCTTATTATTAAATTAAAATTATAAACTCCAAATGCATCATTTAAGGGTACTGAATTCCGGTTGCCCACTATAATAAGATCACTTTTTATATCATAAGCTCTCAGTGTTTCAAAAATAGAAACCCCCACAGTATACCAATTCATGGTTTTAATATTGCGGGCCCTGGATACATCCATATTAGAGAATGCGCCATATTGCTGCCAGCGGTAATAATTGTATAAATAATTAACGATACTGTCGGCAGGCATTTCTTTTAGTTTCTTTTTTCCCCCATAATAATCTTCCATTTTTCCCCGCACACTTTTATCAACCTGCCCGGAGAGAGATACCAGGTACATTTTTAGTTTACTGCGGTAATTGGCAGTAAAGGGGCCATGCTTTATCTCCCCGGCCCTGGCCAATAAATAGGGCCCCGGGAAACCGTAACGGATAATATGATAAGGCACCTGTCTTGTTGTTGACGTCCAGAGGGTGTTGTTTATTTTGGGCAGATCTTTTTCAGTAAACTCCAACACGGTATCATCGTCTTCATTTGTACTTTGGGTCATTTGCGCTGCCCCATTCAAATTCATGACCTCGGCCCCACTTTTATTGTCTAAAATATACCTTACATGATAATTCAGAATAGGATGATCATCGGCTAAAAAATAGCCATGTGGCCCAATGGGATCCTTATTACCTTCTACTACTTCCTGGATGTGGATATAATAATCAAGTATATCTCCAACCTGGAGATCGGGGATGGCAATCTTGCCTTCCTTGTCATCACTTTTATTTTTAGTAAGTACCTCCTCTTCACTGGGGTTTATTTCAATTATCTTACCATTGCTTTTTAATATTTTGGCGCCAATAAAAGTTGTGGAAGTATTAACCAGTTTATAGAGGGAAATTTTAACTGTATTATCTGCTAATTTTTTATAATTAAGGGTCGAAAATTCTTCCAGTGCAGATTTGTCTTTTATTAAGATACGCTCACGCAATGTTGTAAAATACTGGTATTGCCTTACAGAACCGCCAAATATGGTGACCATCTTAAATTTCCGATTGGTAGAATTTGATACTTCTACCAACCTGGCAATTACTACAGCACTTTCATTTTTGTATTTTTCCGGTACGGTAGTAACTTCAAATGCCTTGTCGTTGCTGCCCCATATCTCCGCCTGTACCAGTGCAGCTTTTTCGATGTATTTTTTTTCATCTTTTGTTTGTGCAAAAGAGATCACGCTTACGAGAACCAGGCAGGCAGTCTTCAATAAATACTTGGTCATATTCTATTTTTTTGTCAGTACGATCTGTTCGTTATAAAATGCATTTAATTTTTCTATATCACTGTTCCATTGCTCAAACTTGGATTTACTCAGTTTAGGATTTTTTATAAGAATACTCTTCCTGTAGATCAGTTTGCCCGGTTGTTTGGTAAATTCTGCTGTAAATTCATAATCATTATTTTTAACCGACAGCGGTGGGGGCATAGCAGTTACTGTATATTCCGCGGGAACACTTAACTGGGCTTCCATATGCGTATTGGTTTTAAAACTGAACCAATAATCCCGGGTCCGTTTTGCAATATCAAAAGTGAAATCAGCCATATCCTTCCTCGTATCCATATCCACGTAAAGCTGGTTGCCGAAAGCGGAAACAGCATTCGGATGCTGCATGTTGTACGCAACAGTGAGCGACCCGTCATAATCCTCAAGGTTTGATGTCTTAAGGCCGGTAATACTGTATTTCTGATCATTACTGAGGAATTTAATGAAGGCCTCATTGGTATTTTCTCTCCGGGTGGCATTTAACCTCCGGATAATAAATCCTTTTTCTTCACCTTTCCATTCACGGGATACCGTTCCCTCCAGGTTGGTGCCTTTGATCGATAAGGAGAGTTTTTCAACATCTGTGTTTTGCAGGTAGGTGGTAGCCGGGACCTTTGTATAAATATATTTGTCACCGTTCTCTATCAATACCTGCCTGCCCTGGATACGCTCTGCATATTCATTAAAGCCAAGATAACTTTCAGTGGCATCCAGGAAATAAGTCTTACCCTGGTAAAGCAAAGCGGTTATCATGTGATTATCTACGGCCAAAGAGGGTGTGGAATAATCATAAGCAATATGATTGGTGCCGATCCAGCAAAGCCGGGCATCAAATCCCAGTGCGTTCAACAATTCTTTTGTAAGATGCGCCATGCCTTTGCAATCGCCATATTTTTTCTTCAGCACCACATCGGCTTTTTCAGGCTTATAGCCGGCAATGCCGTCTTCAAATGCTATGTAACGGATATTGTCATGCATCCAGTAAAAAACCTTTTTTATTTTTTCAATGTCACCTGTAATCCCTTCAGTAATTTCCAGCGCCTTGGTTTTAATTAATTCTTTATTGTTACCGGGCGATTCAGTTAAAGAGCGATACCAGGCATATTGATCGTCCAGGGTATTGAAGTAGGTGATTTTGCCTTCCGGTACTTCGGCATATTTACACAGCACCATTATATGGGGTTCCGTGTAAGATGCGCCGGGACTATTGTTCTCTCTTTTCCAGGCAGGCAGATTTTTTATTGTATAGGTAATGATATCCGCATCTTCTTTCCTGCTTAATGCAGTGGATTTTTTTATATCCCTGCCTTCAAAATTCATTTCTTTTAATTCCACTTTCATCCACTTCGGGATGGTCAGGGATATTGTTTTATTACTGGTATTATAATCATCAGTAAAATAAATTGACGTAAAATAGCGGGGATCTGTTATGGTCTTTTCAAAATGGACCTCGCTGGTACTGCCTTTTTTCTCCAGTGGTAAATTGAAATAGCATATGTGTGCATCAGAATAAAAAATATTATCAATGGAATAATATTCATACTTCGGGATGATATTTTTTGCCTTCCCGTCAACATATATTTTAACTTCATCAATTTCTGTTTTATCGTCGTAAAATTCAGCAATGGAAATGGATGCCCGGAAGTTAACACACTGGTATGTAGTTTTCATATCCTGCTTTATTTTTACAGCGTTCTCTTTTTTACTGTAATCAAAACTATAAAGCTGGCTGGCATTGGAAATGACAATATTGCTATCGTTCTTTTGTGCAAAGGCAGGCGATAATAGTGATATGCTTATGAAAAAAATTAAAAGGAGCTTAGCCATCTATCAGGTTGAAGGGTAATTGAAGTTGTTTATATATACAAGGGAATGTGAAAATTGTAAATAATAAGGGTTCAGGCTGATAAAATTAAGGACTTTTTCTGAACAGCTAACCATTTTAGATCAAATTCTACATTTTGCGCTCATGGCAGGTTGTATAAACTAATTAACAGGCGCTTATGTAGTAAAAAAAAATTCTCATCACGCATTGGTTTCACTAACATTGTCGGGAAATAAGTAAATTTATAATAATGAAACAAAACAGGAGATCTATACTTATAATTTCAGCGCTTTCCCTGTTCATTATTTTTTTATCACAGTGCATATATAAAACAGAAGCATTCAATGACCTGAGGGGAAAAGCTTTTGCAGGTTCGGCAACCTGCAGGCAATGCCACCAGGCCATTTATGATTCCGTTTTACTCAGCGCTCACTTCAATGCAACAGCACCGGCTTCAAAAGAAAATGTTCATGGTAATTTCAATGCGGGGTCAAACAGCTTTGTTTATGATAAGGGTACCAGGGTTGTAATGGAAGATCGTGACAGTGGTCTTTACCAGGTTGTTTATATAAACGGCAAAGAAAAAGAAGCTTACCGTTTTGACATAACATTTGGTGTAAGAAATGCACAAACCTGGCTGTACTGGCTGGATGATAAAACATATGAGCTGCCTGTTTCTTATTATACTTCGGTGCATACCTGGGCTACGAGCCCCGGTTTTTCAGCAAAGCAGCCCGACTTTAAGCGGTTTGTTGGAAGGGATTGTTTTGAATGCCATAGCTCAAATATCCGCAGTGAACTAAATGCATCAACGGCAGGCATCTCAGAAGTATTGATAGAAAGCTCGTTAATATACGGTATCGATTGCGAGCGATGTCACGGACCTGCAGCCGGCCACGTAAATTATCATTTGGAATACCCGGAGATAAAAACAGCAAAGCACATCACTAGTATTAAATCACTGGGCCAGCAACAAAAACTGGATATGTGTGCTGTTTGTCATTCCGGAAATGACAAACTGAAAATAGAATCCAGGTTCAAATTCAGGCCTGGAGATACACTGGCGAACTTTTTTATGGCATCCGGCCGGACCGGCACCAGTGATTTTGATGTGCATGGTAACCAGTACAGGCTGATGTCGGAAAGCAAATGCTTCCTGGCAAGTAATCAAATGAATTGCTCTTCCTGTCACAACCCGCACACAAACGCAAACAATGATCTTGCGATCTATTCTCAAAAATGTATGAGTTGCCATAGCGATGCCGGCCATAATTTTTGTACAATGGCAGATTCAATTGGACCTTCAATAAAAAATAATTGTATAGATTGTCATATGCCGAAGAAGCCTTCAGAAGCGATCAGTTTCCGGCTACCGGGCAACAGCCAAACCACCTCTTACCTGTTAAGAACACACCGGATAGCCACATATCCTGTTGAAGCAAAGGATAAAAAAGGCATATTAAATAAAGATCTAAAATAGTATTATGAAGAAGCGTTCTTTCGTACTTGTTTTTTTTCTGAATTTTATATTACTGTCCTGCAATACAGCTAAAGAAACGATTTGGGTATTGGATAGTGAGCAGGTTTTAACCCCCGAACAAATAATTAAACTGGATAGCCTCTACAAAGCTCACGAAAGAAAAACAACCAATGAAATTGCATTAGTTACAACGAAGGATTATGGAAATGACACAAGCCTGCTGTTCTTTGCTGTAAACACCGGGCGAAAATATGGGGTTGGCAAAAAAGATATAAATAATGGCGTTCTTATAGTTTTTAGTAATACCAAACATGAGACGATGATCTCCACAGGATATGGAACTGAAAAAGTACTTAAAGACGAGTTCGCAAAAAAAATAATAGATAGCCTGATGATCCCGGCTTTTAAAGACGGGAGGATATTCGATGGGCTTTGGCAGGGGAGTAAAGCTATAGTTGATTTCCTTGAAAAGCCGGGGAATGAGATCAGGTAATTGTTCAGGTTACCCAAAGCTCCCCCTAAAAGCGTAAATTGAGCCGATTAAATCGCCCCAAATAGTATGAATAAAACGGGACCTATCATAATAATTGAAGATGATAAGGACGACCAGGAAGTCCTGGATAAAATCTTTACAGCGCTTGATTATAAAAACGAGATCATTTATTTCACGGAAGGCGAAAAGGCGCTTGAATACCTGACCTCAACAGCCATTGAGCCTTTTATTATCCTGTCAGACATTAATATGCCTAAGTTAAACGGCATGGAGCTAAGGGAAAAAATTCATACAAATGAAGACCTGAGAATAAAATGCATCCCTTATTTGTTCTTTACGACAAGTGCTGAACAAAAACATGTGGTTGACGCATATTCAAAATCCGTACAGGGATTTTTTGTTAAACCGAGTTCCATAGAAAAATTAAAACACAGTCTGAAAGTGATCGTGGAATACTGGCAGGAATGTGAATCTCCGAATTACATCAAGTAATATGCTAAAACCCGTACGGGTGGATCCTGATCCAATGCTTTATGCCTTATGGCATTAATATTGTGCTATTACTCCAAAGAATTTTTAAAAAGGTTGGGTGTTTTACCGGAAAAATTAATTGCAGCAACGGGAATTACAGTTCAATTACGATATCAAAACTCACGGTTTTATTTGTCCTGCTGATCATTTATTGTTCTAAAAAATCCCCATATTTATCTAATTTCTTTTGAAATCTGTGGAATCTTTTCCACAGGGGAATTTAATTGTATTCTATGTCAGGGCAACTAACAGGAAATATTTTAAACCATACCATGGAGCAAAAAGAACTACTTGAGCATTTACATAGTAAGATGATCGAAGAAGTGCAGGACTATGCAATCATTTTGCTTGATGTGAATGGGAATATCCTTACCTGGAACAAGGGCGTGGAAAAAATAAAGGGTTATAAGCAAAATGAGATCATCGGCCAGAATTTCAATATATTTTATTTACCACGCGACAGGCAGGAAAGACTGCCGGAAAGGTTGATAGAACAGGCAGCGAAGGAAGGAAGGGCGAAGCATATTGGCAAGCGTGTGCGAAAGGACGGCTCTACCTTTTGGGGAAGTATCTTAATTACTGCCCTCCACGATGACTTAGGTAACGTGGTAGGCTTTACCAAATTAACCAGGGAATTACGGGACAATGAAATGGATTAATACACTATTACTATTTTCCTATCCTCATCTTTTTATTCTTTTATAGTTATCCCTGTCTTCCGGGCCAGGGTGGAACAGGATATAATGGCAGCTCACCCATACTGACCTCCCCCAAAAAATTATATTATCTTCAAAAAAATTATCATGGTCATACCGGTAAGCGATACGATCAGTTTAACTTTTTTGGAAGAGATACATGCCGAACCGCTTTTCAACCTTGTAAATACCAACAGGGATTATTTAAGGGTATGGCTGCCCTGGGTTGATAATATGGAGACGGTTGAAAATTTTGCAGCTTATATCGCCGATACAAAAAAACGAGCAGCCGAAAAAACAGATCTTGGTTATGCGATCCTCGTAGATAAGAAGATTGCCGGACGCATCGGCATACAGCATATCAATGGCCAGAATAAGATCGCTGAAATAGGTTACTGGCTGGCTGATGGCTTACAGGGCAGGGGCATTGTAACAAAATGCTGCGCTGATAGAATATGGTTTTACAAACTTAGGCCTCAACAGGATCGAGATCAAATGCGCCACAGGAAATAATAAAAGCAGGGCCATTGCTGAAAAACTGGGTTTTAAAAAAGAAGGCATCATCCGCCAGGGTGAATTACTTAATGGCAAATTCATTGACCTTTTTCTTTATTCGATGCTTAAATGTGAATGGATTACTCCCGGTAACCATTGATATGAAAAACAACTGTTGAGAAAAATATTCCCCATTCTTGCACAACATGAGTATAAACCATTTTTAAATGAATGTTTGCGAATGGTCTTTGGCCGCTAAAGTGGTTATAACAAGCTTCTAATAAGCATATTGCTTTGGCATATGATTTGTCTTTTAGCGCTTGTAATAATATATATATGACATATTACCGGCAATTTACCTGTGCTGTTATTATTGCTGGTTTATTCTTAGCCTGTAATAACGATAAAGAACAGATCCAGCAAAACGATACCTCCAGGTACGACTTACTTAATCCATTTGTTATAAAGCTTCCCAGCATCCTGGGAGAGATCTCCGGAATTTATTATTATCCAAAGGATACCAGTGTGTTTGCGATCGAAGATGAGGCCGGGTATTTTTATAAAATCTACCTGGAAAGAAAAGGAAGAATAGAAAAATGGCAGTTCAGCAAAAGAGAAGATTTTGAAGACCTTGCTTTGCATGACAGTATATTCTATGTTTTGATAAGTAATGGTGATATTAAATCGGTAAAGTTTGACCAGGGGGATACGATCATTACGAATAAAACCAAATTCCCCAAGGAAGGGAATAAACCATATGATTTTGAAAGCATGTATTATGATGACAGCCTCCGGCAACTCATACTGCTATGTAAAGACTGTGAAGATGAAAAGAACGAGGTAACCGCCTGGGGTTTTGATATCAATACACAGTCCTATACCAAGGGAGTATTTAAGATCGATGCTTTGGCCATTGCGCAAAAGACCGGCAAGAAAAAAATGAAGCTCAAGCCTTCAGCGGCAGCCATCAACCCGGTTACCAATGAACTGTATATACTTGCCTCGATCAATAAAATGATAGTAGTGACAGACAGGAAGGGTAAGTTCATCAGTTTATTCCACCTTGATCCCGTGATTTATAAGCAGCCTGAAGGTATTGCTTTCACACCCGCAGGCGATATGATCATCTCCAATGAATGGCACGAGTCGGGACTGTCTAATATTTTAGTAATAAAGAACAAAAAGAAAGGGTTATGAAAAAGACCGGAATTGTTTTATTGAATTTGTTTGTATTGAATGGAATAGCTGTTGCCCAGGATAGTATCCAGGCGAGGATCGTGTTGGTCGGCGATGCAGGGCAGCTTACAAATGGGAGGCATCCCGTGGTTTCGGCGGTAAAGAACAATATAAAGATCGATGACAAGACGACCTTTATCTTCCTTGGTGATAACCTTTATAAAACAGGGTTACCCGATAACTCTTTGCCAACCTTTGATATTGCAAAAGCCCCGCTGGATTCACAGATCCATATTGCCGGTAAAAGCAATGCAAAGGTTTATTTTGTTCCCGGCAACCATGACTGGGCTAACGGCGGTACCAATGGCTATCAATCTATCTTAAGGGTTCAATCCTATATTGATTTTTTGGGTAATAAAAATGTAATGATGTTTCCGCGTGACGGGTGTCCCGGCCCGGTTGAAGTTAAGATAACCGATGACATTACACTGGTAATGATGGACAGCCAGTGGTGGTTACATGAGAATGATAAACCAGGTATTGAATCTGACTGCCCTTACAAAACAAAAGCGGAAGTGTTGGTGCAACTGGATGATATCCTTTCAAAGAATTCTCAAAAACTGGTATTGCTTGCTTTTCATCACCCGTTCAGGACCTATAGCCCGCATGGCGGCTATTTTACCATCAGGCAGCATATCTTTCCTTTTACCGATTTCAAGCCTAACCTTTATTTTCCGCTTCCGCTCGTGGGTTCCATCTATCCCTTGACCCGTGGGGTATTTGGCACTGAACAGGATCTTAAGCACCCGCTTTACCAGGTGATGATAAACGAGATCGAATCCATCGTAAAAGGACATCCCAATGTTATTTACGTTAACGGCCATGATCATTCTATACAACTGATACAGGATAGCGGCTATAATTATATCGTGAGTGGCAGCGGAAGTAAGAACTCAAGGGTTTCTAAAAGTAAGCATTCGCTTTATGCCTCACCATTGGGTGGCTTTGTAACACTGGAAATTTCTAAAAACAAAAATGTACAGGCCAGTGTATATACGGTTGAAAATGATGTGGTGAAGATGGATTATACAAGCCAGATACTTGATTTTTCAAAAATTCCCATACCTGCTCCTGATACCATGCGTTACCCGGAATATAAATTTAAAGACAGCGTGGTAATTTCTGCAAGTGACCAGTATAAAGCAAGGCCGGGTTTCAGAACAACTTTCCTGGGAGAGAATTATCGAAAAGAATGGACAACTCCCATAACGATGAGGGAATTCAATATCCGCAAAGAAAAAGGAGGCTTTACCATAAAAAGCCTGGGCGGGGGCAAACAAACAAAATCATTACGCCTTGTTGATAAGAATGGTACAGAATGGACGCTGAGAACGGTTGATAAGGACCCGGAAAAAGTAATACCCCCTAATTTAAGAGGTACGGTAGCGCAGTCCATCGTGCAGGATATGATCTCTGCCGGTCATCCTTATGCACCATTGGTTGTACGGGAACTTGCGCTGGCAGCTGATGTCATCACACCAGATCCCGAATTCTTTTTTGTACCCGATGACCCGGCATTCGGAGATTACAGGCCCTTGTTTGCCAATACGGTTGCGATGCTGGAGAACAGGGACCCCGGTTCAGGATTCGTTGATACAAAAAGTACAAATAAAGTGATGAATAAAATGCTGGAGGATAACGATCACCACATTGACCAGCAAAAAGTTTTGAATGCAAGGTTACTTGATTTCCTGGTTGGCGACTGGGACCGCCATTGGGATCAATGGAAGTGGGGTACTGCTGATACCGGTAAAGGAAAATTATATTACCCTATACCCCGCGACAGGGACCAGGCATTCTTTAATTCGGATGGCGTAATATTATGGTACGCATCAAGAAGAATAATTCCCTTTATGCAGGGATTTAAAAAGAAGATCAGGGATGTGAACGGATTTAATTGGGAGATGAGAGATTTCGACCGCTTCTTTATGAATAACCTGGATCAGCCAACCTGGGATAGTATCACGAAAGATTTCCAGCAAAAATTTCCTGACAGTGTAATTTATAAAGCAGTAAAGAAATTTCCTGCGCCTATTGCAGCGCTGGACTCGCAGGTTGTTGCTGCCAAACTTATCAGCCGGAGAGATGATCTTAGCAGGAGTTCAAAAACATATTACCGGTTCCTGTCAAAAATGGTAAGTTATCCCGGCAGTAATAAATCAGAGTATTTCCATATTACGAAACACCCGGGCGGGCTGCATCTTACTGTGTATAAAAAGTTAAACAGCACAGATTCAGCTACGATAATGTACAACAGGATATTTGATGATAAGATCACTAAGGAGATAAGGCTGTTTGGACTGAATGGTAATGATAAGTTCGAGATAGATGCAGATGTTTCTTCCAAAATAAAAGTCAGGATCATCGGTGGCAAGGGCAATGATACCTTTAACCTCAAAGGGAATGTACAGAACATTGTTTATGATCTTACTTCAGAACAAAATGCCAGTATCAACCTGCGAAGGACGAGGTCGCAATTTTCAGCCGATCCTGCGGTAAATGATTATAAGCCGGTGTCTTTTAATTATACCCGTATACGGTTCCCGCAGCTTAATCTGGGATTCAATGAAGAAGACAAGCTTTTAATTGGTCTTGGTTTCTCCCGCCGCACTTTTAGTTTCCGCAAGGAGCCTTATTCAACCGACCAGCGCCTTGTAACACTCTATGCGCCCTGGGAAGGCGCTTACCAGTTAAAATACAATGGCATATTCAATAAAATTATTTTTAAGAATGATATTGTTGTTAATGCACAAGTGGTAAATCCTACACTCAATAATTTCTTTGGCTTTGGTAATGAATCGGTATATGATAAGTCAAAGTCGCAGTCTTTCTACCGTGTACGCTATAAATATTTCGAGACTGATATATTGCTCAGGAAAAGGTTAAGTAGTGTTTACCATGTTTCAATAGGCCCAAGCTACTTTCATTACTGGAGCAGGTATAAGGATAATGACAACCGCATATTGGGTAAGCCTTCCATGATCGGCAGCGACTCAGCAAGTGTTTACGGCGTAAAACAATTCCTGGGCGGAAAAGCAAACCTGGATATCAATTATGTGAACAGCGAGATATTTCCAACAAGGGGCATTACCTGGTTCACAGAACTTTCCTCCATGGTGGGTTTGAATTCAAACTCACAGAGCATTACCAAATTGATCTCTGATATGACCATCTATGCAAGTCTAAATGATGCATCAAGATTAGGGGCGGTCTTCCGTTTGGGTGGCGGGCATATCTTCAGTAAGGATTATGAGTATTTCCAGGCACTCAGCATTGGCGCAAATAATGTATTAAGAGGTTATCGCAAGAACAGGTTCTCGGGCTCATCACTGCTGTATGCAAGTACGGAGTTAAGATTAAGATTATTTACGTCTAAATCATATATAGTTCCGGGTGATGTTGGCATGATGGGCTTTTATGACCTGGGTAAGGTTTGGCAAAAAGGAGTAAAATCTAAAGTATGGCATGGAGCTTATGGCGGCGGTTTTTATTTTATTCCTTACAGCCTTGTGATGATATCGGCCACTGTAGCATTTTCTCCGGAAGACCAGTTATATAATTTTTCACTGGGTACAAAATTCAAACTGGTATTTTAAAACTAAAGTATGGACCCCAATAATTTTTATAAAAAGACCGAGCAATATGTAACCGACCTGTTCAATGATAATATGGACCCGGCATTGGTCTTCCATAACCTGGAGCATACAAGAATGGTGGTCAACAGGACAAAGGAAATAGCAGGCCATTATTATCTCAGCGAAAAAGATATGCTTGCTGTTTATGTGGCAGCCTGGTTTCATGACACGGGTTACCTTTTCACCAACCCGCAGCACCATGAAGAAAAGAGCGTGGAGCTAATGAAGGAATTCATGAAAGATCTGCCGGAGGACGGCGAGCTGGTGGACAAGACAGAAGAATGTATCATGGCCACCCGTACACCTCACCAGCATGAGAACCTGCTGCAGCAGATCATTTGTGATGCAGATACCTACCACCTCGGCACCAAAAAATTCAAAGAAACCAATAGAAAGGTTTGGGAAGAATATACACAGCGGGGAACGGTAATAAGTGAAAAGGAATGGCAGATAAAAACAATAGAACTACTGGATACACACAGATATTATACAAAATATTGTAAGGACCTGTTGGAAGACAGAAAACAAAAAAATATGAAAAAGATGAAGAAGAACTCCGAAGAGAAAGAACAAACAGAAGAAGCGCCCAGCCTTAATGACCTGGGAAGGAAAAGTAAGGGTTTGATGTCGAAAGGCATCCAGACGATGCTTCGTCTTACTTCTGAGAATCATTTGCGCCTGAGTGATATGGCCGACAGTAAAGCCAATATCCTCATTTCGGTGAATGCCATTATCATATCTATTATTTTGGGTGTGATGTTGCGTAAGCTGGAGGAAGTGCCTTACCTGACCATTCCTACGGTAATATTTTTATTAGTGGCCGTAACAACAATCGTTATTTCGATCATTGCCACAAGGCCTAAGATCAGTGGGGGGACTTTTACGAACCAGGAAGTTACCGACAAGAAAACAAACCTGTTGTTCTTTGGAAATTTCCATAAGGCTTCTTACGAGGAATATAATTCAGCAATGCGGGAAATGATGCGGGATACGGATTATTTATATGGATCACTGATCAAGGATATTTTTACACTGGGCACGGTGCTGGGACGCAAATACAAATTAATAAGACTTGCCTATAATATTTTTATGGTAGGGATAGTTGTTTCGGTACTGGCTTTTGGTATTGCGGTTTTCTTTTTCCAGACTACAACCACCGGTACCATAACGCCTGCAACGGGTTCTCCTTTTAAATAGTTTTTTATGTTGAATAACAGGGATCTTAGCTGGTTGGGATTTAATTGCAGGGTTTTGGAAGAAGCTTCAGACAGGGATGTTGCCTTGTATGAAAGAATGAAATTCCTTTCTATCTTTTCCAGTAACCTTGATGAATTCTTCAGGGTGAGATATCCTGTAGTAATTGCACTTTCGAAACTGAAAGAAAAGACAAGAAAAAAAGCAGGGCCCGAAATAACGGAAGACATTGCCGAAAAAATTCAGCATGAGATCAACCGCCAGTTGGAATTGTTTGGTACCATCCTTACACAGGAAATAATTCCTGAATTGAAGAATAACGGTATCGTTTTTTATTATAACAGCCCCATCCGGACCGAACACATACCGGAAATAAAAGAAATATTCCTTTCCCATGTGCTTGCTTTTATACAGCCCATTCTTTTGGAAGGAGACAGTAACCATGCATTCAAGCCGGAGAATAACCAGTTATATTTCGTGGTCACATTAAAAGAAAAGGAACATGGTACACTTAAGCAGGCCATCATAAATATTCCATCCAATAAACTGCAGCGGTTTTTTGCACTGACGGCGCTTGAAGGCGATGAGTACGTGATCTTCATTGATGATATTATAAGAGAGAACCTGCATTATCTTTTTCCTCACCTGGAAATTCTTGATGTGTACAGCATCAAGTTCAACAGGGATGCAGAACTCAACCTTACCGATGAATACAGCGGCAACCTGCTTAATAAAATAGAAAAACAATTGAAGAAAAGGGATATCGGCCTGCCTTCACGCTTTTTATATGAGAACGGTATGGCCCGTAACCTGCAGTTGTTTTTAGCCGCTGCATTTGATGTGAAGTATGAAGATATGTTTGCCGGCGGCCGTTATCATCACCTGAGTGATCTTTCCTCATTTCCTGCATTTGATAAGGACCTGCATTTTAAAAAATTCAGGCCACTTGCTGCAGCCCATATTATGGGCAGCGGCGATATCTTTAATATACTGGAACAAAAAGACGTGTTATTGCACCTGCCTTATCAGTCGTATAACCCGGTATTATCTTTTTTTAACCAGGCTGCCATTGATGCCGATGTAACAGAGATATATATAACCCTGTACCGGCTGGCAACGGAATCACATATTGTAAATGCATTGATCAGCGCTGCAAAGAACGGCAAGAACGTGGTTGCCATCATTGAACTAAAAGCGAGGTTCGACGAAGCCAATAATATAAAATGGAGCAGGGTGATGAAGGATGCGGGCGTGAAACTTGTGTATAGCCTTCCGCAGATAAAAGTGCATTCGAAGACCGCACTCATAAAGAAAAAAACTGATGGTAAAGAAATTGGCTATGCCATACTGAGCACGGGCAACTTCAATGAAGTAACGGCACAGTTCTATACCGACCATGTATTGATGACATCCAGGGCGCCCGTCATCAATGAACTGGTTTCTTTATTTGAGTTCCTCGAAAAAGGACACCCCGAACCGGGCGAAGCAAGGGTCAAATTCAAAGAAATACTGGTAGCCCAGTTCAACCTGGTGGAAGAACTTGAAAAAAATATAAATAAGGAAATAAAAAAAGCAAAAAAAGGAGAGGCTGCAAGGATCAGGATAAAAGTAAATAACCTGGAAGAGCCTTACATGATCAGCTTATTATACAAGGCAAGCAATGCAGGTGTAAAAGTTGAACTTATTGTAAGGAGCGTTTGCTGTATCATCCCGGGTATTGAAGGGATGAGTGAGCATATACATGTGCGGCGCATCGTTGACCGTTTTCTGGAACACACGAGATTATTTATTTTTGGCGCCGGTGAAGATGCATCGGTATTTATGGGATCAGCCGACCTTATGACAAGGAACCTTCATCACCGTATAGAAGTTTGCATACCCATAAAAGATGATGATTGCAGGAAGGAATTACTGGATTACTTTGAGATACAATGGTCTGACAACAGCAAGGCAGTGGAGATCTTACCCGGTTACCGGCATGTATCTGTTAATGGCCATAACGGGCAAAAGCTAAATGCGCAGCACAGCATTTACCAGTACCTCAAAAGCCGGATATGAGATTTTTAAGTTCATACCAGTCCATATTTTCAGGTGTAGCCAAATACCGCCTGCGTACCATACTGTACATTGCGATCTTCTGGACGGTGATCGATATCCTCGTTACCCTGGTGGTAAAGGATCGCGAGATCAAGGATATACTAAGGTCCCTTCCGTTACGGGAAGCAATTGTCTTTACTATGAGTTGCGCAATGGGATACCTTTTTGTTTTTACACTAAAGGATGAATTACGCAACAATCCCCCGGTAATCAATTTTATTTTAAAGACGGTCATCCTTCTTTTGGCGGCATTCCTCATGAATTTCCTGGTTCATTTTCTTGATGACATATTGATCGAGAACAAAACAGGCAGGCAGGCATTCCATCATTTCATGAAAGACCTGTTACCATCCAGGTGGCTTTTCCAGAAGATATTTTACTGGCTTATTCTTTTTACGATAACCCAATTGTATATCGAGATCAATGAAAAATATTCTCCCGGTGTATTCTGGGATATCTTCCTCGGCAAATACCGGCAGCCCAAGATAGAGAAGCGCATCATCATGTTCATGGACCTGAAGGATTCAACACCCATTGCAGAAAAACTGGGGCACGTGGAGAATTTTAAATTCATCCGTGATTTTATTTATCATGTATCAATGGCATTGATAGAACACAACGGGCGTATCTACCAGTATGTAGGCGATGAGATCGTGGTATCCTGGCTGTCTGAAAAAAAGAATACGAACAAGTGCATGGCGGCCATCATTACTGCACGCAGGAACCTGCAAAAGAACAGCGAGAACTTTCGCAGGAAATATGATATTGTACCGGAATTCAGGGTAGGCATACATATGGGCGAGGTAACGGTAGGGGAGATCGGTGTAATAAAAAAAGACCTTGCCATGAGCGGCGATACGATGAATACTACCGCGAGGATACGCAGCGCATGTAACGAACTGAACCAGAAATTCATCATGTCTAAAGACTTTATGGATACCACAGACCTGGAAGAATGGCAGGGAGAGAGCCTTGGTATTGTTGACCTCAAAGGCAAATCAAGCGGTATTGAATTATTTTCGCTGAAGGTTTGAAAAAAAATAAATTTGTTTTACAGGTGACACCTCTGCGAGAGGTGTCACCTGTAAAACCTGCCCAAGCCGATGATCAAAAAAATAAGATATGGTGTAAAAAAACTCTCCGAGGCCATTGCCCTGGTTTCGCTGGAATTGCTCATTGTATTTATTGCTTTTTCCATTGCACTCAGTGGTATCATTCTCATCATCAGGGAAATATTTTACAGGAAGGAAGATAAGATCGATCAAATGGTATTTGAGTTCCTGCGGCCCTATGTTTCAGATATGAATACCAATATCGTTCAGTTCTTCACTTTCTTCGGGTCGCAGAAATTCCTTGTGCCTGCATGGCTGGTCTTTCTTATATATTATTTTTTCATCCGTAAGAACAAATGGTATTTCATCAAGATGCTCACCATCTCAATAAGTACTTTATTGCTGATGCTCGGGTTGAAATATTTCTTTAACCGCCCCCGCCCACTCATTCCTTTGTTAAAGCAGGTACCGGGACTGAGCTTTCCCAGCGGCCATGCTTTTATGAGCTTTGTATTTTACGGCATGCTCATCTATATTGTTTACCATGAAGTAAAGAACCTTTGGCTGAAGTGGGCCGGTATCGTCCTGTTGCTCTGTATGACGTTCATGATCGGGTTTACCAGGATATACCTGCGGGTGCACTATACCAGTGATGTAGTGGCGGGATTCTGCTTTGGTACATTATCTCTTGTTATCCTTTTATGGATGTTACACCAGATAGAGAAGTTTAATGCAAAAGAGCTGCCACCAAAATTGAATGTTACGAAGGAGGATCCGGAAATAAAAACATAGTGAGGCGGGTAGGGTGGATAATATGCAGCTATTCCTTTATTTTCTTTAATACAGTCTCCCTTCTTTTTTTCCAGGTGGAGAGCGGTTTTTGTTCGAAAAGTATTTTCCCTTTTTTATCTGTCAGGCCTAATGCTTTATTCAATTGGTTACTGATGCTGTTTACCTTTTTATCCGGACTTTTTTTTGATCTGTATAATTCTTCAAAGGTTTTTATGGCCCTGTTTATGGTTTGCAGTTCTTTTTTATATTCTTTTTGCTGGCGGTATAAAACCATCAGCCGCTCATAGGCCTTTTGATCCTTAGGATCTTTTTTCAGGATGTTTTCATAATAAACGGGTGTTCCAATGATGGAAAGCTTATCATCTGCCGGTAGAGTGATGCTGGTATTCTTTTTGGTGCCCGCCAAAATATGTATTTGAAATGAACAAAAAATTTGATGTTGTGATTTAAATACTCCTGTTCGCATCAAAATTCTCCAGCTCCTTGGAAACGGCATTTAAAAAAGTAGAACCTAAAGCCCCATCAATGATACGGTGGTCGTAGCTAAGAGAGATATACATCATATGGCGGATGGCAATGCTGTCGCCCTGCGGCGTTTCAATCACCATGGGCCTTTTTTTAATGGCGCCAACAGCCATGATGGCCACCTGTGGCTGGTTGATAATGGGCGTTCCCATAATGCTTCCGAATGTGCCAACGTTTGTCAGTGTGAAGGTTCCGCCGGTAGTATCATCCGGCTTGAGTTTACCGGTACGGGCCGCATTGGCAAGGCTGTTTACCTGTTGGGTAAGTCCAACTAAATTCAGGCGGTCGGCATTTTTTATAACGGGTACAATTAAGTTACCGCTTGGCAAGGCTGTGGCCATGCCGATATTGAGGTCTTTTTTTATGATGATCTTATCGCCGTCAACCGAACTGCTGAGCCATGGATATTTTTTAATGCACTTAACAATGGCTTCAATAAAGAGGGGCGTGAAGGTAATTTTTTCTCCTTCCCTTTTTTCAAAATCCTTCTTTATCCTTTCCCTCCACAATACCAGATTGGTAACATCACATTCTGCAAAGCTGGTAACATGCGGCGAAGTACGTTTGCTGTCAACCATGTGTTTTGCAATGAGCTTGCGCATGCGGTCCATTTCAATGATCTCTACGTTGCCGGTGTATACTGCAGGCACATTGTTTGTTTCCTGTTTCTCGTTGCCCGTAGTTCGTTGCTCGTTGACCGCTGGCATAACAGTTACTTCCTGTGACTGTGACACTGTCTCCTGTGGCTTGTGGCCTGTAGCTCTTCCTGCAACATAAGCCAGGATATCCCTTTTACTCACCCTTCCTTCCTGTCCCGTGCCGGGAATATTTTCCAGCTCGGCCATGCCGATGCCTTCTTGTTGTGCAATGTTTAATACTAAAGGAGAATAAAATCTTATTTTGTTTTCTGACGACTGACCACTCGCAGAGTCCCGCGGACTGGCCACAGACGACTGAGAACTGTTGGTTGGCTGATAAGGAATATGTTCAACAACCTTTGCTTCTTCATATTCTTTCTGCTTTGGTGCAGGGGCCGGCTGGCTATTGGAAACAGCGGCATTGGCACCAACCCTTATTTTTGCGATGACGGTACCAATGGGCACCACATCATTTACATTGAATAAGATCTCTTCAAGAACACCCTCCGCGGTAGAGGGGACCTCACTGTCCACTTTATCGGTAGCAATATCCAAAACGGTCTCATCCTGCTTAATGGCGTCACCGGGTTTTTTATGCCATTTTAAAATGGTGGCTTCCATGATACTTTCCCCCAGCTTAGGCATTACCAGATCAACTATGCTCATATATTAATTTGAAATTTGAATGTTGAATTAAAAGATCGGGCCATGTACAAATATACTTTGGCAGCAACCGGGTTCAAAGGTAATTATTTCCGATTAATACTTGTTATTTTGAACCACATAGAAGCATAGGGAATATGGGAGGCAGTTCTATGGCTCAAACTTCTTCAGCAAGTATGAACTTTCTCAGCAAATTGAGAGCATTGGTGCCGGTCAGTTGTATATTCCTTCCCCTGTCGAAACGAAAATATAATTTTTGTGCCTGTATCTTTTTTTTGCTCCCAATAGCTATCCATACGGTACCAACGGGTTTATCGGGCAGGCCGCCACCAGGCCCCATGATCCCCGAAACAGCAATAACATAATCCGATCCTATATCTTTCAACGCACCCTTTGCCATAAGGGTCACGATCTCTTCGCTAACTGCACCTTTGGATTCCAGCGTTTGCCTGTCAACCTGTAAAAGATCTTCCTTTGCTTTATAAGAATAACTTACAACGCCACCATCATAGAATTTTGATGAACCGGGGATGGATGTTAAAAGGTGGGCAATATATCCGCCGGTGCAGCTTTCGGCCGTGCAAAGGGTTTTCCCTTTTGCTGTCAGCAACCTGCCAACAACTTTTTCCAGGACTTCGTCTTCATTGGTCACCATATATTCTTTCACCAGGGATTGCAGTGTTTCAAATAACTGCTGCACTTCCTTTTCTGTTTTTGCCGCATCAACGCCGGTTATGGTCAGCCGCAGGCGAACCATACCATAATTGGGCAGGTAGGCAAGTTTGACATGGGCCGGCAGCGCTTCTTCAAAATCCTTTACCAGCTCGGCTAAAAAACTTTCACCAACAGCAGCCGTTAATAATGTTCTGTGAATGATGGAAGGGAATTTAAATTGTTTTTGCAGCATGGGTATCACTTCCTCTTCCATCATGCCCTTCATTTCATGTGGTACGCCGGGCATGCTTACAAATATTTTTTCTTCTTCCTGTGGAGAGCTTATGTGCGGTTTTGTGAACCACATCCCCGGCGCTGTGCCTCTTTTATTCTGTATCACTTTACAAACATCGGGTACTTCGGCCTGTAAGAGGTTGCGTTCAATGATGGGGCGGTTCAGTTTTGTAAAGATGTCGAGTACATTTTGCCTGGCTTCTTCATTAACGGTCATCTTGCCACCAAAATATTTGCAAAGAAGAGGTTTGGTGATATCATCAGCAGTAGGGCCAAGTCCGCCGGTTATTAAAATGATGTCGGCATGTTCCTGCTCTTCATCAAGTGCGGTCCATATCTCATCCCATACATCAGCTACCGCTACGCGGCGCACCACACGTATGCCGGCCTTGTTGAGTTCCTGCGCCATCCAGGCGCTGTTGGTATCAATGACCTGTCCTATTAAAAGTTCGTCGCCGATGGTAATGATGGATGCCTGTGTCATGTATCGTTTTAAAAAGATTAATTTTATTGCAAGATAAGTTAACATGAAATGAGCCGATAATACATCTCAAAATAAATGACAATTATTTTCAGCGAATTCCATGTGGCAAAAAACAATAAGAGATACACATGAAAACAGTTTATTTGATTTTTAGTTTGCTGGTTAGTACATTTTCTTTTGCACAGGGTATTACAGCCCGTTTAGATGCTGCCATGAAAAAAATGCAGGCAGATGACCAGTTCAAACACGCCACGATCAGCCTTTATGTTGTGGATAGCAAAACTGGCAAGCCAATATTTGATAAGAATTCGCAGGTTGGCCTGGCAACTGCAAGTACTTTGAAAGTGGTTACCAGCGCTACGGCATTTGAATTGCTAAAAAAGGATTATCGCTATAAAACTGATCTTGGCTATGATGGAGATATTGCGGGCAATAAACTGAACGGCAATCTTTTTATTACAGCATCGGGTGATCCAACACTTGGTAGCTGGCGCTGGGAGAGCACAAAGATGGATACGGTAATGCAAAAAATAATTGCCACACTCAAAGGAAAAAATATAACGGCGGTCACCGGTGATCTTATCATTGACGATAGTAAATGGGAGACACAGGCAACACCCCGTGGCTGGACCTGGGATGATATTGGCAATTATTACGGTGCGGGTGCAAGGGGATTGAACTGGCACGAAAACCAGTATGACCTTATTTTAAAACCCGGCCAGAATACCGGTGATCCTGTTGAGATCGTTGAAACGGAGCCGGAATTACAGGTATCAGCATTGATCAATGAATTAAAAACAGGCAAGCCCGGCACCGGTGATAATTCGGTGATTTATTTGCCGGAAGATGGAATGATTGGTTATGTGCGGGGCACCGTGCAAACTGCGGGTAAAACCATTACCGTTTCAGGATCGATGCCAAATGCGTCAGTATCATTTTCAAAAGCAATTACGGATATTTTGCAGAAGAATAGTATCAGCTTGTCAGGCAAACCAAAAACCAGTGTGCTTTATTTTATGAACAAAGAAAAAATACCTGTTGCTGCCGGCAACCTTTTTAGTTTTTATTCCCCTTCACTCGACAGCATCAACTACTGGTTCCTCCAAAGAAGCGTGAACCTTTATGGTGAGGCGTTGGTGAAGACCATTGCTTATGAAGGAACAAATTTTGGTTCAACGGATACCGGCATCAATATCATAAAAGATTTTTGGGAAAAGCGGGGTATTGAAAGGTCGGCATTGAATATGATCGATGGCAGCGGCCTTTCTCCTGCCAACAGGATCACTACCAATGCACTGGTAACCGTAATGCAATATGCAAGGCAGCAAGACTGGTTTGCTTCTTTTATGAATGCGCTTCCTCTCCAGAATGGGATCAAAATGAAATCGGGCTCTATCGGTGGTGTAAGAAGTTATACGGGCTATGTAAAAAGCAAAACAGGAGCTGAGTATACTTTTGCCTTTATTATTAATAACTACCATGGTAATGCAGGAACCGTACGTGAAAAAATGTGGAACCTGCTGGATATTTTAAAGTAAATTGAGCATTCCTAAAACCGACTGCCATGCAAGAACAAAATTATAAGAACCATAGCCGCCTCGTTCCTGTTTTTCATTACCTGGGCTACCTTTTGGTACTGGCTGTACTGGTGGGTTCATTCATCAATCTTAATTATTGTTACCAGAACGACGAGTGTCTTTATGCACCCATATTGATCTGCCTCATTGCGTTTGTATTGATCATACTCATATGGTACACACGTTATTTTGCTTTAAGGGCACAGGACAGGGCCATAAGGGCCGAAGAGAACCTTCGCTATTTTGCCATAACGGGGAAATTACTTGACAGCAAGCTTACCATGGCACAGATTGTTGCACTGCGCTTTGCACCCAATAATGAATTTGTTGACCTGGCTCACCGGGCCGTGGAAGAAAATTTAAGATCCGCTGACATTAAAAAAGCGATAAAGAACTGGAAGGAAGATCATGATAGGGTGTAAAAGCCTCTTTAGGGGTTTGTGGCAAAATATTTGGCAAACTTCTCCTTCAGCTCCACCGGCATCTCACACCGCTTCATTGTTTTGGCATTTACAAAAAATAAAGTGACTACGCCGGTATTCAATAACTCATCCTGCTGGTTATAGACCTCGGCATGAAATACGATCTTGAAATGAACAGGCATTTCTTTTAAAATGGTCTTCACCGTAATAAGGTCATCATATTTAGCCGGCCGCAAAAAACGGCTGTGAATGTCCACCACCGGCATGATGATACCCAGCGCTTCAATCTCCTTATATGTATATCCTATCTGGCGTATGGCTTCTGTCCTGCCGATCTCGTAAAACTGGACATAGTGACCGGAATACACCACACCCATCTGGTCGGTGAGGGCATAATGAATGCGGATCTGTGTTTCGGTGACAAACATCAGGGATCAGTTTTACTTGTTATCTCATCTTCCGGTTCAGTGTTATTTATCCTGGCTGCCAGGAAATGGGCAAATACATTTGCATAAATGACCAGGATAACAAGAAGTGAAACTTTTATGACCTGGATGACAAGTGTTCCCTGGTCGGGGGGCGTTAGGGCAAGCATGCCCATATCAATATTATTTTCGTTACTGCTCTTGATATAAGTGTATGCATCTCTTATCAGGACAGGAAGGTCCCTGATAAGCCCGTATATACCCAGGCCAATAAAAACGGCATAAAGCAACTCTTCTTTATTGAGCCGAAAATTAATGTCGGTATGGAGGTTTGCTTTATTACTTATCCATTGCGCAAGTTGTTTTGAGTTCCGGATACTGAATAGCGCAAACAATAAATACACTGTAAGTAAAAGAATAATGCCTATAAAACCTTCCATCATGTAACCACCGGCAAGGCCGGTAGAAAACCATGCAAATAAGTAATACAGGAACCTTGGGATAAGATCAAGACAAAAAAAAGCGCTGCAAATACCGATAATGATCAGTGTGAGTTGAACCAGGTCAAGTCTTTTCATAAATGAATTTAAATTATTTTCCTATCATGCCATCCACACTAACTTTTCCCGGGCCAACAAATAATAAAACAAGATAGCCGGTAAGAAATAAAGTCGCTGTCTGGGCATCACCCAATACATCGCCGTTATGTGCCTTGAATATCATTACACAGGTTGCGATGATCAAGGGAATCGCAGCTAACCTGGTAAATAAGCCAAGTACCAGGAATATGGAACAGAAGAATTCGGCAAAGACCAGCAGGGCGAGTGAAACAGTGGATCCCATTCCCATAAAATTCATGAATTTCGGTTCCAGCTCACTGAAGTGCGTTAATTTCTGGTATCCATGGTTCATCATCAGGATACCTACTCCCAGGCGGAGTAATAACATAGCCGCACTTACAGTCCCGGCGGAATATTTTGCTGAGAATAGTTTTTTCATTTTGTTTTTTTTAAGGTTTAGATTTTTATAAAACTGTTATAAAATTACGTAACAAAAGTTATTTATCATTTTATTAACAGGGTTGTAAAAATACATTCGTTTTGTTTACATCAGTTATCCACTTATTCACAACATGTTTGGAATGATGTTTGTTACGAAACAAGATCAAGTAATTTTACACCCAGCAAAAAAAATGACAGCCTTAAATACTATGATAAAACAGAAAATTACCTTCCTGCTGCTTGCGGCAGTATTTTCTCTCCCGGCTTTCTCCCAGCCAACCCATGTGATCACCGACAAAGAAAAAAAGTATAAAGATGCAAAAGAGCTTTTTGTAAAAGAGCACTATGCACTGGCATACCCGTTGTTTGCTGAGCTAAAGGCGCAGTATCCCGACAATACGATAAGCGATCATACTTATATCAATGACGATGTGAATTATTACTATATCGCCTGTGAGCTGAAATTACAGCAGCCCATCGCCGAGGAGGAAGCAAGGCATTATATCAACGTGGTGAGCAACGAGCCCAGGCGGCAACTCATGAGCTACCAACTGGCAAAATTCTATTTTGTAAAAGAAGACTTCAGCAATGCCCTCAAATATTACGAAAGGGCGGGGCTGGATAATTTGAGTAATGACGAGATAGCAGACGCCAAGTTTGAAAAAGCATACAGTTATTTTAACCTCAAACAATTTGCAGAGGCAAAACCACTGTTCGACGAGATACGACAGATGCCTGATAACAAGTATTATGTACCGGCAACCTATTATTATGGCTTTATCAGTTATAACGACCGCCAGTATAATGAAGCGTTGGCATCATTCAAGCTGGTGGAAACACAGGAGGCATACAAAGGCGTTGTTCCTTACTATATCGCCGAGATCTATTATTTCCAGGGGAAAAAAGATGAAGCGCTTCGTTATGGCGAAAGTGTGCTGGGCAGGGGAGGTACTTTATTTTACCAGAAGGAAATGAACCTGCTGATAGGCCAGCTTTATTTTGAAAAGAAGAATTATCAAAAGGCATTACCCTTATTGGAAGCTTATGTGAAGAGCAGCGAGAAAGTGAGCAAAGAGATCATGTATGAACTGAGTTACTGCTATTACGAAGCCAGCCAGTGGAACAAGGCTATTGAAGGCTTTAAGCAACTGAGTACGGAAAAGGATTCCATGGGACAGAACAGCATGTACCTGCTTGGCGATTGTTACCTGAAGACCAACCAGAAGGCAAATGCCAGGAATGCATTCCAGTTCAGCGCCTACAACAGCTCCAATAAATTACAACAACAAATATCACGTTTCAATTATGCCAAGCTTTCTTATGAACTGGGCTACCAGGATATTGCGCTGAATGAAATGAAAAAATACCTGAATGATTATCCCGGCAGTGAATACGATACAGAGGCAAAGGAGATACTGGTAAGCCTGATGGCCAATACCAATAATTTTGCCGACGCATTATCCTTATACGAATCCTTTGATAAGCCTACAGCATCCATGCAAAAAGTATATCCACGCATTTTGTACGGCAGGGCGGTAGAACTCATCAATGACCAGCAGGTAAAGACAGCCGATGAATTGCTCAGCAAGCTGCTGCTGTTACCCGCTTCAACTGTTACAGCTTATGCAAATTTCTGGAAAGGAGAGATCGCTTACCGCAATAAAGAATATGATCTCGCCATCAGGTACCTGACCTTTTACGTGCAGGCCAATGTACCGGCGCAGGGTGAGGCCAATACCAACGCGGCAAGGTATAACCTCGGCTATAGCTGGCTGCAAAAAGAAAACTACACGAAGGCGCTTGGTTTTTTTGAACAAATAACAAGGTCGGTTACGGTAACATCGCCGGCAATGGAACAGGATGCGTATGTACGCAGCGCCGATTGTTATTTTATGAACAGGGAATTTGCAAAGGCCAATGCCATGTATGATAATGTGATCAGCAATGCACTGCCGCAAAGTGATTATGCGATGTTCCAGAAATCACTGATCGCCGGTGTAAAAAGCTCTTCAGAAAAAATAAAAACACTGAATACCCTCATACGCCAGTATCCCAAAAGCAACCTGGCACCGGACGTGAATATGGAAATTGCGCTGACCTATATTGCCGACGAAAAATTTACAGAAGCCATACCATACCTCAATACCATTTTGAGTTCAGAAGATGCAGGTGGCTTAAAACCCACTGCTTATTTAAAGCTTGGCCTTTGTTATTATAATACAAACCGTAATAGCGAGGCGCTTGCCAATTATCAAACCCTGATCCAGAAATATCCCCAGTCATCCGAAGCCGATGATGCTATGGACATCATGAAGAATATTTACGTGGAGATCGGGAAGCCCAATGAGTATATAGACCTGATGCGTAAGTATGGTAAAAATATTTCTGTGAACGAAGCAGACTCACTTACCTATACTTCAGCGGAATTAAAATACAATGCCAGTGATTGCAACGCAGCCATTGCAGGCTTTAAAAATTATTTATCGCAGTATCCTGACGGGGCTTATGTTTTAGAAGCAAGTTTTTACAGCAGTGAATGCTATACTAAAGCCAAAGACTGGCCAAATGCCCTTGCGGGTTATGATTATGTGAACAGCAAAGGCCTGAACCGCTTTTTTGAAAGAGCCACACTGGAGGCAGCAAGGATTAGTTATTTTGAACAGAAGAATTATGTCGCCGCAAAAAAATATTTTGAATCACTCACAAGCGGTGCAGTGAGCCAGGACAACCAACTGGAGGCCTTACGCGGCCTGGTGCGTACCTATTACCAATTAAAAGATTATGCCCAGGCAAATGACGCGGCCAAGAACCTGCTCACCAAAAAGGGGCTCAGTACCGATGACAAATCAATAGCCTTCCTGGTATTGGGTAAGTCACAACAGGTGAACAATGACTGTGCAGGTGCCATTGCTTCGTTCAGGTCATGCGCAGCAATAAATAAATCTGCCTGGGGTGCAGAAGCAAGATATGAAATAGCCAATTGCCAGTTTACCATGGGCAGCTTTGCTCTTGCAGAAAAATCTGCGCTGGCAGTGATCAAGGAAACAGGCTCATACGATCACTGGGTAACCAAAAGTTATATTTTGCTCGGCGACATTTTTATGCAGCAGAAAGATTATTTCAATGCAAAAGCAACTTATGAAAGTGTCGCAAAGAATTCTGTCATACCCGAGTTGAAGAATGAAGCACAGCAAAAACTCGATAAAGCGATCCAGGAAGAAAAGAATGTGAGTAAAGTATCAGAGAATTAATAGTAAAAATCAGCATTAGAAGAACCTAAAAAACAAAAATGGAAAGTATAAATAGAAATTATTTGAACAACCCGCCTGCAGGAATAAAGGTTTTCGATCTGAGCCGCTACAGGTTATTTATCATGCGGATGTTTGTACTTGTTGTCCTTACCCTGTTATCCCTGGTAATCTTTGCACAAAAGGACACCACCAAAAAAACAACCATCGATATTACGTCTTCCTACAAGCCCGTATTGCGTAATGCGGTAAAGATAAATTTTTCAGCATCTCATTTGAATGCCGATACGGCCCGTCCCAACCTTACTTACAATATCCCGGCACAGAATTTATTTTATTCTTACCAGCCCATATCTTTAAAGCCACTGGCTTTGCAACAGGATACCAACCTGTACCTGGGCCTGAGGAATTTTGTAAAAGTTGGCTATGGTAATTTTTCAACACCCTATGTAAGTGCCGGATTTAGCTTTGGTGATGGCAAAAAATTCCTGGCCAGTGCTACAGCGGAATATATTTCTTCAAAAGGAAAGATCCTGCACCAGGACTATACCGACCTGTACGTAAGAGCAGCAGGTAGTGTATTCACAACAAGGAATGAGATATATGCAGGTGTGGCGCTAAGGATGAAAGATAATTTTCTTTATGGCTATGACCATAGTGCATATGTTTTCAGTAAAAAAGATGTACGCCAGCAATTCAGGGATATCTCAGGTGTTATCGGCATGCGCAATACGGTAATGGGCGAATATGGCATCAAGTATAACCCCAGCCTGCAGGTAAGTAATTTCATCAATACCAATAAGCTGGTAGAAACCTCGTTCATTCTTACAGCGCCGGTTGAAAAACAATTTGGAGAAGCATTTTCTTTTAAGGTAGAAGGCAAAGCAGACGTGACAAGATACAGTACAAAGAACCTTATCCCAAATGTGAACTTCAATAATAATATTTTCCAGGTAGCACCTTCATTGATCATGTCAACACCAAGATTTAGTGTCAATGGCGGTATACTGCCAACCTGGGACAACGGGAATTTTGTTTGGTTGCCCAATGTATTTGCAGAAGCCCAGCTCCTCGAGAATAAAATAGCATTCCAGGCGGGATGGGTAGGGCGTCTTACAAAAAATTCTTACCGCAACCTGTCTGCAATAAATCCTTACCTGCAAACCCTTGCAATACAAACCAACACCAAGGAGATAGAATATTATGGCGGTGTAAAAGCTACGCTGGGTAAGCATTTCAACTTTAATGCAAAAGCAGGCCTTGTAAGCTATACCAACCTCCCTTTCTTTATCAATGATACGGCCACTGATGGTAAGGCTTTTCTGATCAGCAATGAATCAAAGGTGAAGAACCTTCGTGTTCATGGCGATATCAGTTATATAAACCGGGATAAGTTTACCGTTACTGCGGGGTTAACCTTTAATGGCTATACCGGCATGAAGGATAATGCAAAGGCATGGCATACCATCCCGATGGAGTTCACCAGTTCTTTGCGCTGGTGGGCGATCAAACAGGTATTGGTAAAAGCAGATTTTTATGCATTTGGCGGCGGCCATTATCTTGAGAAAGGAAATGTGAGCAGGGTCTATGACCCAGGTTCTGATTTCAGCGCAGGTATCGAATTCAAAATAAACAAGACCTTCAGCGCATGGATTGACGTGAATAATATCTTTAACACGAAGTACCAGCGCTGGCACAATTACGAGGTTTTAGGCCTGAACTTCCTGGGCGGCGTAAAAGTAAGTTTTTAAGGACGAGCACAATAATATATCCGGCTAACATGAGGTTGGCCGGATTTTTTTTTGGACCAGGCTTCAAAAATATGCTCAGCAGCGTCCCCGCAATTTGCGGGGCTAACTTGTACCGCATATCTTTGCCTGCCTGCCGGCAGGCAGGCGCAACGCCTAAACTCAATGAACCAGTTAATTGCTTCATATCTTTTTCAAAACAGAACATGCCCGCTTCCCGGTCTGGGTACCTTGTCTATGCATATTTCGGGGGCAGAAGCGGATTTCACGAATAAACAGATAATCGCACCGCAACCCCTTATTAAATTCGGGCATAAAGAAACGGATGCTGCAGCTTTACTCAGTTATGTTGCCAATAAAACGCATAGCGATATATATGAAGCAACTGAAGCCCTTGACCATTTATGTGATAACCTGAAAAATGATGCAGGAGCAAAACTGCCGGGCATTGGAAATTTTTTTAAAGCTAAGGATGGGAAGATCGGTTTTAAGCAGGAAGAATTACCCATAGCTTTTTTACAACCCGTGTTTGCCGAAAGGGTCATTCATCCAAAGTCAGAACATAATATTTTGGTAGGGGATAAAGAAACCACCAATACGGTAATGGCAGAATATTTTAATGAGGCCCCTGCAGTTAAGAGCCGCTGGTGGGTATGGGCCATTGTTCTGGGGGCCATAGCCCTCGTTCTTCTGCTGATATATTTAAATGGAGCCAGCGCCGCACCAGCATTTGGAAATGCAGTCAAAATTTAATCTTTCATGATCCACTATACCAGTTGTCCTGTTTGTAAGAACGAATCCATAGAAGCTAAGCTTTCCGCAAAAGACCATACCGTTTCTCAAAAACAATTTTCTGTCTGGCATTGTAATAATTGTACAACAAGATTTACTCAGGACGTTCCGGGGCAGGATGCCATTGGCGCTTATTATGCATCTGATAATTATATTTCGCACAGCGATACAAAGAAAGGGTTCATCAACAGCCTTTACCACCTGGTAAGAAAAAGAACACTTGTTTCCAAGAGAAGGTTATTGATCAATGAAGTGGGTATGATGAAGGGGGAGATACTGGACATCGGCTGTGGCACAGGCGCTTTCCTGCACACCATGAAAGAAGCAGGCTGGGCCATCAACGGTTTGGAGCCCGATGCCATTGCAAGAAAGAAGGCTGCTGAACTATATGATATACATCCGCAGGAGCCCGCGAGATTATTTGAACTGGCCCCTGGTTCCTACCATGCCATTACCATGTGGCATGTGCTGGAACACGTACACGAACTGCACGCTTATATAAAACAGATTGCAGACCTGCTTACACCGAATGGGAAATTATTTATTGCCGTTCCCAATTACACATCCTATGATGCGGAAATATATAAAGAACATTGGGCGGCCTGGGATGTGCCACGCCACCTTTATCATTTTTCACCGCAGGGTATGGAAAAATTATTATCCATGCATGGCCTGAAGCTTAATGCCGTTAAGCCCATGTGGTATGATAGTTTTTACGTCAGCATGCTGAGCGAGACCTATAAGAACGGGAAGGGAAATGTTCCAAAAGCTTTCTTTAATGGCTTTGTATCCAACCTTAAAGCCATGGGCGATCATAAGAAATGCAGTTCGGTAATTTATGTGATCGGTAAATAAGATGCAGGATCAATTCATCTTCACTTCAAACAACTTCGGCCAACGCTTGCCGGTAATGAACATTCTTTTAGTGGCAGTATCATAAGCAATGCCATTTAAAACATCGGTACGGTTCGGTATATATTGGTTGGCGAAAAATTTCTGTGCCAATCCTGGCAATTCCATTTTGCCTAAAACATGTCCACTGGATGGGTCGATCTTTAGAATAAATTCTGATTGGTATACATTGGCATAAATAGATCCACCGATGTATTCCAGTTCATTTATGCTGTCGATAGGCCCTCCATTATCCGAAACGCTGATCGTTGTTTTCAACTTAAAATCATCGGGGTTAACAAAATAAAGGTTTGCAGAACCATCGCTGATGATTAGATCTGTTCCGTTATTAGTGATCCCCCAGCCTTCATATGGCCAGTTAAATGTTTTGATCGGTTTATCAATATTATTTACGTCGTACACGTAAACAATATGGCTCTGCCAGGTGAGCTGGTAAAGCTTATCCTTAAAGATGGTTATGCCTTCGCCAAATATGGAATCCTTTCCTATCATGTGCTTCTTCTCCACTTTGCCGGTCTTGATATCAGTGATCCTTAATGAAGATTCTGAATAGTCGCCAGTCCCTTCATATAATTTGCCTTTATAGAATTCCAGTCCCTGGGTATAGGCGCTGGTGTCGTGAGGATAAACAGCAATGATGTCATATTTTATGATAGGGGTAGGGATAGGTTTTGCAGAATCATCAATAACCTCTTTATCGTCATCTCCATTGCAGGATGCTAATGCGATCAGGATCACCAGGGCAGCATATAGTTTCATTTTATCTTTTTAAACGTATAAACAAAAATAGCGAACTGTTCTCTTGCATGCTATATTATCCGGTAAAAGATTGCAAATTTTTAGTTAAGGGTCTCTGTTTTCCGGTAATGGATATTCCTTTCTTTCAAATAACCCAGCATAAAATTGAAGCAGGCTTCATCTTTACCCACAAGCTCGGGCGGAAAAACACCCTTTGCCGTAAATAATTTTTTTACCAGCATGTTCAACGCTGCAGTACAGGTATACCCTGTCGTTCGGCTCATGGAAGATATTTGTGTTGCGCTGTCATACTCATCATACAATTCGTAACAGATCGTTTTTTCTGCGTTGCTCATCTTTATCCGCATCAGCGTAAATTCTTCTTCTGTTTCTCCGAGCTTCCACTGGTCAAATAAAAGTGCAGAAGTAAATTCCAGGGGAGAGATCTGCTGGCCTTTGAAAGAAATGGGGGCAGCGTTGAGGAACCCGGCCTTTATCAATCCTTTCATCAGGTCAATATGCCCCGGGTAGCGCAATGTTTTTTCTTTCATATTCGGGATATGGCCCATGGTAAATAAAATAGAACGCAGCCCATCGGTGTTGAAAGATTCCAGTGTTCCGGCTTTTTCAAAATCAATTAATTCAGCATCACTCAATGCCGGCTTTGTAACAATATGGCTGTTCTCTACATAGCGTGCCGGCCTTGTATATTCTTCCAGCACATCAATGGGAGAGAAGGGGGCTTTGTATTCAAAAGGATAAATCCTTTTCTTTGGCAGGCCGCCTACCAGGCATTCAAAGTCTGTTATTTTCATGCGCTCATTATAATAACCAAGTATAAGATTGCTCATGCCAGGCGCCACGCCACAGTCAACAATGGCGGTTACATTATTTTCTTTGGCAAGCGCATCAAGCTCCAGCGCATTCTCGGGAAAGAAAGAAATATCAACCACATCTTTTTTCGCTTTGATAATGGCCTCTAAGGTGTTATATCCCATAAAACCCGGCACTGCTGAAATGACAAGATCAAAATCATTTAATAAAGAACTGTAATTTTTGTAATCGCTGAGATCTGTTTTAATTGTCTTAACAGCATTATTCTTTTGTGTAAGTAATTCAAGTGATCTGTCGCTTACATCAAACGATGTAACCTTATAATTTGCGGCCAGGTCGATGGCCATGGCCCGGCCTACCATGCCGGCGCCTAATATTGCTATTTGCATAAATGAAAGATTTGTTGCCCCAAACCCTGAAGGGGCTTTGATCCCCAAGGAAGCCGGAGCTTTTTTAATAAATTAAGATTGCCCTTTCAAAAATTGGAAAGAGCCTGGAATTATCATACGCCTAAAGCCCCTTTAGGGGTTTGGGGCGGTGGGCTTGGCAGTGCCGACGTCCCATTCATCATAATGGATATCCAGGCAGAGTGCCTGTAAAAATGTGCATATGCAGGTTTAATGATCAAACTTTATATACTTATTACTTTATTTACTTGTTTTGTTACTCACCAGTTTCAATTCACTGATGATATTCTTTGCCTCCGCATATTTATCTACAATAAATAAAACATAGCGGATGTCAACCATGATATTTCGGCAGATGGAAGGGTCATAATTGATATCACTCATGGTGCCTTCCCATACACGGTCAAAATTGAGTCCTATCAAATTGCCATAGGCATCCAGCGCCGGGCTGCCTGAATTACCGCCTGTAGTATGATTGGCTGCAATAAAACAAACTGGCTGGCGGCCATTAACGCCCCACCTGCCAAAATCTTTTTTCTTATACAGGTCGATCATTTTCTGCGGAACATCAAACTCATAATCTCCCGGCTTGTATTTTTCCATTATACCATCCATATAAGAATAGTGATCGTATTTAACGCCATCCCTGGGCTCGTAAGATTTTACATTGCCGTAGGTAACACGCAGGGTGCTGTTGGCATCGGGGTAAAATTTCTTATCGGTGAACACATCCATCTGGGCCTGCATGTACAACCTTTGCAGTTGGTTTATTCTTGCCTGTATCTCGTTCAGTTTGCCGGCAACATTTTTACTATAGGTCCTTTGCATGTCTATGGAAAGCTGGAAGGCGATGTCATTTTTAATGGCCTCCGAAACATCTTTTGCATTGCCGGTTAACAGTGACTGTACAGAGGCAAATGAACTCAATTTTGTTTGTGAGAACAAAGCAGCTGCGGTTTTGCTGTAACTGTTGTCATTTTTCTTTAAAAGATCTTTTAAAAAGGGTGAAACATAAATATCCTTTTGATCAGCCACATACATTTCCATCAACACTTCAAAAAGCTTTTGGTCAACCGTGGCATTATATTCACCAAAGAGTTCTTTTAGTGAGGTCAAAACTTTTTCTTTCGTGGTATTATAACCCGTCTCACCATTGTTCTCGTATGCACTCACGAGACTGTACAACTGGTTGGCAAAGCCGAGTATCTCTATTTTTTGTGTGATCTCGTTATAATAATCCCGGGCATATCCATAAGGCTCTATTTCTGTATAAGCCTCTTTAAGGTTTTTTAAGAGATCCATGTAGGCCATATTCAGTTCCGGTTTCGAGAGAACGATCTTTTCAAAACTGGCTTCTCTTTCTTTTCTTTTTTCCACGGCATTGGTCTTGGTTAATCCTAAAACCTCCCCCTGCCATTTTTTCCAGGAATTGGAAATGTTTGCATACTTGGCTGCATACTGGATCTTAATTTCCTCATCTTTTCGCATAAAGCCATCAATAACATTCAATGCTTTAGTACGGATGGCGATCTTTGCAGGATCATTCACTTTCATGATCTGCTCTATGGCGCTGGAGTGAAGATATTCCGTTGTGCGGCCGGGAAAACCAAATACCATAGTGAAATCGCCTTCTTTAACACCATCTAAAGAAATATTCAAAGAACGCTTTGGCTTGTAAGGAACATTATCAGGAGAATAAGCAGCAGGTTTATTGTCTTTGCCGGCATATATCCTGAACATGGAAAAATCGCCGGTATGCCTTGGCCACATCCAGTTGTCGGTATCCTTTCCAAAATTTCCGATGGAAGAGGGTGGTGCACCAACCAGGCGGATATCCCTGTAAGTTTCTGTTACAAACAAATAATATTTATTGCTCTCAAAAAAAGAACGGATAAAAACATCCTGGTAAGTTTCTTTTTTTGCACTTGTTCGCAACGCGGCAATATTTTTATCAATAGCGCTTTGTCTTTCTTTTTCAGTCATGCTTGTGGTTACACCCTTTAATACGTCTGTTGTAACCTCATCAATGCGGATGATGAAGGTAGCGAACAGGGCGGGGTTCTTCAGTTCCTGGTCATGGTTATAAGCCCAGAACCCATCCCGTATATAATTGTTTTGTATGGAAGAGTGATTTTGTATGGCGTCAAAGCCGCAATGGTGGTTGGTGAGCAAAAGGCCTTTGTCGGAGATAAGCTCGGCTGTACAAAAGCCGCCAAAGCTTACGATCGCATCTTTGAGACTTCCCTTGCTGATATTATAAATATCTGAGGCATTTATCTTCATGCCCATTCTTTTCATTTCCTTTTCATTCATTGCCTGCAATAGCTGCGGCAGCCACATTCCTTCTTCGGCAAAGGACTTTAAAAAAAGAGAAAGGCAGGTAAACAGTACAAGAAGATGTTTTTTCATATAAGCATTTGAAAAACGAATTTAAGCAAATAATAACTTTCCCGGTACTTACGTTGTTATGGGGGCGAACCACCCTTATTATTTAACCCTTTATTAGCATCCAAGGCCCTATTTTTGCTATGTACTCTGAAAATAAAAAAATGAAAAGAATATTTTTACTATTTGTCGTTGCAACGCTTACTGTTAATACATTATCAGCGCAGGTTCTTAAGGGCATACTTGATAAAGTGACCAAGACAACCCAGTCTTCCGACAACGGCCTCAGCAATGATGACATCATCAGCGGGCTGAAAGAAGCATTAAGGGTAGGTACCGACAGCAGCACCAAAAAACTGAGTAAGCTCGACGGCTTTTTTGGAGACGCCGCCATAAAGATATTGATGCCCGAAGAAGCAAAGAAAATGGAGAAGACCCTCCGCAATTTTGGTATGGGTAGCCTGGTAGATAAAGCAATACTTTCCATGAACCGTGCAGCAGAAGATGCAGCGAATGGCGTTGGTAATATTTTCTGGGATGCTATAAAGCAAATGAGCATTAAGGACGGTCTGCAGATCTTACGTGGAGATGATTTTGCTGCAACCAATTATTTAAAATCGATGACCACAGCGCAGCTTACTGAAAAATTCAGGCCGGTGATCGGGAAATCCCTGGAAAAAGTAGATGCCACAAAATACTGGAAAGACGTTTTTACAGCCTATAACAAGTTTTCAGGTACTCCTGTAAACACAGACCTTAATGCGTACGTTACCGATAAGGCATTGGGCGGGTTGTTTTATAATATAAGCCTCCAGGAACAAAAGATCCGTAAAGACCCTGCGGCACAGGTAACGGATATCCTTAAAAAGGTCTTTGGCGGCAAGTCATAACCAGGGTAATTATCAGATTTCTATAAACGGTATTGCAATAATCAGCCATCGGTGTATATTACGCACTAAAAAAATTATTGCATGAGACCGATCCTTGTAATCCTCGTTTTTTCCCTTTTATCTTTTTCTTTACCGGCGCAAAATAGTGCGGCCTATTTCCTTTCAAACCCCACGCTTACGCCCGATGGGCAAACGGTCATTTTTAGTTTTGAAGGCGACCTGTGGAAGGCAAATGTAAAAGACGGACAGGCTTCACGCCTTACCGCCATGCAGGGCTATGAAACTTCAGCAAGGGTTTCACCCGATGGTAAATGGATCGCTTTTACCGGGAGGCAGTATGGTAATGCTGATGTGTATGTAATGTCGGTTAACGGCGGGGAAGTAAAACAACTCACTTATCATAGCAGCGGCGATGACGTGACGAGCTGGAGCTGGGATTCAAAAAATATATATTTCAACAGCGGCCGCATGGGACAGGCGGCAGGCTTTAAGATGAGCGCTGACGGTGGCACACCCCAAAGAATATTTGGTAATTATTTTTTCCAGTATGACCATAATTTAGTGGAGCATCCAACTTCAGGAGAGATATTTTTTAATGATACATGGGAAAGCAGTAACCAGGTTCAGCGTAAAAGATACAAGGGGCCTTTCAATCCCGATATACAATCTTACAACCTGAAAACAAAGCAGCACAAAAAATATACCGATTGGGAAGGGAAGGATTTTTCTGCAACGATCGACAGGAACGGTAATATCTATTTCATTTCTGATGAAGCCAACGGCGAGTACAATCTTTATACTTTGGAGAATGGAAAGAAAAAAGGGCTGACAAGGTTCAGTTCTTCCATAAAAACACCACAAGTAAATGCGAATGGCGGAAAGCTTGTCTTTGAAAAAGATTACCAGCTTTGGGCCTATGATGTTAAGAGTGATAAGGAAACCAAACTTGATATTTCTATCATCCGCAATAATACCCTGCCAAAAGAAAAAGATTTCGAAGTGCGGGGAAATATTTCTGCATTTGATGTTTCACCCGATGGTAAAAAACTTGCCTTTGTTTCCCGTGGTGAATTATTTGTAAGTGATGTTGAAGGAAAATTCATCAAACAGGTGAACCGCAATTCTGCAGAAAGGGTAAAAGAAGTGAAGTGGATGAGTAATAATAAAGGCCTTTTATTCAGCCAGACACTTGACGGCTACAGCAACTGGTACACCATGCCCGCCGATAGCACGGGCAAACCAAGGCAACTGACAAGCGATAAGAAGAATAACCGTGCCCTTGTATTGAATTCAAAAAGAACGAAGGCGGTTTATCTCAGCGGAAGAGATGAAGTGCGTTTGCTGGACCTGAAAACAATGGACAATAAGGCAATTGCGAAAGAAGAGATCTGGGGATTTCAGAATGCAGTACCGGGTTTTTCGCCCAATGACGAGTACGTGATATTTACTGCTTTTCGAAATTTTGAGCAGGATATACTGGTATATAATATAAAAGATAAAAAAACGGCTAACCTTACCAATACCGGCATCACTGAAACTGACCCGGTATGGTCGATTGATGGTAAGTATATTTATTTTACCTCACAAAGGTTAAAGGCTGCTTATCCTTTTGGTATGCCAAATGCAAAAGTTTACCGTGTGGCCCTGGAGAAGCTGGATGAACCTTACCGCATTGATAAGTTCAATGAGATGTTCAAAGAAGAAAAAAAAGAAGAAAAGAAAGAAGAGAAAAAAGATACAACCAAAAAGGTCCCTGTTGTTGAACCAGAAAAACCGCTTATTATTGATACAGACCTGATCATGGAAAGACTGGAGCAGATAAGCCCGGGCCTTGGCACACAGAACCTGCAGGCTGTTTACCAGAAAGGGGAGAAGGTATTTGTACTTTTCAGCAGTAACCATGGAGAAGGCAGGGCTGCGCTATGGAAAACTGTGATCGAGCCCTTTGAAGTAACAAAAACAGAAAAGATCACGGGCACAGATAATGCTTTTGGATTTGATATCGTGGAAGTGAGTGACAAACTATATACCCTGTTCAACGGAACGATTAATAAACTTAGTCTCGACGGAAATAAAGCAGACCCAATTGCGATCAGCTACACTTTCCGCAGAAACCTTTCTGAAGAATTCGACCAGATGTTTTACGAAGCCTGGGCACAGATGGAAGAGAATTATTATGATGAAAAATTTCACGGGCTTAACTGGAACAAGACCAGGGATTATTATGGACAATTCATACCTCACCTCAATACCCGTGCAGACCTACGGGTGATGCTGAATGATATGCTGGGCGATCTCAATTCCTCACACCAGGGCTTTGGTACTTTTGGAGACGACGAGAACATTGTGCTGCAGAATCAAACCATGGAGACGGGTATCATATTTGAAGAAGAAAATCCTTACAAAGTAAAATATATCGTACGGCGCTCTGTTGCCGACAGGAAAGCTGTTGATATAAAACCAGGTGATGTGTTGGTAAAAGTGAATGATGAAACAGTGGATAAAAATAAAGACCGCAATTATTATTTCACTGTTCCTTCACGTGACAGGGAATTGAGGCTCAGCTTCGACCGTAACGGCCAGGCGGTAAATGTGAAGGTTCATCCGCAGGCAAGCCTGTTCAGTAACCTGTATGATGAATGGATCGACAATAACCAGAAGCGGGTGAATGAAAAAAGTAAAGGAAGGATCGCTTACGGGTATATGAAAAATATGGGGCAGTTTGAGCTTGACCAGTTCATCATTGACATGACACAGGAACTTAATTCAAAAGATGCATTGATATTTGACCTACGCTATAATACCGGTGGTAATGTGCACGACGAAGTAATAAAATTCTTATCACAGAAAACCTACCTCAACTGGAAGTACAGGGAAGGCGGCCTTACGCCACAATCCAATTTTTCGCCGAGCGATAAGCCCATTATTTTATTAATAAATGAACAATCGCTGAGCGATGCAGAGATGACCTCACAGGGCTTTAAAGCATTGAAGCTGGGAAAGATCATCGGTAATGAAACCTACCGCTGGATCATTTTCACAAGCGGCATCGGGTTAGTTGACGGGTCAAATGTGCGCATGCCTGCATGGGGTTGCTTTACACTTGATGGAAAGGACCTGGAGTTGAGCGGTGTTCAGCCCGATATAAAAGTGATCAATACATTTGAAGATAAGATCAGCGGAAGGGATCCGCAGATCGACAGGGCTGTTGAGGAGATACTCAAACAATTAAAAGAAAAATAACGGCAATTTCTGGCTTGAACCACATAGGAGGATAGGGAACATAGGTTAATTTGGGTAGATGGAATTATCGCAACAATACCTGAACGAACTCACGTATAAAGTTATCGGTACTGCAATAGAAGTTCACAAACACCTCGGCCGGGGTTATTGGAGAGCGTATATGAGAAATGTTTTTTAAAGGAAATGGCATTAAGGGGAATAGGATTCACAAACCAGGTTAGGGTGCCTCTGAAATATAAAGGCTTAGAACTTAATACAGACCTACGGCTAGATGTACTTGTTGAAGATATACTGTGCGTGGAATTGAAAGCACAGGAAGGCCTTTTGCCCATACATGATGCGGTCTTGCTTTCTTATATGAAAATGTTGCAGAAACCTAAAGGCATTCTTATAAATTTTCATTGCGTTAATATTTTTAAGGAAGGACAGAGAACACTTGTCAATTCCCTGTTTTCTTTATTGCCCGAAGAATAAACCTATGTTTTGCCTATGTACCTATGCTCCTATGTGGTTCAAAAAATATCCCGCTTGCGGGCATTGTTATCAAATTATTACCTATTATTGTGCATAAAATTGCCACTCCGTAGAAACGGAGTGACTTTTTAACGATTGCTTGCTATATGAAAAATTTTATTTCTTTTCTTTGCTGACAGGTTCAGCGCAGGCACTAAAACTGCCTTCTAACGATTGATTGTTCCCTTAACGATTGTTTGCCGTATGAATTGATCGTCTTTCTTTATTAAAAGTAAGATGCGTAGTTTTATATACCTAATCAAGTTCAGGGTGATTCTATCTTGTTAAAAACGGTTTTTAATAGGTAGGACCCTTTGCAGTATTGAGTTACAGATAAATGAGTTTATGATGCCCAACCGCTCTGCAGACATATTATTTCAATTGATAAAGTCACTGGAAAAGTCGGAGAAGCGGCATTTTAAGCTTTATATAAAAAGGAGCTCATCCCGGCAGGACCTTAAGATCATCCAGCTTTTTGATGCCATTGACAAGGGGAATGACTACAATGAAAAACTCCTTATAAAGAAATTGCCGACCATTGAAAAGCCCCAGCTTGCAAACCTCAAATCACACCTCTATAAAGAATTACTCGCCAGCCTGCGCTTATTAAAAAGCACAGAGAGTATCGACCTGCAATTACATGAGCAGCTTGATTATGCCCGCATTCTTTACAATAAAGGACTATACCTGCAGAGCCTGAAGATACTGGAAAGGGTAAAGGACCTTGCGAAAGCTTATCACCAGGAAAGTTTTTTGATCCAGGTCATTTCGCTGGAAAAAAAAATAGAGACCCTCCATATTACCCGAAGCGGTGAAAGTGCAGCAGACCGCTTAACAAATGAGGCCAACATCGTGAATGAACAGCGGACCATGATCACGGCGCTATCCAACCTTGCCCTGCAATTATACCAGTGGTATGTAAAGAACGGGCATGCACGGAATGAAAAGGACGAAAAGGGAGTAAGGGAATTTTTTAAGGAGAACCTGAAGGTTGATCCTAAAAAGATCACCGGCTTTTACCAGTTGTTATACCTCTATCAAAGTTATTGCTGGTATGCATTTATCCGGCAGGATTTTTTAATGTACTACCGCTACAGTAAAAAATGGGTGGAGCTTTTTAAAGAGGAGCCCCTGATGATCACGGTGGAAACGGGCCATTATATCAAAGGCATGCACAATGTACTAACGGCTAATTTTGATCTCCGGAATTACAGGCAATTTGATAATTACCTGGCAATATTTGAAAGGTTCACCTTTTCAAAGGTTGCCAACCACCATGATAATTTCAGGATGCAGGCATTTGTGTATGTGACAAGCGCAAAGATCAACCAGCATTTAATGAAAGGAAGTTTTGGTGAAGGATTGAAACTTGTTCCTGCCATTGAAAAAGGGTTAAAGGAGTTTGAACTGTATATAGACAGGCACCGTGTGCTGGTGATACAATACAAAACGGCCCTGCTTTATTTTGGCAATGGTAATTACGAAGCTTCCATAGATCACCTGCAAAAGATAATCAACGGACCGGTTGATATGCGTATCGACCTGCAATGCTATGCCCGGCTGCTGCACCTGATGGCGCATTTTGAACTGGGCAACGACGCCATCATTGAATCGCTGATCAGGTCAGTGTTTCGCTTCATGTCAAGGATGGAGAATTTTACAGTAGTAGAGGAAGAGATGTTCAAATTCTTAAGGAATAATGTGTATGAATCGGCAGAAAAATTAAAGCCCGGGCTGAAGAAATTTTTAAGCCGTATAAAACAGTTTGAAAAGAACCGTTTTGAGACAAGGGCATTCTCTTACCTGGATATCATTAGCTGGCTGGAAAGTAAAGTATATGAAAAGCCAATGGCTGTTATCGTTCATGAAAAATACCTGCAGAGCAGGCATCGCTGATCATCCCGCTAAATTTGTGGCTATTGGGTATAGGTTCGCCAATATTCATTTTCTACTTTTATAAAAAACAGCTATATGAAAAAATATTTTTTATTCCTCGCAATTATATTTGCAGCCCTTATTTTAATTCCCGGAACATCTTTTTCACAGGCAACACGTACATGGGTATCGGGTGTGGGTGATGATGTTAACCCGGCAAGCCGTACGGCGCCCTGCAAAACATTTGCAGGAGCGATAAGCAAAACGGCAACGGGAGGTGAGATCAATGTGCTGGATGCCGGCGGCTATGGTGCTGTCACCATTACCAAATCAATCACCATCGATGGCAGGGGTGCACAGGCTTCTATTCTTTCCACTATGACCAACGGGATAATTATCAATGCAGGACCGGATGCCATCGTTATCATACGCAATTTATCCATTAATGGCGCAGGTAATGGCATCAACGGGATCAGGATCATTGCCGCAAAAAAAGTGATCATTGAAAATTGTACGCTGGCAGGATTTACCAAAAAGGGGATTGAAGTAAGTACAACCACCGCCTGTACCCTTATCCTCAATTATGTAACCATTAACAGTGCAGAAGACGCAATTGCTGTAACCGCACCCGGGGGATCTGTAATAATGGACAATTGCAAGTTCCAGGCTATTACCAAAGCCGGTATCAATTTAATGGACGGACAGGCTACTGTTTATCGCTCCAATATATCGTCTTGTAATATTGGGATAATGGCTGCTGCAAAAACCACGGTTTCAATCTCCAACAATATCATAAGCAATAATGAAACGGCTTTGCAATCGTCAGGAACGATCACTTCGGCAGGCAATAACTTTATGACAGGAAACAGATCGCAGGGTACGGCTGCCACTGTTGTAAAGACACAATAGGGGATCATTATTCCAGTTCTTTCAGGAGGTTTTCAAGGTCAAGTGCCCTGGAATACATTTCAAGAGAACCATCTTCTTTTTGTGGCCATTGGTCCTTTGGCTTGTCCCAATATAATTCAACGCCATTGTCATCCGGGTCATTCAAATACAGGGCTTCCGAAACACCATGGTCTGAGCCACCGGTAAAAGGATAATTTGCTCTTCTTAACCTGTCGTAGATAATGGCGAGATCTTTTCTGGTAGGGTACAGTATAGCCGTATGAAATAAGCCTACCGAATCCACAGCCGCAGGAGGCAAGCCTTTACTGTACCAGGTATTTAAACCAATATGATGATGATAACCCCCGGCAGAAATGAATGCCGCATCGGTTCCATACATTGTTGTCAGTTCAAATCCCAGCAGGTCACAATAAAATCCGAGTGATCGTTTGATATCAGCCACTTTTAAATGAACGTGGCCAATACGGGTTTGTGAAGGAATGATATAATCTTTACCCATAGCAATAATGAAGTTAAGATTTTTTAATGTTACATCGGAAGTTAGTAATTAGATAATCGCCACAGCTCTACTGTTCTATCCGAGCTGCCGGTAGCGATCCATTTCCCGTCAGGGCACCAGCTTATATCATTTACATCATTTGCGTGTTCCGAAAAAGTTTGCAGCAGCTTCCCTGTTCCTACATCCCATAGCCGCATTGATACGCCTTTGTTGTATTTGGAATCACCTAAAAAATTCTGCAGGAACTCCCCGACAACAGGCTTGTCCCTGCCACCTGCCGCAAGCATTTTGCAGTTAGGACTAAAATCCACTGCCTGTACGTGTTCGGGTACAGTTAAGGTCCGTACCAGGCTCCAGTTATTAGTATTCCATAATTTAATGGTCTTATCATCGCTGGTGCTGGCCAGTATTTTTCCATTCTGGCTATAAGCGATTGCAACGATCGCTTCCGAATGATCCGTTAATGTGTGTTCATTTTTTCCCATGCTTACATTCCAGATCTTTACGGTCTTATCATAACTTCCGCTGGCGATCCATTTTCCATCCGGGCTGAACTTTACGTTCCAGATATTAAGTGAATGGCCGGTTAGTGTTCTTATAAGCCGGCCACTTGTATCCCACAATTTTATAGATGCATCTTCACCGCTGCTGGCGATCGTCTTTCCGTCTGCGCTGAAATCGACAGACCAAACGGTTCCTTTATGACCGGTAAATTCTTTTACCAATACGCCTTCCGGCAATTTCCATAATCTTACTTTCTCATCGTAAGCTGTAGTTGCTATAAAATTACCGTCGGGGCTGAATGCGATATTAGTAATGCCGCTTGGGTGTTTCAGGTCGATAACCAGGTTGCCCGTTTCTTTATTCCATATCTTAACGGAACTGTCAACACTGCCGCTCGCCAGCAATGTTCCGTTGGGACTGAACCTGACCGTCCATATTTCTGCACGGTGTGCTGCAAGGGTTCTTTCAAGTTTAAAGATATTGCCATCAACTCTCTCAGCTTTGTACCAAAGCTGGTGGTAGGTTAAAAAACAAATGAGGAGTACTAATAAAATGATGAATATTTTTAATCCCCATTTTTTTTCCGGCCTGTTATTTTTCATATAATGGTATAATCAATTAAAGAAACGAAATTATGACTGGTCACAGGTTCCGCTCATCCTTTCTGTACTTCTTATTTTGAAAAGAATGCTTAGCTTCAATAAATTCTTTATATGAAAAAGGTATTCCTGTTTTTATTACTGTGTTTTTCCGGCCAGTTCATTTTCGCATGTACAACTTTCTGCCTTAATAAGAACGGGCATATCGTTTTTGGCCGAAATTACGACTGGGTTTCCGGCGCAGGCATTGTAAATACCAACCAGCGGGGATTATTTAAAACATCTGCTAAAGCCAGTGGTGGTGCAACCACAAGTTGGGTGTCTAAATACGGAAGCATAACATTCAACCAGTATGGCAAGGAATTTCCTACGGGAGGTATGAATGAAAAAGGTTTGGTGGTTGAACTGATGTGGCTTGATGGGACCAAATATCCTGACCCGGATCAAAGGCCTGCAGTGGGTGTTTTGCAATGGATACAATACCAGCTCGATAATTCATCAACAACCGCAGAGGTTATCGGCAGCAATTCGCAAATACGTATCAGTGAAAGGACAGCACCCATCCATTTTCTTGTTGCAGATGCAGCCGGTAATGTGGCCACGATAGAATTCCTCGATGGTAAGATGGTCGTTCATAAAGACAATGATCTTCCTTTTCCTGTGCTTACCAATGATACGTATGCTTCTTCAGTACAAACAGCCAAACCATTGATCGAAAACAAACAGGAAAAGACCCTGGATAATAATTCCCTTGACCGGTTTGTAAAAACCTGCAGCATGGTCAAAAAATTCAATGCATCCAATATTGATGTGCCGGTTACTGATTTTGCTTTTTCCATTCTTGATAAAGTTTCGCAGGGAAGTTTTACAAAATGGAGCATCGTTTATGATATCACTAATAAAAAAATACTCTTTAAAACAGAAGCGAACAAACAGGTAAAGACAATCCGGTTCTCAGCATTCGATCTTGCATGCACCCAGCCTGCAAAGATGTTCAATATGAACCAGGATGTTAAAGGAGATGTGAGCAGCCGCTTTACTTTAAAAGATAAAAAACTTAAGCAACAGATCATGTCGCAGGTGATTGCCGAAAGCAGCAGCCGTGTTAGCATATCCAAAAAAGAAGAAGAGGAATTGCTGAGTTTTGAAGAGGGGATAAGCTGTAAAGAGTAAGTTTCTCTCCATTCAATATCCTGCTGCAGACATTGCGGCAATGTATGTTTTATTTTTTTGAATTGTTATTTTAGTTTAGTCATTGCACCTGCCCAACTTGAGGTAAGAACATGTTAGCTGTAGGCCGATTACCGAAAATTTATTTAAGAAAAAACTCTACGACCCCATTTTTTTCAAAGTCGCTTGATAGACTTATTTCATAACGCTTTTCCCCGATGTTTATGATCATCACTGCTGTACAAGGGTCAAGCCGGTGATTGAAGGAGGGTAGAAGAATACAACACATTAGTCGAAATAAAATATTTTCCAATGTTGATAAGGTAGTTGGACAACCTTATGATGTCCATGAATGATATTATTATAAGGTATCCTAAGCAAATCCTGGTTATGCACAGTCATTTCCTGCTCATCCAATTTATTGTACATAACTATTTCTTCAGTACCCAGCATATTTGAAATTTGCTCAAAATAAATATTGTAAGCATTGCCCTTAAGCTCATAGTGAAATCCTGGAATACCTGAAATCAGGGGTTTGTAATCCTCAATAGTTGAAAGTAAGGAAATAGGGTAATGACCGTTCGTGCTTTTATAGGATTCGATGTCCTGAATTAATAGTTCGCATTGTCTTATTGCAAAGCCAGTACTATTATTCTTAATTTTTTTCAGGAACGTTAAACGGGCAAATATCACAATTAAGGGAATAAAAATGAAATAATAAGCCGTATTATGCTGGCTAAATCGAACCTTAGCTTTTTTACGGTTTATAAAGAGAAAATAAATACCTGCACACAAAATGATAATAGCGGAAAACCTGCTATTGGATGCAAAAGCACCAAGTGCAGCAGCCAAAACCACCACCACCATAACAATAAGGGCAATTTTCCTGAGATAAAGGGGATATAGAGCTGTTTCAGAACTTTTCCTTCTATTGGTAAAGTCCATAATGAACCAAATCAGTCCTATAAGGACAAGAAGTAATGAAGCAAAACTTGCGAATTGAAAAATGTAAGATAGTCCAGCAGCAAAGTAATCATAGTCCCCAGGAATGTAAGGAAGAAAAATTCCCGTTAAGATGATGACAATTGTCAATAAAATTAAAAAGAAGTGTTTCATTTTAACTTTCAATCTTAGTGGTGACTGTCCCGGGTTGCTGCTTACATCAGGGGCTGCCGCAGGCAGGGTATTTGTAGCTGTGTCCGGCTTCATGACGATGCACATAAAGGAACCTTTGTTTGTAATCTATGACTTTTTACTATCAAAATACTATTACTACTACCTGGGGGTGCAGGGGGTGTTAAAAGCATTTTTTCTGTTAATAACTTTATGGAAGAAGAAGGCAGGTGCACTTATAAAGGAACTCGTTTTAGAGA